>CAFBNE010000031.1_pt1 | contig 26797 bp, 23 predicted proteins | sample 7269181 | NCBI WGS metagenome assembly CAFBNE01 (sample SAMEA6814085, study PRJEB35770) | uncultured Actinomycetes bacterium | biome: Freshwater; feature: Freshwater reservoir; material: water | place: Czech Republic | collected 2017-05-23 | depth 30m m
CCACGTACCTGTCGATCGGCGAGCGCACGAACGCCAACGGCTCGCGGGCCTTCCGCGATGCCATGCTCGAGCAGCGCTGGGATGACTGCGGCGAGATCGCCCGCGCCCAGATCCGCGACGGCGCTCACCTACTCGACGTGTGCATCGACTACGTGGGCCGCGACGGCGTGAACGACATGAAGGAGATCGCGGGCAGGTTCGCCACCGCGTCCACCCTCCCGCTCGTCCTCGACTCCACCGAGCCGGCCGTGCTCCAGGCCGGGCTGGAGATGCTCGGCGGGCGCGCGGTCATCAACTCGGTCAACTACGAGGACGGCGATGGCCCCGAGTCACGTTTCGCGCGAATCATGGCGCTCGTGCAGGAGCACGGTGCGGCGGTCGTCGCGCTCACGATCGACGAGGAGGGTCAGGCGCGCACCGCGGAATGGAAGGTGCGGGTCGCCGACCGCCTCATCCGCGACCTCACGACGAACTACGGCATGAGGGTCGAGGACATCCTCGTCGACACCCTCACCTTCCCGATCGCGACCGGCCAGGAAGAGACGCGGCGCGATGGCATCGAGACCATCGAGGCGATTCGCCAGCTCAAGGCCATGCACCCGACGGTCCAGACCACGCTGGGGCTGTCGAATGTCTCCTTCGGGCTGAACCCGGCCGCGCGACAGGTGCTGAACTCGGTGTTCCTGAATGAGTGCGTCCAGGCGGGCCTTGACTCCGCGATCGTCCACGCCTCGAAGATCCTGCCGATGAGCCGCATCCCCGACGAGCAGCGCGAGGTCGCCCTCGACCTCGTCTACGACCGTAGGCGCCTCAACGACGAGGGCTTCGTCGATTACGACCCGCTGCAGGTCTATCTCCAGCTGTTCGAGGGCGTCGAGGCGAAGTCCCTGTCGGCGACCCGTGCCGAGGAGCTCGCGGGCCTCCCGCTTTTCGATCGGCTCGAGCGCCGGATCATCGACGGAGAGCGGCAGGGCCTCGAGGCCGATCTCGACGAGGCGCTCGGTGAGAGGCCGGCCCTCGCGATCGTGAACGACACCCTGCTGTCGGGCATGAAGGTCGTCGGCGACCTGTTCGGCTCGGGCCAGATGCAATTGCCCTTCGTCCTGCAGAGCGCCGAGGTCATGAAGACCGCGGTCGCGTACCTCGAGCCCTACATGGAGCGCTCCGACGAGGCGGGCAAGGGCACGATGGTCCTCGCGACCGTTAAGGGCGATGTCCACGACATCGGCAAGAATCTCGTCGACATCATCCTGAGCAACAACGGCTATACGGTCGTGAACATCGGCATCAAGCAGCCGATCTCCGCGATCATCGAGGCCGCGGAGAGCAACAAGGCCGACGCCATCGGCATGAGCGGCCTGCTCGTGAAGAGCACGGTGATCATGAAGGAGAACCTCGAGGAGCTCAACACCCGCGGGATTGCCGATCGCTATCCGGTGCTCCTCGGCGGGGCGGCGCTCACCCGTGCCTTCGTCGAGCAGGATCTCGCCGACATGTACGACGGCGACGTCCGCTACGCGCGCGACGCCTTCGAGGGCCTGCGCCTCATGGACACCGTGATGGCGATCAAGCGGGGCGAGCCGGGGGCCGTTCTGCCCGAGCGCCGGGCCCGCCGCGTCAAGTCGCTCGCCGCGACCCTGACGGTCACCGAGCCGCAGGACATGCCCGCGCGCTCTGATGTCGCCGACAACGTGCCGGTGCCAACGGCACCCTTCCTCGGCGAGCGGGTCGTCAGGGGAATCGCGCTCGCCGAGTACACGCCATATCTCGACGAGCGGGCCCTGTTCCTCGGCCAGTGGGGCCTGAAGCCGACCCGGGGCGACGGAGCCTCGTACGAGCAGCTCGTCGAGGAGGAGGGCCGGCCACGCCTTCGCATGTGGCTCGACCGCATCCACACCGAGGGCCTCATCGAGCCCGCAGTCGTCTACGGCTACTTCCCGTGCCACGCCGAGGGCGATGACCTCGTCATCGAGTGGCATGAGGGCCCGGATGCCGGCAAGGAGCGGGCGCGCTTCCCCTTCCCTCGCCAGCGGCGCGACCGCCACCTGTGCCTCGCCGACTTCTTCCGCGCGAAGGAGAGCGGCACATCCGATGTCGTGGCCTTCACGATCGTGACGATGGGCCAGGCGGCGTCTGAGGCCACCGCAAAGCTCTTCGCCGCTGACGCCTATCGCGACTACCTCGAGCTCCACGGGCTGTCCGTGCAGCTCACCGAGGCCCTTGCCGAGTACTGGCATGCGCGGGTCCGCGAGGAGCTCGGCCTCGGACTCGACGACAACCCCGACATGGAGACCCTCATCGCCAAGCAGGGCTATCGGGGGTCTCGGTACTCCTTCGGCTACCCGGCCTGCCCGGACCTCGAGCAGCAGGTCATGCTCTGCGATCTGCTGCACCCGGAGCGGATCGGCGTCGAGCTGTCCGAGGAGTTCCAGCTGCATCCGGAGCAGTCGACGAGCGCCATCATCGTCCATCACCCGGAGGCAAAGTATTTCAACGCCGGATAGCAGTATTTCAACGCCGGATAGCAGTATTTCAACGCCGGACGATCAGCCCGCGCTGCCGGCAGCCGTGCTGTTCGACATGGACGGCACCCTCGTCGACACCGAGCACCTGTGGCTGCAGGCTGAACTCCTCACCATGCTGCGGATCGGCGGTGAGTGGACTGCCGCCGATCAGCAGCACTGCCTTGGCGGCCCGCTCGAGCGGGTTGTCGAGTACATGGCAGGGAAGGGCGACCCGGAAATCGTCGGGGACCTCACGACGCAGGGTGTCGGCGAGTTCCTCATCGCGACAATGGAGGCGCTCCTCCTCACCGAGGAGATCCGCTGGCAGCCCGGTGCGCGGACCCTCGTCTGCGAGGTGGTCGACCGCGGCATTCCGACCGGCCTGGTCACGGCATCTTGGCGACGGCTCATCGACGCCGTTCACGTGAGCATTGCCGGCGATCTCGGCTTCGAGCCGTTCACGGTCATCGTCGGCGGCGACGAGGTGCCTGAGAGCAAGCCGCACCCGGCTCCCTACCTGCAGGCGGCAGCCCTGCTCGGGGTGGCTCCGGGCGATTGCCTGGTGATCGAGGACTCGCCGACCGGCGTGGCGTCGGGCCTCGCAGCCGGCTGCCGCGTTGTCGCAGTGCCGCACATGGCGCCCGTCGCGGCAGCCGAGCGGCTCACCGTCATCGACGGCCTCGCCGGCTGGTCGATCGAGGGCCTCTGGCGCGCCGCTGTCAGCCCTGCGGGCTCGCGCTAGCGGCCCCGAAAGGGGCTGTGCCGACCGACTTGCCAGAGCTGTCCGACTTGCCAGAGCTGTCCGACTTGCCAGAGCTCTCGAACGGCGAATCGACTCGCGATGCTGCCGACAGCCACAGATGTGGCGGCGGCATCGGGGGGAGGACTCCGCCCCATTCCGGGCACGAGGGCCGATGGGCGCACCAGTCGCACAGCCTCGAGGTGGTCGGGGCGAATACTCCCGACCGCGCGGCCTTGTTGATCGCCTCCCGAAGGGCGAGGATCTTGCGCTCGGTCGAGAGCAAGTCCTGCTCGGTCGGCTCGTAGCGCAGCACCTCACTGCTGCCGAGGTACATCAGCTGGAGCATGCGGGGCATGTCGCCGGTCATGCGCCACCAGGCGAGCGCATAGAACCGCATCTGGAACATGGCCTTGGCCTCGTATCGCGAGCCCGGGGCCTTGCCGGTCTTGTAGTCGACGATCCGGATCTCGCCTGCGGGCGAGCGGTCGATACGGTCGACGAAGCCGCGGATCGAGAACGAGTCGGCGATCTCGACGGAGACGCCGAGCTCGCGCGCGTGCGGCTCGAGGCGGCTCGGGTCCTCGAGAGCGAAGTAGGTGTCGAGGAGCGGAAGGGCGCTGGCGAGCACCCGTTCGGCGACCTCGGCAGGATCGACGGTGCCGCCGAGGCCCAGCTCCGCCTCGACTATCCGGGCCGATGCCTCGTCGTTCGCGGCGAGCTCGAGCCAGGCCTCGGTGAACAGGACCCTGGTCCGCGCCACGGTGCGGTCGGCTGCCGGGAGGTCGAAGAGATGCTCGAGGGCCGAGTGGACGAGCGTGCCCCGGAGCGCGGCAGGCGAGGAGGGCTCGGGGAGCCGGTCGATGGAGCGGAAGCGGAAGAGGAGGGGACAGGTGAGAAAGTCATTGGCCCGCGACGGCGACAGCGAACCGGGAAATGCGGCGAAGGGATCCGGGGCTGCTGCGTCAGGGTTCACGTTCGTCACCCTAGGTCAAGGGTGCGACAGTCGAACGGCACGTCAATCGAACGGCACGTCAATCGAACAGCACGTCAGTCGAACAGCACGACGGCCCGTCTCGGACGAACGGACTACTGTTCGACAAATGGCTGAACCCACTTACACCCGCCGAGGTGCGTTCGCTTACGGCGACCTCGTCCAGCTCACCGACGCGAAGGGCAAGCTCTACACGATCACCCTCGTCGAGGGGAAGTCCTTCCACACCCACCGGGGGGCGATCGACCACGATGCCATCGTGGGCCTGCCCCAGGGATCGGTGCTCATGGGCTCGGGGGGAGCCGCCTTCCTCGCGCTCAAGCCGCTGCTCGACGACTTCGTGCTCTCGATGCCGCGCGGGGCCGCGGTCATCTATCCGAAGGACTCGGCACGCATTGTCGGGCTCGCGGGCCTCGGGCCCGGCTCCCGTGTCGCCGAGGCCGGTGTCGGATCCGGCGCCCTCACCTGCTCGCTGCTGCGCGCAGTCGGCCCGACCGGGCACGTCTACAGCTATGAGCGTCGCGAGGAGTTCGCCGCCGTCGCGACGAAGAACGTCGACCGCTGGTTCGGCACGATCCCCGAGCACTGGACCCTCGCCCTCGGCGACCTCGCCGACACCCTCGACGAGCGCGGGCTCGACGCCGTCATCCTCGACATGCTCGCGCCCTGGGAATGCCTGGCCGCCGTCGCAGCGTCGCTCGCACCCGGCGGCGTCCTCGTCGGATACGTCGCGACGACAACCCAGATGTCCAAGCTGGTGGAGTTCATGCGGGTCTCCGGCGACTGGACCGAGCCGCGCGCCGAGGAGTCGCTCATCCGCACGTGGCACCTCGACGGGCTTTCGGTGCGACCCGATCACCGGATGATCGGACACTCAGGCTTCCTCGTGGCGGCACGCCGCCTCGCACCGGGGGCAGTGCTCCCCACCCGCAGGCGCAGGCCCGCACCGGGCGCCTACGGCGAGGACTACACCGGCCCGGGCGCGGCGACCGAGCCCGGCGCGATCCTCGAACACGCCGTCGAACTTGCTGTCGAACCAGCCGTCGAACACGCCGGGACCACCGAATCGGGTTAGAGTCGTCGGAGCCGCTATTCATCGGAGCCGCAATTCACCGGAGCCGAAATGAGGAGGATCCGTGGACACGCCCCAGACGCCCGATGCCAGCATGGGCGACCGTCGTGACGACCCGGCGAACGAACGGGGAGCCCAGCAGTTGCGCGGCGAGCTAGCGGCGCAGAAGGACCACAACGCCCGGCTCATCGTGACCCTGCGCGATGCGCGCGAGCAGATCGTCACCCTCAAGGCCGAAGTCGACCGGCTCGGCGAGCCGCCGAGCGGCTACGGCACCTTCCTCGAGCTCCACGACGACGGCAGCGTCGACATCATGGCCGGCGGCAAGAAGATGCGCGTGGCCGTGAGCCCCTCGGTCGACGCAGCCTCGCTGCGTCCCGGCCAGGAGGTAATGCTCAACGAGGCCCTCAACGTCGTCGCCGACCATGCCTTCGAGGTCGTGGGCGAGATCGTCACGCTCAAGGAGGTGCTGAGCGATCGGGTGCGCGCCCTCGTCGTGGCCGGCGGCGAGGAGGAGCGTGTCGTGCGGCTCGCGCAGCCGCTCCTATCGACGCGCCTGCGCTCCGGGGATGCGCTGCTCCTGGATTCGCGCTCCGGATACGTCACCGAGAAAATCCCCAAGTCGGAGGTCGAGGAGCTCATCCTCGAGGAGGTCCCCGACATCGACTACGCCGACATCGGCGGCCTGCGAGACCAGATCGAGAGCATCCGCGACGCCGTGGAGCTGCCATTCATGCACCCTGAGCTCTATGCCGAGCACGCGCTCATGCCACCGAAGGGCATCCTGCTGTACGGCCCGCCCGGCTGCGGCAAGACCCTCATTGCCAAGGCCGTCGCGAACTCGCTCGCGAAGAAGGTCGCCGAGCGCAACGGCCTGGAGGAGGGACGCAGCTTCTTCCTCAACATCAAGGGTCCCGAGCTGCTCAACAAGTACGTCGGCGAGACCGAGCGCCATATCCGCCTGGTATTCCAGCGGGCCAGGGAGAAGGCCTCGGAGGGCATGCCCGTCATCGTGTTCTTCGACGAGATGGACTCGCTGTTCCGCACCCGCGGATCGGGCGTCTCGAGCGATGTCGAGAACACCATCGTGCCGCAACTGCTGAGCGAGATCGACGGCGTCGAGGCCCTGGAGAACGTCATCGTCATCGGGGCATCGAATCGCGAGGACATGATCGACCCCGCCATCCTGCGTCCGGGCCGTCTCGACGTGAAGATCAAGATCGAGCGTCCGGATGCCGAGGCCGCCCGGGAGATCTTCAGCAAGTACCTCGTCCCGACTCTCCCGCTCCACCCGAGCGACCTCGCCGAGAACGGCGGCGACGCCGTCATCACCTGCCAGGCAATGATCCAGCGCGCGGTCGAGCTCATGTACTCGGAGGCCGAGGAGAACCGGTTCCTCGAGGTCACCTACGCGAACGGCGACAAGGAGATCCTCTACTTCAAGGACTTCAACTCCGGGGCGATGATCGAGAACATCGTCTCGCGGGCCAAGAAGTCAGCTATCAAGGCATTCCTCGACTCCGGCGAGCGCGGGATCAGGGTCCAGCACCTGCTCGATGCCTGCCTCGACGAATTCCGCGAGAACGAGGACCTTCCCAATACGACGAATCCTGACGACTGGGCGCGGATCTCGGGCAAGAAGGGGGAGCGGATCGTCTTCATCCGGACCCTCATCCAGGGCAAGAAGGGAAGCGAGGCAGGCCGGTCCATCGCGACGGTCGCGAACACCGGCCAGTACCTGTGACCCGGCGCTGCCCCCGTCGACCGGTGGCCTGCCCCAGGTGAGCGTCCACCGGGTCATGGGCATCGAGACCGAGTACGGCATCACCGTGCCGGGCCATCCGACCATGAACGCCATGGTCTCCTCGACCCACATCGTCAACGCGTACGCGCAGGAGGTCATCGCTGCCGGACGCCGCAAGGCCCGATGGGACTACGACCTCGAGTCGCCGCTGCGCGACGCCCGCGGCTTCGACATGTCGCGGGCCGAAGCCGATCCGAGCCAGCTCACCGACGACGACCTCGGCCTCGCGAATGTGGTCCTCACGAACGGCGCGCGCCTATACGTCGATCACGCCCACCCTGAGTACTCGGCGCCGGAGGTCACGAACCCCCGCGACGCCGCGCTCTGGGACAGGGCCGGGGTCCGGGTCATGGAGCGCGCCTCGACGCTCGCCTCCCGCAGCGGCTCGACGCCACCGATCCTGCTGTACAAGAACAACACCGACAACAAGGGCGCGTCCTACGGCACCCACGAGAACTACCTCATGCGCCGCACGACACCGTTCTCCGACATCGTCCGCCATCTCACCCCGTTCTTCATCACCCGCCAGGTCTTCACCGGCTCGGGCCGGCTCGGGGTGGGCCAGGAGGGGCGCTCGATGCGCTACCAGCTGACCCAGCGCGCCGACTTCTTCGAGGTCGAGGTGGGCCTCGAGACCACGCTCAAGCGGCCGATCATCAACACGAGGGATGAGCCGCACGCCGACCCGGAGAAGTACCGCAGGCTTCACGTCATCGTCGGCGACGCGAACCTGTGCGATGTCGCGACGTACCTGAAGATGGGCACGACGTCCATCATTCTGGCGATGATCGAGGATGGCGCGCTCGATCAGGCCGACCTCACGCCGCGCAATCCCGTCCGCGAGATGCATGCCGTCAGCCACGACACGACCCTGCAGCACCGGCTCGTCATGAACGACGGCAGTCGGCGCACCGCAATCGAGATTCAGGAGCACCTCTGCACGCTCGCGAGGGCCTATTGCGCGCAGCAGGCAGGTGGTGACATCGATGAGCAGACCCTCGATGTCCTCGACCGGTGGAGCGCGACCCTGTCCGGCCTCGCCGCCGACCCGATGACCTGCGCGACCACGGTCGACTGGGTCGCCAAGCTCGCCCTCCTCGAGGAGTACCGAGCGCGTGACGGCCTCGACTGGTCGGCGCACCGGCTCCAGGCCATCGACCTGCAGTACTCCGATGTCCGCCGTGACAAGGGCCTCGCCGCCCGACTCGAGGCAAGGGGCAGGCTTGCGAGGCTGTTCACCGATGACGAGGTCGATCGCGCGATGCACCGTCCGCCGCATGACACGCGCGCCTACTTCCGGGGCGAGTGCCTGCGCCGATACCCCGAGCAGGTGGCGGCCGCCTCATGGGATTCGGTCGTCTTCGACATCCCAGGTCAGGAGAGCCTCCTGCGGGTACCGACCCTCGAGCCGCTCCGCGGCACCCGGGAGCACGTGGGCGCGCTCCTCGACGCCTCGCCGACACCGCAGGAACTCATCGCAGCCCTGAGCGTCTCGACCTGAATCCGGGTAGCCTGTCCACATGTCACAGCGCGAGAGTGCCGAGCGTCGAACCTCGAAGCCGAGCCAGACCGAGGAGGCAGCCCAGACCCCCGCCGAGTCGGCTGCCACCACCGATCTCGACTCCGACATCGACTCCATCCTCGATGAGATCGACAGCGTCCTCGAGGAGAACGCCGAGGACTTCGTGAAGTCCTTCGTCCAGAAGGGCGGCCAGTGAGCTTCGAGCATCGCGCCCTGCAGGTCGCCTTCACCGCGCCGCGGTCCTCGTCCTTCGCAGAGTTCCTCGCGACCGCCGCTCCAGCCGCACTGCCGTCCACGCGCATGAACCCGGACCAGGCGCTGCAGGCGCCCCACGGCACGACCATCGTCGCCCTTCGCGGCGACTTCGGTGCCGTCATGGCCGGTGACCGCCGGGCCACCATGGGCAACGTCATCGCCCAGCGAGACATCGAGAAGGTGTTTGCCGCCGACGACCACTCGCTCATCGGCATCGCTGGCACTGCTGGCATCGCCGTAGAGCTCGTCCGGCTCTTCCAGGTCGAGCTCGAGCACTACGAGAAGATCGAGGGCGTCTCCCTATCCCTCGACGGCAAGGCGAACCGGCTCGCAAGCCTGCTCCGAGGCAATCTCGGTCTGGCAATGCAGGGCCTATCGGTCGTTCCCCTCTTCGCGGGCTACGACGTCGACCGACAGCGCGGGCGCATCTTCTCCTACGACGTCACCGGTGGTCGCTACGAGGAGCACGACTTCTACGCCGTCGGGTCGGGCTCATTCTTCGCGCGAGGATCGCTCAAGAAGCTCTACCGACCGGATGCCGATGCCGACCACGCCATCGACACGGCACTCGAGGCCCTGTACGACGCGGCCGACGACGACAGCGCAACGGCCGGCCCCGACATGGCCCGCCGTATCTTCCCGATCGTCGGCATCGCGACGGGCGAGGGAGTCCGGATGCTCGACACCGACGAGGTGGAGGCGCGGGTGGCCCCGCTGGTGGCCCGGCGGATGACCCGGCCGAACGGCCCGTACGCAGGGATGCCGGAAGGGGGGTCGGGCTCATGAGCATGCCGTTCTACGTCTCGCCTGAGCAGATCATCAAGGACAAGGCCGACTATGCGCGCAAGGGCATCGCCCGCGGACGCTCTGTCATTGTCGAGGAGTACGACCAGGGCATCGTGTTCGTGGCGGAGAACCCATCGCGCGCCCTGCACAAGATCAGCGAGATCTACGACCGCATCGCCTTCGCAGCCGTCGGCAAGTACAACGAGTTCGAGAACCTCCGAGTCGCCGGCGTGCGCCTGGCCGACATGCGCGGCTACTCATATGACCGGCGGGATGTGAGCGGTCGCAGCCTTGCGAATGCCTACGCGCAGACCCTCGGCACCATCTTCACCGAGACCCCGAAGCCATACGAGGTCGAGATCGTCGTCGCCGAGGTCGGCCAGACCTCGGAAGACGACCAGCTCTACCGGCTCACCTTCGATGGCTCGGTCGCCGACGAGCACGGCTACGTCGCCATGGGCGGATCCGCGGAGGCCATCACCTTGGCGCTGTCCACGGAGTGGCGCGAGGGCATGACCCTCGTCGAGGCCCTGCGACTCGCGGTCGACCTGCTCGGCAAGCACGGAGGAGAGGGCGAGCGCCAACTCGGGCCCGGTGAGCTCGAGGTGGCCCTGCTCGAGCGCAGCAGGCCCCGGCGCACCTTCTCGCGAATCAGCCGCGCAAGGCTCGCAGAGCTGCTCGGCTGAGCTCGGCTGGAGGGTAGATGGAGCGACGTATCTTCGGGATCGAGACCGAGTACGGCGTCACGTGCACCTTCCACGGCCAGCGGCGCCTGAGCCCCGACGAGGTCGCCCGCTACCTGTTTCGCAAGGTCGTGGCCTGGGGCCGCAGCAGCAACGTCTTCCTGCGCAATGGCTCGAGGCTCTACCTCGACGTCGGCAGCCACCCCGAGTACGCGACCGCCGAGTGCGACTCCGTGCCGCAACTGGTGGCACATGACAGGGCCGGCGAGCGAATCCTCGAGGGCCTCGTCATCGACGCCGAGCGCCGGCTCGAGGAGGAGGGGATCAAGGGCGATGTCTACCTGTTCAAGAACAACACCGACTCCGCCGGCAACTCCTACGGGTGCCACGAGAACTTCCTCATCGAACGGCAGGGCGACTTCGCACGCATCTCGGACGGCCTCGTGCCGTTCCTCATCTCCCGTCAGGTCATCGCGGGCGCCGGCAAGGTCCTCCAGACGCCGCGCGGGGCCGTCTACTGCCTGAGCCAGCGGGCCGACCACATCTGGGAGGGCGTCTCGAGCGCGACCACGCGGTCGCGTCCGATCATCAACACGCGCGACGAGCCGCACGCCGATGCCGACCTCTACCGCAGGCTCCACGTCATCGTCGGCGACTCGAACATGAGCGAGACCACGACCATGCTCAAGGTCGGCTCCGCCGACCTCGTCCTGCAGATGCTCGAGGCGGGGGTCATCATGCGCGACATGTCGCTCGAGAACCCGATCAGGGCCATCCGCGAGATGAGCCATGACGTCACCGGGCGCAAGGCCGTGCGGCTGAGCACGGGCCGCGAGCTCTCTGCGATCGACATGCAATGGGAGTACTTCCAGAAGGCGTCGGAGTTCGCCGAGCGCCGCGGTCTCACCGACAATCCGGTCCATCGGTGGGTCCTTGAGCTCTGGGGCCGGGCGCTCAAGGCAATCGAGGCCGATGACCTCTCGCTCATCGATCGCGAGATCGACTGGGCCATCAAGCGCCGGCTACTCGAGCGCTACATGGTCAAGCACTCGCTCGATCTCGACTCACCGCGGATCGCGCAGCTCGACCTCGCCTACCACGACATCTCAAGGACCCGGGGGGTGTTCTACCTCATGGAGGGCAAGGGGCTCGTCGACCGCGTGACGACCGACCTGGCGGTCTTCGAGGCCAAGTCCGTGCCGCCCCAGACAACCCGCGCGAAGCTGCGTGGGGATTTCGTGCGCAGGGCCCAGGAGCGGCAGCGCGACTTCACCGTCGACTGGGTCCACCTGAAGCTCAATGACCAGGCGCAGCGCACTGTCCTGTGCAAGGACCCGTTCCTGTCCGTCGATGAGCGGGTCGAGCGCCTCATCGCGAGCATGTAGCGACCGGCTAGGGTTGGCCAATGACCACACGACGCATTGCCATGGCCCTGGGAACCGCAGTACTCGCCGCCGGACTCGCCGGTTGCTCGAGTTCCAGCGACCAGGGTGCCGCCGCCTCCGCGCTTGCCGCCGCCGCCGTCACCGCAGCGCCGTCAGCGCCCGCGCCGTCCTCCCCGGATGCCGCTGCCCCCAGCGGCGTCACCGATCCGACCATCCCCTTCGTCACCACCGACTGCGCCGTGGGCGAGCCCGTCCCGTCCGCCGAGCCGCCCGCCGGCGGCACCACGTTCGGCAGCGTCAACGTCACCATCGCAGATACCGGGGTCCCGACCGTCTCGATCGGCGCCGATGCCCAAAGCGCCACCGAGCTCGGGATCAACGACCTCGTCGAGGGAACCGGCGCCGCCGTCATGGCCGGCGACACGCTCACCGTCAACTACTGCGGCGTCGGCATGCAGTCGCGCACGATGTTCGATTCCTCCTGGACCCGTGGCGAGCCGATCAGCTTCCCGCTCGACGGCCTCATCCAAGGCTGGATCCAGGGCCTTCCCGGCATGAAGGTCGGCGGCCAGCGGCTCCTCGTCATCCCCGGTGATCTCGGCTACGGCCCGCAGGGCCAGGGCACCATCCTCCCGAACGAGACCCTCGTCTTCGTCGTCGAGCTCGTGAGCATTCCGTAGCGAACCCGCTCAGCGAGCAGCACCGTCTTCAGTCCCCGACAGCAAAAACCCCAACAGCAACCACCGCCGAACAGGAGCAGGACCGTGGCAGACAAGCCGGAAATCGACTTCATCGAAGGCCCCCCACCCACCTCGCTCGTCATCACCGATCTCGTCGTCGGTGAGGGTACGGAGGCAGTTGCCGGCGGACGCGTCGAGGTTCACTACCTCGGTGTCGACTTCGAGACAGGCGACCAATTCGACGCATCGTGGGACCGCGGCGAGTCGATCACCTTCCCGCTCGCCGGCCTCATCGCCGGCTGGCAGGAGGGGATTCCGGGCATGCGGGTCGGCGGCCGCCGCCAACTCGTCATCCCCCCCTCTCTCGCCTACGGCGAGGCCGGATCTGGCCATCGGCTCGCTGGCCGCACCCTCGTCTTCGTCATCGACCTCATCAACGTCTTCTAGCCGGCGATGAGCGGCGAGCCGGTGCGCGCCGAGCGCACGGAGCGACTGCTCAACCTCGTTCTGTGCCTCATGGCCACGCGCAGGGCCGTCTCCCGTGCGGAGATCCACGCGAGTGTTCCCGGCTACGGCCCGGTAGCGAGCGGTGCTGCGTTCGAACGGAAGTTCGAGCGCGACAAGGACGAACTGCGCGGCATGGGCATCCCGATCGAGACGGTGATCGACGCCCACGGCGATGTCGAGGGCTACCGGATCGCTCGTGACCAGTACGCCCTACCCCCATTGGACTTTTCGGCGGCTGAGCTCGCCGTCATCGCACTGGCCGCTGGGGTCTGGGATGAGGCCATCCTCGGCCCCTCGGCCACGACTGCGCTGCGCAAGATCGAGGCGGTCCAGGGCCAGCCGGCGCGGGCAGTCCAGGAGAGCCTCGTCAGGGTGCAGGTGTCAGCCGCCGATGCTGCGCTCCTGCCGCTCATGGCGGGCCTTCGCGAGGGTCGTGTCGTGACCTTCGACTACCGGCGCTCGGCGGCCAGTCAGGTTGCTCGCCGGCGCGTTGATCCCTGGGGCGTGATCTCGAAGGACGGCCGGTGGTACCTCGTCGCCTTCGATCATGACCGATCGGCGACCCGCGTGTTCCGGCTCTCGAGGATCGTGGGGACCGTGAACGTGACTGCCCAGCCGCAGGCTCACCCGGCCGATCCCGAGGTCGACCTGCTGTCGCTCGTCATGCAGTCTGAGCCCGAATCGGAAGCCCGCGCGCGCGTCAGCGTCCAGTCTGGTGCCGGTGCGCACCTGCGCCGGATGGCAGATGAGCCGCTCGATCCATTCACGTCGGGCGTCATCAACGTCACTGCGCCCAATCACCTGCACCTGGTGGCATCGCTCTGCTCAGCCGGGGAGCACGCCGTCGTCGAGGGCCCGCCCGAGGTGCGAGCAGACGTCGTCGAGCGCCTGCAGGCCGTGGCACGCAGGCATGCGGGGCGCACATGAGCTCGGCTGCGCGGCTTTCGCGCCTGCTGGCGCTCGTGCCGTGGCTGGTCGTGAACGACGGCATCACGATCACCGAGGCGGCCGCCCACTTCGGGGTCTCGCCAAGCCAGCTCGAGAGGGACCTGTGGCTCCTCATCGTCTGCGGGCTGCCCGGCCATGGTCCAGACCAGCTCGTCGATATCCAGTTCTGGGAGGAGGGGCGCATCCACGTGCTCGATGCCCAGACGATGAGCGCCCCGCTGCGGCTCTCCGGCGACGAGGCCGTGGCCCTGCTCGTGGCGCTTCGGCTCCTCGCCCAGATCCCCGGCGACCACGATCGTGCGGCTCTCCTGCAGGCCACGCACCGATTGCAGGAGGCGGTGGGCGATCTCGGCGGCGAGCCGACCGTCGTCGTCGACACTGCCGGTGACCTCGCCGTCATCGACGTCCTCAACGAGGCAATCCTCAGTGGGCGCGACGTGCGCATCGTATATGGCTCAGCCACCCGCGACGAGGTCACCGAACGTGCGATCGAACCCCTGCGCATCACCTCCGCGGATGGCCGCACGTACGTCGAGGCGATGTGTCGCAGGGCAGGCGCCGTCCGAACCTTCAGACTCGACCGGATCCTGTCCGCGGCACTTGCGGATCCGCTGTCCGACGACGGGCCCGCAGCCCATCCAGCGGAGTCGGAGGTCCGCGAAGAACCAGACGATGCTGCCACGGGCGCAGGCACGCCATCGTCGCCCACAGTGTCTGCCCGCATCACGGTCGATGCAGATGCGCGCTGGGTCCTCGACGTCCTCACCCTCGGCGGCATCGTGGAGGCCCCTGACGGCTCCATTTCCGGCTCTGTGCTCGTTCATGACCCCGAGTGGCTCGTCCGCACAATGCTGTCGCTCGGGGGCGTCGCCGAGGTGATCGAACCCGAGGCCTTGCGAATATCGGTAGCGAATGCGGCGCAGCGCGCGCTCACGGCGTACGCTGGCGTCTGAAGCACAATCGAGTGACGTGTCCAGCCGAGTGAACTGATCCAGCCGACGAAGGGTGCACCATGCTGACGAACATGAAGGGCTGGGAGTGGCTCATCATCGTCGCTCTCATCCTGTTGCTTTTCGGAGCGAAGCGACTCCCTGACGCCGCACGCGGTCTCGGCCGTTCGATGCGGATATTCAAGGCCGAGACGAAGGGCCTCGCCGGCGGCGAGACTGCTGCGGCGGTCACGGACTCGGCCCAGGAGCAGGCGAGCGCGCCGGCCACCCCGGCCACTGACGCCAAGACCCCGGCTGCCCCCGGCGAGAAGCCCGCGGACGCCTGACATCGAGGTAACGCACGTGGGTCACCGATGGTGAAGTCCGCCGCGGCCATGCCGCTGACCGATCACCTAAGAGAACTGCGTTCCCGGCTCGTCAAGTCGGGCCTCGCCATCGCGATCGGCATGGTGATCGGCTGGGTCTACTACGACCAGTTGTTCGCTTGGCTGAGCGAGCCGTTCGAGTCAGTAGTCGAGCAGTCCCGAGGTGAGGGCCGTACGGTCACCCTGGCCCTCACGGGCGTCGCCGACCCGTTCGTCCTGCAGATGCAGGTGGCCGCGGTCGCCGGTGTCGTCCTGAGCGCGCCGGTGTGGCTCTACCAGCTCTGGCGGTTCGTCACCCCCGGCCTCCACCGCAATGAGCGGCGCTGGGCACTGGGGTTCGCGGCGATCGCGACCCCGCTCTTCGGCGCAGGCGTCCTGCTCGCCTACATCGTCCTGCCCTTCGGGCTGCAGATCCTCTTCGGGTTCACGCCCGCCGGGGTCGAGAACATCGTCTCGGTGGACCGCTACCTCTCGTTCTTCCTGCGCACCATCCTCGTCTTCGGCGTCGGATTCCTGCTTCCGCTCATGCTCGTCCTGCTCAACTTCGCCGGGATCCTCAGCGGGGCCCGGCTCATCTCCTGGTGGCGCTGGATCATCTTCGCGGTGTTCATCTTCTCGGCCGTCGCGACACCTACCGGAGATCCAATCAACCTGCTCCTCCTGGCGGGGCCGCTCATGCTCCTCGTCGTCATCGCCGTCGGGGTCTGCGTTCTCAACGACCGGCGCCGCGCACGCAAGCGAGCGGGCGATCCGGACTTCTCCGAGTTCGACGATGACGAGATTTCACCCCTCGACGAGGCGGATCCCATGCCCGTCGAGGCGGCTGCGCCCATCGATGACCCCGAGCCCATCTGACAGTGGGCGCCGCAGGGGTGCGCAGGACGTAGCCTTGGCGCATGGTCTCGCCCGCTGAACGGTATGCCGCATCGGTTGAGCGGACGAAGCGACGGAACATGGAGCTGACCGCCTTCGCTGACCTGTACCCCTTCGGCCTCGATGATTTCCAGCGGCGGGCGTGCGAGTCGCTCGAGGCCGGTCGAGGGGTCCTCGTCGCGGCACCCACCGGCTCGGGCAAGACCATCGTCGGCGAGTTCGCGATTCACCTCGCCCTCGCCACCGGGCGCAAGTGCTTCTACACGACCCCGATCAAGGCGCTGTCGAACCAGAAGTACCGCGATCTCATCGCCAGGTACGGCGAGGATGGCATCGGCCTCCTCACCGGCGACAACAGCGTGAACGGCGAGGCCCCGGTCGTCGTGATGACAACCGAGGTGCTCCGGAACATGCTCTATGCCGGCTCCTCGACCCTCGACAACCTCGGTTTCGTCGTCATGGACGAGGTGCACTACCTCGCCGACAGGTTCCGCGGAGCCGTCTGGGAGGAGGTCATCATCCACCTGCCCGACTCGGTGACCGTGGCGGCGCTCTCTGCGACGGTGAGCAACGCGGAGGAGTTCGGCGCCTGGCTCGAGACGGTGCGCGGCGACACCGACATCATCGTCGAGGAGCATCGGCCGGTTCCGCTCTGGCAGCACGTCATCGCCGGATCGCGGATGTACGACCTGTTCATCGACGATGATCAGCAACTCGTCAACCCTGACCTCGTCCGGCTCGCCCGGGACGAGCATCACCGCTCGCGTACCCCCGACTCGCGACCTGGGCAGGGCAACCGGCGGGCCCGATCAGCCCACACGCCCTATCGACGCGATGTCGTCGAGCGGCTCGAGCGTGACGGGCTCTTGCCCGCCATCTACTTCCTGTTCAGCCGCGCCGGATGCGATGACGCCGTCCAGCAGTGCCTCGCGGCAGGCCTTCGCCTGAATACCGGCCAGGAGCGCACACGGGTACGTCACCGGGTCCTTGAACTCACCCGCAGCCTGCCCGACGAGGACCTTGCCGCCCTCCGCTTCGACGAGTGGATCGAGGGCCTCGAGCGCGGCATCGCCTCGCACCATGCGGGGCTGCTTCCGACCTTCAAGGAGGTCGTCGAGGACTTGTTCCAGTCGGGCCTGCTCAAGGTCGTCTTCGCCACCGAGACACTCGCCCTCGGCATCAACATGCCCGCGCGCTCCGTCGTGCTGGAGAAACTGGTCAAGTGGAATGGCGAGACCCACGTCGAGCTGACCCCGGGGGAGTACACCCAGCTCACCGGACGCGCGGGCCGGCGTGGCATCGATATCGAAGGCCACGGGGTCGTGCTCTGGCATGCCGGCCTAGACCCACGGGCGCTCGCCGGCCTCGCCTCGACCCGCACCTACCCGCTGCGATCCTCCTTCCAGCCCTCGTACAACATGGCGGTGAACCTCGTCTCCCGGCTCGGCCGGCACCCGGCCAGGGAGGTCCTCGAGACCTCGTTCGCCCAGTTTCAGGCCGATCGCTCGGTCGTCGGCCTCGCGACCCAAGTACGCAAGCACGAGGACGCCCTCGCGGGGTTCCGCGACGCGATGACCTGCCACCTCGGCGACTACCCGGAATACGCCGAGCTCCGCGAGGCACTCTCCCGCCGCGAGAAGGTCCTTACCCGCGACTCGGCGAACCGCCGGCGCGACGCGGCACTGGAGTCCCTGCGCGCTCTGAAGCCGGGCGACGTCTTCCTCATCCCCGGGGGCAGGCGAGCCGGGCCCGCGATCGTCCTGGACCACGTGAGCCGCAGCCCCAAGGACGAGCCCAGGCCGCTCGTCCTCACCATCGACAGGCAGGTGCGCAGGATCTCGGCGGTCGAGATCACGTCCCCTGTCACGCCCCTCGGCCACGTGCGCATCCCCAAGGCCTTCAACCCCCGGAATCCGCAGTCCCGTCGCGACCTCGCCGCAGCCATGCGCGAGATCGTCGGCGATGCGAGCGTCGGACGCCGCTCACGTCAATCCGACACAGCCGACGACGCCGAGATCGCCCTGCTCCGGATGCAATTGCGGCAGCACCCGTGCCACGGGTGCGCCGACCGTGAGCAGCACGCGCGTTGGGCCGAGCGCTACATGCGGGCGCGACGCGAGATGAACGATCTCGAGCAGCGGGTCGAGGGGCGCACGAACTCCATCGCCCGTCGATTCGACCGGGTGACCGAGGTCCTGTCGGATCTCGGTTACCTCACGTCAGCGGGCGACGATGCCGAGGTCACCGAGGCCGGACGCACCCTCATGCGGCTCTACACCGAGTCCGACCTGCTCGCCGCCCAGTGCGTGCGCGAGGGAGTGTGGGACGGGCTGCTTGCCGCGGACCTTGCCGCGGCATGCGCAGCCCTCGTCTATGAGTCGCGATCCAATGACGACGGCGAGGCACCCCGCCTGCCGAAGGGCCCCGTGCGCGACATCCTGTCGGCGATGGGGGAGGTGCGCGAGGAGGTGCATGAGGCCGAGGCTCGCCGCGGCCTGGAGATCACCCGGCCGCTCGACCTCGGGTTCGTATGGGCGACCCACCGGTGGGCATCCGGGGCTCCGCTGCTGTCGGTGCTGTCGGCAGGGGATCTCACCGCCGGTGACTTCGTGCGCTGGACCCGTCAGGTCATCGACCTGCTCGGGCAGGTGGCGCAGGCGGTGCCGGCCGGCTCACCGTTGCGCAGCCATGCGCATGAGGCCGCTGATCGACTCAATCGCGGTGTCGTCTCCTACTCGTCGACCGTCTGAGCCGAGGCGATCGCACCGAGCGCCTCGTCAACGAATCGGGTAACCCCCCATCGTGACCCGAGGTCGGCCAGGTCATCAGGCTGCACGGGCCCCGGCTCCCAGTCGGCGCCAGTCGGAACGTCGGTCCGTGCGGTTGCCACGACGCGCATGCGGCCGATGAGATCGCGGTTCTCGCCGAGGAGTCCGGCGAGGCGTGGTGTCAGCGGCTTCGACGTGGCCCCCGCCTCGACTGCGGCAAGGATCCCGTCTAGGCCGCCGAAGTGACTGATGAGGGTGACGGCGGTCTTGGGCCCGATGCCGTGCACCCCCGGGATGCCGTCGGAGGGGTCGCCGCGCAGGACCGCGAGATCGACATATCGGGCCGGCTCGACTCCGAACCGCTCGATGACTGCGGCACCGTCGAGCAACGGCCACTTGTCCATGCCGCCGTTGACGGTGAGAAGGAGCCGCACCCCCGGGCGGACGACCTGCACGAGGTCGCGGTCACCAGTCACGACGATGGCACCGCCCTGCTCCCGGGCAACGATGGCACCGCCCTGCTCCCGGGCAACGATGGCACCGCCCTGCTCCCTGGCGGCGAGGGTCGCGATGACGTCGTCGGCCTCGAAGCCGGCCGAGCCAGGCCGGGCCAGGCCCATTGCAGCGACGATCTGCGCGATGGCCTCGGCCTGCGGGACGAGTGCATCGGGGGTCTGCTCAGCGACGGCCTGCCCGAGGGGCTCGCTGGCGTTCGACTCCGGGCCGCCGGACTCAAGCCGATGCGTCTTGTAGGAGGGGAGGAGATCCACCCGCCACCCCGGTCGCCAGTCCTCGTCCCAGCAGGCGACGACCGCAGAGGGCCGGTACTGCCTCGTGAGGCGGGTGATCGTCGAGAGGAATCCGCGGATGGCGTTGTGGGGTCGGCCGTCGGGCGCGGTCATCGAATCGGGCAGGGCGTAGAAGGACCGGTAGTAGAGCGATGCGGAGTCAAGGAGCAGCATGGGTCCGAGGGGCATTGGGCAATGATGCCAAAGACCTGCCATGGCTTACGGTGTGATGGTGAGCCTCCACGTCGATGAGTCCATCTACCGTGCCCGCCTGCAGGCCGTCCAGCAGGCGGCGAGGAGCGCCGGCATCGATGCCGTCCTCGTCACCCCGGGGCCTGATCTTCGCTACCTGACCGGCTACGAGGCGGTGCCGCTCGAGCGGCTCACCTGCCTCGTCCTCCCGTCGTCGGGTGACCCGGTGATGGTCGTGCCGAATCTCGAGGTGCTCGCGGCGACCGCGAGCCCGATCGGCTCCCTCGGACTCGGCCTGCACTCGTGGGGCGAGACCGACGACCCGGTGCGCCTCGTCGCCGGGCTCCTCCCCGGCGCCGCGACCATCGCCCTCGACGATCACATGTGGGCCGAGAAGGTCCTGCGCCTGCGGGCAGCGATGCCCGATGCCCACCAGGTCACGGCCGGTCCGGTCATCCACCCGCTGCGCATGCGCAAGGACGCCGCCGAGATCGCCGCACTCCGAAAGGCAGGAGCGGCCATCGATGCCGTGCACGCCGAGGTCACCGGGCTCCTGCGCCCGGGGCGTACCGAGCGCGAGGTCGGCCGAGACATCGCCGAGCGCATCCTCGCCGCCGGCCACGTGAGCGTCAACTTCGTCATCGTCGCGAGCGGGCCGAATGGTGCGAGCCCGCATCACGAGGTCTCCGATCGGGTCATCGAGATCGGCGATCCGGTCGTCGTCGACATCGGCGGATCGATGCCGGACGGCTACTGCAGTGACAGCACCCGCACCTACGCGGTGGGGGAGCCCCCCGCTGCCTATCGCGAATGGTTCGAGGTCCTCGAGCGTGCCCAGCGCGCCTCGTGCGATGCGATCGCGCCCGGCGTCACGTGCGAGGCCATCGACGAGGCCGGCCGATCGGTCCTTCGCGACGCGGGCCTCGGCGACCTGTTCATCCATCGCACCGGGCACGGAATCGGGCTCGAGACCCATGAGGAGCCCTACATCGTTTCGGGCAACGCGCTGCGCCTCGAGCCGGGCATGGCGTTCAGCGTCGAGCCGGGGTTCTACGAGACCGGCCGCTACGGGGCCCGCATCGAGGACATCGTCATCTGCACCGACGATGGCTTCGAGTCCGTGAACAGCCGCCCGCGCGGCCTGGCCGTTGTCGAGGTGGCGTGACACGATGGCCGAGCTGGCAGGGCAGCCGCCGGATCCTGCTCACCGGTGGCGTCATCCTGCGCGAGGGGGTGCCCTCGCAGCCGGGCACGCAGGCCGCGAATGCCGAGCCCGTGCCTTCCGCGATGCTCGTCGATGGGCATGCAATCGCCTGGATCGGCTCCGATGAGGATGCCCACCGCCACCTTGACGCCGCCGACGAGCATGTGCGTCTCAACGGCGCCGTCGTCACGCCCGGCTTCGTCGATGCCCACGTGCACGCGACGAGCACCGGGCTCACCCTCGCAGGCCTGGACCTCACGCGGGCGAATTCACTGGCCGAGGCACTCGCGCTCGTCGAGGCCGCGGCACGCTCCGCGCGGGGGGCACCCCTGCTCGGGCACGGATGGGATGAGACCCGGTGGCCCGAGGGACGGCCTCCCACGAGCGCCGAAGTCGATCGGGCGTCGTGGGGCAGCCTCGTGTACCTCTCGCGAATCGACGTCCACTCGGCGGTCATCTCGAGCGCCCTCATGGCCGAGGTGCCCGGTGCTCGCGAGCTCGACGGGTTCGGTGCCGAGGGAGTCATGTCCCGGGCCGCGCATCATGCCTACCGCGAGATCGCGCTGCGGCTCATCGGCGCCGCCCAGCAGGAGCAGGCGCATCGCCTGACCCGCAGCCGGGCCGCGAGCCTTGGCATCGTCTCGCTCCACGAGATGGCCGGGCCGGCCATCTCGAGCGCCGATGACCTGCGCTTCCTGCTCCAATTGAACGACGAGGAGCCCGGGCCCCTCGTCCACGGCTACTGGGGCGAGATCGCGGAGGCAGGCGGGGTAGAGCGGGCCATCGAACTCGGGGCAGTCGGTGCCGCCGGCGACCTGTTCATCGACGGCGCCATCGGCTCGCGCACCGCGTGCCTGCGCCACTCCTACCTCGATTCGCAGGATTCATCCGGCGCGCAGTACCTGTCCGAGGAGCAGGTTCGCGATCACGTCATCGCATGCATCGGCGCCGGCATCCAGGCGGGCTTCCATGTCATCGGGGATCGCGCTACCGACGTCATCATGTCCGCGATGACAGGCGCGGCCGAACATCACGGAGTCGCTGCAGTCCGCGTCGGCAGGCATCGGCTCGAGCACGCAGAGATGCTCGACAGCCACCACATCGCCGAGATGGCTCGTCTGGGCATGACCGCCAGTGTCCAGCCCATGTTCGACGGGCTCTGGGGGTCTTCGGGCGGGATGTACGAGCAGCGACTCGGCACCGCCCGGTCACGCGACATGAACAGGTTCGCCGATCTCGAGACCGCCGGCGTGCTCACCGCGTTCGGATCCGACAGTCCGGTAACCGACCTCGGCCCCTGGCAGGCCGTTCACGCCGCGGTCCACCACCACCAGCCCGGCCAGCGGCTCAGCGAGCGAGCGGCCTTCGCCGCGCACTCCGTCGCCGGGTGGCGAGCGCTCGGCGACGAGCATTCCGGCAACCTCGCGCCCGGCGCACCAGCCCACTACGTAGTCTGGGATTTCCAGGCCGACCTCGCGGGCGCGGCACCGCTTCCGCGGGCCCTGCGCACCGTCGTCGCCGGCACCGTCGTCCACGACACGGGCGAGGTGGATGGCCGATGACCGGTCCGCTCATCTCCGCGCGCTTGAGCGTCCTGCTCTCCCTCGTCGCCGGTGTCGTCATGTGGCTCGCCTTCCCACCAGTGTCGATCGGCCCGTACGCGGCCGTCGCCGTCGCCCTTCTCGTGATGGCCCAGTACCGGGCGCCGCTCAAGCGCGCCCTGCTCACCGGATTCCTCGCCGGGATCGCCTTCTTCGGCCTGCTCATCTCGTGGATGGAGGTCATCGGCATCGATGCCTGGCTCCTCCTCGCCGGGTATTGCGCCGGCTGGATCGCCCTCGTCGGCATCGGCACCGCCCTTGTCACCCGATTGCCCGAATGGCCGGTCTGGGTCGCCTGCCTATGGGTGCTGCAGGAGGCGCTGCGCGGGGCGATCCCCTTCGGCGGATTCCCCTGGGGCCGGCTCGCCTTCGCTCAGCCCGACACCTCGTTCGGCAAGATCGCCGTCCTCTTCGGTCAGGCCGGGGTCACCTTCGCCCTCGCCCTCGCCGGGGCTTCCGTGGTCGCAGCCGTCATCGCCTACCGTGCCGGGCACCGCCCGCAATTCGTGGCCTGGTCAGTGCTCGCGGCCGTCGTCACGATCATGCCCGGCCTCATCCCCCTTCCTCTTGAGGGCGACACCGTCGGTGGATCCTCGACTGCAGTCGTGGCCGTCGTGCAGGGTGGCACGCCGCAGACTGGCATGGGAGCGATGGACGTCCGACGAGCCGTGCTCGACAACCACGTGCGCGAGACCATGGAACTCGGCCGGCAGATCGATGCGGGGACGGCACCGCAGCCCGACTTCGTGCTCTGGCCCGAGAACAGCGCCGACATCGACCCCTATGCCGACCTCGAGGCTGCTGCCACGATCTCGGCGGCAGCCAACGCAGTCGGCGCCCCGATCATCGTCGGGGCGGTCGTCGAGGTCCCCGATAACCCGGATGGCGTCTGGAACCTGGGCATCGTCTGGGATCCCGCCACCGGGCCGGGCGAACGCTACGCAAAGACGCACCCAGTGCCGTTCGGCGAGTACATCCCCTTCCGCGCCCAGCTCGAGGGGCTCATCTCACGCCTCGATCGCATTCCGCGGGACTTCATCCCAGGTGATGTCCCCGGCCTGCTCGATGTCGGTGGGATCCTCGTCGGTGACGTCATCTGCTTTGAGGTCGCCTACGACGACGTCGTCTCCGGCATCATCGATGGCGGGGCCAGGATCATCACCGTCCAGACGAACAACGCGACCTACGCCGGGACAGCGCAGCCGATGCAGCAGGTCTTCATCGAGCGAATGCGAGCGATCGAGACCGGCCGGACGGTTGCCGTCGCTGCCACGAGCGGGATCTCGGCCATCCTGAGGCCCAACGGCTCCTACGCGAGCTACATGGGGGAGGACGAGACCGGCTCGTCCGTCGAGACCGTTCAGCTGCGCGGGCAGGTGACACTCGCCTCGCGGCTCGGCAGCGGTCCGAGTGCCGTCGCGTCGATCCTTGCGATCGGCGCTCTCATTGCTGGCGGTTCGGCGGTCGTAATCGAACGACGGACGAGACGAAATAGACTGCCGGAGTGAACGCGCCGACCGGAGCCCCCTTCGCTGATCTCGGGCGGATCGTGGTCATCATCCCCACTTACAACGAGACCCTCACCCTCCCGACCATCGTCGCGCGCGTGCGGTCCGCCGTTCCTGAGGCACATGTCCTCGTCATCGACGACAACTCACCCGATGGCACCGGAGCCCTCGCTGATTCCATCGCGGCCGGTGATTCCAACGTCGAGGTCATGCATCGCAAGGGCAAGGAGGGCCTCGGGGCCGCCTATCTCGCGGGCTTCGCCTGGGCACTCGATGTGGGCTACGACGTCATCGTCGAGATGGACGCCGACGGATCCCACCAGCCAGAGCAACTCCCGGACCTCCTCGCCGCACTTCGCGACGCCGATCTCGTCCTAGGGTCGCGGTGGGTGACGGGCGGCGGCGTCGTCAACTGGCCGAAGAGCCGCGAGGTCCTGTCCAGGGGCGGTAACGCCTACACCCGCTTCATGCTCGGCGTGCCCCTTCGTGACGCAACGGGCGGTTACCGGGCCTTTCGCGCGAGCACCCTGCGTTCGCTCGATCTCGGGGAGGTCGCCTCGCAGGGCTATTGCTTCCAGGTCGATCTTGCCTGGCGGGCCGTCCAGCGCGGCATGCGCGTCAGGGAGGTTCCGATCACGTTCGTCGAGCGAACCGCAGGCACCAGCAAGATGAGCCAGCGCATCGTTATCGAGGCATTGTGGCGGGTGACCGTCTGGGGTGTCGATGACAAGGCTGCGCGGATTCGGGGCAAGGCTGCCCGCCGAAGCGCGGCAGCAAAGGCGACCTGACAGTGCCGTTCCGGCGAAGGCTCGTCGTCTTCGGCTATCCGCTCCTGGAGATCCTCACGATCGTCGGCCTGGCTCAGCTCATCGGGTGGGGCTGGACGCTCCTCATTCTCATCGCCGGCATCCCGATCGGGTTCGCCGTCATGTCGCGTGCGGGCCGCTCCGCATTCAGCAGCATGCGGGAGGCATCTCGGGCCGGCCGCCTGCCGGATGGTACGGCCGGGACCCATGCGCTCGCCTTCCTCGCCGGCGCGCTCATCGCCGTGCCGGGACTATGGACCGACCTTGCGGGTGCGCTCCTGCTTCTTCCGCCAGTACGGCGCCGGGTGAGCCACCGATACGGCCCGCGGGTGACCGCCTTCACATCGACGGCGGGCGGCATGCGCCCCCCCTCATTCGGCACGTCCGATGTCATCAAGGGCACGGTCGTCAATACCGAGAACGCGCAGCCGAATGCTCCCGGACACGCAGATGGCCCGGCAGCTGCCGGGCCATCTGGTGCAGTGGGGTCGAGCTAGGCGCTCTTGCGCTCCTGCAGTTGCGTTGAGTGAAGCAGTGCGATTCGCTCGCTCAGGAGTTCCTCCAGATCGGCGATCGTACGCCGCTCGAGGAGCATGTCCCAGTGGGTGCGAACATGCCGCTCCGGTCGGTCATCGGGGACCGCAAGATTCGCGACCCGGGTCACGACGTCGGCCTCCTGGCCGCATCGGCAGGTCCACGTGAGCGGGATGTCCTCGGCCTCCACGGAGAATGGAATGACGGTGTGGTGGCCCTGCGGGCAGTCGTACCGCACCATCTGCCGTTCGGCAAGGGATAGGTGGGTGTCGTTCTCGTAGCTCACGGACCCGAGTCGGCTCCCGCGCATCGTCGTATCGATCATCAACTTGCTCCCTTCGTGTGCCCAGGCTTACCCGGCGACTGTGCATTTGACGCGGGGACCAGTGCGAGGGTTCCCCGATTCGAGGAAGTGGAAGAATCCTTACCTTCCTCGAACAATTCGAGCCCCTCGCCCTTTCTTCGAGCGCCCTTCCTTCAAGCGCCCTTCCTTCAAGCGCCCTTCCTTCGAGCCTTCGAGCCCGATCAGGCGCAACTCCGCCCAGACTCAGCTGCTGTCTAGGCCCAGCAAACCTACGCAATCTCGAACGACCGCTTTGCGAGGCCGTAGAAGTACCCGCTAATCGTCTCCTTCGGCCCCTGCCCGATGCGCGCTGCCGAACCCAGTGCGATGAAGATTGGCGTGAAATGCTCGGTCGTTGGATGGGCATAGGGCATGCCCGGGGCGGCATTCCGAAAGTCGGACAGTTCGTCGAGGTCGCCGCGTAGGACGGCATCAGTCGCCCACAAGTCGAAATCGACGCTCCATCCGGGTGGCTCGGCCGCAGGGCTCCAGTCGCGCAGGAACGGGAGCCCATGTGTCAGGAAGCCCGATCCGATGACGAGGACCCCGAGCTCGCGCAGCACCCGAAGGCGGGCGCCGAGCGCCAGCAGCCGAGCCGGATCGGCAGTTGGGAGCGACATCTGGAGCACCGGAATGTCGGCCGACGGGTACATCACGCGCAGCGGGACCCACGCCCCGTGGTCCAGGCCCCTGGACGGGTGCTGGTGGACGGGTTCGTCGTCGGGCATGACCGAACGGACGAGTGCCGCGAGCGCGGAAGCATCAGGCGTCGGGTACGTCATGGCGAAGAACTTCGGGGCGAATCCCGAGAAGTCATAGACGAGGGGAGTGGCAGCCGCAGTCGCCGACAGGCTCACCGGGGCCTGCTCCCAGTGCGCCGAGACGATGAGGATGCCCGCCGGCGTCGGGAGTCCTGCTGCCCACGCCGATAACTCAGCGGTCCAGAGCCGGTCGTCGAGGAGCGGTGGGGCGCCGTGGCCGAGGAA
>CAFBNE010000032.1_pt1 | contig 26113 bp, 26 predicted proteins | sample 7269181 | NCBI WGS metagenome assembly CAFBNE01 (sample SAMEA6814085, study PRJEB35770) | uncultured Actinomycetes bacterium | biome: Freshwater; feature: Freshwater reservoir; material: water | place: Czech Republic | collected 2017-05-23 | depth 30m m
GAATGACTGTGGGCCGGTGGCATCTGCCACCGGCCCACAGTCATGTTCGACGGCGTTGGTCTGCGCACCGTCACGAAGTTGCTCAGTGCACCGTCACGAAGTCGATGAGCTCCTCGACGCGTCCGAGGAGGGCCGGCTCGAGGTCGGCATACGTACGGACGTGCCCGAGGATGCGACTCCAGGCGGCGCCTGTCTCCAGGTCCCAGCCGAGCGCGGCGCAGACCCCTTCCTTCCAGGGCTGCCCCTTCGGGATGACTGGCCAGGCATTGATGCCGAGCGCCGCGGGACGGACCGCCTGCCAGACATCCACGTACGGATGCCCGAGCACCACCACATCGCGGCCGAACGCAGCCGTCACCTCGCCCGCGATGCGCGTCTCCTTCGAGCCGGGGACGAGGTGGTCGACGAGCACCCCAATCCGGTGATCGCCGTCGGGCTCGAACTCGCGGACTCGGTCCAAGAGGTCATCAATGCCACCGAGGTGCTCGACCACGACTCCCTCCACTCGCAGGTCATCGCCCCACACCTTCTCGATGAGCGCCGCGTCCTGGGATCCCTCGACCCAGATGCGCGAGCCGCGGGCCACGCGCGCGCGATGCTGGGAGACTGCGACCGAGCCGGAGGCCGTGCGCTGCAGGCCTGAGGACTTCGGCGGCGTCACGGGACGCACGAGCGTGACCGTCTTGCCCTCGAAGAGGAACGCCGCCGGCCCTAGTTCGAAGGGCCGGCGACGGCCATTGCGGTCCTCGAGGATGACGGCCCAGCCGGTCGCACCACGGTCCCAGCCGACCACCGCCCCGCACCAGCCGGATGCGGCGCATTCGACGACAAGGTCCGGATCGGCGACCATGGTGGGCACCTGCCGCTTGCGACCACGCGGATCATCGGCGAGGACATCTGATCCGTAGATGTCAGCCAACGATGAGCCCGAGGCCTGCGAGCTTCTCGCGGAGCTGTGGATCAGGCGGTTCAGTGAGATGGGTACCGTCGGGGAACACGATGACCGGGATCGACTGCGCACCGCCGTTGATCGCGATGGCGCGGTCGCGCAGTGCATCATCCTTGTCGACCTCAAGATACGCGAAGTCGACGCCAAGGGTCGTGAGCAGCCGCTTGGACCTGATGCAGTCACCGCACCAATCGGCACCGTACAACTCGATCATCAGCTCTCCAGGCTCGCCATGACGTGCTTGATGCGGGTGTAGTCCTCGAACCCGTACATCGACAGGTCCTTACCGTAGCCCGAGTGCTTGAAGCCGCCATGGGGCATCTCGGCAACGACCGGGATATGGGTGTTGATCCACACTGCACCGAAGTCCAGACCCTTGGCCATCCGCATCGCGCGCCCGAAGTCCTTCGTCCATACCGAGGAGGCCAGGCCGTAGGGAACGCCGTTCGCCCAGCGAAGTGCCTCGGCCTCATCGGTGAACTTCTGGATCGTGATGACCGGTCCGAAGATCTCGTTTTGAATCATTTCGTCGTCCTGTCGCAGGTGCGCGACAACGGTCGGCTCGATGTGGAATCCCCCACCGCCTTGGTGCTTGCCCCCCGCGACGACCTCGGCGTGCGATGGGGTGCGCTCGAGAAATCCGAGTACGCGGGCCATCTGGCCCGCGTTGTTGACCGGGGGGACGAAGCCGTCGCCGCCCGGTCCGCCCTCGAAGGTGGTCGCGGTGGCTCGTGCCTGCGCGGTGATGGCTGCCACGAAATCGTCGTAGACCTGCGGGGCGACGATCATGCGGGTGGCGGCGGTGCAGTCCTGGCCCGCATTGAAGTAGCCGGCCACGGCCAGCCATTCGGCAGCGGCCTCGATGTCGGCATCCTCGAAGATGACGACGGGCGCCTTGCCGCCCAGTTCGAGGTGCACTCGCTTGAGGTCACGGGCAGCGGACTCCGCGACCTGCATGCCAGCGCGGACCGACCCGGTGATCGACACCATCTGGGGCACCGGGTTCTCGACGACGAGGCGGCCGGTATCGCGGTCGCCGCAGACGACGTTCATGACACCGGGCGGGAGCGCATCGGCTTCGGCGATGATCTCTGCCATGCGGACGGTCGAAACCGGGGTCGTATCGCTGGGCTTGAGGACGACGGCATTGCCTGCCGCGATCGCGGGTGCCCACTTCCAGACGGCCATCATCATCGGGTAGTTCCACGGGGTCACCTGTCCGATGACGCCCACGGGCTCACGGCGGATGATCGAGGTGAAGCCCTTCATGTACTCACCTGCCGCCCTGCCCTCAAGGACTCGGGCGGCCCCGGCGAAGAATCGGATCTGGTCGATCATCGGAGGCAGTTCCTCGGTCATCGTGACCGCGATCGGCTTGCCGGTGTTCTCGCTCTCAAGGGCGACGAGTTCCTCGCCGTGCGCCTCGAGTGCATCGGCGATCTTCAGCATGGCCATCTGCCGCTCGGAAGGCGTGCTCTCGCGCCAGGTCTCGAACCCTGCAGCTGCCGCCGCGTACGCGCGATTGACGTCCTCCGCGCCCGAGACCGGAGCCGAGGCGAAGACCTCGCCCGTCGATGGGTTCACCAGGTCGCTCGTCCGGCCATCGGCCGCCTCGACGCTCTGGCCGTTGACGAAGTTCTTCAGGGTTCGCTGAGCACTCAACTTGGGGTCTCCTCACGCGCGACATGGATTCGGAATGCCTCGGAGCATAGTCTCAGCAAGCCGATCACGGTAGTGAACCTTGCGATTCACTACGGTTTTCGTCGCATTATTTGAATATCGGTACGGATTCACTTGCTTTCGAGGCATTTCTACACAACGATGGCGACATGGCCGCTCGTGATCGGAGTACGTCGCTCGTGCTGGACGCCGCGTCCAAGGCCATCATCGAGCAGCTTCAGCAGGACGGGCGCCGGCCCTATGCATCAATCGGCAAGGCGGTGGGCCTCTCGGAGGCCGCTGTCCGACAACGGGTCCAGCGCCTGCAGGATGCCGGCATCATGCAGATCGTGGCCGTGACCGACCCCATGCAGATGGGGTTCTCCCGGGCCGCGATGATCGGGATTCAAGTCGAAGGCGATGTGGAGGCGGTAGCCGAGATCATTGAGACCATGGTCGAGGTCGACTACCTCGTCGTGTGCGCTGGCAAGTACGACATTCTCGCTGAGGTCGTGGCCGAGAACGACGACCACCTGCTTGAGGTGATCAATCGCCGCATCCGGGCCATCTCAGCGGTTCGCTCGACCGAGACATTCGTCTATCTGAAACTGCGCAAGCAGATCTACTCCTGGGGAACACGATGACAACGACACCGCAGTACGTGACCGAACCGGGCAGCGATGCCCTGGCCAACTCAGCGCGCGATCACCTATGGATGCACTTCACCCGCCACTCGACCTATTACGACGGCGGGCATGTTCCCGTCATCGTCAAGGGCGAGGGCACCTATATCTGGGACGACCAGGGCAACAAGTACTTCGACGGCCTCTCCGGCCTCTTCGTCGTGCAGGCTGGCCACGGTCGCAAGGAGATAGCTGCAGCCGGCGCCCGGCAGGCTGAGGAGCTCGCCTTCTTCCCGATCTGGTCGTACGCGCACCCGCGTGCCATCGAGCTCGCCGAGCGCCTCGCCGGCTACGCGCCAGGCGACCTCAATCGCGTCTTCTTCACCACGGGCGGCGGCGAGGCGGTCGAGACCGCATGGAAGCTCGCCAAGCAGTTCTTCAAGCTGACCGGGAAGCCGACCAAGTACAAGGTCATCAGCCGCGCGATCGCCTACCACGGCACCCCGCAGGGAGCCCTGTCGATCACCGGTATCCCCGATGCGAAGATCCCGTTCGAGCCGCTCGTGCCGGGCGGCGTCAAGGTGCCGAATACCAACTTCTACCGGGCCCCTGACGAGTACCGCGGCGACGAGAAGGCCTTCGGGATCTGGGCCGCCAACCGCATCGCCGAGGCGATCGAATTCGAGGGTGCGGACAGCGTGGCCGCCGTCTTCGTCGAGCCGGTGCAGAACTCAGGCGGCTGCTTCCCGCCGCCGCCCGGCTACCTCGAGCGCGTCCGCGAGATCTGCGACGAGTACGACGTTCTCATGGTGGCAGACGAGACCATCACCGGGTTCGGTCGCATCGGCGACATGTTCGCGATGAATCGCTACGGGGTCACCCCGGACATCATCACCTGCGCCAAGGGCATGACCTCCGGCTATGCGGCGCTCGGTGCCATGATCGCGAGCGACCGGCTGTTTGAGCCGTTCAAGCACGGTCAGACGAGCTTCCTGCACGGCTACACGTGGGGCGGCCATCCGGTCGCGGCCGCGGTCGCGATGGAGAACCTCGATCTGTTCGAGCGCGAGGGCCTCAACGCGAACGTACTCGCCAACGAGGGCAACTTCCGCCGGACCCTCGAGAAGCTAGGCGACCTGCCGATCGTCGGCGACGTTCGCGGCGCCGGGTTCTTCTACGGGATCGAGCTCGTGAAGGACAAGGCAACGCGCGAGACCTTTACCGATGACGAGGCTGAGCGGCTGCTGCGCGGATTCCTGTCCAAGGCCCTGTTCGAGAACGGGCTTTACTGCCGCGCCGATGACCGGGGCGACCCGGTCGTGCAGCTCGCGCCCGCCCTGACCTGCGGCCAGAAGGAGTTCGACGAGATGGAGCGGATCCTGCGTACCGTCCTCACCGAGGCTTGGGCGATCCTCTGAACGAGAACAAGGCCGTGCAACCCGGGTCCACCGAACGGACCCGGGTTCGACGCCTCTCGGATAAGGCTGTCACCGATGGTGATGCCCTTCGCAGGGTGCTCGACGCCGGTCTCGTCGCGCATGTCGCAGTCCGCGATGACGAGGGCCAGCCGTTCGTCGTGCCGGTGGCCTACGCCCGTCGCGGCGATCAGGTGCTCTTCCACGGGTCAACCGGCTCACGCCTGTTCCGCTCGCTCGCGGACGGCCAGCCGACCTGCCTGACCGTGACCCTCCTCGACGGCCTCGTCCTTGCCCGCAGTGCCTTCGAGTCGAGCATGAACTACCGATGCGCGATGGTGCTCGGCGTCGCGCAGCGGCTCACCGGCGACGATGAGCTCGACGCCCTGCGCGTCATCACCGAGCACCTGCTGCCCGGGCGATGGAACGAGGCACGCCAGCCCACGGTCAAGGAGCGAGCCGCGACCTTGACCCTCGCCCTCGATCTGTCCGAATGCTCGCTCAAGGTGAGCGAGGGTCCCCCGGACGACGACCCCGCCGACCTCGTCGATCCCGTGTACTCGCAGATCTGGGCGGGCACCGTGCCCATGCGCGAGTCGTTCGACGAACCCGTCACCGATGAGCACACTCCCGCCGGGGTGCCGGTACCCCCGTACGTCCGGGCCTGGAAGCGATCATGAGCATCGATGCCACCACAGGCACCCAGCCGATCTCCCTGTGGTGGGACCTGCTGCCGGACGAGATGACGGCCCCGGTCGGCACGCAACTCGATGGCGATGTCGACTGCGACGTCGCGATTGTCGGCGGCGGTTACACGGGCCTGTGGACCGCCTACTACCTCCAGCAGGCTGACCCGGCCCTTCGCATCTGCGTCATCGAGGCCAATGTCGCGGGGTTCGGGGCCAGCGGTCGCAATGGCGGCTGGGCATCGGCCCTGTTCCCCTCGTCACTGCGGCAGCTCGCCGAGCGCAGCGATCGCGAGACCGCCGTCCGGATGAAGCGAACGATGCATGCCACGGTCGAGGAGATCGGCCGTGTCTCCTCGACCGAGGGCTGGGACGTCGAGTGGAGCAAGGGCGGCACGATCGGAGTTGCGCGCTCGGCGCTGCAACTGCGGCGAGCCGAGGAGGAGATCGCCGACATGCGCGCATGGGGCTTCGGCCCCGAGGACTACTCCCTCCTGACGAAGGAGGAGTCCCTCGCCGTGACGCGCATGTCCGGCACGCTCGGTGCGACCTTCACACCGCACTGCGCCGCTGTCAATCCGGCGCGACTCGTCCGCTCCCTCGCGGCGACCGTTGCCTCGCGGGGCGTCCGCATCCTCGAGCACACCCCCGCCACGTCGATCGAGTCCGGGCTCGTGCGCACGACCCGAGGTTCGGTGCGAGCACCAATCGTCGTCCGGGCGACCGAGGGCTACACGCCCTCGCTAGCTGGGCTCAAGCGCGTGCTCGCTCCGGTCTACTCGCTCATGCTCGCAACGGAGCCCCTGTCGGACGATGCATGGGCCCAGATCGGGCTCGACGAGCGGCAGACCTTCCACGACGGGCGGAACCTCATCATCTACGGGCAGCGCACGGCCGACGGCAGGTTCGCGTTCGGCGGCCGCGGCGCGCCCTACCACTTCGGCTCGCGAATCGACCCCGCCCAGGACCGCAATGCCTCCGTGCACGCTGCGCTGCGTGAGGTGCTCGTCGAACTCTTCCCCTCGGTCTCCGATGCCCAGATCACGCATACGTGGGGCGGACCCCTCGGTATCGCGCGCGACTGGTGGGCGTCGGTCGGGCTCGATCGTTCCACCGGCTTGGCCTGGGCCGGCGGATATGTCGGCGATGGAGTCGGAACATCAAATCTCTCCGGACGCACCCTCGCCGATCTCATCCTCGAACGTGCCACCGACCTCACCACCCTCCCGTGGGTCGATCACCGCTCGCGCCAATGGGAGCCGGAACCGCTGCGCTGGCTCGGCACGAACCTGGGCCTTCAGGTCATGACGAAGGCCGACGCAAAGGAGCAGCGCACCGGCAAGGAGTCACGGCTCGCCGGGATCTTCGCCCGCAAGATCGGCCACTGACGCGTCGCGGAGCGATCGACCGCCGACGCAGGACATGTTGGATCCAATCTGCTATTTTGGCTCCAATCTCGCCCCTTCAGTGGGATCGCCCCGATTTCATTGCTCCACCGAATCCCGCGTACCAGAGGAGTCCTTGCCATGCAGCCCCAGTCGCCCTTCGCGCTCTTCTCCATCGACCATCTCCTCTCCGAGGAGGAGCGCGCCATCCGCGACGTCGTGCGATCCTTCGTCGACGACCAGGTTCGGCCCTACGTCGCCGACTGGTTCGAGGCAGGGAGCATCCCCGCGCGCGAGCTCGCGAAGGGCTTCGGTGAGCTCGGCGTCCTCGGCATGCACCTCGATGGCTACGGCTGCGCCGGCACCACTGCGGTCGCCTACGGCCTCGCAGCCCTCGAACTCGAGGCAGGCGACTCAGGCATTCGATCCCTCGTCAGCGTTCAGGGATCCCTCGCGATGTACGCAATTCACGCCTTCGGGTCCGAGGAGCAGAAGGAGGAGTGGCTGCCGAGGATGTCGGCCGGCGACGCGATCGGCTGCTTCGGCCTCACCGAGGCCGATCACGGCTCCAATCCCTCCGGCATGATCACCAATGCGAAGGCCGATGGCCCTGACTGGGTGCTCAACGGATCCAAGATGTGGATCACGAACGGCAATGTCGCCGACGTCGCGGTCGTGTGGGCGCAGACCGATGACGGCATCCGCGGCTTCGTCGTCCCGACGGCAACCCCCGGCTTCGTCGCGAACGAGATCCACAAGAAGATGTCACTGCGCGCATCTGTCACCAGCGAGCTCGTCTTCACCGATGTCCGCCTGCCGAAGAGCGCGATGCTCCCAGGGGTGCGCGGCCTGCGCGGGCCGCTCTCCTGCCTGAACGAGGCCCGGTTCGGCATCGCATTCGGCGCCCTTGGCGCAGCGCGCGACTGCCTCGAGACCGCCATCAGCTACGCGCTCGACCGAGAGCAGTTCGGCCGGCCCATCGCCGGGTTCCAGCTCACCCAGCGGAAGTTCGCCGACATGGCCCTCGAACTCGGCAAGGGCATGCTCCTCGCACTGCACCTCGGCCGGCTCAAGGACGAGGGCATCATCACGGCGGAGCAGGTGAGCCTCGGCAAGCTGAACAATGCCCGCGAATCCCTCACAATCGCACGCGAGTGCCGAAACATCCTTGGCGGCAACGGGATCACCCTCGAATACCCGATCATCCGTCACATGAACAACCTGGAGTCCGTCTACACGTACGAGGGCACGAACGAGATGCACACCCTGGTGATCGGGCAGGCGCTTACCGGCCTTGCCGCATTCAGGTGACCGGGCCCAGCGCGATCGGGGCCCTCGACGGCATCGTCGTCGCCGACTTCTCCCGAGTCCTCGCCGGTCCCTACGCGACCATGCTGCTCGGCGATCTGGGCGCGACCGTGATCAAGGTCGAGCGGCCCGGCACCGGCGACGACACCCGGTCATGGGGCCCGCCCTTCACCGAGGATGGCGGGTCGACCTACTTCGAGTCGGTCAATCGCAATAAGCGCTCACTCGCGCTGGACATCGCCAATCCCGCTGACCTGCAGATAGCCGTCAACCTCGCCAACCGCGCCGACATCATGATCGAGAACTTCAAGCCCGGGGCACTCGAGCGATATGGCCTGGACTACCAATCGATTTCCCGGGCCCATCCGGGCATCGTCTACTGCTCGATCAGCGGGTTCGGCTCAGGACCGGGCCGCGACCTGCCTGGTTACGACCTCCTCGTCCAGGCGATGGGCGGGCTCATGAGCATCACCGGCACCACCGAACCGGTGAAGGCCGGGGTCGCCGTCGTCGATGTCCTGACCGGGCTCCATGCCACGGTGGCCATCCTCGCTGCCCTGCGGCATCGCGAGCAGTCAGGCGTCGGGCAGTTGGTCGAGGTCTCCTTGCTCTCCGCACTGCTGTCCTCCCTCGTCAATCAGGCATCGGGTTTCGTCGGAGCCGGTTACGTGCCTGAGCGCATGGGCAATGCCCATCCATCGATCTCCCCGTACGAGGTCTACCAGGCCGCCGATCGGCCGATCGTCATCGCCGTCGGGAACGACGGCCAATTCGCGAACCTCACCAGCGTTCTCGGTCTGCCCGCCCTCGCCGAGGATCCAGACTTCGCAACCAATCCGGCAAGGGTCGCCCACCGCGACCAGCTCACCCGCCTGCTCAACGAGGCCCTGTCCCGCGAGGACGCCGACCACTGGCAGCGCAAGCTCACCGCCGCCGGAGTCCCCTGCGGCCCGATCAATGACATCAGTCAGGCGTTCGCCCTCGCGACGGAACTGGGGCTCGATCCGATCGTCGAGCTCACCGGAGCTTCCGGCCGCCAGGTCGCCAATCCGGTCGACTACTCCCGGACCCCTGCCGGCTACCGCCTGCCCCCTCCCGTGATCGGCGAGGGAAACGACGAGGTCATCGCGGAGTTCGATCTCGCATGAACGGCAAGCCTCCGACGACCCAGGAAATGGTGCTGCGCCTCCTTCGGGCGGATATCCTCACTGGCCTCCTGCGACCGGGCCAGCAGATCATCCAGGAGTCGCTCGCGAGTCGCTACGGCGTCAGCCGAGCGCCCCTGCGAGAGGCAATGAAGGTCCTCGAGGGTGAGGGGCAGATCATCCACTCCCCCCACCGCGGCTACTTCGTCACCGAACTCGACGTCGGGAACCTGCGCGAGGTCTACCGGCTTCGCGAGATCCTCGAGCGCGAGGCCATTCTTGCCGCCATCCCCAACCTGACGGATACCGATATCGAGGCGGTTGCGGCACTGGCTGACGAGGTGAGCGCAGCCGCCTCGTCCGGTGACCTTCTGGCCATCACCCTCGCGAATCGACGCTTTCACTTCATGATCTTCGAGGCATGCCGGATGCCTCGCCTCCTCCGGATTCTCACCCAGTTATGGGATTCGACCGATGTCTACCGGTCCGTCTACTTCGCTGCGACGGGAAGCATGGAGCTCGTCGCACGCGAGCACGCCGGCATGCTCGACGCCCTGCGCGCCCGCGATGCGGGTGAGGTCAATCGGTGGCAGGACGTTCACCGTGACCACGCGCTGGTCAGCCTCGCGAAGGCAATCGGAGGAACCGCGAAGTCAGGCATCGGCTGAATCCCGGGGCTAGCATTAGGTCATGCGACCCCACCGCAGGCGAACCCTCCTCACCGTGCTCGTCGTCGGCGCATCGATCTGCCTCGCTGCGCCCGCCGCAGCAGCGACCACCGGGCCCACTCCCAAGGTCATCAACGGCAGTCTGGGATCACCCCTCGCCGCCGCATCAGTTGCACTTGAGACAACCACCGGGTACTGCACCGCGGGGCTGTGGAAGCCCAGGATCCTTGTCACGGCGGCACACTGCATCAACGGCGACGGGGCGGGAGCACCAGGCTTCACGGCTGCCGAGCTGACCATCTTCGCCCCCGGGTCGGACAAGTCGACCGGACCCTCCGCAGTCAAGGTCTCGCAGATCATCTACAACCCGAATTGGACAAAGACGAGGGATGACATTGCCTTCCTCGTCCTTGACGCACCCCTCGCCACGCCCATCATCACTCGAATGGCCACCGCTGACGAAGTCGCGGCGCTTGCAGCGGAAGGCTCGACCATCTCCTACGTCGGGTACGGGCTCACCGGTCCCCGGGCCGACGAGAGCTCGGTCACGAGCACGGTTCCGTACGCAGTCTCGCAGCCAATGAGCACGCGCACCGATTCGCCGGGGGTCTTCGAGCTCGCCGGCGACGGGGTGCACGGAACGTGCGCCGGCGACAGCGGCGGCCCCTTCATGGTCGCGGTCGGGTCAGATCTGCTCTACCTCGGCCCGCTCTCCGGTGGCTCAGGGCCGCCGTGCGAGGATCCATCGGAAGAGTCAAGTGATGAGGCCGCCATCGCTTCAGTCCACACCGAGCTCATCGCAGCGGCTCTCGCGGCCGCCGGGGAGGCCGCGGATCCGACCGCCTGCGCTCAGGGCCCGGACCTCAAACGCGAGTGCGTTGGCGGGCGCACCTGGACCTACTCCTTCTGCTGGTCTGCACGCAAGGCCACGCTGCAGCGCGAGACTGCCGGAGTCTGGAACCAGGTCGCCCGCACCACCGGACGAAAGCTTCGCGCTTGCGGGCGGAAGACCCCCTACGAGATAAACTTCACGATCGCTGGTGAACCGGGGGCAGTCCGGTACCGGGTGGTCCTGCCCAAGCAGGCCGGGCTGGCACGGGGTGCCACAGACGATTTCACCCTGACCGTCACCTGACGATCAGGAGTGGCGTGATGGCCTCGAGCACCGACAGGTCCTCAATCGTGCTCGGAACCGGTTCATCGCGGCCATCCGCGATCGCGCGCATCGTCTTGCGCAGGATCTTGCCGGAGCGGGTCTTCGGCAAGGCAGGCACGATGACGACGGATTTCAGCGCGGCAACCGGGCCGATCTCAGTCCGGACAGCCAGCACGATCTCCTCGGCCAGCACGTCAGGGTCGATATCAGCCCCCGCCTTGAGCACGACGAGTGCGCGGGGAACCTGGCCCTTCAGGTCGTCGTGGACCCCGAGCACTGCGCACTCCGCCACGAGAGGGTGCGCCGCGACAACCGCCTCCATCGAGCCGGTCGACAACCGGTGGCCCGCAACATTGATGACGTCGTCGGTACGCCCCATGACGTACAGGTACCCGTCATCGTCGAAATACCCGCCGTCGCCGCTCGTGTAGTAACCGGGGTTCGCAGTGAGGTAGCCATCAATGTAGCGATGGTCATCGCCCCAGAGGGTTGGCAGCGTGCCCGGCGGCATCGGAAGCCGGATGACGATCGACCCCTCCTCATGAGGCGCCACCCGCCGGCCCGCATCGTCGAGCACGTGGACGTCGTAGCCTGGCACCGGAACCGTCGGTGAGCCCGGCTTGATGGGCATCGGATCCAAGCCCCGAAGATTGGAGGCGATCGGCCAGCCCGTCTCGGTCTGCCACCAGTTGTCGATCACCGGGACCTGCAGGTGCTTGGAGGCCCAGTGGTACGTGTCCGGGTCGAGTCGCTCGCCCGCGAGGAAGAGCGCTCGCAGCGACGTGATGTCCCTCCCCCGGAGCAGCGCCGCCTCGGGGTCCTCGCGCTTGATCGCCCGGATGGCGGTCGGCGCCGTGAAGAGTCCGTTCACCCGGTAGTCCTCGATCACCTGCCAGAACGCCCCGGCATCGGGGGTTCCCACCGGCTTCCCCTCGAACATGACGCTCGCCGCACCGCTGATGAGCGGCGCGTACACGATGTACGAGTGCCCGACGACCCATCCGACGTCGGACGCGGCCCACCAGACATCACCGGGCCCCATGCCGTACACGTTCGCGAATGACCACGCCATCGCGACAGCATGGCCGCCGTTGTCGCGGACGACGCCCTTCGGCCGGCCTGTCGTTCCCGACGTGTAGAGGATGTAGAGCGGATCGGTCGCACGGACGGCAACCGTCCCGTGCGGCACGGCTCCCGCCATTGCCTCATGCCAGTCGAGGTCGATCGGCCCCATCTCGGCACGGCACTGCGGGCGCTGGAGGACGATGACGCGGTCCGGCGCGTGCGACGCAAACCTGATCGCCTCGTCGACGAGCGGCTTGTACTCGATCAGGTGCCGGGGCTCGATGCCGCATGATGCGGTGACGACGACCTTCGGCAGCGCATCATCAATGCGGGCGGCGAGCTCATGCGGGGCAAACCCGCCGAACACGACCGAATGCACGGCTCCGATGCGCGCGCAGGCGAGCATCGCGACGACAGCCTCGGGGATCATCGGCAGGTAGATGACGACCCGGTCCCCCGCCCGAACGCCGAGTCCGTGGAGCACGCCAGCGAACAGGGCTACCTCATCGAGCAATTCCCGATAGGTGATCGTGCGCGCAGAATCGGTGACCGGGCTGACATGGTGGATGGCGGGACGATCGCCCCTGCCTGCCTCGATGTGACGGTCGAGCGCGTTCCAGCAGGTATTCATCGTCGCATCGGGAAACCACCGGTAGAGCGGCGGCTGGTCGTCGTCGAGGACCCGAACGGGACTGCGCTCCCATTCGATGAGCGATGCCGCCGCGCCCCAGAACTCCTGCGGCGCCAGCCGGGCCCGCTCATGCGCGCTCAGGTAGTCGGTCATGCGGATGCCTCCTGCTCGGCAGCACGCTTGGCCCTGTCGCGCATCGCCCGGCTCGCCGTCCCCCCGAGGATCTTGACGGTTGCCCCGATGAACGCGATGTCGAGTGCCATCTGCACCATGCAGGCCAGTCGAGCACCGTCGCTGATCGGGGTGATGTCTCCGAAGCCGACGGTCGCGAGCACGGTGAGTGAGAAGTAGTAGGCGGTGAAGTGATCGAGGGACTCGGTGAAGGAGCCCGGCGACTGCGACGAGATCATCACGTAGATGGACGCAAACACCGCAAGGAACATCGTTGCGACGAGCACGAGTGCCTCGACGGAACGGACAGCAGGGTGTGCCGCGTGTGTCACCTTCTTCACCTGATGAGCGAAGAACCAGCCGTACACGCCCACCCCGGCGACGACGAGCAGGATGGGCAGGATGATGTTCGCATCCGGTCGCTGCGGCACGAGCGTGAGCACCCACAAGATCAGGGCCATGCCGGCGAGCGTGCGCGCAACCGATGCCGCCACGAGCCCCACGACCTGCTTGTGGGTGACATCTACGCCATCGATATGAAGTGTTGACATGGCCGTCAGTCTGGCACGGAGGAGCGGCAATTCCGGGTTAGTCAGGGAGTGTTCGCCGCCGCGAGTTGGCCGCAGGCACCGTCGATGTCGCGGCCCCTCGTGTCGCGTACCGTGACCTGAACTCCCCGCCGCCGGAGGGTAGCTACGAACGCCCGTTCATCCTGCGGGGTTGATGCTGTCCAGACTGAGCCCGGTGTCGGGTTGAGCGGGATGAGGTTGACGTGCACGAGTTGGCCATCGACGAGGTCGGCGAGCAGGTCAGCACGCCACGACTGGTCGTTGATGCCCTTGATGAGCGCGTATTCGATGCTCACCCGACGGCCGGTGCGATTGCCGTACTCCCATGCCGCGGCGAGCACTTCCTGAACCGGCCAGCGGGTATTCACCGGCACGAGAGTGTCGCGCAACTGGTCGTCCGGCGCATGGAGGGAGACGGCAAGCGTCACGGGCAGGCCCTCGCTCGCCAGTTGCTGCATCCGCGGGACGAGGCCAACCGTCGAGACCGTGACCCCGCGGGCGCTCATCCCAAGCCCGTCGGGCGCCGGGGACACGAGCCTGCGCACCGCCCCGATGACCGCCGAGTAGTTCGCAAGCGGCTCACCCATGCCCATGAAGACGACGTTGCTCACGCGCCCGGGGCCGCCGGCTATCTCCCCGCGATCAAGGGCGCGCGCGCCGGCGAGCACCTGTTCGACGATCTCGGCGGTGGATAGGTTCCTCGTGAGGCCGGCCTGCCCGGTTGCGCAGAAGGGGCAGTTCATGCCGCAGCCCGCCTGCGATGAGATGCACACGGTCACCCGATCCGGGTAGCGCATGAGAACAGACTCGACGAGCGCTCCGTCATGAAGCCGCCACACGCTCTTGACGGTCGTGCCGCTGTCGCAGTCGATCGTGCGGACGGGCGTGAGCAACTGCGGCAGCAGCGCCCCTGAGATGACATCACGCACCTCAGGCGGGACGTCGGTCCACGCACTCGGGTCATCGCTCAGCCGCCCGAGCCACTGCCTCGACACCTGATCGGCACGGAACGCCGGAAGCCCGAGTTCGACGACGGCAGCCTTGCGCTCGGCACCGGAAAGGTCCATGAGATGGCGCGGGGCCTTGCCCCTTTTCGGGGCGTCGAATACCAGTTCTCCGGGCGCGGGCATCGAGATCAGCTGATTCCGCTGCCGAGGAAGATGGTGAAGATCACCCATGAGGCAAAGGCATTGGGGATGAGCGAATCGAGCCGGTCCATCATTCCGCCATGCCCCGGAAGGAGCCGGCCCATGTCCTTGATGCCGAGATCACGCTTGATGGCGCTCTCCGAGAAGTCACCCGCGGTGGCGGTGACGGTGAGGACGACCCCGGCGAGCACCCCCTGCCACCAGGGGGCTTCGAGGAGCAGCACGAACGCCGCTGCCCCGACAGCCGACTGCAGGAGGAGCGACCCGGCGAATCCCTCCCAAGATTTCTTCGGGCTGATCTGCGCCGCGATCGGATGCTTTCCGAAGAACACGCCTGCGGCATATCCGCCGATGTCGTTCGCAACGGTGAGGAGAATGAACACGAGAACACGCTTCGGGCCATCGTCAGCAGCCAGGGTGAGCATGACGAACCCGGCCATGAAGGGCACATAGGCGGCCACGAAGATGCTCGCGGAGACATCACGCACGTAGCCTTCGGTCCCGAGCCGAATCCGCCAGAACATGACGAACAGCACCGTGATGCCGAGCACCACCACCTCGACGGACAGGCCCCAGATGAACGCGGTCGTCGGGAGGAGCACAGTCGCGATGAGAAGCGGGGTCCGCGCGACCTTGATTCCCCTGCTGCCGAACGCCTGGACGAACTCCCGAACGGCGATGAGCAGCGCCACGACGACGACGACCCCGAAGGTCCACTTCCAGGTGAAGAGCGACAGCAGGACGACGGCGCCGAGCGCCAGTCCCGACCCGATGGCGGCCGGAAGGTTACGGCCTGCGCGGGACTTCGGAGCGTTGTCGCCGCTGTTGGCGCCTAGGTCAGTCAAGGGTCAGACCTCGAGCAGTTCTGCTTCTTTGTGCTTGAGGATGTCGTCGATGTGCTCGACGTGGCGATGGGTGACGTCGTCAAGCGACTTCTCTGCGCGCCGCACGTCGTCCTCGCCGACCTCGCCGTCCTTTTGCAGCCGGTCGAGCTGATCCTTCGCATTACGCCTGATGTTGCGCACAGAGACCCGGGAGTCCTCAGCCTTGTGCTTAGCCACCTTGATGTAGTCCCGGCGACGCTCCTCGGTGAGCTGGGGCAGGGAAACCCTGATGACCGTGCCGTCCGATGTCGGGTTCACTCCGAGGTCGCTGTCGCGAATCGCCTTCTCGATGCTGGTGAACGATCCCTTGTCATACGGGACGATGACGATGAGCCGCGGCTCCGGGATCTGAAACCCGGCCATCTGGTTCAGCGGGGTCATCGTGCCGTAATAGTCGATGACGATCTTGGCGAACATCGCCGGATTCGCGCGGCCGGTGCGAATCGTCGCGAAATCCTCCCGCGCAACGACGACGGCCTTGTCCATCTTCTCCTCCGCCTCGAGAAGGATGAGATCGATCTGCTCGCTCACGATGGACTCCCTTGGGTGATCGCCGACATCGGGGGACTTCGACCTCGGCGGGCGGAATGGCTATTCGGTTGAAACGAGGGTGCCGATTGTCTCTCCCCGGACGGCCCTGGCGATATTCCCGTCCACGAGAAGGTTGAACACCTCGATGGGCAGGTGGTTGTCGCGGCACAGGCTGATCGCCGTGGCGTCGGCCACCTTGAGATTACGGCTCAGCACCTCGTCGTGGGTGAGGTTTCGAAACCGCTTCGCAGCGGGATTCGTGCGGGGGTCGTCGTCGTAGACGCCATCGACGCCCTTGGCCATGAGGACGACCTCCGCTCCGATCTCGAGCGCACGCTGAGCGGCGGTCGTATCGGTGGAGAAGTAGGGCTGCCCCAGGCCGGCGCCGAAGATGACGACGCGACCCTTCTCGAGGTGGCGGATGGCACGCCTGGGAACATACGGCTCCGCGACCTGGCCCATCGTGATTGCCGTCTGGACCCTGGTGTCGATGCCGGCCTTCTCGCAGAAGTCTTGGAGCGCCAGGCAGTTCATCACGGTACCCAGCATGCCCATGTAGTCGGCACGGGCGCGATCGATGCCCCGCTCGGACAACTGCACTCCGCGGAAGTAATTGCCCCCACCGATGACGACGGCCACCTCGACCCCGGACCGGACGACGTCCACGATCTGCCTCGCGATACCCGACACTACGTCAGGGTCCACCCCGAGCTGCCCGCTTCCGGCGAACGCCTCCCCCGACAGCTTGAGCAGCACCCGGTGCCACCCGCCCTCGGGCGCCTGGGGCCAGGTGTCGATCGTCCCGTCGAGCGAGGGCTGCACGACCCCGAGCGGCTTGCCTGGAGTCATGCACCCCTGCCTTTCACGAACGATTCCCTGATATCGCGACGGTCATGCACCTTGCGGCACTGTACCGAGTGGCCGGCAGAACTAGTGGCCCGCCTCGAAACGGGCGAACGCGGTCACCTCGGTGCCAGCGTCCTTGAGCACCTGGGCCACGGTCTTCTTGCTGTCAGAGACGCTCGACTGCTCGAGGAGGACGCTGTCCTTGAAGAAACCGTTGACGCGGCCCTCGACGATCTTGGGCAGGGCTGCCTCCGGCTTGCCCTCCTCCTTCGCGGTGGCCTCAGCGATGCGGCGCTCGTTCTCGACAACGTCGGCCGGGACCTCATCGCGGGTGACATAGAGCGGGCGCATCGCCGCGATCTGCATCGCTGCGGCACGTGCGGCATCCTCGTCGCCGGAATAGGCGACCATGACACCGACCTGCGGGGGGAGGTCCGAGGCTCGGCGGTGCATGTACAGGGCGACCGGCGGCGGGAGGACTGCGACTCGTCCGAGCTCGATCTTCTCGCCGATGACCCCTCCCATTTCAGCAATGGAAGCGTTCACCGTTCGGCCATCAGGGAGGGCTGCAGCGCCCAGAGCAACAGGGTCGCCGAACTGCCCGTCCTTCGCGGCATTCGCAATCGCATCGGCTAGGGCGAGGAACTCGGCGCTCTTCGCAACGAAATCGGTCTCGCACAGCAGTTCAACGAGCGCGTTGCCCGACGCAGCTACGAGGCCATTCGAGGTCTCCCGCTCAGCGCCCCGCTTGGCTGCCTTGGCAGCCCCCGAGATCCGCAGGTGCTCAACGGCCTTCTCGAAGTCGCCGTCAGTCTCCTCGAGCGCCCTCTTGCACTCCATCATTCCGGCGGCGGTGAGGTCACGCAGCTTCTTTACTTCGGCGGCAGTGATGTTTGCCATCGTCATTCGATCCTTTGCTGGTCAGCGGTTGAAAGGTCACGCGCACCTGGCCGCAGGCAATTCCGGCGGCCAGGCAGCGCGCTCAGGCCTCAGATGGGACTCAGGACTCAGATGGGGTAGCGGTCTCCTCGACGACCTCGATCACGACCACGTCATCGGCAGCATCGACGACCACGACCGCCTCGACTGCGACGACCTCAACCACAGCGGCCTCGGCCGCAGCAGCCGCATCAGCGGATCCCGCGAGGATCTCGCGCTCCCACTCGGCGAGGGGCTCCGGAGCGGCAGTGCCGCCCGCGGCCCGGTTCGCCCGGGCCATGAGGCCCTCTGCCACCGCGTCGGCGATGACGCGAGTGAGGAGTGCTACCGAGCGGATGGCATCGTCATTTCCCGGGATCGGGAAGTCGACCTCGTCCGGGTCGCAGTTCGTGTCGAGGACGGCAATGACCGGAATGCCGAGCTTGCGGGCCTCGCCGACGGCGATGTGCTCCTTCTTCGTGTCGACGACCCAGATCGCGCTCGGGATCTTCGACATGTCGCGGATACCACCAAGGGTCTTCTCGAGCTTCTCCTTCTCGCGGCGAAGGACGAGCAGCTCCTTCTTCGTGAGGCCGGAGCCTGCGACGTCGCTGAAGTCAATGACCTCGAGCTCCTTCATTCGCTGGAGGCGCTTGAAGACAGTGGAGAAGTTCGTGAGCATGCCGCCGAGCCAGCGCTGGTTGACGTAGGGCATCCCCACACGGGTCGCCTGGTCTGCGATGGCCTCCTGGCCCTGCTTCTTCGTGCCGACGAACATGATCGAGCCGCCGTGAGCGACGGTCTCCTTGACGTACTCGTACGCCTGATCGATGTAGGACAACGACTGCTGGAGGTCGATGATGTAGATGCCATTGCGCTCGGTGATGATGAAGCGCTTCATCTTGGGGTTCCAGCGACGGGTCTGGTGACCGAAATGGACACCGCTTTCGAGCAGCTGGCGCATAGTGACAACGGCCATGGTGATGACTCCTTCAAGGCACGCCGACCTTCCGGCGCGCTCCGGTTCGTTGGCATACGGCCGGTTGGCCGATGCCCCTGACGCTCCTCCGGGCCCGCACCCGCCGAGGCGGGACCGTGCGAACCTGGGCTCGGTTGGGACCTTCACGCAGGGCGCGTGCACGGACACTCGAAGCTCTGAGCGTTCATGCTCCATGCCCGGTGAGTGATCCCGCCGGCAAAGGGGCGTGCGAATTCCCCCATCAATTGACGAGGGTGACCCAAGTCTAGACGGTCCGCAGCCATGCTTCTCACCAGGTGCGCCGGGGCGCTGCCCACGGGCAGCGGCCCAATCCGCAGACAACATTTCAATCCACAGGCAGCACTGGCCTCGGGCGCCATGCACCGCGGCGCCCCTGGAACCTCCGCGAGGGAGGTCGCGCTGCGAGGCTGCCCGCATGACCTGGATCGCTGCCCTCATCCTCGCCGGACTCTGGTCATGGCCGGTCTCCCCCGTTCTCGTCGAGCAGGGGTTCCACCCGCCGGAGCAGGCGTGGAGCCGAGGCCACCGGGGAATTGACCTCGCGGCGCATCCCGGGAGCCTCATCCGGTCCATCGGCGACGGGCGGGTTGCCTTCGTCGGCAACGTGGCCGGCACTCCCGTCATCGCCATCGAGCACCCCCGGACCGGACTCCGATCGACGTACCAGCCGGTCACGCCACTCGTCCAAACGGGCGACACCGTGTCGGCCGGAGCACCGATCGGGCACCTCGCCGGTCCGCTGGCCGAAGAGGCCGGCGGGGAACGAGACTGGGCGCGGGATTCGTCCGGGGGTCACTGCGCCGGGCGGTGCCTGCACCTCGGTCTGCGCGGGACCGATGGCTACGTCGATCCCCTCACCGTTCTCCCCCGGCCGCCCGCGATCCTCAAGCCGTTCATCGGGCCCTTCGCCAAGCCGGACGCCGATCGCCACCCCGGGTCCGGCTTCAGGTCGGCGGCAGCTCCGATCGCGGGTGTGCTTGAACGAACGTGGTCCGCAGCCGCTCAACCGACACATGGGTGTAACGCTGAGTCGTGTCCAAGGACGCGTGCCCCAGCAGCTCCTGGACTGCCCGCAGGTCAGCCCCTCCCTCGAGCACATGGGTGGCAGCGGTGTGCCGAAGCCCATGGGGGGCAAGCCGCGGGCCGCCCGCATCACGGGTGATCCGGTCGACGATGGTGCGCACCGCCCGCTGGCCTATTCGCGCACCCCTGCTGCCCACGTACAAGGCAGGCCCGGAGACGGCGAGCCGATCACGGACATCGAGCCACGCCCTAGCTGCGATCGCTGCCGGCACGCCGAATGGGACGACTCGTTCCTTGTTCCCCTTGCCGATCACCCGCACGGTGCGGGAGTCGAGATCGATGTCCCCGAGATTCATGGCGCACAGTTCCCCGACCCGAATCCCGGTCGCATACAGCAGTTCGATGATCGACCGGTCGCGCTGCGCACCGGGGTCTCCGTCATCCGCCTGGATGGCCGCAACGTCCATGACCCGCACCGCCTGCTGCGCATCGAGGACTGTCGGCAGTCGCTTCGAGACTCGCGGGCTCGCAAGCCGCTGTCCCGGGTCAGTAGGCGCCAGTCCCCTGCGCAGGCACCAGGCGGTGAATGCCCTGGCCGACGCAGCACGTCGCGCAAGGCTCGCTCGTGACTGGCCGGCGCCGTGCATTGCGGCGAGCCACGCCCGCAGGTCCGCCAGCCCGATCGCGGACGGGACCTCGCAGCCCCTGTCCGCCACGAACCCGAGCAGCGAGCGGATATCGCCGAGGTAGGCGCGCACTGTGTGCTCGCTGCGATTTCGTTCGTCGCGAAGATGCACCTCGAAGTCAGCGAGGGCCTCGCTGAGATCCCGGGGCACGTCGCTCGGCGGTTGCGGCACCCCCCCATCGTGGCAAGGACCAGCGCATTCGCCGCTCAGGCGCGCCCAGCGAGCCGCCAGCCGCCGGGGCCCTCATCTGCGAAGCCCCGAAGCGCGAGAACGGCGAGAGCTCCGGAGACGTTGGCGGCACTGAGCCCGGAATCCATGACGAGATCATTGATGTTGATCGACCCCCTCGCCGGGATCGCATCGAGGATTCGGGCCTGGCTCGGCGACAGGTCATCGATCGAGCGTCGATCCGGGGCCGGTGCACTGAACTCCCCCAGCTCGCCGATGACCTCGAGCACATCCTCGATTCGCGAAGCCAGGAGGGCGTCCGTGTCGCGGATGAGCTTGTGACAGCCTCCCGACATCACGGAGGTCACCGGCCCGGGAACGGCCAGTACCGGACGGTTCAGGGCCATGGCAGCGTTCGCGGTCGATGTCGTCCCTGATCGGACGGCGGCCTCGACTACGAGCGTCGCCCGGGTGAGGGCAGCGATCAATCGGTTCCGGGTGAGGAAGCGCTGGCGCCGGACCTCCTGCCCGAGCGGGGACTCGCTGACAACGAGACCCTCATCCGCAATGCGTGCGACGAGGGCATCGTGTGCACGCGGATATGGGGTGTCAACGCCGCTGGCAAGCACGCAGATGGTCATTCCCTCCGCCGAAAGGGTGGCGCGGTGTGCAGCGGCGTCGATGCCGTAGGCACCACCTGACACGACGGTGAACGAGTGCTCCGCCAGCACCGAGCACCAGTCACGGCAGATTGCCTCCCCGTACGCCGTGGCGGCACGCGCTCCGACCACTGCGATCGAGCGAAGGGCGGTGAGGCGAAGATTCGCGGCACCCAGAACCCACACCACAAGCGGGCGTGCCGCACCGAGGTCATCGAGTTGGGTCGGCCACTCTCGATCGGTTCGATCAATGATGCGGGCGCCGATGGCATGCGCCGAAGCCAGCTCGGCTTCGACATCCACCCGAGCGAGCCGGGCCTGCATCGATGCCTGTTCCCGCAATCCGAGCCGGCCCGCACGCATGCGCTCGCACACCTGCACCGCCCCCCACTCATCGATGAGCGCCCCGATTCGGGCATCGCCCGGCTCGACGGCATGGGCCAGCGCGATGAGTGCCTCGCGCTCGGCTTGAATCGTCGTGTTGCTCATGCGGTTCCCCCGGCATCGCCCCCGCGCAAGCCCATCGCTGAGGCCACGTGCTCCGCATCCGGCCGGACTGCCCCGGCGAGGTCCGCGATGGTCCACGCGATTCGCAGAATCCTGTCGGCGCTGCGCAGGCTGGCAGCAGAGCGCTCCAGCGAGCGGACAAGGGCCTCAGCCTCAGCCGTGGCCCGCCAACGCTGGCGAAGGGCTGCGCCTGGCACATGGCCGTTGAGGGACCAGGGCTCGCCGCGGTACCGGTGCTCCGCCCTCGATCGGGCCTCGATCACTCTGGACCGGATATCCGCGCTCGCCTCCTGGATCGGGTTCGCCAGGTCAGCGGTCGACGGCCTCGGCACGGTCAGGCGCACATCGATTCGGTCGAGGAGCGGCCCGGAGAGTCGCTCGGCGTATCGTCGCCGGGCCATCGGGGTGCAGGTGCAGGCATCGCCGCGGCCCACGGCCAGGCCGCACGGGCACGGATTCGAGGCGAGAACCAACTGGAATCGGGCTGGCAGGGTAGCCGAGGCTGCGGCCCGCATGATGGTGATGACTCCGGACTCCATGGGCTGGCGCAGGCCCTCGAGGCTCGGACGGCTGAACTCAGGGGCCTCATCGAGGAACAGGACACCGTGATGGGCCAGGCTCAGCGCCCCCGGAAGGACCTGCCTCCCACGGGACGTGCCGAGGATCGCCGTGGACGAGGACGAGTGGTGGGGCGCTTGGAGGAGAGGCCGATAGGCGATCCCGCGTTCGACCGGCCACTGACCCGAGAGGGAGGCGAGCGAGGTGACCTCGAGGGCAATGCCGAGTGGCAGGTCGGGGAGGAGCGTCGGCAGCCTCGAGGCCAGCATGCTTTTCCCAACACCGGGCGGACCGATCATCGAGCAGTGGTGTCCACCTGCCGCGACCACCTCGAGCGCAAACCGGGCGAACGGATGCCCGCGGACCTCACTGAAGTCAGGGTCTGGCTCGACCGCCGAGGGAGCGCCGAGGCTCGAGCTGAATCCCCTTGCGGCTTCGATGCATTCGTCTGCGTCCTCGCACCCGATCGGAGCCTCGTCCGTGCCTCGCAGCACGCCGATGAGGTGCTGCAGGTCGCGGATGACCCGCACCCGCAGGCCCGGGATCGCTTGGACCTGTCGCGCATTGGCGCTCGCTATGAAGACCGAACCGACTCCGTGCCGGCGCGCGGCGATGGCTGCAGCGAGCGCCCCATCCACCCCGCGCACCGAGCCGTCCAACCCGAGCTCCCCGATGAACGTTGAATCGAGGAGGGATGAACGGGGAACCTGCGCCGTCGCAGCGAGCACTCCGACGGCTATCGGCAGGTCGAGGCTGGTGCCGCCCTTGGGCAGGTCGGCGGGCGACAGACCTATCGTGATCCTGGCCGCTGGCCAGGTGGCGCCGACATTTCCGATCGCCGAGCGCGCCCGCCAGCGCGCCTCGGTCACCGAGGCCCCGGCGAGGCCGATGACCCCGACGCTCGGAAGGCCCTGCGCCACATCCACCTCGACCTTGACCATCACCCCGGCGATACCGGTGGTGACCACTCCCCACACTTCGGCCAGGCTCATCACTCCACCCCCCGTAGGTGCTCGACCGACGGTGCGCCGGACACGCCCTGGACAACCGCGATGACATCGAGCCGGACTGACGGCGCGTGCACCTCATGCTCGGTGAGCCATCGGAACGCCAGGTGACGCATCCGGCGCAGCTTGCGCGGGGTGATCGACTCCGTGGGGTGGCCGAACGCGAGCGAACTTCTGGTCTTCACCTCGACAAGCACGAGGGTCGCACCCTCACGGGCGACAATGTCGATCTCGCCCTCGGAGCACCGCCAGTTCCGCTCGACGACCGCCATGCCGATGCCCTCGATGTAGCGGGTCGCCACCTCTTCCCCGTACTGGCCCAGCGCGCTTGTGCGTCGCATGCCCTCACCTCCTGCGGCACAACCTCCCGTCTCCGCAGGGACCCGGGCCACCGAGAGGTGCCCGCCTGTGGACGCTGACCGGGGACCAGTCACTCTGGGGATAGGAGCAATCAGGCGACTGGATCAGGCGGAGGGAATGCTCAGCGTCAGGCTGGCTCCGCATCCCGGACCGCCGCTGGACGCCGTGAGCGAGCCCCCATGGTCGCTCACGATCGCGCGCGCGATCGTCAGTCCGAGACCGCTGCCGCCCCCGTCGCCGCTCACCCGGGACGGGTCGACGCGATGGAACCGCTCGAACACCGAGGTCAGCTGGTCACCCGGGATCCCCTCCCCCGAATCGCGCACGCGAACCAGGACCAAGTCGCCCGCCACCGCCACCGTGACCTCGACCATGCCCCCGCCGGGCGTGTGGCGCAGCGCATTGTCGAGGAGGTTCGCGAGAACCTGCTGGAGCCTGATTCCGTCGCCGAGGATCCACGCAGGCGCGGCACAAGCGTCGAGACTGAGCGCCACGCCCTTCGCCTGAAATCGCGGCAGCACCGCCGCCACCGCGGCCTCCGCCACGCCCCGCCCGTCGAGGCGGCTCAGCGTCAGGCCCAGGGCATGCTCCTCCGCTGCAGCAACCTCGCGCAGGTCGGTCGCAAGGCGGCGGAGCCGGTCGACCTGATCTCGCATCGTCGCCCAAGATGCAGCGTCGTGGGCGAGGACGTCGTCCTCCATCCCGTCGATGTACGCCTCGAGCGTGGCGAGCGGCGTGCGCAGCTCATGGGCGAGGTCCGCGAACAGCCGGGTGCGGGTCGCCTCGGTCTCCGCGAGCCGCTGCGACATGTGGGCGAAGGATCCGGAGAGCTGGCGGAATTCAGCGCTGAACGTCACCGAGGGAACGGTCACCTCGTAGTGACCAGCCGCGACAGCCTCGGCGGACTGGGCGAGTTCCTCCACCGGGCGGGCGACCCGGCGCACGATGAACCATGAGACAAGCCCGGCAGCGATGAGTGACGTGATCGCGGCCACCGCGACCGAGATTCCGAAGGACGATGCGAATGCCTCCTCCGCATGCATCGTGACCCCCGGGTCATCGACTCCCCCCTGCAACAGGTGCTCGTGAAAGAGTCCCGGCGCCACGAGCGCCGCGGCGACCACCAGGGTGACGGCGCCGACGCTCACGACGATCGCCTGGGCGATCATCAGCCGAGTCGCGAGCCTCGGTGTCCGTCCGGTCATCCCGGGCCCATCCCGTAGCCCACTCCGCGGACGGTGCGGATGAACCTCGGCTCGGACGCATCGTCTCCGAGCTTCGTCCGCAGGTGCCCGATGTGCACGTCGACGACGTGCTCGTCGCCGAACCATCCCGGGCCCCACACGGCCTCGATGAGCTGCCTTCGCGTCAGCGCCGCCCGGGGCCGCGAAGCCATGACGGCCAGCAGGTCGAACTCGGTCCTCGTCACCTCGGTGAGACTGCCGTCGACGTGGAGGGTCCGCGCCTCTGCGTCGAGGGAGAGCCCACCCACCTCGATCCGCGCAGCCGAGAGGCCGTCCGTCGAGGAAACTCGCGGCCGGCGCAGCATGGCCCGCACCCGTGCGATGAGCTCCCTCGGAGAGAACGGCTTGACGAGGTAGTCGTCCGCCCCCATTGACAGTCCGAGGACCTTGTCGACCTCCTCATCACGCGCCGTCAGCATGATGATGTAAGCATCAGAGAACTGCCGAATCCGCCGGCAGGCCTCAATGCCGTCGAACCCGGGGAGCATGACGTCCAACACGATGAGGACGGGCCCGAGCTCGCGGGCCGACTCGACTGCGTCCGGTCCCGAGTGGGCGACAGACACGTCAAAGCCCTCTCTCACCAGGTAGCTGCTCACCACCCCGGTGAGGGGGACCTCGTCATCGACGACGAGGACGCGCAGGCCATCACTCACTTCGGCACCTCCCTCAGCCCGCGCCCGACAAGGCGACACGCGTCAACGGTCATTACGACACGTCGACCGTACCCGGCAACACACCGCCGCTCGAACTTCATCGAATCTTCATGGGTTGTCTCGGGGTCCATCATTGACCACACCGCAGACTCATGGCCTCACTACCGAACCGAGGAGTCTTCGTCATGCGCAGCCAATCCCTTCTCCTTGCGGCGAGCGGCATCGCGCTGGCGACCCTAATCTCCGCATGCGGTTCCGCCGGCCATTCAGGCTCTTCGGCCGACATGTCGAGCCCGCAGGCCGCTGTGCAGGTGGCTGAGCCGGGCGGCGACATCTCATTCGCGCAGGGGATGATCCCGCATCACGCCCAGGCGGTCGAGATGTCCGACCTCGCCCTCATCCATTCCGCGTCACCGCAGGTCCGGGCGCTCGCCGAGCAGATCAAGGCGGCCCAGGCTCCGGAGATCAACCTCATGGAGCAGTGGCTC
>CAFBNE010000033.1_pt1 | contig 26108 bp, 25 predicted proteins | sample 7269181 | NCBI WGS metagenome assembly CAFBNE01 (sample SAMEA6814085, study PRJEB35770) | uncultured Actinomycetes bacterium | biome: Freshwater; feature: Freshwater reservoir; material: water | place: Czech Republic | collected 2017-05-23 | depth 30m m
GACTCGCTCGGCGCGGCATCAGCGGTCGTCGACTCGCTCGGCGCGGCATCAGCGGTCGTCGACTCGCTCGGCGCGGCATCAGCGGTCGTCGACTCGCTCGGCGCGGCATTGGCAGCCCCACGGCCGTTCTTCTTCTTGTCCTTCTTCTTCTCGGCGGCGACTCCGGCCGGTGCAGGCTGGCCGATGACCTTGCCCCCCGGGACGCTGAGGAACACCGGGGAGTCGGTCGGGATCATGCCGAGGGCGCGCGCCTTTGATTCCAGGGCGGTCGGTGCGGAGAGGGCCCCCACCTGCTCGCGGAGCACCGCCTGCTCCTCGCTGAGCTTCGTCGCCGCCTGCTGGAGGTCACCGATTTGGAATGCACCCTGCGCCATCGATGTGTTGACGAGGAGGTTCGCGAGGAACCCGCCACCGAGCAGCATGATGATGATGAGGGCGAACAGCCCCCGGCTCGCGCGCTCCGCACGCGGCGGTGCGACGACGCGTAGCCCGGGACCTTGCCCCTTGCGGGCACGCGCGCCGCGTGTCGCGTACTCGGTCGTCGTCGTGCGCGGCAGCGGTCGCCGGTCGTCGAGCGCGGAGATGCTCATGCTGCGACCGCCAGCCGCTCCGCTGCCCGGACTCGGACCGAAGCAGACCTCGGGTTCTCGGCGAGTTCCTCGTCCGTTGGCTTCTCTGCACCGCGGGTGAGTAGGCGCAGCCAAGGCTGCATCGAGTCCGGAATGATTGGCAGGCCGTGCGGAGCACGGACCCTTGAGCCCTCCGCCAATGCATGCTTGACGATTCGGTCCTCGAGGGACTGGTAGGCCATCACGACGATGCGGCCACCGACGGCGAGGCTGTCGAGTGCGGCTGGCATCGCGCGCTCGAGGACGGCTAGTTCCGCGTTGACCTCGATGCGCAGCGCTTGGAAGGTGCGCTTCGCTGGGTTCCCGCCAGTCCTACGCGTGGCAGCGGGGATCGAATCTCGGACGATCTCCACGAGCCGGGCGGAGTTCGTGAAGGGGGCGATCTCGCGCTCCCGGACGATCCTGGCGGCGATACGCGGCGCGAACCGCTCCTCGCCGAAGTCGCGCAAGATGCGGATGAGCGCTGCCGTGTCGTAGGTGTTGAGCACGTCGGCCGCCGTGAGCCCCGCGCCCTGGTCCATGCGCATGTCGAGCGGCGCATCGACCGAGTAGGCGAATCCTCGATCCGCCTCGTCCAACTGCATCGACGAGACTCCGAGGTCGAAGAGGATTCCCTCGACCATCGCGAGTCCAAGGGAAGAGAGCACCGACGGAAGCTCGTCATAGACGGCGTGCACGAGCGTGACCCGGGCGCCGAATGGGGCGAGCCGCGCACGCGATAGGTCAAGTGCCACCGCATCGCGGTCGATCCCGATGAGCCGAAGATGGGGGAATCGCTCGAGGGCCCATTCCGCGTGACCGCCGAGTCCGAGGGTTGCGTCAACGAGCACGGCATCTGGCTCTTGGATTGCGGGAGCCAAGAGGGCCAGCACGCGTTCCCGCATGACCGGCACGTGACGCTCTGAGTGAGCCATGGGTCAGTTCAGCTCCAGGTGCGGACCAGGATCGCGAGCGCCACCATGGTCCCGCCGGTCATGGCGAGCGAGACAAGCAGGACCGCGAGGTCGCGCACGACCTGCCGAGTTGCGCGCGAGTGCGCCGTGATGATTGCCATGGGCCATCTCCTGTTCGTTTCCGGTCGTGCGATCGCGGACGACGCCGAGTCGATTCACGAGGTGCTCTTGGTGCTGGGTGGGTCGCCGTGCCTGGTGCCTCTCATGCCCCTCGCCGTTCGCGAGGTCAGGTCCCCGCCCGCTCCGAAGCTATGGGTCCCTGGCGCCGGGGAAGTGCGTCAGGAACAGGGCTGGGAGCGGGTGGAGACCTCACCTCGCAACGGCATCACAGGAGGCCGGGAATGACCTCCTCGTTGATCGATGAATAGGCGTCCTCGTTGCTCGTGAGGTAGGCGGTCCATGCGGTCGCGTCCCAGATCTCCACGGTCTGTCCGTTGCCGACGACGATGACGTCGCGGTCGAGTCCCGCGTACTCGCGAAGGACGGGCGGCAGCGTCACCCGCCCCTGCTTGTCCGGCTGCTCGTCGAAGGCGCTGGAGAACAGCACGCGAAGGTACGCGCGCGCCCTCTCGTCGGACCGGGACGCCTCGCCGAGCCGCGAGGCGTAGGCGGTGAACTCCGCGGCGGGCCACACGACGATCGAGCGGTCCTGGCCCTTGGTGAGGACGAGGCCCGGGGCTAATGCCTCACGGAATTTCGCCGGGAGCACGAGCCGGCCCTTGTCGTCGAGACGCGGGGCATGGGTACCGAGAAACACCAGCCCCACCAGCCTCTCATGTCACAAGAACCACTCAGGTCCTGCCAAGTCCCGCCACTGTACTCCACTTTCCTCCACCGTCAACCATATGAGAGGTATTTCGCCGGACTTCCCTCCACTCGATTGACGTCCCCCGACCGGTGCGGGACCCGTCATCCACGCGGCCCCGCACCACTGACCGGTCTTCGAACCCCAGCGGTCGCATCCGGTGCCAGCAGCCACGTACGTTTGCAGGGCACCCGACCGGGAGGATGCTCATGACCGCATCGCCACACATCGCAGCCTCACGGCGCCGGCGGTCAGGCCCGCGCACCCTCGCCGTCGGGATCGCCCTCGCACTCGGCCTCGCCCTCGCCCCGCTGGCCGGCCCCGCCCCGGCGGCCGGGGCAGGCGGTTGGAGCAGGCTCTCAGCGACCGGCGGCGGCTACCCCCGGATGTCGAATATCGACGAGCCCACCCTCGGCCGGCTCGGTGCCGGACTCCAGGTGGTCTGGCCGGTGCAGACGAGCCCCTCGACCACCGAGTACCAGACCGCGATCGTCAGTGCCGCAGGACAGACGACCCTCGGGGCCACTGCCATCTTGTCCGGCTGGGCCGATCTCATCGCGGATCCCCGGCTCATCACCGTGGGCGGCGTGCAGTTCCTCGCCTTCAGCGGACTGCGAAGCACCGACAGCACGGACCCCTACGCAACCGGTGCCGAGTACTTCGCCACCTCCGCCGACGGTCGCGCCTGGGAACTCGGTGCCGGCTCCCTCTCGGAGTCCACGAGCGCCTATGCCGATTATGGAAACGACGCCGTCGACAATGCCGGAACCCCGGTGTGGGTGGGCAATCCCGGAACGGTCACCGGCATTCGCTGGCAGTCCGGGACCACACCGGCGATACCCTCGCCGGCCGGCGCCGGCGGATCGATCTCCCTCGCTGGCTGCTGCGGCTACAACGCCGCGGCAGCTCGTGACAACGCAACCGGCGCCGTCTTTGCCGCCTTCTACAGCAATAGCAGCGACCCTGCCGAGCAGGGCATTCAAGCCGGCCAGATCCTCCCGAGTCCCGCGGCCCTCACCCGGGCACCTGGTTCGGTGACGAACACGGGAACCGGTGCCGACTCCCTCTCCCCCGACCAGCGGATCGCCATGGTGTCGCGGCCCGGCGGGGGTGTCCTCGTGGCCTACAAGGTCGGCTATCCGACAACGAGTCGCATCCGGGTGTGGCTGGTGGGGACGTCGCGGCAATTCGACCTGCCCGGATCATCGGGGGCCGGACGGATCGCGATGGCGGCCGAGCCGGGCGGCCAGGTCTGGGTCGCCTGGATCGCGGGCAGCAGGTTGAAGGCAGCCCGGATCAATGCCTCCGGCGTGGTTCCGCGCTCGACCATCACCTGGACGGGGCCGCCAGGGGCATCAACGCTGTGGAAGATCGGTGCGTCGTCGGGGGCGCTGAAGCGCCTCGATGTCGTCGTTACCGCCAGCGGCGCCGGCGGCGGAATCAACGTGTGGCATCGTCAGGCGACGCGCCGTTGATGCCTCGCAGTCCACGCCTCGCGCATGAGGGCTCGCCGGGCTGGGTTATGGTCGCGACATGCGAGAGCGACGAGTCTCGATCGGGGCATTGAGGAACACCGCGATCATCATCGCGCTGGTCATCGCGGTCCCGGTGATTGCCACGACGGCCTCCTGCTCCGGGCCGTCGAACCAGACCGCCGCAGAGTGGCCCTCCGCAACGCCAGCGGCCACGCCATCCCCAGCCCCGGTCGTCACGCCCGTCGCGGTGCCGCTGCCCACGTCGCCCCTCACCGGGCTACCGGAGACAGCACCGGCACCAGTGCTCGTAGTGAAACTCGACAACACGCGCAATGCCCAACCGCACGCGGGTCTCGCTGACGCCGACATCGTCTACATAGAGGAAGTCGAATACGGCATCACTCGGCTGGCCGCCGTCTTCTCCAGCACGGTCCCCAGTCGCATCGGTCCCGTGAGGTCTGCGCGCATCACCGATATCGACCTCCTCGCGCAGTACGGAAGCCCCGCATTCGCGTTCTCCGGAGCGCAGCGCAAACTCCTCCCCGAACTGGCCAAGGCACCGTTCATCGACATCTCCCCGAACAGGGGTGCCTCGAGCTACGGCCGGGACTTCGACCGGAGCGCGCCCTACAACTACTTCCTCGACGGAACCATCGGGCTCAAGCGAGCCTCCGACGCCAGCCTCGACCATGACATGGGATTCACGTTCGCACCAGAGCCACCGGCGGGCGGCTTTCCGGCGAGGAAGGTCCGCATGGAGTGGAGCTATGCGAGCGCCGCGTTCACCTACGACGATGAGTCCGGCCTCTACAAGGTTCAGCTCAATGGTGAGCGAGCCCGGGCCGAGGAGCACGATCGCGGGCAGAACGCTGCCACGGTCGTGATCCAGTACGTCAACCAGGAACCCTCGGCTTACTTCGACAAGGGCGGCGGCAACACTCCGCATGCCGAAACCATCGGCCGCGGTCGGGCACTCGTGCTGCGCGATGGCCGGTCGTGGGACGTCACCTGGGAGCGTCCGGATGCCGACTCCGGCACCACCTTCATGATGGCCGACGGGTCGCCGATGCCCTTCAAGCCCGGGCAGCAGTGGATCGTCCTGCTCGACCGAGATCGGCCGGCAAAGGTCAGCGCTCCGGCGACACCGAGCGCTAGCTCTCCTCCGGCACCGACGGGATCGTCATCACCCAGTCGTGGATGACGCTCGTCCGCATGAAGGTGTCCTGAAAGGATCGGTTGGACCGGCTCACGAGCACCCACAGCAGCCCAATCGGGAACACGAGGCAAAATGCCGCCCTCACCGCTGCCGTTGCCCAGCCCAAGGAATCCCCCGAGCGGCTCACCACCCGCAGTCCCATGATGTGGCCCCCGAAGGTTCGCCCGGTGACAGCCCAGCCCCACGTCCAACTGCTCCAGAGCAATGCGGCTCCCAGCACGATCGACCACTGGATATGCGGGAGGTCCAGGCCCGCTGTTCGCACGACCAGAAAGCGGACGATGGCGGCGATCGCATTCAGCGCGACGACGGTCAGCGCGACGATGCCGAGGTCGATGAGCGCGGCAACGGCGCGCGTGACGAGCCCGGCCCGATGGCCCTGAAAGGGCCGAGCCTCCCTCGGGACCGAGGAATCGCCCACCTCGCTCTTCTGACCGGCGGCGATCGACGCCTCATACTCACTGAACTTCATCCGGGGTCTTCCTCCTGATCGAACGCTGCAGGGGCGGCCTCGCCCGGAGCCGTCGTTGCCCGCGCCTTCCGCCTCAGCAGGATCGCATCGGTGATTCGGGTCATCATCTGGTCGACGCCGATCGACTGGATGCGCACGGCGTTCATCGCATCGGTCGCGATGCCACCCGTCGACTCCCGGATGATCCGCGGCAGATCGATCTCGTCGACGATGTAGTTGGCGAGGTCGATGAGGGGCAGGCGATCAATGATCCGCTCGAGGTTTGCCTCATCGACAAGGCGATCGACATCGACTCGATCGAGGACGAGCTGCGTCAAGTCCATCTGATCCAAGGTGGCCTGCACGACCCGGGTGAGATCGACCCGCTCGATCACCATCCGCGTGAGGTCAAGTCGGTCAAGGACCGCCGCCAGCACGGGGGGCACGACCCGGTCGAGTGCCTCGTTCACCGTCCCCGACACCACCCGGTCAACGGCCAGCGCTGCCGTCGACGCCACCCCGCCGACCGCCGACCGCAGCATGGCCAAGGGGCCGGGGAGCCGACGAGGCCGCTGCGTCACCACGACGACGAGCTCCGCGCTTCCTGACATGACCCCATCATGGGCCACGGCGAGCCGGGAGGCTACCGTCGCCATCATGCGAGCCGTGAAATGGATCCTCCTAGTCATCGCACTTGTCGCCGCCACCATCGTCATCGGCGCGATCCTCCTCGTCGATCAATCGCGGAGCACGACCGCCAGCCAGCAGGCCGCACTCGCCTCGTTCTACGAACCCCCATCCCCGATGCCGCAGGACCTCGGCACCGTCGTCCGCATGGAACCGCTGGGGGTCGATGTCCCGGGCGGCACCGGGTATCGCATGCTCTACGTCTCAGAGCGGCCCGACGGAGAGCGGGCAGTCTCCGGTGGCATGCTCTTCATTCCCTCGACCCCCGCCCCCGCTGGGGGCCGACCCGTCGTCGCCTGGGCGCATGGCACCCTCGGCATGGGCGACGCCTGCACCCCGTCCCGCTCGACGAATCCGCTCCAGGACACCGACAACTGGCTTGGCGAAATGATGGATCTCGGCTGGGTCGTCGTGTCGACCGACTACGTCGGCATGGGCACTCCGGGGCCGAACCTCTACCTCGTCGCCCAGGCGGAGGCCCGCGACGTCGTGAACTCCGCGCGGGCCGCACGAAATGTGCCGGAGGCGGATGCCGGAAATCGGTTCATCGCCTGGGGACACTCGCAGGGAGGGCACTCATCACTGTGGACCGGGCACCTCGCGAAGACCCTGGCGCCGGAACTCGACCTGATCGCGGTCGCGGCGGCGGCTCCTGCCGCTGAACTCAACCGAATCATCGGGGCGCAGTGGGCCACACCGGTTGGGTGGGTCATCGGGCCGGAGGTCGAGCAGTCATGGCCGGTCGTCTATCCGAGCCTGCCCCTCGAAGGGGTCGTCACCGCCCGCGGAATCGCAAACAGCGAGCGCCTCGCGAATGAGTGCATCAAGGCCGCGGCGCTCGAAGGCTTGGCTCGCACCGACCTCGGCCAGGACTACTTCGTCGCCGATCCGGTGATGAATGAGGCGTGGGCGCGGGTGGGCGAGGATCAGACGCCGGCTCCCCTTCCCGCCGACATGCCCGTCATGATCGCGCAGAGCACCGCTGATCAAGTAGTGCTCGCCTGGCCCAACGGAGTCCTCCAGGAGTCCTGGTGCGCAGCAGGCTCAGCGATATCGATGCTCTGGCTCGGCCAGGTCAGCCATCAGGACACGGCGATGGTGGCCGGTCCCCAGGTGGTCTCATGGATTGCCGATCGATTCGCCGGGCGACCCGCCGGGCGTACCTGCGACGTGCCGCCGCCGGTGCGTGCCCCGTCACAGACAGGCTAGAGGCCGCCCTCTTCGTTTCGCTTGCGCCACCGATCCTCGAGGCGGTCCATGAAACCGCTGGACTTCGGGGCCTGCTGCCTCGCTGCGGGAGCCTCGGTGCCCGGATCCTGCTCGACCGCCGACGCTGACGGGATGCGAAATGCGGAATATGCGATGACCGCTCCGATGAGCATGAGGGCGAATCCGCCGACACCGAGTGCGATGACCGTCGTGGTCACGCCCGCGAGGATCAGCCCGAGCCCGACAAGCACGCCAAGGACTCCGAGTGCAGCTCGACCCCGCGAGGCGCGCACGCCGTTCGCCGAACGCAGGCTCGTCGCAAACTTCGGATCCTCCGCGTAGAGAGCGCGCTCCATCTGGTCGAGCAGGCGCTGCTCATGCTCAGACAACGGCATGGCCAAACCCCTTCCGTGGTGGCACATCACAAGCATGTCGCTCCGTGAGGACGCGGCATTCACTAAGGATATGCCTGAGTGCCGTCAAGCGAAACCTCAGTGGTCCTTCCTGACCTGTCATAGACCCTCGCACCCCATCCAATTGCTTCCTTCGACTGATCCCTTCGACGCCCGCTGCCACCATTCGACGGACGCTACCTGCCTCATCAACGATGATCCTCGTCCCCCGGGGGCAGTTCAACCAGCCTCGCAGGTCGCACCGATTGAGAGCCGAAGCGGGCTCGAATGGCGTCAACGGCTATCTCAGCCTCACGTCGGCCCTGCTCAGGCGCTCCGAGCATGAGCTGGCGCGCAGTACCCTCCGCCGGCTGCAGACCTTCAACGCGGATGCCGACGAGGCGGATTCTCGCCCGCTGGAGCCCGAGGGCATCGAAGAGGGCTCGGGCCGTGTCGTAGAGATCCTGCGTCACGTCGATCGGACCGGACATCGTCTTGGATCTCGTGATGGTCGTGAAGTCGGCGAATCGAACCTTCAGCTGGACCGTGCGACCCACCTGCGCAGTCGAGCGCAGTCTTGCTCCCACCTGGTCGGCGAGCTTCAGCAGATGCGCATGGATGGCCTCTGCATCGTCGATGTCATCATCGAAGGTCTCCTCTGCACCGATGCTCTTCTCCGGCTCGCCAGGGCTTACCCGCCTTGCGTCCCTGCCCCATGACAGCTCATGGAGGTGCCGGCCGGTCGCCTGTCCGAGCGCCCGCTGGAGGGTTGACAGCGGGGTACTCGCGATGTCGCCGACCGTGCGCAGGCCAAGCCGATCAAGCTGGACCTCGGTCTTCTCGCCGACCCCCCAGAGCGCCCCGACCGGAAGGGGATGCAGGAACTCGATGACCTGCTCGGCCGGCACGACGAGGATGCCGTCCGGCTTGCTGCGGGTCGAGGCCAGTTTCGCGACGAACTTCGTCGATGCCACTCCTACCGAGCAGGTGATCCGCTGCTCGTCGAAGACCCGGGAGCGGATCAGCTCGCCGATCGCGGTCGGTGAGCCGAGCCGGCGCAGGGCTCCGGCTATGTCGAGGAAGGCCTCGTCAAGGCTCAGCGGCTCGACGAGCGGGGTGATGGAGTGAAAGAGCGACATGACGCCCCGGCTGACCTCGGCATAGGCCCGATGGTCCGGGGGGATGATGACGGCGTCGGGCGCGAGCCGGCGAGCCCTCGACATGGGCATCGCTGAATGCACTCCCATCGCCCGCGCCTCATAGGTGGCCGAGAGCACGACGCCGCGGCCACCGCCGCCTCCGCCGACGATGACGGGCATGCCCTGCAGTTCTGGCCTGCTGCGCAGTTCGACCAACGCATAGAAGGCATCCATGTCGACATGGAGGATCGTGCAGCCCCCATCATCGACGCCGAGGCCGGTGGGCCGGCTCGACCTGCGGACCTGGCTTCGACTCACGGTTGCCATCTTCTACCAGCCATCGCTCCTCTACCAGCCACTGCTGCTCCCAGGGCTCGCGTGCCACAGCTTCCTGTCCGGAAGGCTGGCCTGCCTCGCCGGAAGCGGGGAACTGCCGAGTTCTGGCCCGGCCGGCCGCACATCCGCGTACGGCGACTGCCGGAACCCGCTCGCATGCACGAGCACCCGCCTGCCCAGCGGCCCATCATCGACGGAACGGTCGGCGTCGAGGATCCCGAGGAGTGCCTCGGCCCCATTCAGGAGCCACAGGTCGCGGACCCACCCCAGCTCCCAGGCGCCGGTCGCCCGGACGGAGACACCGCGGGGGCCGGTCCGGCGGACCTCACCTCGAACGAGGAGCAGCCAGGATCCGAACACCGTTCGCGCGTACGGGCCCTGGACATCCTCGAAGAAGGTGGCATCGATGGGCCCGGTGGAGTCGTCGAGCGTGAGGAACACGACGCGCCGGCCGGAGCGGATCGGCGGGGTCTGCGTGGCAACCTTCACTCCGGCGATGAGCACCTCCTGCCGCGAGCGGCAGGTGAGCATCCGGTTGGCCCGTGTCACGCCCAGTTGCCTGAGCAGTTCCGCATGGAAGTCCATGACATGGTGGCTCACATCGAGTCCGAGGACGTCGAGCTCAGCGCGGACGAGTTCGGACGCGCTCATCTCCGGCAGCCCCGAGGGCTTCAGCTCATCGTCGCCGAGCGCGAATGACAACTGGGCCGTGCAGTCATCCGTGCTTCGACTGCTGCGCGCCAGGTCTGAGATCTGCAGGAGCAGATCACGCCGGGTGATGCGGCCGCGCTGGCGAACCTGGCGGTCCGAGTCGAATCCGTAGACCGCGTCGAATGCTCCGGCGATGACGAGCCGCTCGATGGTCGGCCGGGCCAGGCCCGCACGGTGCCAGGCATCGATAAGGGAGGAGTAGGGCTGGCCGATCGCGATGCTCGTGACCTCCTCATCGGAGATTCCCTTCACGTCGGTGAACGGCAGCCGAATCCCCCAGGTGGCATCCGGCCCGGACTCGACCCGATAGGCCTCGGATGACCGGTTGATGTCCAGGCCGAGGATCCGCACGCCGTGATTGCGGGCATCGTCAAGGATGAGCCGCTTCGGGTACATGCCGGGATCGTGCGTGAGGATCCCGGCATAGAAGGGTGCTGGGTAATGAGCCTTCAGCCATGCGGACTGATAGGTCGGCATGGCGAATGCCGCGGCATGCGCCTTGCAGAAACCGAATGAGGCGAACGACCGAAGCACATCCCACACCTTCTCGACTACGCCGAGCGGATAGCCCCGGCGAATCGCAGCGGGATAGAACCAGACCCGCACCTCGTCGATGCCCGCCGGCGAGTTCATCGAACGCCTGCTCTCATCGGCCTCCGCCAGCGAGCATCCGGTCATGATCTCGACGATTCGCATGACCTGCTCATGGAAGACCACGACCCCGTAGGTCTCCTCGAGTACTGGCCGCAGGTCCTGATGGAGGTACTGCGGTGCGTTCCAGCCCTGGCGCGCCCGAAGGAACGGCGTGATCATGTCCGACTTCACCGGCCCGGGGCGGAACAGCGAGATGTCGATGATGAGGTCGCCGAAGGTCTCCGGAGCGAACTTGCCGATGAGCTCGCGCTGGCCCGGCGACTCGATCTGAAAGCAGCCGAGCGTGCGGGTGGACCGGATGAGGTCGAAGGTCTGCTCGTCATCAAGCGCCGATGTGTCGAGTTCGATGCGCTCCCCCGTGGTCCTCTCGATCTCGTCGATCGCGTGCGCCATCGACGATTGCATCCGCACGCCGAGCACATCGAGCTTGAGCAGGCCCATCTCCTCGACATCGACCTTGTCGAACTGGCTCATCGGGTACCCGGCGGCACTCGGCTCGACCGGCGTCCGGTCGAGCAGTGAGGCATCCGACAGCAGTACCCCGCACGGATGGAGGGCGACGTGCCGAGGCAGCCCGTCGAGGGACTCGACGAGGCCGAGGAATGAGTCGAGGTCGCCCCGCGCAGCAAGCCTGCCGAAGCTGGAGTTGCGCAGTTCTGGCAGGTCGGCGAGTGCCGCGCGGGCATCACGCGCACGAATATGCGGAAAGGCCTTCGCGAATGACCCGACATCACCGGGGGGCATGCCCAGCGCCGCACCGACATCGCGGACCGCATGCCGCACCCGATAGGTCTCCATCATCGACACGCACGCCACCCGCTCGGCACCGAAGCGCTCGAAGATGAGGTCGTAGGCCTCCAGCCGGCGGGCCGCCTCCACGTCGATGTCGATGTCTGGCAGCACCCGGCGCAATGGTGACAGGAATCGCTCCATGAGCAATCCGTGCCTGATCGGATCAACCCCCGAGATGCCAAGAAGGTGGTTGACGAGGCTTCCCGCCCCTGATCCGCGGGCCGCGACCCTGATCCCGCGAGCCCTGATGAGCCTGACGACCTCGGAGACGGTGAGGAAGTACCCCGCGAAGCCCAGCTTCGTGATGGTCTGCAGTTCATCGGCGAGCCTGGCCCTCGCAGCCCTGCGGTCGGCAGCGCCCGAGTAGGCCCCGTCGATCGCATGGGCGCACTGCCGATGCAGGATTCCGCCTGCCTCGCGGATGGACGAGGCCGGATCACTCGGCATCTGCCGGTTGAGCAGCACGTCGAGTTCGGGGACGAAGACCTCGCCGAGCCCGAGGTCGCCGGCCGGGTCGATCACGCACTCCTGCGCGAGATCGAGCGTGCAGCGCAGCAGGTCGCCCGGATCGCACCCGGCAGCCGCCGCGATCTCATCGGCAACCACCGCGAGTTCGGCAGGCGTCTTCAGATGCGCCTCGCCATTGTTGAGCAGGAGACGGCGCGAGCTGAGCGGCACGAGGAGTCTGGCCGAATCGAGCACATCGGCAACCCGCGCATCACCGCGGTCAAGATGCCGAACCGCATTCGTGAGCACGACCGGGATCCGCCATCCGTTCGCCCACTGCCACATGCGGGCGGCTGATGCGGTCGATGCCGGATGGCCGGAGGCAGTCCGGTGGCTGGTGAGCGCGACCCGAAGGTCGAGATCCCCGATCGAGCGCAGGGTCAGCAGCGACTCATCCGCGCGGTTCGCCCGGCCACTCGCGAGATGCGATGCGAACTCCGATGTCCACCCGAGGAGCACGACCAGGCCCTCTCCGTGCTCCTCGATCGCCTTCCATGGCAGCCATGGCAGCCCCCGCTCGGTATGCGCGCCACCGTGGGCGATCGAGACGACTCGGCACAGCGAGGCCCATCCGCGCCGGCCTTTCGCAAGGAGCACGACCCTCGGCCGATGCTCATCCACCCACTGCCCGCCACGGGCCGGAGTGCGACGGCCGATGCTCGGCGTGGGATCCGGCAGCAACGACTCGACGGCAAGGTCGACACCGAGAACTGTCGCGATCGCCCCTCGCTCACATGCCCGAACCCATTGCACCGCGCCATACAGCCCATCGCGGTCAGCGAGGCCGATGACGCCGTGCCCATCGGCGACCGCCCGGTCAATGATCCGCTGCGGCGTCGACGTGCCGTACTGCAACGAGTAGCTCGACGCCACCTGCAGATGCGGCCATGCGTATGCCATGAGTGATCAGATCCTTCGTACACCGCCTCGGCTAAGCCACGAGACGTCATGGGAAATCGGATGGGAGGGGGCAGCGGTCGCCAGCTCGGCAAGACACGGGGGGTTCGCCGAACTGGCGACCACTGCGGACCGGCTGCCGGGGGAACCAGCCGGGTCACGCTGATCAGCCGGTATGTCGGAGGCCGGCGATCAGCATGGTCTGGTGGGGTAGGCCGAGCGTCCCGGTGACCCGGGCCAGGAAGGCATCGGCATCACGAACGAGGTCATCGGCCTCCCTGGCGGTGACGCATGGCACGCCTGCCTCGGCCGCGGACCGCTTGCGCGCGCTGGCAGCGAAGAAGGCGGCCCACTCCGTGAACTCAATCGCGACCTCGGGCAATATCACCCAGACGCTGCGAACCTGCCGGCGGCGCTTGCCGTTTGGCCTGCTTCGGGCGGCGAGCACTGCCGCGGCCGCGCGCAGGGCGGCTAGGTGCGCCGCCGCGTAGCGCTCGCAGGGCGTGCTCGCGATCACGGCCTCGGTCAGGCTCCTGCGGGCGGAGGCCACGAGATCTCGGGCCGCCGCAGGCATTGGCGCACGTGCCGGCGAGCCGGTGCTGGCTGCGGGGGGCCGGCAAACCGCCGGAATGGCGCTTGTCACGGTGGTCAAAGTGCTCGTCAGGGTGGTCATGTCGTTCTCCTCGTCAAGGCTGGATGTTCGACCCGGCTAATCACTGATCCGGAGGAGTCGCCATGCATCGGCAACCACCGCCAGGTCATACACACCAGAGGTTCCGGTGCGCGATACCGCTTCGACCCGCCAGACATCGCGATGCGCTGCCCGACCATTCGACCCTGCTGAACCCAGTTCCCGCCACCACGATGTCGCCTCGACCCAGGATGCGAGCACTGCCTGCACCTCGTAGTGCCGGCCATTCCAGCGAAACCCCGATGGAGCCCCGCTCTCATGAACGGTCACCCGGACCGCCTGGGCGGTGGGTGACCTGAGACGGCGACTCACCGGTGGGCGGCCTTCCCGGTCGACCCGCCTGCCGGGCTCGGGGTCGAGGCGAGCCCAGCAGGCGGGTACGTGACCTTCCGATCTCAGCCGCGAATCCGAGATCGAAAGATATTCGAACATCTGTTCGAATACTGGATACGCTAGCCCCCGCCCCTGACCGCCGTCAATCCCTGTGTTCTTTCATTCGGTTTCGATGAGGGTGCCGGGCGATGGATACTAGGAGCGCAATCGAGAATGCCGAAGGAGACACCATGAGCGAGAAGAGCAGTCAGGCCGACTGGCGAGGGGTCGGCGATTCCATCAAGGACCTAGGAAAGAAGCTCAAGGAGCACGCCGACAACGCGCAGGATGCCATCAAGTCCAGCAGCGCCCCGCTCAGCGGTGTCGCAGAACAGGTCGGCGCAGCGTTCAAGACAGGGATCGCGAAACTCGACGAGACCGTGACCGACCCCGCCGTTGGCGCAGCGGCCCGGGGGGCCACCGGCAAGTTCCTCGACGCGCTCAAGGCCCAGCTCGGCGCGGACCAGCCGGCTCAGGCGACCGGAGAGGCGGCTGCGAGCGACCCGGACGAGACCGTATCTGAGCAGCCTGCAGACGCGGAGCCCGATCCGAAGGCACCGTCTGGGACGTGACCGCGTTCGGCTTCGCCATGGACCCGGATCATCGCCGGTGCTGTCGCCGGAGCCCCCTGTCACGCCCCATGCAGGTCATGCCGATGCGCTACCGCATGCTCGTCTCACCCAGGTTGACGCTCGCGATCGCCATTGTCGCCACGGCCTTTCTCACCCTTCGGCTCTCCCTTGAGGACTCGCAGGTGACGATGCTCGTCGGGATGCTGCAGCCGGCGACCCTCGTGATCGGTCTGGCCCTGTCGGTCGTCGCAACGCTGAGCTCGATCGCATCCTTTCCGCTCTCTGCCCTGTCCGCCCCGGCCGACGACGACACGCCGTAGAGGGAATTATGTCTACTTCTGGACACTTTTAACTGTCTATGCATAGACTATTGACCTCGTTACGAAAGAGGTCAGCATGAACATGCGGTTCTCCGCGCGCGGCGGTCGCGGCCAGCAGCAGGCAAGGGTGGGCAGGCCCCTCCCCTCTCATCAGGTGACGTCGGGCTTCTCCTACGCCCAGTGCCGATTCACCCTCGACTGCAGTTGCGGTGCGCACGCCGACACCCCCTACATCGACGAAGCCCTCGAGTGGCGCGAGATGCATGAGCAACTCGCACCCCTCTCCGACCAGCTAGGTAACTCCGACCAGTTAGGAAGCTGAGCATGTCCAAGCCGAATCATTCGAAGAGCTCCACCACCAAGGCCCTCGAGAAGGCCACGAAGGACTGGCGCTCGGCCAAGAAGCGGGAGCGGGCCGCACGCAACGCACTCGCCGCTGTCGTGAACGAGGCCGTGGCCAGTGGGGTCATGTCCGAGAACAAGGTCGCCTCGGTCACCGCCATCCCCCGGATGACGATCCGCAAGATGCTCGGCAAGGACGAGCTGCCGACCGAGGCTGAGGCCGTCGGCACCGATGAAGAGGCCGTCGATGCACCATCCGTCGACGCACCATCCTTCGTCGCGGTAGCGGTGGTCTCCGAGGCCCAAGCGGTCGAGCCTGTCGCGGTCGTCACCGACGAGGTGGCCGCGGATGATTCGGACGCGGACGCGACCGTCGCCGCAGCGGACGGCGAGCCCGCCGGGGACGAGCCTGCCGGGGACGAGCCTGCCGGGGATGAGCCAGCCGCGCCGGCACCCGCCTTTGCTAGCCCGGTCACCCCGACCTGGGCCAGCCCGCCCTCGTCGAACTTCACGACCTGAGCAGCCGACCCCGGCCAGGTTACCGCCTGCGGTGACCTGGCCGTCAGGCCCGGAAATCCGACATCGGCCTGCGCGTCATCGCAACCCGCGAGGCATTGAGAATTGCCAGAACATCGATCGCCTCCTGCGCAACTGCGCCGGCGATCGGCGGCAGCAGCCCGAACACGGCAAGCACCATGCCGATACTGCTGAGCACGATCCCGCCGATCGCCGTCTGCATCGCGATGCGCCGCATGCGGCTTCCGATGTGCATGAGCTCGTCGAGGCGATCGAGGGATGAGTCGAGGACGACTGCCGCGGCCGCCTCTGCTGTCACGTCGTTGTTCTTGCCGAAGGCAACCCCGACGGTCGCCGCCGTCATTGCCGGGGCGTCGTTGATGCCATCCCCGAGGAAGACCGTCGGGGCGAGCGCCGTCTCGGCACGTACCATCGCGAGCTTCTCCTCGGGCGAGACCGATGCATGTGCCTCATCGAGCCCCACCCGGGCCGCTAGGTACTCGACCTCGCTCGCGCGATCCCCCGAGATGAGCAGGGTCCGCACGACCCCGTGACGGCTAGACAGATGGGCGATGAACTCACTCGCGCCGGCGCGCGGTTCGTCTCGGAAGGCGAGGGTGCCCGCATACGCATCATCGATGATCACCACGCACTCCAGCCCGCCGGCCTCCGGGGGCAGCTGCGCATGAATGCCCGGCTGAGTCCGCTCGAGCGCCTTGCGACCGGTCACGAGCACCCGCCTGCCCTCGACCACGCCTTCGAGCCCCAGCCCGGGCCGCTCCGACGCCCGTTCCACGAGCAGCATGGGCATGTCGGCGACCGCCTGCATCACTGCCACTGCGAGTGGGTGGCGGCTGTAGCGCTCAATCGATCCGGTGATCGCCAGCACTTCGTCCCGGGTGAATCCGGGGCCGATCGAGGTGCTCGTCAGGGTCGGCTGGCCGTAGGTGAGCGTGCCGGTCTTGTCGAAGATCATCGTGCGCGCCGTGCTGATCCGCTCGAGCATCGACGGATCCTTCACGATGATGCCGTGATGCGCCGCGAGCGAGATGGCACCGACGATCGCAACGGGAACCCCGATGAGGAGCGGGCAGGGCGTCGCGATGACGAGAACCGCCAGGAATCTGTTCGGGTCCCCGCTCACGGCCCATCCGGTGATCGCCAGGGCGAGTGCGAAGAGCGTGTAGCCGAACCCGATCCTGTCGGCGAGCCGGCGGATCGGTGGCCGCTTCGACTCGGCCCGGTGCAGGACGCCCACGATCTGGGCGTAGCGACTGAACTCGGCGGTGCGGTCGGCACGGATGACGAGAGCCTCGAAGCCGTTGATCGCGCCAGAGAGCGCCGATGATCCAGGTGACTTCGGGATCACGTACGGCTCGCCGGTCAGGTAGGACTCGTCCATGGCCCCGTGCCCCTCGAGCACGGTCGCATCGACGGGGCAGATCTCATGCGGCAGCAGGACGAGTTCGTCGCCGACCTCGACGGCGGCGACATCGAGGTCGGCAAGGGACCCATCGGCTCCCCTGCGGTGCGCGATCGTGGGGCTGCGCTTCGCAAGCGCCTCCAGCACCTGCGATGCCCTCGTGGAGGCGGCCGCCTCGAGCGCCTCTCCCCCGGACAGCATGAGCGCGATGATGCTTGCGACGAGCCACTCGCCGAGAGCCGCGGACGTGGCCAGCGCGAGCATTCCCAGGAGGTCGGCTCCGAACCGGCGATGGACGGCGTCCATGACGACACGAAGGAGCATCGGCACGCCGACGATGACGGTCATGAGGACAAGCGGAGCCTTGACCACCAGCGGGTCGACCTGAAGCGCCCACAGCGCCGCCGACACACCGATGGCCGCCAGGACTCCGATCGCCATTCGCCCCCGCCACGATCTCGCGAATACGCGCAGATAGGGCGCGACACCGCCCCCTGCAGATGATTCACTCATAAGCGGGATTGTCCATTGGCGGCCAGCCGCATGAAGGATCGTGGAGGCAGAGGCGATGTTTCTCACGTTCCTCGGCGCGAACGGAACGGTGACCGGGTCCAAGACTCTCCTCGAGACGGCCGGAGGCCGGCTCCTCGTCGACTGCGGGCTCTACCAGGGACCGCGCGAGATCCGGGCGCTCAACTGGGCGCCCTTCCCGCTCCCGCCCGAGCAGGTCACGTCGGTCGTGCTCACCCACGCACACCTCGATCACTGCGGCTACCTGCCGGCCCTCGTCCGCGATGGCTTCGCGGGGCCCGTCCTCTGCACTCCCAACACCGCCGAACTCGCGTCCATCGTGCTGCGCGACAGCGCGAAACTGCAGGAGGAGGATGCGGATTTCGCCCAGCGCAAGGGCTTCTCCCGCCACGCGCAGCCGCGCGCCCTCTACGGACTCCTCGACGCGGAGCAGGCCATCGCCCTGTTTCGTCCGATCGAATTCGGCAGGGAGTTTCCGGCCCTCCCGGACATCACTGGCCGATTCGACCCGGCCGGGCACATCCTCGGCTCGTCGCTGGTGACGCTCACCGACGGCTCGAAGACGGTCGTGTTCAGCGGCGACCTCGGCCGCGCCAACCATCCGCTGCTCATCGCGCCCAGCCCACCGCCTGTCACCGATGCCATCGTCATCGAGTCGACGTATGGCGACAAGGAGCATCCTGACCACGACGCCGAACTCGAGGAGATGGCATCAGCCATCACCCGGACCATCAGGCGTGGCGGCACCGTCGTGATCCCCGCCTTCGCCGTCGATCGCACCGAGGTCCTCCTCGGGGTCCTGCGTGATCTTCAGGACACCCAGCGAATCCCGAAGGTGCCGATTCACGTCGACAGCCCGATGGCACTCGCCGCGATGCGCGTGTATCGCGCGGCCATCACCGACGGCGATCCGGAGATCCGCACCGCCGCCATCGCAGAGGGCCCGGGGATCATCGAGCCGCAGCACCTCTTCGAGGCAACGACCCCGGACGAGTCGAAGCAGCTCGACCTCGGAGGCGCTCGGATCATCGTGTCGGCCTCGGGCATGGGCACCGGGGGCCGTGTCGTCCACCATCTCAAGGCACTGCTTCCCGATCCATGCAACGCCGTGATCCTCGCGGGATACCAGGCGGTCGGCACCCCGGGACGGTCGCTGCTCGATGGTGCCCGAGAGCTGAAGTTCCACGGGCACTACGTCAAGGTGCGGGCCGAGATCTTCAATGTCGGCGCGTTCTCGGTGCATGCGGATTCAAGCGAGCTCGTGGACTGGCTCCGCTCGGGCGAACGCACCCCGGAGCAGGTCTTCGTCGTCCACGGTGAGCCCGAGGCATCAGCCGCGCTCGCCCGGCGGATTGGCATCGAGCTCGATGTCGTCGCGGTCGTGCCGGCCCCCAGCGAGCGGGTCGCGATCTACTGACCGCGGAGCAGTGTCGCCTCGACGACCATCCACGCCGCGAGCAGCACGAGGAGACCGGCGAACGCACGTTCGAGAAGCCGTTGCGAGATCGCGAGATTCACCCGCGACGCGAGCAGCGATCCGACAAGGCCGCCCGCGATCACGATGAGCGGCAGCTGCCACGGGATGTCCTGCCAGGTGTCGGCCCTGAACACGAGGGCCGTCACGCTGTTGAGCGCAATGATGACGAGCGAGGTGCCCGCAGCCACCCCGAACGGGAATCCGAAGACGAGCACGAGCGCCGGGACGATGAGGAATCCCCCGCCGACGCCGAAGATGCCGGTGAGCAGCCCGACCCCCGTGGCAACCACAAGGGTCAGCCAAAGGCTCGAAGCCTGACTGCCTGACGGCTCAGGGGAGGAGCCCTTGCGCCACATCGCGATTGCCGCACCGACCATGACAAGGGCAAATCCTGCGACCAGGGCCGATTCAGGGACGGCCGGCGCGATACGGGTGCCCGCGAAGGTGCCTGCCACCCCCAGGACCCAGAACAGCATCGCCTGCCGCAGGCGCACCTGACCGAGCCGGAACCGCGGAATGGCGCCGAATCCGGCCGCTGCGGCAACGACCGCCAGTGACGCGGTCGTTGCCTGCAGGGCCGCGAAGTCGAACAGGTAGAGGAACGCCGGAACCGCGAGCACCGCGCCGCCCGCGCCGACCAGGCCGAGGACCGCCCCGACCGCTAGTCCGACGATGAGCGCTTCGATGATGATCAGGACGGTGCTTCCTTCCGTGCGGCCGAGGCCGGGTTGACGCCGTGCGTAGGAGGGTCAGTCCGCGTAGGCGGCACCGAGTCGATGGCCGACCGTCGGCCGTACGATCACGAGGCCCGCATTCTCGGCATTCACGAAGTCGTCGTCCACGTGCACGACCGGAATGTCGAGGCCATCGAGCACCGAGGCCCCGATCGACGCCCGGAAGCCGCTCCCGCAGTAGATCCAGACCGGACCGTGCGCAGCGTTCTCGCCCGCCCATGCCTGCACTTCGCCCAGCCGCTGGCGCAGTTCGTGGAGGGGAACGTGCATTGCTCCTGCGACGTATCCGTCATCGAACTCGCTGTTTCGGCGCAGGTCAAGGATAGGCAGGCCCGGGTCGTCGGACAGGGCCTTCGAGAGATCGACATGGGTCGCCCGCCGGTAGCCGGAGACTGGAGTGGCCGGACTCGACCAGTCCGCGGATGAGCCCACGGCATAGGCAATTGGCCGGTCGATGCCGATGCGGACGAGCTCGCGCTGCATCGTCTGCACCTCGAACGCGTCGGCGCCCAGCAACGTGATGGGCGTTCCCCAGTCGATCATCCAGCCGAGGTAGGTCACGGCATTGCCGTGGACGTCGAAGGACAGTGAGCCCTTAACGTGGTCGGCAGCAAACGCCTGTCGGTGGCGCAGGTCGACGACCCATTCGCCAGCGGCGATGCGGCGGGCGATGTCGCCCGCTGACGCGATCATGGGCAAGGAGAGGTCGATCGGCCCCGCGCCCCGTTGGTTCGCCGGACCCATGTGGGCGTAGTAGGCCGGGTAGGCGTCGAGGCCGGCGATGAGCTCCTCGACGAACGTGTCCTCGGCGACGGAGAAGGCCGGGTTGCTCGCAACCTGCTCGGCGACGGTCGATTCATTGCCGACCGTGGCCGTGGCGCTGCAGAAGGAACCGAAGCCGTGCGTCGGGTATACCTGCGCCGAGGGCGTGATCTCGGCGCCGATCCTGCGCATCGACTGCCACTGCGAGCGTGCGAGAGGTTCGGTCAGCTCCGGCCCGAGCAGGTCGGGCCGGCCGACGCTGCCGAAGAGGAGCGAGCCGCCGGTGAAGAGCGCGACATCTGCCCCGCCTATGTTGAGGGCAAACGAGATGTGGTTCGGGGTGTGTCCTGGCGTGTGGATGACACGGAGACGTCCGATGTCGGATGCGAGTTCCGCAGCATCGCCCACCTGGCGGGCGGCGAAGTCGATCTCCATGCCCTCTGGCACGACGTACTCGGCCTTGGTCCGCCGGGCGAGCTCGAGGCCCCCGCTTACGTAGTCATTGTGGAAGTGGGTCTCGAGGACGTGCGATGCGCTCCACCCGTGCTGGTCGAGGATCTCCTCGACCCGGTCGATGTCGCGCTGCGGATCGATGACGATCGCGGACGATCCGCTGCCCACGACGTAACTGCGGTCGCCTAGGTTCGGCGTATCGATGGCGATGACCTCGAGGCCGCTCACTGGGTCACCACCGATGCGCCTGAGGCAGCGAGGTCATCGAGGCCGCCGCTGAGGTTGACCAGGCTCGTGAATCCGGCGGTGGCCATCGCATCGGTGGCGACCGTCGATCGTCGTCCGCTTCGGCAGTAGACGGCGTAAGTCGCAGCCTTGTCGAGCGATTCGATCTGGGAGGCGAAGGCCGGGTCCTCGACGTTGATATTCACCGCATTCTGCAGGTGCCCCGCCGCGAACTCATCCGGCGTGCGGACGTCGACGACGACGACTCCCTGCTGGGCGGTTGTCGAGATGAATGCCTGCGGATCAACGGTCTGCACGGCACTCGTGCCCGACGCGCACCCGGTGAGGGCGAGCGCTGCGAGGATGCCCGCTACAGCAATGAGTCGTTTCATCATGCTCCTTTTCGGTTCGTGTTCTAGATGATCATGCCGGGGTCGCCGTTGTCGCCGACGACGGTTCTGCCTGCCTGCTGCCACGCACCCATGCCGCCATCGATGCTGACGGCGCTGAATCCAGCCTGGCGCAGTTGCGCCGCACTCGTGAGGGAGCGATTGCCCGACCGGCAGATGACGAGAACTGGCCTGGCCCGATCGAGTTGCCCGAGATCCAAGGGCACCCGGGCCATCGGCATGTGCACCCCGACCGGGTCGTGGCCGGCGCTCCACTCGACGAGCTCACGAACATCGAGGAGCACCGCGCCGGCTTCGAGCATCGGGAGTGCCTCGTCGACGCTGATGTTGAGGTTGCCACCGCTGGCGGTCGGGCCCACGCCTATGCCGCCTTAGCCTCGATGGCATCCGCGAACTCGCAGAATGCTGAGTAGGCACGTGCCCCGTAGATCGTTGCGGGGCCGCCCTGCATGAGGAAGGTGACACCGATGGCCTCCGCGGCCTCCTGACGGGTCGCACCGGCCCGCGCCGCACCCCTGGCGTGCGAGGCGATGCAGCCATCGCAGCCGTGGACGACGCCGATGGCCATCGCGATGAGCTCCTTCGTCTTCGTCTCGAGCACCCCGGGTGCGAGCGCCGCCGAGCTCAGGTCGGCAAAGCCCTTGTATACCTCAGGAATTGCCTGACGGAGCTGACGGTGCTGCGGATTCAGGTCATCGAGCACCGATTGATGATGCACATGAGTGGTCATGCTCAAATAATATACCCCCTGGGGTATATGTCAACCCACGTCCCGTGCCTCGGGTGTCACCTCAGCCGGACGCAGGACCGATCGAGTTCGCCGACTGACGTAACCCCGAGGAGCTGCATCGTCGTCCTGATCTCCTTCTCGAGGATGCTCACGACCCGCCGTACCCCGTCCTCACCGCCGGCCATGAGACCGTAGAGGTAGCCGCGGCCGATGAGTGCCCCGGTCGCCCCGAAGGCAAGTGCCGCGACGATGTCGGCACCGCACGTGATGCCGCCATCCACGTACACCTCGATCCGATCCCCCACCGCGTCGACGACGCTCGGGAGAATCTCGAGCGGCACATTGCCGCGGTCGATCTGCCGGCCACCGTGGTTCGACAGAATGACGGCGTCGACCCCGAGATCGACCGCGATGACGGCATCCTCTACGGACTGCACTCCCTTGAGCACGAGCTTGCCGGGCCAGATGCTGCGGAGCCAGGTGATGTCGGCGCCGGTGATCGCCGGGTCGAATACCTTCGTCAGGAGGTCGCCGACCGTGCCGCCCGTGGACGACAGCGACGCGAACTCGAGCGGCCTCGTCGTGAGCAGGTTGCCCCACCACCTCGGGTACAGGGCCATTCCGGCGAGGGTGCTGAGGGTGAGCTGCGGGGGAATCGTGAGGCCGTTCCTCACATCACGCAACCGGATCCCGCCGACGGCCGTGTCGACGGTGAGGATGAGGGTGTCGTAGCCGGCCAGCTCGACGCGCTTGACGAGGGCCTCGCTCGCCACCCGGTCGCGCCAGACATAGAGCTGGAACCACCGCCTCGTGCCGGGCGCAGCCTGCGCGAGGGCCTCGACCGATGTCGTCCCGAGCGTCGAGAGCGCGTAGGGGATGCCGGCCTCCCCCGCGACCTTCGCCACCGCAGGTTCCCCGACGTGGTGCATCATGCGCGTGAAACCTGTCGGCCCCAGCGCGAACGGAAGAGCCGAACGTCTGCCGAGCATCTCGACCGACAGGTCCACGGAGGAAACATCGCGCAGAACCCGCGGCGTGAACTCGACCCGGGAGTACGCCTCGACCGAGCGGCGAAGCGTGAGCTCCGAACCGGCGGCACCATCGGTGTAGTCGAAGACCGATCTCGGCACCCGGCGCCGAGCGAGCTCGCGGATGTCGCCGATGCTCGCGCAACGCTCGAGGCGCGCCTGCAATCGCGTGAGCGAGCGATCACGTCGCCCGATGAGCGGCAGGATCTCGCCCGGCCTCGGCAGTCGTCGATCGACCATGGTGCGTCCTCCTCGTAGGTACCTAGCGGGCAATGCGATGGGCGAAGCGGAGCCACTGCTGCCGTGAGCCTGCCGGATGGTACTCCCGGATCTCGGGCATCGCCGCGATGAGCGACCGGGCCTCGCCGAGCGAGGCCACCACGCCCGTGGTCATCCACTGGACGACCGCATTGCCGAGTGCCGTAGCCTCCACCGGCCCCGCCACCACCTGCTTGCCGGTCGCGTCGGCGAGCCACTGCATGAGGACCTCGATTCGGCTGGCTCCCCCGACGACATGAATGACGCTCCGAGGCTCGGTGCTAAGCCCATCAAGTTCCTCAGCACGCTGGGCGAGCCTGACGACGAGCGATTCCAGAATCGTCCGGATCACCGATCCCCTCGACCCGTCCCATTCCCCCACGAGGACGTGTCCGATCGTCTCGGGCGACTGGCCCGGAGCGACCAAGGATGCGTCATCGATGTCGAATCCCGCCGCGAATGGCGCGCACTCCGCAGCCGCCAAGAGAAGCCACTGGATCGAGGGATCAACGCCGTCGGCAGCGGCCCAAGCCCGCCTGCATTCATCGATAAGCCACATACCTGACACGTTGCGAAGGACTCGGATGGTGCCATCGATCCCGAGCTCGTGCGTGACGTTCAGAGCCATCGACTCCGGGCTCGGTACCGCCGTCTGCGACTCGAAGCCGATGAGCGCCCAGGTGCCGAGCGACAGTATGAGCGCGCGGTCGCGATCGTCAACGGGTGTTCCGGCGAAGGCACTCGCGGTGTCATGGGTTGCAACGCCGACAAGCGGCAGTCCGCGCAACCGGTCGTCGAGGCATGGGCCACGCACCAATCCGGGCTCGTCCAGCGACAGGAAGGCGCCTGCCGGAAGTGCCAGCGCGGAAAGGATTTCCGGCGACCAAGCGCGTGTCCGAGGGTCGACGAGGGCGGTGGTCGATGCATTCGTGACGTCGCACGCCCGCACTCCGGTCAGCCAGAACGTCAGCAGGTCAGGCACGAGGAGGAGCGAGGTGTCGTCGCGCAGGCGGTCATCAACGGCAAGCTGGTAAGCGGTGTTGAACTGAAGGTGCTGGATGCCGGTGATGGCGTAGTGCCTATCCCAGGCAAGTGCCGATCGAGCCCGGTCGACCCCGAGGGCGTGACGGTCATCGCGATAGGCCATCACCGGACCGATGAGGCTGCCCGCACGGTCGACCACGCCGTAGTCGATGGCCCAGGTATCGATGCCGCATGAGCCTGCGCCCAGCGCCACGGCGTGAGCCAGCCCGTCCGCGACCGATCGATGGAGCGTCTCGACATCCCACGTCCAGCGACCATCGACCAGACTCGGCCCATTCGGGAAGCGCGAGACCTCGGTGAGCGATGGAACCCCCGCGACAAGATCGCAGACGACGACGCGTCCGCTTCCCGCGCCCATATCGACGGCCGCGACCCGGGACATGACCGCTACCGCACGAACGCGGCAGCAACTCCCGAATCGACCGGGATGATCATGCCCGTCGTGCGCGAGAACTCGTCCGAGGCGAGCGCCGCTACTGCGCGGCCGATGTGCTCCGGGAGCACCTCGCGCTTGAGGATGGTGCGCTGGGCATAGAACGCCCCGAGGTCCTTCTCCTCTACGCCGTAGACGGCGGCGCGGTTGGCGCCCCAGCCACCGGCGAAGATGCCGGATCCCTGGACGACGCCGTCGGGATTGATGCCGTTCACCCGGATGCCGTGCTCGCCGAGCTCGACCGCGAGCAGCCTCACCTGGTGGGCCTGGTCGGCCTTGGCCGAGCTGTAGGCGATGTTGGCCGGGCCGGCGAAGACGGCGTTCTTGCTCGCGATGTAGATGATGTCGCCGCCCATGCGCTGGGCGATCATCGCCCGCGCGGACTCGCGGCTCACGAGGAAGGACCCGCGTGCCATGACGTCGTGCTGGAGGTCCCAGTCGTCGACCGTGGTCGACAGCAGGTCCCTGCTGAGCGAGAGCCCGGCGTTGTTCACGATGAGGTCCACCCCGCCGAAGGCAAGGCAGGCTTCAGTGATCATGGCCTTGATGGCATCCTCGCTCGTCACATCCGCTTCGACCGCGATGGCGAAATCTGGCCCGCCCATGGCGAGTGCGAGCTCTTGCGCCGCAGCGAGATTTCGATCCGCGATCACGACGGCCGCGCCGTCGCGCACGAGTGCCTCGACGGTCGCCCGGCCGATGCCGCTGCCACCGCCAGTGACGAGTGCAACGCGGGATGCCAGTCGCCTCGGCTTCGGCAGCCGCCGGAGCTTGGCCTCCTCGAGCTCCCAGTACTCGATCCGGAACTTCTCGATCTCGGCGATCGGCTGATAGGTCGAGATCGCCTCAGCGCCACGCATGACATTGATCGCGTTGACGTAGAACTCCCCCGCCACCCGCGCCGTCTGCTTATTCGCGCCGAAAGAGAACATGC
>CAFBNE010000034.1_pt1 | contig 26073 bp, 19 predicted proteins | sample 7269181 | NCBI WGS metagenome assembly CAFBNE01 (sample SAMEA6814085, study PRJEB35770) | uncultured Actinomycetes bacterium | biome: Freshwater; feature: Freshwater reservoir; material: water | place: Czech Republic | collected 2017-05-23 | depth 30m m
CTGAACCCCGAGTGCGTCACCTCGAGCAACCCGGTCGCCGACTGCAAGTCGTCCAACACCCCGGAGCCCGCAAACTGGTCCAAGACCGGTGCCTCGAATAGCGGCTGGACGAATGCCACCGTGTACACGCCCGAGGAGGTCGGCGCGAAGGACGGCTACAACACCATTACCTGGAGCCCCAACGCGAAGCTCATCTGGGGGAGCGACCTTGAGCTCGACAACACCGTCCTGCTTCGCACGTCGGTCAAGGCGCCCTAATACCCGCCGCTCCAGCGCCACTGCCGGCCGCCAGAGTTCGCAATGCACCATCCGGTTCGCAACGCAGGATCGCAACGCAGAAAGGGCGGCTCCCCGTATCGGGGAGCCGCCCTTTCGAGCGTTCGTAGGCGTGGACTAGAAGTCCATGCCTCCCATGCCGCCGTCGCCGCCGCCCATCGGGGCAGCAGCCTTCTCCGGCTTGTCAGCCACGACGACCTCGGTGGTGAGGAAGAGGCCAGCGATCGATGCCGCGTTCTGCAGCGCCGAGCGGGTGACCTTGGCCGGGTCGATGATGCCCTTGGCGATCATGTCGACGTACTCGCCGTTCGATGCATCGAGGCCGTGGCCCGGGGTGAGCTCGCGGACCTTCTCGACCACGACACCGCCCTCGAGTCCAGCGTTCTCAGCGATCTGCTTCAGCGGCGCGCTGACGGCGACGCGAACGATGTTCGCACCAACCAACTGCTCGTCGGTGAGGCCGAGTGCATCGATCTTGCCCGCTGCTGACTTCATGGCCTGGATGAGTGCCACGCCGCCGCCGGCGACGATGCCCTCCTCAACTGCTGCCTTCGCGTTGCGGACTGCATCCTCGATGCGGTGCTTGCGCTCCTTGAGCTCAACCTCGGTGGCTGCGCCGACCTTGATGACTGCAACGCCGCCGGCCAGCTTGGCCAGACGCTCCTGCAGCTTCTCACGGTCGTAGTCGCTGTCCGACTTGTCGATCTCGGCGCGAATCTGGTTCACGCGACCCTGGATCTGCTCCTGGTCGCCTGCCCCTTCAACGATCGTCGTCTCGTCCTTGGTCACGACCACCTTGCGCGCGCGGCCGAGCAGGTCGAGCGTCGTGCCGTCGAGCTTGAGGCCGACCTCTTCGGAGATGACCTGCGCGCCCGTGAGGATCGCGATGTCCTGCAGCATCGCCTTGCGGCGATCGCCGAACCCGGGGGCCTTGACGGATACCGAGCGGAAGGTGCCGCGGATCTTGTTCACGACGAGCGTGGCCAGGGCCTCGCCCTCGACATCCTCGGCGAGGATGAGCAGCGGCTTGCCGGACTGCATGACCTTCTCGAGGATCGGCAGGACATCCTTGACGGCCGAGATCTTCGAGTTCGCGATGAGGATATAGGGATCCTCAAGGACGGCCTCCATGCGCTCTGCATCGGTGACGAAGTAGGGCGAGATGTAGCCCTTGTCGAAGCGCATGCCCTCGGTGAGCTCAAGCTCGAGGCCGAAGGTGTTGCTCTCCTCGACGGTGATGACGCCTTCCTTGCCGACCTTGTCCATTGCCTCAGCAATGAGCTCGCCGACCTCTTGGTCGCCACCGGCGGAGATCGCAGCGGTCGAGGCGATCTGCTCCTTGGTCTCGACATCCTTGGCCATCGCCAAGAGCTCGTCGCACACGATGGCGACAGCCTTGTCGATGCCCTTCTTCAGTGCCATCGGGTTCGCACCGGCCGCAACGTTGCGCAGGCCTTCGCGCACGAGCGCCTGGGCGAGCACGGTCGCGGTGGTGGTGCCGTCGCCAGCGACGTCATCGGTCTTCTTGGCGACCTCCTTGACGAGCTCGGCACCGATCCTCTCGTAGGGATCCTCGAGATCGATCTCCTTCGCGATGGACACGCCATCGTTGGTGATCGTGGGGGCTCCCCACTTCTTCTCGAGGACGACATTTCGGCCCTTCGGGCCGAGGGTCACCTTGACTGCGTCGGCGAGCACGTTCATGCCGCGCTCCAGCGAGCGACGAGCCTCTTCGTTGAATGCAATGATCTTTGCCATGGGGCCAGTTCCTCCCGGAACATCCGTACGTGGATTATCACTCTCATGGTGTGAGTGCTAACCCATTTTTAGCACTCTCACCCGGTGAGTGCAAATGTGAGCGGCCCTGAATGGTCATTTTCAGGGGGCTGGACGCTCAATTCACGCATCCAAATCCCGCCCGCTATCCCACCGAGGCGGCGACGGTCGCCTGCGCCTCCGCGAACGAGGTTTGCGCAGGCACGGCCCCCGCGCCCATCGTCGAAGTCGACCAGGCCTTCCCGAGCGGCGCCCAGATGGCGCCCGCCTGCGGGATATTCGGGGTCGGCGCGCCATCTGTTCCTGCCACCGCGAACGCCTGCGGCAGGCGTGCCATCGTCCCGGCGATGTTCGCCGGCGCCCGTTCGGTGATTGCGGCGATCTGCGACTGGATCGGGGCCGGGGTCAATCCCTTGCGCACGAGTCCCTGCGCAGCCTTGAGCACGCCGTGCTGGTCCGCGTAGGCCGTCACCATGAAGCCCTTGATCGTGAGGTAGGGCGAGGGCATGATGCCCTTCTTGATCTCCGGAATCGACGACACCCGGTACTGGAAGGTAAGCGTCTTGAGCTCATTTCGGTTCCAGGGGCCGGTGATCCAGTAGGCCGCGCGGCCCGACACGAACGCGGCGGTGGCCGCCTTCTCATCGAGCGCGGAGTTGATGAGACCGGTCGAGTTCCACTTGTTGATCTTCGGCATGTTCGCCTGGAACGTCGGGTTCGTAATGCCGATGTTGAAGGGATCCAGGCTGCCGGCCGCATTCTTGCCGAAGACGTAGCCGCCGAGCCCGGTGAAGAGCGGGTTCATGAAGTAGGCATTTCCGGCCGTGCCCTGAGCCACCGCGAGGCCGACGTCGACCTTGCCGGCCGCCTTCAGCGCCAGTGCGGACTTGCTCAGCGCCGTGAAGGTCTTGGGCGGGGTCGGGACGAGTGCGGCGTTCGTGATGAGAGCCACGTTCTCGTACATGACGGGCACGCCGTAGTAGCTGAACCCGAATTTGAAGCCGTCGAGCGTTCGTGCCGCGAACTGCGCCTTGAGGCTCGCCGAGAGCGGAAGCTTGCGAACCAGGCCCGCCGAGGCGAGTTCGCCGGTCCAGTCGTGCTCCGCCCAGATCACATCGGGGGCGCTCTCCGGGGCGACGGTCTTCAACTCGCTCCGGATGGCTGGTAGCTCCTTCACGACGAAGGTCACCGGATGGCCGTCGTACCCCTTGGCGAAGGCCTGCTGGAGCAGTGGCGCCCGGGTTGCGTCTGTCCACACGACGATCGGCGTCGATGCCGCGTGCGCTCCCGGCGCGGCTCCGAGGGCGCCGACAAGCGCGAGGCAGGTGGTGACGATGAGGATTCGAAGACGCATGCGGGGCTCCCTAGATCGCGAACACACCAATCATGCCCCCTCGATCGCCCGCCGAGGAAGTTTCGCGCGGCTCAGCGCTGGTCGAGGTCGACGCCGAGGCGCCTGGCCGAGCGCGCCCGCTGCCGGGTTGCCCGCAGTCGGCGCAGTCGCTTGACGAGCATTGGGTCGAAGGTGAGCGCCTCCGGGGTATCGATGAGGGCGTTGACGATTTGGTAGTAGCGGGTCGCGCTCATGTCGAAGAGGTCGCGAATCGCCTGCTCCTTGGCCCCTGCATACTTCCACCACTGGCGCTCGAACTCGAGAATCCCGCGATCACGCTCGGAGAGCAAAGCCCCCGCGCCATGCTCGTCGAAACTCGATCGCACGGCTTCCATGGTGGGTTCCTCCGTTGGCTCGGGCGCGGGCGAGGCCAGGCTTTGCGGCGCCCGCATGGCGTCAGGGTCATCGTAGACAGTGAATCCCACCGATGTCATTTATCCACGTCCTTCGCGTCGTATCAATTTCCAGCATACGGGGCCGATCTCGGCCGCCAACCCGGGTCCCGTCACCTTGCGCGACGATCCCGAGCCCTGATAAGCACCCAGCTGAACGCGTAGCCAAGCCCATTCGTCGCCCAGTGGAAGCCCATCGGCGCCAGGACGCTTCCCGAGAGCACGCGGAGCCCACCGAACAGGATGCCGGCGAGCGCCGTCGTGAGAACGCTGAGGAGAACCGCGAGGATGTTCCCCTTGTGCCCCTCCCCGACGACCGAGCCGAGCGCGGGATTCTGCTCGTGGGTCCCAATCGAGGGCAGGATGTGCCATAGGCCGAACAGCAGCGCCGAGCCCACGAGCGCCCAGACGAGTCCGTACCGGCGAGCGAGCATCGCGAACAGCACGCCGCGAAAGGCGATCTCCTCGAATAGGACGGTTCCGAATGGCACCTCGATGAGCGCCTGGAACATCAGCCGACCGGCCGACATGTCTGCCATCCGCTCGTCGTGGAAGGCCGCGCGCGTTCGTCGGAAGAGCGAGCCGATGACGTAGACCGCGGTGATGAGGCCGATGGATGCGGCCCCCCAGATGAGGCCCGGCAGGAGGTAGCGCCAGCCCAGGCCCATGTCGGTCCAGGAGTTGCCGTCGAGCAGGCCCACCGCGAGGAGGAGGACTGAGCCACCGAAGGACCACAGCAGGTAGTGGGTCTGCGGCGCCACCCTGTTGTTCACGATGTTGATGAGGACGAGGAGGACGACGACCGCCACCGGGGGCCACCAGGCCAGGCCAGTCACCTGTTCGGGGGCGATGATCGAGAACACCTCGTGAGTCTAGGTTCGTCTCAGACAGCATCGCGAACCTTCGAGGCGAATGCCCCTCGCGAGGGGCGTCCCAAGCACTAGGTTCGCCCTGTGAATGCGATGAGGGCACTCAGGGCATGAGGTGTAAGCCATTTCCATCCTTCAAGAGGTAGCTGTCGGTGAACCAGATCCGATACGTGCCACCCACGTCTCGGGCTCGACGCTCCGAGTCGTAGCGAGCCGGGTGCTCCGCGCCGTCGTGACGCTTGTGTTCGTCGTCATCTTCAACTTCTTCCTCTTCCGCATGCTGCCCGGTGATCCGATCGGGCTCTACACCCGTGGTCGCAATCAGGATGCCGAGCAGTTGCTCGAGCTCCGGCGGGCGTTGAACAAGCCATTGCTCGAACAGTTCCTCACGTACATCCGCAATCCATTCGACCAAGCGATCGACTCGACCCGCTTCTCACGTCCGGTCTGGGAGATGATCGGCGAACGAGTGTGGCCGACCATCCTCCTGCTCGGCACCGCGATCGTGGTGGCGTCGCTCGTCGGCATCTGGATCGGCATTCGCGCCGGCTGGAAGCCCGGCGGCAGGTTTGATCGCATGTCGACGGGCGCCACGCTCATGCTCTACTCGATGCCGGAGTTCTGGCTCGGCATGATGCTCCTCATCGTCTTCTCAGTCGGCGCCTTCGGCATCCCGGGTTTCTTCCCGGTCGGCGGAATGTCCACACCAGGCGTCGACACCTCGACCCCCCTTGGCTGGCTGAATGTGCTCTGGCATCTGGTGTTGCCGTGCACGACGCTCATCCTCATCTATCTCGCCGATTACGCACTCGTCATGCGAGCGTCACTCATCGACGAGCGGAAGCAGGAGTACCTCACCCTCGCGCGCGCCAAGGGCCTTCGTGACGCGGTCGTGCGGAAACGGCATGCGGTGCCAAATGCCTTGCTCCCGACGATCACCCTCATCTTCCTGTCGCTGGGATTCGTCGTCACCGGTGCCATCACCGTCGAGACGGTGTTCTCCTGGCCCGGCCTCGGCCTGCTCACCTACGAAGCGCTCCGGGGCCCCGATATTCCGCTCCTCCAGGCAATCTTCCTCATGTTCTCCATTGCCGTGATCGTCGCGAACCTCATCGCTGAACTTCTCTACGTCACCTTCGACCCAAGGGTGCGTTCATGAGCGTTGCCTCGCAGCGCCGACGGATGGCATTCGCACGATTCAGCACAGGCTTTCGGCATGACCGCGCCGGCATGGCCGGTCTGGCCATTCTTGCGGTGTTCGTCGCCACCGCAATTCTTGCGCCGATCCTCATTCCCGAATCCGCCCTCGACGTCACGAAGGCCACCGGCGGGAGGCTCGATTCACCCTCGTGGTCATACCCGCTCGGGACGGACGAGTCCGGGCGCTCGATGCTCCTACTCCTTGCTTGGGGAACTCGAATCTCACTCACGGTGGGGCTGGCTGCCACCGTCATCTCGGTCGTCATCGGCACGCTCTTTGGCATCATGGCCGGACACTTCAGAGGATTTGGTGGTCACGCCCTGGTCGGGGTGACCGACTGGTTCCTCGTCATCCCGTTCCTGCCGCTCGCGATCGTCCTTGCGACCGTGCTCGGACCCAGCACCATGAATCTCATCATCGTCATCGGCATCACATCCTGGGCCGGCACAGCCCGCCTCATCCGGGCACAGACCCTCTCCATCGAGGGGCGGCCCTATCTCGAGCGATCCCGAGCCCTTGGCGCGGGCAACTGGCACCAGATGACACGGCACGTGCTGCCGAACGTCTTTCCGCTCGTCCTCGCGAACACGACGCTCACCGTCGCCATCGTCATCCTCTCGGAGACGACCTTGTCGTTCCTCGGTCTAGGTGATCCCTTGGCACCCTCCTGGGGATCACTCCTCGATCGAGCCTTCTCCTCCGGCGCGGTCAGCAGCGGCGCATGGTGGTACGTCCTGCCGCCAGGCATCTGCGTGGTGCTCGTCGTGCTCGCCTTCACGCTCGTCGGCCGCGCCACAGAACGCATTGTCGACCCCGGGCGGGCGTCATGACGCTCCTGCAATTCGACGACGTCAGCGTCAACTACGCATCCAGCGAGGGTGCCGTGCCTGCGGTCCGTGGTGTCTGTCTTTCACTCGACGCCGGACAGACCCTGGGCATCGCCGGTGAATCCGGCTGCGGCAAGACGACCCTCGCCTCGACCGTCCTGCGACTTCTGCCGCCATCTGCCGAGGTTCGCGGCGCCGTGCTTGTCAACGGCGCCGATGTCCTCACGATGAACTGGGGCGAGCTTCGCGCGGTGCGCTGGTCGCAGGCCGCCATCGTCTTCCAGGGCGCGTTGCACGCCCTCAACCCGGTGCAGCGCATCGGCGACCAGATTGCGGAGCCGATCAGACTCCATGAGCAGGTATCGCGAAAGCAGGTCGATGCCCGCGTCGCAGAACTCCTGAACCAGGTGGGACTGCCAGCGACACGCGCCAAGGCCTACCCCCACCAATTGGCCGGAGGGCAGCGCCAGCGGGTGATGATCGCCATGGCCCTCGCGTGCAAGCCGGACCTCATCATTGCGGACGAGCCCACCACTGCTCTCGACGTGATGGTGCAGGCTCAGGTCCTCGATCTTCTATCCGGGCTCGTCAGAGACCTCGGCATGGGCATGATGCTCATCAGCCACGACCTCGGCGTGCTCGGCACCACCTGCGACCGTATCGCCGTGATGTACGCGGGCCAGATCATCGAGTCAGGGCCGGCCCTGGAGATCTTCGACAATCCCAAGCATCCCTACACTCGCGCGCTCGCAGCAGCCTTCCCCCGAATCGGTGACCCATCTGCGCGCTACGCCCCCGCCGGATTACCCGGTGATCCGCCGTTCCCGGACGATCTCCCAAGCGGTTGCGCCTTCCATCCTCGGTGCCCCATCTCTGTCGCCGCGTGCAGCGAGAGTGCGCCCCCTCTCCTCGAGGTGGCACCCGGCCGAATGGCCGCCTGCTTCAGGGTCGAGCCATGATCCTGTCGGCCCGTGGCCTCTCGGTTTCGTTCAACGGCGGCGTCCGCGCAGTCGACGGCGTCGATCTTGACCTTCCCGCCGGGGAGATCCTTGCCCTTGTCGGCGAGTCCGGTTGCGGTAAAACCACGCTGGCACGGACTCTCCTCGGCCTGGAGAAGCCGAGCTCGGGAAGCGTGTCATTCGACGGGCAGCCCCTGTCCTACTCGACCAAGGCCCTCAAGCGTTTTCGGTCACAGGTGCAGCTGGTGCAGCAGGACCCCCTCGGCGCTCTCAATCCCCGGCACACGGTCTATGACGCGGTTGCCGAGGGCCTTCGGGTGCAGAAGGTGCGTGGCGACGAAACCGCGCTCGTCGCTGATGCCCTCGCGCGCGCAGGGCTCAGGCCTCCTGAGCGGTTCTTCCTGCGCTACCCGCAGGAGCTCTCCGGCGGCCAGCGGCAACGCGTCGTCATCGCAGGAGCCCTCGTGCTCAACCCGCGCGTGCTCATCGCTGACGAGCCCGTGTCGAGCCTCGATGCATCGGTTCGCGGAGAGATCCTCAGCCTCCTCCTCTCGCTACGCGACGAACTCGGGCTCACCGTCCTCGTCGTCACCCATGATCTAGGGCTCGCCTGGAACATCTCAGACCGAGTGTCGGTGATGTATCTCGGTCGCATCGTTGAGACCGGTCCCACCGCCGAGGTGCTCACCAATCCGCAGCACCCGTACACGAAGGCCCTGCTCTCGGTGGTGCCAGACATCTCGCGAACCCAACCAACCGTCCTCGCTGGCGAGCCGCCCGATTCGGCACGCATCCCGAAGGGCTGCCGATTCCACCCGCGCTGCCCAGTCGTTATGGATGAGTGCCGGACCACGAGCCTTCCGATTCTCCAGCCAACGATCGGGCATGTCGCAGCGTGCCTACGCAACTCGCCCGCCGACCAGCCCTGATTTTTTCCCTGCCCACCGAGCTTTGGACTGATAGCGTCCGGGCTCAAGTCGATCCGCGTAGCGGAACTGAGAAGGAGTAGCGGTGCAGTCATTTCGTGTCGTCGTCATCGGCGGGGGCATCACCGGAACGAGCATCCTCTATCACCTCGCGCTCAAGGGCTGGACTGACATCGCCCTCATCGAACGCACCGAGCTCACCGCCGGTTCAAGCTGGCATGCAGCCGGGGGGTTCCATGCCATCAACAATGACACCGTCGTCGCTGCCCTTCAGAGCTACACGATCTCGATGTACCCGAAGGTTGCTGAGGAGAGCGGCATCGACATCGGGCTCAAGCTCTCGGGTGGCATCGAGCTCGCGAGCACTCCCGAGCGCATGCGCTGGCTCAAGGCCGAGGTTGCATGGCACGAGATGATGGGACATGAGGGTGCTCGGCTTCTCGACGTAGACGAGATCGTCGACCTCGTGCCGATCGTCAATCCCAACGGGCTCGCCGGCGGCCTCTTCGATCCGGACGAAGGCAATCTCGATCCCAACGGCGCCGTCTATGCCTATGCCGGGGCCGCGCGCAAGCGGGGCGCAACCGTCATCACCCACAACCGGGTCCTTGGAATCAAGCGCACGCGTGCCGGCTGGGAACTCGAAACCGAGCAGGGCCCAATCCTCACTGAGCACGTCGTCAACGCGGCAGGCATGTGGGGTCGCAAGGTCGGGCACATGGTGGGCATCAACCACCCGGTCACGCCCATCCTCCACCACTATCTCGTCACCGAGGACGTCCCCGAGATCATGGCGATCGACTGGCCAATGCCAGCGGTCACTGACCTCGAGGGCTGGACATACCTCCAGCGCGAGCAGAACGGCGCTGTACTCGGGGTCTACGAATCCAACCCAGCACACTGGCATCCTGAGGGTGCGCCTTGGGATTTCGGCGTCCAACTGCTACCACCTGACATCGACCGGATCGCCACCGAGTTGGAGATCGGGTTCGCTCGGTTCCCCGCCCTCGAATCCGCAGGGATCAAGCGCTGGGTCCACGGGGCCTTTGCCATCACCCCCGACGGCAACCCGCTCGTCGGTCCGGTGCGCGGACTGCCGGGCTACTGGGCCGCTGCAGGCGTGATGGCCGGCTACTCCCAGGGCGCCGCTGTCGGCCTCGCCATCGCCAACTGGATCGTCGACGGTGACCCCGGGGACGACGTCTACGCGATGGACGTTGCACGCTTCGGCGACTGGGCGGCATCCGACGACTACCTCCTCGCCACGACCTACCAGTTCTACGCGCGCCGCTTCCTCACGACCTATCCCCACGAGCACCTACCTGCCGGCCGGCCACTGCACACGACACCCGCCTACGAGGATCTCAAAGCTGCTGGCGCCCAGTTCGGGGCAACCTGGGGACTCGAGGTTCCCCAGTTCTTCGCGCCCCTCGACTTCGAGCACGTCCCCTCATTGCAGCGCGACAATGCCTTCCCGCACATCGCGCGCGAGGTGGCTGCCGTCCGCACCGATGCGGGCGCCTACGAAACAGGCGTCTACTCGCGCTACCAGGTCACCGGGCCAAACGCAGCCGCGTGGCTCGACCGACTCCTCGCAGGTCGCATTCCCGCCGTCGGCCGCATGGGGCTCACTCCGATGCTGCATCCCAAGGGCACCCTCATGGGCGACCTCTCCGTCACCAGGCTGGCCGAGGATCGCTTCTGGGTCATCGGCTCGTACTACCTCCAGGAGTGGCACCTTCGGTGGTTCACCGAGCAGTTGATCGACGGGGTCGAGATCGAGAACCTCTCCGATGCCTGGCTCGGCTTCGCCGTCTCGGGTCCTCGATCCCGGGAGGTTGTCTCGGCACTCACTGAGTTCGATATCTCCCAGTTGCGTTTCATGGACGCCGTCATGCTCGACGACATGCTCATCGCACGAATGTCACTCGCCGGCGAACTCGGATACGAGATCACGGTTCCTGCTGATCGTCAGGCAGCGCTGTGGCGCCGACTGGCAGCGCTCGGCGTCACGCCGGTCGGTGACCGGGCCATCGACAGCCTGCGCATCGAGAAGGCCTTCGGCATCTGGTCAGCTGAGTTCACCCAGGCCTACACCCCGGGCGAGACCGGGCTTGATCGCTTCATCGCATGGGACAAGGGTGACTTCATCGGCCGCGAGGCGGCCCTTGCCGAGCGTGACCGCGGCGCTGCCAGGCAGCTCGTGACCCTTGATCTCGGCGACTCTGCCTCCGATGCCATCGGCGATGAGCCCGTCTGGCTCGGCGACCGTGTCGTCGGGCTCGTGACGTCCGGCGCCTACGGGCACCACGTCGGGACGAGCCTTGCCCTCGCGCTCATCGACACCGAGGTCGTCACAAGCGGCGCCGATGTCGAGGTCTCCGTGATCGGTGATCGACAGCCGGCTCGAATTCTCAGCGTGCCCGCCTACGATCCGACCGGATCACGGATGAGGGGCTAGGGAAGCGCTGATCATCAGCCTGTTTTCCACAAACGACCCCCACACGCCCGGCAAAACACCACTCACACGAACGAGAAAATCAGCGCTTCCCTAGAGGTAGCGCTGAACCAGTCCCTTGATGAAGGGGTTGAGGATGTCCTGCGTATGACCATAGATCGAGCAGTGCCCCATGCCCTCGAATAGGTGGAACTCGGAGCCCGGCGTGAGTGCCGCGACCTCCTCACCATCTTGGGGCACGGCCTGCACGTCCTGATCGAATGCAATGACATGCATAGGCACAGTGCACGATTTCAACTGCTCACGCTGATCGAAGAGCACGCATGGCTCCCACTGCGCGATGAGTGAATCCTCCGCAGTATCGGTTTCGTAGTACTCGAGGAGCTCATCGCGCAGTTTCGGCCAGAGCACCGGATCACCGAGGACACGCGCCGGGTAGTACATCGCGGCGTAGTGGATGACCGCCATCATCCCGTCTAGTCGGTTACCTGCGCGGCGCCATTCGATTTCGGCCATCTGATAGTCCCAGGTCCAGCCACGGCTCACCGCGCCCGTACCCATCGTTATCACGCACGCGATGAGATCGGGCCGATCAATGGCGACCTGCTGCACGATCCCACCACCAAAGGACAGGCCGATGATCGCCACCGGCGGCGAGCAGGCGGCCTCGATCAGATCAACGACATCCTGGGCGAAATCCTCGACCGTCCACGGCATCGGCCGATCGGAGGTGGTCTGACCCACCCCACGACAGTCGAACGTGGTGTTGCGAAACTCCGATTCGAAGAAAGGCACCTGGTAGGCGTCCCAGGAACCGATCGTTCCGCCGGCACCCGACACCCAGACGATGTCAGGTCCCTCACCCACCTGCTTGTAGTGAATACGGGCGTCCTGACCGTCGACAAAACTCCCCATCGGCTACTCGCGGTCCGCGCTCGACGCCCGCCGATTTCCGCGCACGAGCACGATGATGAGTATCAGGATGATGATGACGGCGAGGAGTAATCCGACGATGACCCAGGTGCTGACTCCGCCTGATGCCGACTCCTGCGGGGCGGCGGCATCCGTGCCGCTCGCCGCCGCACTTGGGGCGGCACTCGCACCTGACTCCGCCGCGACGGTCGCCGCAGTGACTGGCTCGACGTCAAAGTAGGACCACGTTCCCCACTGGTAGATCAGGGTGCCGTTGCCCTTCGGCTGCTGGACCCACCCGGTGAAGCGGTCGTTTCGGTATGCCTCAAGGCCATTGGCGTAGTAGGTGACCATGTAGACGGCATCGTCGTAGAGCATCTGCTGCATGCGCTTGACGATCTCCTGGCGCTTGGCGAAATCCGTCTCCTGCGACTGCTCGTCGAAGAGTTTGTCGTACTCAGGATTGCAGTAGAAGGAATCCGACAGGTTCGCGTAGATCGTCCCGTCCTCCTCATACGACCTGCTGCCGCACGTGAAGGTGGAAAGCATGTAATTCGGGTCAGGCTCGACCCCCCAGCCCCACTCGAACATGTCGAAATTACCCTGTCCGACAAACTCGTACATGGCATCCTCGGTGACGCCCTTGAGTTCCACCTCGACACCGATTTCCTTGAGGTACGACTGCACGAACTCCGCGGACTTCTGCGAACTCGCACCCTCGGCCTCGGTGCGGTAGAGGAGACGGAAGCTCAACCGGTTGCCCTTCGCGTCAGCGCGGACACCGTCATCGCCCACCGGGTATCCGGCCGCATCAAGGAGTTGAGCGGCCTTCGCCGGGTCATACGTGTAGGGGTTGGCCGGGTCCAGATGCCACTGGGGATAGAGCGGAGGGATAACCGTGCTGCCTGGCAGACCCTCGCCTCCGAGCACCCTGTCGACGATTGCCTTGCGATCGATCGCCCAACTGAGGGCCTGGCGCAGGGCCTTGTCCTTGAGCAGTGGGTTGCCGTCGCCGATCGGCGTGCCGTCCTCGAGTGCCGCGCCTGTGTTGAACGCGACCTCACTGAAACTCGCAGGGGTGGACGCGACCGTCGTGATTTCGGGAATCCCCTGCAAGGACTCATACACGCCGAGGTCGAGGCCATGCGCAAGATCAATCTCGCCTGACTTCAGTGCCTGTCCGAGGGCATCGGGATTGTTGTAGACCTTGAAGATGACCTCATCGACCGGTCGCTTGCCGCCGTACCAGTTGGGGTTGGCCTTGAACCTGGTGAATTGCCCCGCGCGCCGCTCGACCATCACGTAGGGGCCCGAGCCAACCGTCGGTGACTCTGGGGTGCCGACGTTCTTGTACTTGCGCACCTCCTTGCCGTCAATGGTCTCCCAGACGTGCTTGGGGAGAATGAACACGAAGAGGTGGTCCATGACCGGGCTGGGCTTGGCGATATCGACCTTCACCGTGAGGTCGTCCACCGCCTCTGCGCGCACCATGTTGGCTACATAGGAACCATAATTCGTCCGCTCGTACTTGCCGTCGATGATCCGATTGAACGTGTACGCGACATCCTCGGCCGTGATCGGAACACCGTCGCTCCACTTCATCCCCGGACGAAGTCGGTAGGTCCACGACTTCTTGTCAGGCGACTCCTCCCATGATTCAGCGAGGCCGGGAACAATCGAAAAGTCATCTGCCGCGTACTGCGTCAGGGTCGGGTACTGGAGGGTGAATGCCTCGTAGGCGAGGGACGACAGTCCTGTGAACGGGTTGGCGGAGTCGAGATCCTCACCAACCCCGATGGTGAGGACGACCGGTTCGTCGGCCAAGGCCGGAGGCGCTGCCACCGCAGGGACGCTCATCACAACGCAGACCAAAGCTGCACCGAGCAAACGGAATCGCGACATTGTCACTCCTCATCACGGACTAAACCGCGAACGTATCAGGATAGGAGCCATTATGAATTCGATTCGTGAAGACTCCTGCCTTCTATTCAAGCCTGGCCAGCAACCAGCGCCTGATGTCCAAGGACGTGTCCTCCATCGGCGCGTACCAGCCGCCACGGAAATACCGTGAGGTCATGCCACGCTGGACCGACTCGCAAACCCCCCAGTCCTGACGATTGACGAGGTCCCAGAAATCACCGGAGTCGCAGGGGTCAAACGTCGCCTTCTCCCGTTCATTCGGTGCGAAGAGGAGGTCGCAGGTGACGATGGTGCGATCGATCGATACGGGGGTGAGGACGAACGCGGCGGCATGCTCGGCCGCGAGGCTCAGCATGAGATTGGGGTAGATCAGTTCACCCTTGTGCCTGACCCGCTCATGCTCATCGAGATCAGGGAATGGTGCACGGTCACTCGTGCCGGTCATCGTGAAGGTCCAGGCGCCGTCACGATGCGGCACTCCGTCGTCCCATTGGATGTCCCTGCCGCCGCCAGCAAAGTCGGGAACGAGTCGGCAAAGTTCCGGGTGTACGGGGCCGCAGTGGTAGCACTCGTTGTAATTCTCGGCGATGACCTTCCAGTTGGCGCCGACGTCATAGGTGAAGCGGACACCGAGGACGAGATCTGCCAGCGGGTATCGCCGGACCCGGTCAGGGACCTCACCGAGTTGGGCCAGAAGGCTTTCAGCTGGCTCTTCCGCGAGCCAAAGCCACCCACCCCAGTCATCGACCGCCAGCGACGTGAGGGCGAAGTCGGCTGGCTCGATGCCCTCCGCATGCGGGGCGTGCAGGAGAGCACCGTCCAGGCCATACGTCCAAGAGTGATAAGAGCAGCGAAGCACCTTCATGTCGCAGGGTGCGCAGTCGGCCGGGAGTAGTTGAGACCCGCGATGGCGACAGACATTCGCGTGGGCACGCAGAGTGCCGTCATGGGTGACGATGATCGACTCGCCGTAGAAGTCGACGACGGCAACTCTGCCTGCCTGGGTGAGGCCAAGGTCGGCAAGTCGCGCAATGCAGGTCCACTGGCGACGGAGCATGTCACGCTCACGGGCGAAGTACTCCGGATCGGTGTAGTGCTCCCTAGGGAGAGCGGCTTCCATTGGAAAAGTATGCCGCTAGGCCCGGGGGAATGATCGTTGCCACAACTGCTGCTTCACGATTACATCCCCCTCGCGGACAGTGATGGTGATCGTGACGTCGTACGTTGGGCCAACTGCCACGATGTCCATGATGGAATGGGCCGTGGCGATCACCTCAGGAAACCTGAGGGTGAATTCGACCTCGGAGTGCGCGTGCTGCTCGAAGGTGCGGGTATCAACGCTGACCTCACCGGCATAGCTCTCACTCGCGGATCCGTAGGGGGTGTCGTAGGTCGACTGGGAGCCGACTGAGCAGTGCGTGACGTGGCGCGCGACATCACGTTCGATGCTCCACGTGATGCCCTCGGTGCTTTCACTCGACCCCGGGTCGCCCGGTGCGAACACGGGGACAGGCAAGGTCGGATCAGGGTCGTAGATCGGCAGCGTGAGCGTGGCGCCCTGAAGGGTGAGGGTACCCGGGCCACTCGGAGCCACCACATTCGGCCAGTCGGACCCGGCGACGCTCACCCGAAGGGTTCGTCCAGCCTGCCACTGCCAGGCGGTGGCCTCGAGTTCGACATCGACATCGCCGTCCGGACCGATGAGCAAAGTGCCTCGCGTGACGAGCGTCGACGTGCCGTCCGGCGCCACGTCGCACAGACGAACCGAGATGATGGGGTGAGGACACGTCGCCGTGACGTGAGCGCGAAGGTGCGGATTCCCGGCAATCTCGATCGGCGATTCGATCGGGATGTCCCACGTGAGTGACGCAGCATCGTCAAAGCGCTGGTCGTCTGGCTGGCCATATGGCAGGTGCCCGGCGCAGGAGATCCACGCGGCCGTGCCGACGTCAGCACGCACGGTGTAAGCGGGCTGATCTGGCAGAGGGATCAAGCGATCATGTGAGCGAGTGGACGGCCACGTGTCTGAGCGCCAGACGCCTGGCACAGTGTCGAGCACTGGATCAGGTGCGTGGGAGAAGCGGCAGAACCAGGTGTGGGGCAATGCCCAAGACGACACTCCACCCCGAAGATGCTCGTCGAAGAAGGCTGCCATCTCGGCGACGTGGTCGATTCGCGGTCCGGGGGCGCTTGAGGACGGAGCGGCGTGCGCCCAAGGCCCGGCAAGCAGGCGAGTGGGTGCGTTGATCGCTGCGACCGTTCGAAAGGACGTGTTTCGATACCCGTCAGCCCACCCCGCGATGATCATCGTTGGGATGTTGATCCGGTCGTAATCCGGGCGCACCGAGCCGTGGCGCCAGTACTCGTCGTCGTGTGGATGCGCGAGCCACGTGAGGAGCCACGGCTCATGGTGCTCGATGCGATGCAGCCACTCCTCCCGCCAGGTGTCGCCCCAGATCTCCGGCACCGGAGGCAGGAGGTTCATGGGCGCCATGTAGTGGCAATAGTCGACGATGTCCAGCCACTTGCGCGCCCCGCCCATCTGGTGGACATCATCGGTGTAACGGTCGTCAGTGGCGTAGATGGGGATGATCGCATTGAGGTGCGCTGGCCGCTCACATGCCAGTTGGAAGGAATTGAATCCGCCGTACGAGGTCCCGAACATCCCGACCCTGCCGGTGCACCAAGGCTGCGTGGCCAGCCAGGCGATCACCTCTGCAAGGTCACGCTGCTCGACCTTCGGGTATTCATCGGTCGCGAGACCGCCGCTCGAACCGGTCCCTCGAACATCGACTCGAGCGACGGCAAACCCGAATTCATCGGCGAAGCGCTCGTACTCCGGCCGCCAGCCTGCTGTCATATCGTCCTTGCGGTACGGAAGGGCCTCGAGGATGCAGGGGGCCGGTTGCACGTCGGGCAGGAACAGGGTGACGGACAATCGCACTCCGTCGCTCATCTCAATCTGCGCCTGCATCCTGCACTCCTCGCTGCTCAACCGGTCGCGCACGATGCTGCACTATCCCACTGTTGAGCGAGACCTAACTGGACCTGCAGCCGACCGGTCAGGGCAATTCCGTCCCAAAAGCCGGGAGGGACTAGCCTGATCGGATGAGCACAATGTCCTTGCTGCGCGGCCAGCGCGTCCTCACGGGTCGTGCCCGTCTCATCGTGGCGAGCGCCCTCATGCTCTTCGTCCAACTCGCACTCATCCGCTGGTCGGGCGCCAACCTGGTCCACCTCTCGTACTTCTCGAACCTCATCCTGCTCGCGAGTTTCCTCGGCATCGGCCTGGGCTTCCTGCGCTCGCGCACATCGAACGACCTCGGCCGCTACGTCCCCCTCGGCCTGGTCCTGCTCGTCGCCTTCATCATGGCCTTCCCGGCCCGCATCGAAGGTTCGTCGACCGACCTCATCTTCTTCACCGAGGTCCGTCCGACCGGGCTGCCCACCTGGGTGTCGCTCCCCCTCGTCTTCATCGTCATCGCCATCACGATGACCGGCTTCGGGGAGATCACCGGCCGCGCCTTCCGTGAGTTCAAGGCCCTCGATGCCTACCGCTGGGACATCATCGGCTCGATTCTCGGCACCCTGTCCTTCACGCTCATCGCATTCCTGCGGGCGCCGTCGTGGGTCTGGCCGATCGTCACCCTCATCGCACTGTGGCTCCTCTACGGCCCGGGCCTGCCGTGGGTGTCACGTATTGCCATGGTGCTCATCATCGGCACCCTCGTCGTCGAATCACTCATGGCGGGCATCTCATGGTCCCCGTACTACAAGGTCCAAACCCAGGTCCAAAATGCCGGCACCATCAACGAGTTTACGAATATTCAGGTGAATGGCATTCCCCACCAAAACGTCATGGATGTCGAGCAGCGACTCAAGGCCGAGCCCGTCTATGGCCGACCCTACGAGCGCGCGATCGACAACCCCCTGGGCAACGTCCTCGTCGTCGGCGCTGGCACCGGAACGGATGTCGCCCTCGCCCTTGCCCGCGGCGCGAAGCACGTCGATGCAGTCGAGATCGATCCGCGGATCCAGCAGATCGGCAGCCAGGTCAACCCCAACAAGCCCTACGACGATCCCCGCGTGTCAGTTCACATCAACGACGGACGCGCCTTCCTGTCGGGCAACAAGGACAAGTACGACCTCATCCTCTTCGCGCTTCCCGACTCCCTGACCCTCGTGTCCGGGGCGAGCCAGTTGCGCCTCGAGTCGTACCTGTTCACCGAGGAGTCCATCACCGCTGCGCGTGATCACCTCACCGACGACGGCGTGTTCGCGATGTACAACTACTACCGCGAGCCATGGCTTATCAATCGGCTCGCAGGCACCCTCGACGAGGTCTTCGGCCATGCACCCTGCCTCGACACCTTCACCGCCGTGCAATCACTTGCCGCGATCACCATCGGAAAGAATGCCGACAACGCAGTGTGCGCGGAAGGCGCCACGTGGGACCGAGTCGCGATAGCCGCTGCAGCGCAAGAGATACCGGGTCCCACGGTTGATGACCGGCCGTTCCTGTATCTCAAGACGCAGACGATTCCGCCGATCTATCTCATCGTCATCGCACTCATCCTCGCCGTGTCGCTCATCGGTATCCGAGTATTCGGGGGACCCTTCAAGTCGATGCGCGGCTACGGCGACCTGTTCTTCATGGGCGCGGCATTCCTCCTTCTTGAGACACGATCGATTACCACCTTCGCGCTGCTGTTCGGCACGACCTGGCTCGTCAACGCGCTGGTCTTCACCGGCGTCCTCGTGGCTGTGCTCCTCGCGATCGAGGTGACCCAGCGCGCCCGCGGCCCGATTCCTAGGCCCTTCATCATCACCGCCCTCTTCGCATCGCTGCTTGTCGCGTTCCTCATTCCGAACGAGACGCTGCTGGGCTTGGCCGTGCCGCTTCGCCTGCTCTTCGCCGTCGCGATCGCCTTCGCGCCAGTGTTCTTCGCGAACCTGCTCTTCACCTCTCGGTTCAAGAATTCGGCGAACCCAACGGCGGCCTTCGCGGCAAACCTGTTCGGCGCCATGGTGGGCGGGTGCCTCGAATACCTGTCCCTCGTGCTCGGTTACCAGTGGCTCATCGCGGTCGCTGCGGGCCTGTATCTCATCGCAGTGCTCGTGGGCCAGCGACAGGCAAGCAAGGCGCTCGTCAGCAGTTGAGCCGCTCAACCAGAGAATCCGCTCCAGCGGAAAGTCCGGCCAATGCTGTTCGGGCTGACCCGCTGGGCACTGGTCGAGCACCTCAATCACGGAGGATTACGACATGAGCCCTAGCCCAGCGACCTCCCTGCTCTCCGAGGGTGCGTTCGAGTCCTTCGCGGGCCTGCCGCTGCACCCCCTGGTCGTCCACCTCGTGGTGGTTGTCCTGCCGCTCGCCGCCCTGCTGTTCATCGTCGTTGTCGTCGTACGGAAGTGGCGTCGCCCGTTCGACCTCATCGCCCTTGCGGGCCTCGCGATCGGGGCGATCGGCTCCGTGCTCGCGAAGGAGTCCGGCGAGGCCCTGGCCGGACTCGTCGGCCAGCCCCAGCAGCATGCGGACTGGGGCTCGATCCTCGTCTACCTGTCGGCCCTCCTCCTCGTGGTGGCGGCGATCTGGGTGTTCCTCACTCGATTCCGTAATCCCGAGGGCCGATCGCTCCTCACGACACTCGCTGCCGTCGTGGGCGTGCTGCTCGCGATCTCGGCAATCGTCATGACGGTTCTCGTCGGGCACACCGGCGCTGAGGCCGTGTGGGGTCGCACCCTCGCCACCGGCGTGGTCGCCACTACTTCCGCGAGCAGCGCATCGGCAGGCCCCTCGCCGTCAAGTGGCCCCGGTGTCACGATGGCCGAGGTCGCGCAGCACAACTCTGCAGCCGACTGCTGGTCGGCGGTCAATGGCAACGCCTACGACCTCACCTCATGGATCGCCGAGCATCCGGGCGGCGAGGAGGTCATCATTGAACTGTGCGGGACTGACGGAACCTCCGCCTTCGCGGCCCAGCATGGCGGTCAGGGCGAGCCCGAGCGCGAGCTCGAGAATCTCCTCGTCGGCCCGGTCGCCGGCTAGCAGTTCCCACCCGAGACCGGAGGAGCCGAGGCCCGGGTCAGGGACCAAAGACCTGTTCATGCGGGACTTTCGGCCGCGAAGGCACCCCCTTGGACGGCGGACAATTGGGCCCACGCGCAAGCCTGTGGGAGGAAAGCCATGTCGCACTATCGGATGCCCATACTCGACGAGACCGGTTACGTCGTCCTCGACTCGTACGGCGGTGTCATGGACCCTGCCGAGTGGCTGAGTCTGGAATACGTCGATTGGAAGTCCTCAGGCGACACCCGGTTCGCACCCATCGCGAGCGCGCAGGGCCAGATCGAGTGCAATGGCTTTTGGCATGCCAACCCGCCGAAGGCCGACAAGGACGGCGTGTGGATCACGTCGCAGGTCGCGAAGGCCCCGACCCTTGCCGCACGTGCCAAGGCACCCGGGGCGAATGTCGGACGCAGTCGCGTCATCGAATTGCAGCCGAACACCTACGCCGACTGCCTCTACAACTCCCACCTCGACGACAACAACCGGTTGAACCCGGACGGCGAGGGCTGGGTCATCCGCAACTTCATGCAACTGACCGACAACCCCGACTCGATCATGGTGCTGCGCGAGGATGTTCGCGATCCGAGCACCGAGACCCGCCTTCGCCTCCCGGCCGGCGCGCAACTCGTCGTCGACTCGGAGCGCATGTGGCACTCGGTCTGGCACACCGGCTCGCAGCCTCGCTACTGCCTCATCAACTCCTTCGAGTCCGGCCCGGAGCTCGAGGCCTGGATCGAGGCCAACCACGGCATCACGCGGGTCGAGTCAGCGCCCATCGACGCCGACTACGCAGCGGCCGAGGAGCTCGTGGCCCATGAGCGCCGTGATGCTCGCACCGCCTTCTACGGCTACGACCCGTCGGCGGTCTACTCGGAGGCCTGACGCCCGCCCGGATCGCTATCGCCGCCCGTCAACGTGATCTGTCCGCCATGCGTGGTCCCGGTCGCAAGAGTCCGGGCCACGCCTGACCCCGGAGTGCCGTTCCACACCTGAACAGTGAGCTCGTGGCGATCGCGGTCGTCTGCAATCGGCTCCCACGCCACATGCCACAGGGGGCTTTCGGAAGAGGCGGCGCCGCCGAGGCGCTCGATCCCCTCATGAATGCGCGCTCGCGTCGACTCGGGTAGATAGCCCCACATCGAGCTGTGCCAGAGCACGGTGGTGCTGCCCGCGTTGAGCTCGAGTCCGCTGACGAAGCCGGCGGCGTCCTGCGTCACGACGGAAGCCGGGATCTCCGCCGCCACCCGCAATGCCCCGCGCAGCCGCTCGAATCGGTCGATGTCATCCATCCATACGTAGCTCGTGAGCCGGGCGCGACCGGGCGTCGTCGTCGGGTCAATGGGGTTGAGATCGCAGCCTCGCCGCTCGATCACCCTGGGCATGGGCCCCGACTCCAGGGTCGGCTCCCCCGGAAGGTGGTCGGCTCGTAGGTTGAGCCCGGCCGAGGCCCCGAACTCGAACAGGCGAACGTCGCCGCCGATCATGCTCAGTGCGATGCGCAGCAGGCGCGAGCGGCCCACCTCATTTGTCTGGGGAACCTCGGTGATCGCCGTCGCCACCATCTCGGCGTTGACGGTGATGGCCTCGACCACGGCCTCATGGAATTCGCTGGTTGCCCTGTCGGGGTTGGTGCCCCGTGACGGCGCAACTCCGCCGAGGGTGGGTGCGAAGATCGCGACCGAGGGGGCCAGCCGCTCGATGGCAAGCAGGTGCACAGCCGCCATGATCCGCAGGCCGATGAGGTCGCCGAACCTGGTGTGGGTCGGGAGGACGGACGCTAGGGCTCGAGGGCCGTCGAGGTCGTCGATCACCGCGCGAAGGATCTCTGCGGACGTCGGCGACCCTGCAGCTCGGCAATAGCGCTCCTGCCAATCGAGCTGCGACTCGAGCGGCACGACCTCGTCGTCACGCATCATTGCGGGCCACCCCCTGGGCGCAGTCATCATCGGCTTGAGTCTGACAGCCTCCCCAGACTATGACGGTGCCCGACGGTACGCCCCCGGCGTCAGTCCGAGCACGGACCGGAACTGCTTGGTGAAGGAGCTCTGGTCGTAGAAGCCGCACTCGGCCGAGATCGCCCCCAGGCTTTCGACGGTATCCGTGATGAGGCGCACCGCGTGCTCGAGCCGCAGCCGCTGGACGAGCCGCTGCGGGCTCAGCCCGAGGGTCCGGCTCGTCAGTCGCTCGAGCTGCTTCGGGGAGAGCCCCGCGATCGACGCGAGCTCCGGCACCCGCCACGGATGCCCGACCTGCTCGCGCACGCGGCCGATCATGCGGGCCAGCCCCGCGTGGGCGCTCTCAAGCTGCGACTGCAGGTCGATGGACAAGACGGCCAGGCCCCACACGCTCCGGTCGATGCCAATCAGCCGGGACTTCGACGTCACGTACCAGCCGATGCCCCCATCGGCCCGGACGATCAACTCGAGGTGGCTCTGCAGGGGCCGTCCCGTCGCAAGGACCTGCGCATCCTGACCGGCGTACGAGCGAGCGAACTCCACCGGGAACAGCTCGTCGACGGTGCGCCCGACCACCTCATCTGGACGAATGCCGAGGCGGTTGGCGAAGCCGGTATTCGACCAGACGTACCGGCCAGCCGGGTCCTTCATGCAGCCGAGCACCTGCGGGATGCCCTCGACGAGGTCGGCGAACACCTGCGCCGACGGCGGGAGGGATGCGGACGACCGCCGGCTGACGAGGGGCCCCTTTTGTACTAATCGGACAGGCACATGCAGATGTTGGCACAAGACGGGCGTGGTGCGATAGGAACATGACGACACTGCCGGCCGACGACGTCCTCATCCGCGAGACCGAGGAACTGGCCCTCGCCTTCCTCACCCGTGCGGAGCAGGTGACGACCCGGGCCGAGAAGGGCCGGGCGAACCGGCTCGATGCCCTCCTGTCCGACGATGCCGGACGCGACCTGCTCCTGGACCTCACCGACCAGGTCCTGCGCATCCGCGACCCGCGCCGCTCCGCCCAGCGGCTCCATGACCTCACCGGCGGGTCCGTGCCGGCATCGCTCTCGCCGACCGACCGGCTCGGGATCCGCGTCCTCGGCCGCATGGCCCCGGCAATCCCGCGCATCGCCGAGCGTGCCGTCGACTGGCGCATCGATCGAGACACCGCCGGCGTCATCCTGCCCGCCGACGACCCCGCCTTCGCCGATTACCTGCGGGCACGGCGACGCGATGGCTTCCGACTGAACGTCAACGTGCTCGGCGAGTCGATCCTCGGCGACGACGAGGCGGCGGAGCGCTGCCGCAAGGTCATCTCGCTGATCGAGCGCGCCGACGTGGACTACGTCTCGGTGAAGATCTCGGCCCTGTGCGCGAACCTCGACGTCCTCGCGGAGTCCGACTCGCTGCGCCGCATCGAGGCGCGGCTGCGGGAGATCTACAGCGCTGCGAGGGATTCATCGCCGCGCACGTTCGTCAATCTCGACATGGAGGAATACCGGGATCTCGAGCTTTCCCTCCGCTCGTTCATGACGGTGCTCGACGAACCGGAGTTCACGGACCTCGAGGCGGGCATCGTGCTGCAGGCCTATATTCCCGACTCGCACGCGGCCCTCGAGCGGCTGTGCGCGTGGGCGAATGCCAGGCGGGCTCGCGGTGGCGCCGGCATCAAGGTCCGACTCGTCAAGGGCGCGAACCTCGCAATGGAGCAGGTCGAGGCTGAATTGCACGACTGGCCGCAGGCGCCCTACCCGGCCAAGCTCGACGTCGATGCATCCTTCAAGCGCATGCTCGAGAGCGCCCTGCGGCTCGGCAACCCGGATGCCGTGCGCGTCGGCGTCGCGAGCCACAACCTGTTCGAGGTGGCCTGGGCGGTCACCGTCTGCGAGCACCTTGGCGCCCGCGACCGCCTCGACGTCGAGATGCTCGAGGGCATGGCCCCACCGCAGTCGCGTGCCGTGCGCGACATCGTCGGCGGGCTTCTCCTCTACTCTCCGGTCGTCGAGAAGCAGGACCGTGAGGCATCGATCGCCTATCTCTCGCGGCGTCTGGATGAGAACTCCTCCCCAGAGAACTTCCTCAAGTCCCTGTTCGACATCACGCCCGGCAGCCCGTCGTGGCTGCTCGAGACCGAGCGCTTTCGGGCATCGGTCTCCGCGCGGCACTCGGTGTCGGTCGAGTCGAATCGTCGGCAGGACCGAACTTGCCCGACAATTTCCGAGCCCGACGGTTTCGATGCGTCATTCGTGAACTGCGTCGACACCGACTTCACCAGACCGGCCAATCGGGCCTGGGCCGAAGGCGCCCTCGCCGCCTGCGAGCCCGTCGAGCCGCCGCTCACCGACACCGTCGAGGCGGTCGATGCGGTCGTCTCCGCCGGGTTGGCCGCCCAGGCCGCCTGGGCGCAGACGCCGTGGGGGCAGCGCCGCGCAACCCTGCTCAAGGCTGCTGATGTCATGGAGTCAGAGCGCGGGAACACGCTGGCACTCATGGCCAACACAGCTGGCAAGACCATTGCCGAGGGTGATCCCGAGATCTCGGAGGCCATCGACTTCACCCGATACGCCGCCCACCTGACCCTCGGCCATGAGCAGCAGATCGCCGATGGCCTCACCTGGACTCCGTATCGCGTGATCGTCGTCGCCGGTCCATGGAACTTTCCATACGCGATCCCCGCGAGCGGGCTCGTGCATGCGATCGCGGCGGGCTGCGCCGTGATCATGAAGCCTGCGCCCGAGACCCGAGCGGTCGCCGCCGCCCTCGTCGACCACCTCCGCACGGCGGGCGTGCCCGACGGCCTCGTGCAACTCGCCTGCACTCCCGACGACGAGGTCGGCCGGCACCTCATCACCCACGATGACGTCAACAAGGTCATGCTGACTGGCAGCTACGACACCGCGGCGATGTTCCTCGAGTGGAAGCCGGCCCTGCGCATCAATGCCGAGACGAGCGGCAAGAACGCCCTCATCATCACGGCAGCCGCTGACATCGATCAGTCGATCAAGGACCTCGTCCGCTCGGCCTTCGGCCATGCCGGGCAGAAGTGCTCCGCCGCAAGCCTGGGAATCGTCGAGGCATCTGTCTACGACGACCCTTCCTTCCACCGCAGGCTCGCAGATGCCGTGACCAGTCTCAAGGTAGGGCTCCCGCTCGACCCGGCGACGAAGGTGGGCCCGCTTATCGGGCCGCCGGGGGCGTCCCTGCGTCGGGCGCTCACGACCCTCGAGCCCGGCGAGTCGTGGCTTGTCGAGCCTGGGCCGCTCGACGACGGCGAGCGACTGTGGTCGCCGGGCGTGCGTGCCGGCGTAGCACCCGGTTCCTGGTTCCACCTGACCGAGTGCTTCGGCCCGGTGCTCGGCATCATGCGCGCGGATTCGCTCGAGCACGCCATCGAACTCCAGAACGCTCCGGAGTACGGGCTCACCGGCGGCGTCCACACCCTCGATCCCAAGGAGATCGACCTGTGGCTGCAGCGCGTTCAGGTCGGCAACGCCTACGTCAACCGTCACATCACCGGCGCCATCGTCCAACGTCAGCCATTCGGCGGCTGGAAGCGATCATCGATCGGTGCCGGGCAGAAGCCCGGCGGCCCGAGCCACCTCCATGGCTACGGCACCTGGAGCCAGGTCGATGCCGACCCGGCACGCGCAGGGGATTCATTCGCTTCCGCGTGGGCAGCGCACTTCTCGCGCGACAACGACCCGACCGCACTGGCCTGCGAGGGCAACGTCCTGCGCTACCGGCCGCTCGACGCCGTCATCGTCCTTGCCCCGGTCGACGACGTCATCACGCGGGCCCTGGCCTCGCGTGCGGCCAATACATGCGGGGTGTCGCTCATCATCGTCCCGGAGGAGACGGAGGCGCTTCGCATCGCGAGTGGGATGACGCCGCACTTCACCCGGGTGCGGACGCCCTCAGGAGCATCGGCCGACCTGCACCGCGGGCTTCAGCGCCTACGCATCGACGTGGACGACGCGCCGCTCACCGCATCGGGCACGGTGGAACTTCCGCACTGGCTGCTCGAGCAGTCCATCTCGCGAACCCGGCATCGGTACGGACGGCTCATCGACCGCCTCGATGCCCAAGCCCTCCCCGCACTTGACCCACGCGCCTGATTTTAGGCCTCGAAATGGCCGTTA
>CAFBNE010000035.1_pt1 | contig 25437 bp, 11 predicted proteins | sample 7269181 | NCBI WGS metagenome assembly CAFBNE01 (sample SAMEA6814085, study PRJEB35770) | uncultured Actinomycetes bacterium | biome: Freshwater; feature: Freshwater reservoir; material: water | place: Czech Republic | collected 2017-05-23 | depth 30m m
ACGGGTTCAACGTCTTCGAACTCTTCCACTACAACGTGCCGTACGAGATCCGTCTCAACAAGGCGCTCGAGTCGCAGATGCTCTCCCCGTTCCACTACTACGGCGTTGCCGACGTCACCTACGACGGCGACGAGGGGCCGAGCGACGACTCCGAGCTGAGCGTGCTGATCACTCCCGAGCGCGTGCTGCACCTCATCAACGTGATCGAGCTCTACGGTCAGGCGGGCGTGCCGCCCCGCGGACTCATCTTCTGCAGCCGCGTAGAAGAGGCGCGGGCCCTTTCCAACGAACTGAACCGGCGGCCGCTGAACGGCCGGCAGATGCGCACGGTGGCGCTGGCCGCCGACGATGCCGTCGACGCGCGCGACGCATGTGTGGAGCAACTGGAAGCCGGAGAGCTCGACTACATCCTCACCGTTGACCTGTTCAACGAGGGCGTTGACATTCCCAGCATCAACCAGGTGATCATGCTGCGCCAGACACAGTCGGCCATCGTGTTCGTGCAGCAGCTCGGCCGCGGCCTGCGCCTGGCCGAGGGCAAGGACTACGTGGTGGTCATCGACGTGATCGGTAATTACACCAACAACTTCCTCATCCCGATCGCCTTGTTCGGCGACGAGTCGCTCAACCGCGAGTCACTTCGAGAGCGACTCAATGAGGCAGTGGAGGCCGGCGCCCTGCCCGGGCTGTCGAGCGTGAGCTTCGACGAGGTGGCGCGTGAGCGGGTGCTGAATTCGATCGCCCGAACACAGCTCGACAGTCTGGCCAACCTCAAGAATGCACTGGTTGCCATGCAGAACCGGGTGGGCAGCACTCCCGAGCTGTGGGACTTCTTCCGCTTCGAGTCGGTTGATCCGCTGCTGCTGGCCACCAAGAAGGTGCACTACCCGGCCCTCGTGAAGTCACTGCTACGCGTGGACTCGGGGCTCAACGATCAGCAGTCGCGAGCGCTGCACCTGCTGTCGCGTGAGGTGATGGCCGCCAAGCGACTGCACGAGTTTGTGCTGCTCGGGCTGCTCCTCGAGCGGAGCTCCGTCACCACGGCGGAGCTCGTGGATGCGTTCGTGGCGCAGGGAATCGCATCGGACGCGGTGAGCGTCAAGAGCGCCGTCGACACGTTCACGCTCGACGGGTATCCGCAGGCGGATGTGAAGCGCCACCAGGTGGGCATCGCCGTGCGCGAGGGCGACGTGGTTCGTCTCACGCCGGAGTTCCGCAGCGACTACGACAATTCACCGGCCTTGCGGTCGGCCGTTGCCGATCTGCTGCGCACCGGCGAGGCGCTGGTGCGCAAGCGGTACTCACTCGAGGTGCCGTTCACCCCGGGAATGCAGTATTCGCGGCGCGACTCAGCCCGCATCTTGGGCTGGACCCGCTCCACTGCCTCCACCATCTACGGGGTGAAGGTCGATGTGGGGCTGGGTGCGTGCGCGCTCTTCATCACTCTGAACAAGTCGGATGAGGTGTCGGCCAGCGTGGCGTATGAAGACCAACTGCTTGACCCTTCCACCATGACGTGGTTCAGCAAGAGCAATCGCACCTTGGCAAGCGCCGACGTGGCGCCAATCGTGAGCAATGCCGTGGCCATTCACGTGTTCGTGAAGAAGGACGACGTCGATGGCCCCGACCACTACTACTTGGGTCGAGCCACAGCCGCCGGCGCGATGGAGACCACGATGCCGGACAGTTCGGGCAAGCCACTCCCGGTGGTGACGATGCAGTTGAAGTTCGAGGAGCCGATCAAGCAGGGCCTATTCGACTACTTCGGCGTGAAGGTGTTGGTGTGAGATCACAGCTACTGAGGCACTGCCCGGAGCATCTCGTCTTCAAGTCGGAGCACGAGGAGATTTCCCTCGCGCAACCCGTGGTCGAGCGTGTGATGCACGAGTAGTGCGGACAACCCGACCAGGGCTCCGTTGGAGGGTGACACACGGCCCTTGAACTCTCGGTGGCACCAACAGGCGATGGCCGCACCGTTCGCGGGCCATTGGTCTATGAGTGCCTTGGGTGGCTGCAGAACTCCCGAGCCAAGCAGGTTGCTCCCCACAGTGACCTCGAGGTCCATCCCGTCGTGAGTGGCGCGCCAATTGACGTCGGTGGGAACACGCGTCACCTTGGCCACGGCGCTGGCATGCGCCTCCTGCTCAGGCGTGGGCGCGGCGCCGACGAGGCGGATGAGCCCGGCGTAGTGACCCGTTGACCGCACGCAAGGGTTGAACAGGTAGTACACACCCAGAGAGGACAGGTTGCGGGCGTCGGCAATGGCGGCCCGGTTGATGACCTCCTTGTGCAACACGAACCCATCCGCACCCTGCAACAGGGCAACCAACCAACTGCCGAGAGAGTCTTCCTCGTTCGGTAGCGTCGCCCCCTCGACCCACTCCCCTTGCAGGGTGATGGCGCCAGCATGTCGCAGAAGCTCGAGCGTGACGGAAACAGGAGGAAGTGGGTCTGCCTGCCGCTGCCGCCTTACCCTGTCAAGGCCCTCGTAGAGCTCAGCCGCATGTAGCGGTGAGAGTATGCCCAATTGCTTGGCCGCGGCGGTTTCCAGCTGCGACATCCTTTGTATGGTGGCGAGTGCCCATCCCTCCACGATGAAGACTCGAGTGTAGGCAGCGCTCAGCGCTGACTCCACCTGCTCGCGTGTGAGGGGGGTGCCGTCGACAAGGTGTACACCCGTGAGCTGAAGGAGCCCGCTGGCGCTTCGAGCAGTGCGCACCGCCTTGACGTGCTCGACGAGGCCTTGACGGGCGGCCTCCGATTCAAGCTCCACCAGGTCGAACCGTTGCTCCAGAGCGGCTGCGGCGGCACTGTACCCGAACCACTCCAACAAGTGCACAACCTCAGATGGAGTCCAGTCGTCGTCGGTGGCCAAACCGGCGTCCACCACGGCGGACCGCACGTCACGGAAGTCAGCGAGCTGCACCGCCTCAAGAGCGTCGGCGACCACATCAGGCAGCGGCCATTTTCGAAGACCCTTGAATTGGCCCACCCGAATCTCGATCTGTCTGATGCGCTCACGCGTTACCCCTGCCTCATCCGCAATAGCCTGCAAGGTCGCGGACGGGGCTCCCCAGCTGTGGCGGCGTTGCAGGTAGCCCACCCAAGCGTCGTCGAGGCGGTTGCCATCCGCGGCGATGTACTCACGAATGAGGGCCAGAGCGACATCCTCGAGCGTTGACTCTTCTCGGAGCGCCTGCCACAGAGGGCTGCGCTCGCGGTTCGGCCACCAAGACTCAAGTGCCATGCTGAGATCCAGTAGGGCCATTGGATGCTCGCGCAGGTCTTCGCGGGACATGGCAGCGACGAGCGCCAGATCGCTCCCAGCGCCAATGTGTCGCTTGGACAATACATCAACCGTTGTGCTCATGAGGGGTAGGTCGCCGAGTAGAGATGACCCGTCGTCGACGTACTCAGAGCACACGGCGCCAGACCAGAAACGTGGTTGGAATGCACCCACGGCGTCGCAGATGCCCTCCACCGCTCGATCGAGGCCGACCATCTTGGCGAGTTTGGCTCCGCCTCTTGGCCGGGCGAGTTCAACCGCATCAAAGCCCCAGACCTGCCATAACCCAAGCCAGGAGGGTGGGATCAGTGGCGCGTCATGATCCTGAAAGAGCCAACCCCGTACGGAGGAGTCCACGACCGTAGTCATTCCGCGGGCGCGAGAGCGCGGTGCAGGGTTGCTTGGAAGAGTGCTGCACGCTCAGCAGTTCGCAGGAGCACGCGGGTCGCGTCGCTGAGCATCTCTGGCCGCCTCTCGTACTCACGCTCGGTGCCGTAGGTGGCAAGAGCTAGCGCCACTACTTCAGCAAGCACGGCTCGCGCCTGAGGCGAGTCCTCATCGGCAAACTTGGCGTTGACGTCGGAATACTTGCCGAAGACTCCTGCGAAACTCGGGTGAAGGCCGTAGACCGTGATCTCCAGCATGCCGGCATCGCCACCCACCCGAACACGGCGGTTAGGGCTCTTATGCGCGATGAGGTCGATGGAGAAGTCCATGCCGCCTCGGCCGGCAGCTTCGTCCACAACCACCGTGGCGGTTTTATCGCCGACCCCCGGCAATTCGACGCGCACCTTCGCCTCGCCCTTCTCAGAGCCCGCCTTCAGTGACACAGTGGCTGAAGCCCAACGGCCCCCAGGTTCAGGAGCGAGTGCAACCGCACCGTTGACATCCGCCAGGGGCACACCGGAGGCGCCCACGATGAGCTCCTCGCCGACGTACTCGATGGGAGCACGCACGTTGAGTCGCTTGCCCCGCCCGGGGGCCACCGAAGCACGGAGAGGCAGGACCTCCAGGCCCTCAGGAAGACTCGGGGCATCTACTTCCTCAGGCGCCACCACCAGGATTCGCGCTCGAGCCACATGGCCTGGGATTTCAAGCTTCACATCGGCAGATCCCGTGGTGAGGCCGGCCGTCACGCCGATCTGCGTCTGGAATGCTGGGAGTCGCGTGTGGGCAACCCAATCGCTCTCGCACTCAACCGCGGCGAGTACATCGTCGCCAGACGGTGACTCGATGGTCACTGCGCCTTGCACTGACGGCTCGTCGACGGCGCGGGCAGTCAGTACCACCGACTCGCCGGGCTGCAGGATCCTCACGGGCGGGATAATCACGAGTGCTTCAGCCGCCTTGGGGCCGATGCCACCCGGCGTGTCGTCCTCGATCTCGCTCATCATCGCGGTGAGCTGGTCACGCAGCGCGTCACGCGCTACCTTGAAGGCCTTCTCAAGCGACGCGCCTTGCTTGCGACCCGCGTCCATCTGCTTCGCCAACGCGTCGAAGAGAGGCTGAACCTCCAGCATCACAGCTCGAGCCAGTTCCTTGCGATACGGATGCTCCTTGACGAGGCCGTCGCGGTCACGGCTCAGCAGGCGCACGGGTCCGCCAAGGTCCCCATCCTTGGCGTCGTAGGCGCGGATGATTGTGGAGATCTGTGGCGCGTCGATCACTCCACAGAAGAATGCGCTCTCGGGCCGCTGGTCCAGGCCGAACCAGGTGTTCTCGAAAACCGAAACATCACTCTTGATGAGTAGCCCGTGCAAGGAGTAGGGAGTCACGGTACCGTTCGCCTTGATGGGCATGCGGTACACCGTGAGGTGCACCGGGGAGTAGCCCTGTAGCTCAATGCCCTTGTCGATCACGACCTCGCCAGAGGCAACCTGCGGCTCGACACGCTTGGTGGTGAGATCGGTTCGCGCGTCCTGCACCATGATCGGGCGACGCGCTGCGAGGTCGCGCAGTTGGGCATTCGTGCCGAGCTTGGTCAGCAAAGTAGCCCTGTTGGGCACGGAGAACTTTTTGGCCACATGCACAGTGGCGGTGAGCCCGTTCTGTCCGGGCTCAATGCGCATCTCATCGCAGATGTCGTCGTCGATGGCCAAGGTGTCGGCCGTGAGCTCCCAACTGCCATCCTGAGCGAGCTCGAAGCAGGAGTAGAAGCCGTCGCGCACCGCCTCGAACATGACGGGGCCGAGGGATGCCACGTCCTTGGCGCCACGACCCAGCAATCCGCGAACGTGGGCACCAGCCTCGGACTGGTCCTTCTCGGCACCGAGCACGCCGAAGTTGGCAATAAGCCCTTGTGCATCGAGGCCTTTGGCGGAATCGTGCACACTGACTGATACGGGATAATCGGCTTTGCCCGTGGGGGCAAGTCGGATGACGATCTCTCCGGGAGAATCACCGTAGGCGTCGTCACTGTTGGTGATGAGCTCGATGAGGGCTCGGACCACGTCACCTCTGATGGCATGCCCAGCGTCTTGCTCAAAGGCGCGTGATCCGTATTCAACCCTGCCTGTGCGTGTCTCAGTCACGCGTATCCCCCTACTTGGGTGCTCAGGAACTGATGGACCTGCTCGGAGAATGTGGCGAGCTCTTCGTCCTGCAGAACATCGGCAGCTCGCCGTACCTCTGTCACACGGGCGCGCCATACAGAAGCAGGGCTGGCACCCGTGCAGTCAAGGGCGTCAGCCAAATCGAGAAGTTCGAGTCCGTCTCCGGAGACCCAAGCCTCGAACGCCCGGCTCTCCTTCAGGGAGCGACGCCGCTTCTGGTGCTCGTTTGTCGAGGCCGCTGCCACCGGCGCCTTGCCCGAATAGGCGGCCTCCAGTGCCACTCGGTACTGCTCCACCCAACGCGCACCTTCGGCGGTCAGTCGCCTGAAGTAGGCACCGGATTTTTGCACAAGGCCGACGTGAGTCTTGGCCTCCACCGATTGGAGGGCCTTAGCGGTCTTCTTGTAGTCGGGCAGATCGGGCCTGGTTCGCCAGCCCAGTCGCGCAGGAGCCAGCTCGAAGCTCTTGAGGTACACGGCCTCCACGTCGATGTCGCGGTCGGCGCCTCCGAGAAGGTAGAGAGCCCAGATGAACACATCCTGGTTGTTAGGCTCCGGGCTCGGTGGCGCCGCGCGAACTCTCACTTGTCCAGTCATCCCCGTTCCTCCCGTTATCGCCGCAGCTTACGGGAGGTCTGTGACAGAGGGAGGGAGCTTGCCGGAACCGGATGGGAAAGTTGCAGGTGACCAGCCGGGACGAGCCGTGGAGCCAACCCTGTGCTCGCCGGGTCGTTAGCACCAACCCCAATCGAACGCTACCTGGTCAAACGTCACGGTGTGTGACCTGTCGCTGGCGTGGGTCATACCCTCCACTTCGCGCACCTGAGCGACGTGCCGGACCACGATGGAGTCATCCGACCTCAGAATTGGTTTACCACCCGAATTGGACCGCCTGTTGTGGGGTGTACCTGCACGCCGATTTCAACCTGCAGTCGGAGCGTCTCCTGTTACTCGATACAGAATCGGAGTCAGATGGAATTTCCTAGCTCTTCGATGCCGCCGAGTGTCATTACTTCGGGGTGAAGGTGTTGGTGTGAGGGCTTAGGGGTTGTGGTCGGGAGTGTGGGAATGCTAGGTCTACCGGATCTTGCATCGGCTATCACCAGAGCCTAATGAAGCGGCCATTTACATCTGCTGCAACGTGTTCCGACATTCGCCGAGCATGTCACCCGATCACCCCTGCCTCTTCGTCTTGAGGCAACATCAGCGCCCGGTACCGCTAGTGCCCGCACCCTACGGCTCCCGGATTGACATGATCCCGCAGCATGCTGTAGCGTCCTTTTGTGCGGCCACTAGGGCCTCACGGCAGTCGGCAGCCCACGGGCCACCGGATCGGGCCTCCCCACAGGGGGGACGCCCTCAGAGCCCTCACCCGAGGGGATAGGAGAACGATCGTGGCAACGATCACCCACTGGCTCAGCCCCGACTCCGCGACAGGAGTCATCAACCCATCGGACATGGACAGCATTCTGTTCGTCAGCAAGTTCAGCGACGCCGACCCGGCGTCCCCCGCGCCCGGGCACCACGGCTACCAGCGTGACCCCATCAGCAAGCGCGGCGAAGAGATCGCGCGCTTCTACCTGAAGAGCGGCCCGGTCGCCCGCCCGACCCCCATCACGGTCTCGGTGCGGATCACCGACCCCGCCGAGTGCAAGGAGTTCGAGAAGCTCTTCTCGGCGGGCGAGTTCACGCAGATCAAAAAGCGGTGGAACATCGCGGTCGTCAGCGTCGTCGACGGCCAGCACCGCATGCTCGGGCACACCACGGCCAACGCCAAGGACCCCTCGTACGACCCGCAGGTCCCGCTGATCATGTACTTCGGCCTCACGATCGTCCAGGAGGCCGAACTCTTCAACGTCATCAACACCACGGCGCAGAAGCTGCCCAAGGCACTGATCGAGACCACCAAAGCCGACATCACCGAGCCCGGCACCGGATCGTACGCCCAGCAGATCCGCGCTATCGCGGTCTCGCTTTCGCGTGACCCCGACTCAGTCTGGCAGGGCGACGTCAACATGTCCGGTGCCCGCAAGTCAGACCAGCCGGTGACGTTCGAGGGACTTCGCCGGTCCACGAGCCAACTCTTCCCCACGGACACGATGGCCAGGGTCGTGAAGGCCGGAAGGAGTCCGGAGGCGGTCGCCAAGGACTATTGGCGGGCCGTGAGCATCGCCTGCGGGGTCGCGTGGAACGATACCGAGGTCGAGCTGAGCGATGAGGACGGCAACACGGTCACGGACGAGAACGGCGAGATCGTGATGGTCACGCCGGAGTACCGCCTCAAGGAGCTGGTCGGGGTCGCAGCGATCAGCCGCCTTGGGCGTGACATCGTCGTCGATGCGACCAACCGCGAGGTTCTGTACGGCGGTAACTTCGACACGACCATGAAGTCGCACGTGGACAAGCTCAAGGCCGTGAACTGGATCAAGGAGCCGGGCAACCCCTGGATGCGTTCCCAGGCCGGCTTCTCCGGGCAGGCCGACCTCCACCGCGTACTCGCGAGCTGGGTCTTCGATAACGAGGAACCCATCTAACCGAACGCCCCGCGGGGCCCCGCGAGCGCTACAGCGCCGCGGGGCCCCGCGGCTTCGGCGGGACGTCGACACGACCTGTCGACGACCAGCGCTGGCGCTTGCCCCGGCCGAGGCTAGCCGTCGCGCTCTCACGGCCGCATCCCCCAAAGGCCGGCCAACGGCATTCAACTCAGGAAGAATGCTTGCGGAAGCGACATTGGCAGGACCGGCGTCGGGTTGTCCATGCGATACCCCCCCCGGGGCGCCTCGTCACCCGAAGAGCCCAGGTAGCCCCACTTGATGAGTGTGTCTCGAGTAATCACATGCTTTGACCCGGGCTGCGTTGACCGGAGGTGCTGTGTTCCCACTTGCGGTCAGGGCCGGTAGTGCAATTCCACTGAACAATGTGCACGCCACGGTCGCAATCGCGGACTTTGCCCACCGCTACAACCATCTCCACCGACAACCAAACCTGAACTAAAGGTCTCCCGATCGAATACGCTCGCGCCTGCACCGCTGAAGATAACACCAGCGGCTTTCACCAGTGCGGACAAGGGAAAAGGGTTTAAATCACAAGATTTGACGCAGCCGAGACCTCCGGCTAACCAATATCAGGCGCTCACGGTTATCGAGCCCGCTATGAAGGCTCGTAGCGAAGACTCTTTGATGAGATCACGCGCGCCCGTATGGACCGGATTTGCTCCTCGGCGTCCACTGCAGCGACAGGTATGCCCCTGAGCCTATAGAGGTCAACTTCAGACTCCCGAGCCAACGGGGCACCTGACGGGCCGACAATGCCCGCAAGGTGTTCCAAGACCGTAAGCGCAGCGTCGTACGGCGGGGCGAGCATAGGGACCACCACGTCGTAGGTGTGATCGAGAACCTCCAAGGGAGATTCGCGGATCCGAACAACCACCCAGCCTTTGTGGCGCAGTTCGGAGGCTTTCCGCTCATCTGCCACTTCCGAGCCCTTATGCCAGTAGCTTCCGTCAAATTCCAACAGGAGACCGAGCTCTGTCGCCACCATGTCTACCCTGTGACTCCTATCGCCGCGGACACTATGGCGTGTTGGGTCGAACCCAAGCACGGCGGCGAGTTCATACGCGAGCCGAACTTCCTGGGCGCTTACACCTGGCGTCATGCAATCGGGGCAACCGGTGCCTCCCCTCACTCGGTTTAGTGGACTTGCCTCCCATCGATGGGTCCTCGGAAAAATCGGACAACGCCAGGAGACATCGCCGTTCTCCCCGCAAGAGATTTGGTCGGCGGTTCTACCAGTCCTGATCACGTCTAGTTCAAACACGAGGTGCGGCGCATTTTCAGCAAGACTGTTGGTCGCCGAGACGACATGTCCTGCACACCCTCCACAAAGCGGCTTCAGCGTTTCCTTCCACACCGCATGCTTCTCCGACTTGTGAAGTCCACGGGGGCACTTCCACCAGACCGCCTTCTTGCTTCCGACGGGGAGATCCTGGGGAAATAAGCCAACGGGCTCATTCTTGACCGTGTCCCAGAGTTCCATCAGCCGAGGAACCAGGGTCACGTTGTTGGTGCTGCTCGCGCGCTGCCCTGAAGGAGAGCAGAACGGGCAACCCGAGCCCTTGCCGTAACGGTTGTTCGGTGATGCCGGCCAAACGTGATCATCAGCCACTGGACATTTCCACGTGAAGAGGTCGTTCGATTGCGGCGCAACAGCGTTTGGGCTCTCCAGGTTTGCTGACTCGAGCCACTCCTCGGCCAACCATGGGGCGAGGGTGGCCAAGCTGGTCTCTGGGCGGACGACCTTCCCAGCGCAAATCCCACATCCGCTGCTTCCCTTGTCAAACGCCTTCATCACGTTCTGAGGCGATGCGCAGAACGTGTGTAGACCAGTGGGGCACTGCCATACCGCGATGCTCGTAGAGGATCGGCTCGTGACATCAGCAGGTCCCCAACCCGTCAAATTCGCCACCAGTCGATTTGCCACGGGAGGGCAAACCTCGGACAGGGATGTGCCCGCCGAGGGTCGCGCAGGCTCCCTGCGATCGTGCCGACTACATGATCCATCGTGATCACGACAACCTGTGGTGGTCACGTGCGTGGCCCAGTTCGTCGAGCCGATCTTGGCTGGTCGTGCCACAAATGCCCCCTGAATTGCCAATCGCGTAATGCCTACACCTGAATACAACCGCCCCAGTCCCGCGGACGCAATAGCCTCACAACTTCTATTGCCGGTATGAGGCCAACGGCTGGGGGGTCGCAGCAGTAGTCATCTTGTGGATTCGATACCGGCGCCTCTCCACGCTCGCCCCCGTGGCAACCCTCCACTCCACCTTCAACGGAGGTGCCGGGACCCCCACGCCGGGGTGCGGGAGCTCGTCGTCCGTTTGCGTGCCGGCGGCTGGGATGGAGTCGAGCCCCGATCCCGCCCTCCCCACACCAACCCCAACTCGACGCCGAGCCCATCGGCATGGCGGAGGAATCGATCCTCGCGTTCGATGACTCTGACGACTCGATTCCGAAGCAGTTCGAGCCCCCGGTCAGTCAGGAGAACCTCCTCGCCCTGGACCACGATCATCGAGCTAAGACCGGACACTTCCATTCTTTCGAACAGTGCAAGGTGGGACGCCTAAGGCTGTAACCCCGGCGTCCCGAGCCGAACAGTCTCAGTCAGACCTGAACCCTGAGGAGTTGAGAGAGCGAGAGTTCATTGAGGATGAATCACCTCCTCTGACGCAAAGAGGAAGCTGCCCGTGACCAGAACCACCTCGACGGCCGAGATTTCGGCCAAGCTAGCGGCAATCGCCAATTCCATTGCAGCACTCTTATCCAGCACTTTGTCGACTGCGTCGTGAGCCATCGAACAGCTCCGAAACCAAATCGCACTGGGCCACCGACGTCGCAGCACAGGCATCGCCACCCCGCCGTCGGCCCAACCCGAGAACGCTGCCCAATTGAGTGCTCACTATTCGAGCGACGAAATTGCTCAGAACTCGAGCGCCAGCGACGAAAAGCCACTGCCTCCGGGCAGGCCACCGAGGAGGCAAGCCCAGGGCAGCGGCCGCACGGCTCCTGCAGACACCGGGCCCCATAAATGGCTGAGATGGCCGCTGGCCCGCGATCGGTTCGCAACGGCCCACAACGTCAGCAGATGTGGATAGAGTCCAGACGCTAAGCAACCAAGGCGGGGGGCCACGTGGAGCAGCTCGAAGGCGAAAGGCAATCTCCGCTCGAGGCACGTCTGGAGGCGCTCCTCCCAGGAACCGAAGTCCTCGGCATCGCCGGCTCAGGCCCGGTCACCGTTGTCCACACCCAGTGGATCGGCACCCAGGCCATCACCCTGACATATCTCGACGTTCACGGCCGTACCAACCAGGTAGTCCTAGGCCGCGACCGGGAGCCGTCTCTCACGATCGTCTCTCCCGGCTCGGGTCCTCGGTTCGATGCCGATCCTGAGGCGTGGCGGCTGGCTGCCGAGGCGCTGCGCATCCACAACGCCGCGTTCTTCGACCCGATGCTGGCGATCTCCTCAAGCGACCTTCAGGCCCTGCCCCATCAAATCCACGCCGTGTACGGGGAGCTACTGCCCCGCACCCCGCTGCGGTTCCTCCTCGCCGACGACCCCGGTGCCGGCAAGACGATCATGGCCGGGCTCTACATCAAGGAGCTCATGCTGCGCGGCGACCTCGCCCGCTGTCTCATCGTCGCCCCCGGAAGCCTCGTCGAGCAGTGGCAGGACGAACTACGAGACAAGTTCGGTGTGAAGTTCGAGCTTCTCACTCGGTCGATGAACGACGCCGAGCCCGACGGCAACGTCTTCGCCGAGCACCCGCTGCTGATCGCCCGCATGGACATGCTGTCCCGCAACGAGGACCTGCAAGCAGCCCTCGAACGCAGCGACTGGGACCTGATCGTCGTCGACGAGGCCCACCGCATGTCCGCCCACTACTTCGGCGCCGAGCTCAAGCAGACCAAGCGCTACCTCCTCGGCCAACTGCTCGGACGCGTGTGCCGCCACCTGCTGCTCATGACCGCGACCCCGCATGCGGGCAAGCAGGAGGATTTCCAGCTCTTCCTCGCCCTGCTCGACGGCGACCGCTTCGAGGGCCGCTACCGCGACGGCGTCCACTCGATGGATGTCGACGACCTGATGCGACGCATGATCAAGGAAGAGCTCCTCACCATGGAGGGCACGCCCCTGTTCCCGGAGCGCCGTGCCTACACCGTTCCCTATGAGCTGTCCGACGACGAGAAGACCCTCTACGACGCAGTCTCGGACTACGTGCGCGAGGAGATGAACCGCGCCGACCGGCTGCGCGCCGAAGGCGACGGCCGCCGCGGCAACACCGTCGGCTTCGCCCTCACCGTCCTGCAACGCCGCCTCGCGTCGAGCCCCGAAGCCATCTGGCAGTCCCTCATGCGCCGGCGTGACCGCCTCGACAAGCGACGCCGAGAGATGGCCAACATCGCCGCCGGCCTCGACGAGGACAAGCCCCTGCGCGCCCGCCTGGACGAGCTTCTCGGTCGACGAGACATCGACGACGACGCAATCGACGACATCGAGGACCTCGCTGGGGAGGAGATGGAGGAACTCGAGGAAGACGTCGTTGACGCCGCGACCGCAGCTCGCACCGTCGCCGAACTGGAAACCGAAATCGCGATCCTCGCGGACCTCGCCGAGCTGGCGCGGCAGGTGCGCTTCTCCGGCCACGACCGCAAGTGGACCGAACTGCGCACGATCCTCACCGACAAGGCGCTCACCCTCGATGACGCCGGCAACCCACGCAAGATCATCATCTTCACCGAGCACCGCGACACCCTGACCTACCTCGTCGATCAGACCCGCACCCTCATCGGGCGAGACGAAGCCGTCGTAGCCATCCACGGAGGCGTCAAGCGCGAGGACCGCCGCAAGGTGCAGCAGGCGTTCACCCAGGACAAGAACGTCCGAGTCCTCATCGCCACCGACGCCGCGGGTGAGGGCCTGAACCTGCAGCGCGCCCACCTGATGGTCAACTACGACCTGCCCTGGAACCCGAACCGCATCGAGCAGCGCTTCGGCCGCATCCACCGCATCGGCCAGCGCGAGGTCTGCCACCTGTGGAACCTCGTCGCCGCCAACACCCGCGAAGGCGAAGTCTTCGTCAAGCTGCTGGAGAAGATCGAAGCCCAACGCATCGCCTACCACGGCAAGGTGTTCGACGTCCTAGGTGACGCCTTCAGCGAGCAGCCGCTGCGCAAGCTCCTCATGGAGGCAATTCGATACGGCGATCAGCCCGACGTCCGCGCACGTCTCGATGAGGTCATCGACGCCACCGTCGGCGACGGCCTCGACCGGCTCATCGCCGAACGAGCCCTGCACGCCGAAGTCCTCGCCGAAGCCGACGTCGAGCAGATTCGCCGACGCATGGAAGACGCCCAAGCCCGGCGGCTGCAGCCCCACTACATCGAGGCCTTCTTCCTGAAGGCCTTCGAGCGCCTCGGCGGCCGCATCACGACCAGGGGCGCTGGACGCTACGAGGTCACCCATGTCCCGCAAGCCATCCGCGACCGAGACCGACAGGGCGGCTTCGGCGCCCCGCTGCTCCGCAGCTACGAACGCGTGACCTTCCTGCGCGACCTCGTCAACGTCACCGGTGAGCCCCGGGCCGACCTTGTCGCGCCGGGGCATCCACTCCTGGACGCGGTCGTGGCCCTGACCATCGATCACAACCGTGAAGCCCTCAAGCACGGCGCCGTCCTCATCGACGCCGACGATGTCACCGAAGTACCGCGACTCCTGATCGCCATGAGCCAGCAAGTCATCGACGGACACGACCCTGTGCGCGTCGTCTCGCGGCGCTTCGACTTCGCCGAGATAACGCCAGATGGCGTCGCGGTGGGCGCCGGACCCGCGCCCTACCTTGACTACCTGCCCTCCACGCCCGAACAACGCGACCGCCTGGCCACCGCACCCACCGTCCCCTGGCACACCACCAACCCCGAGGACACTGCTCTAACGTGGGCGATCAGCAACACCGTCCCCGAGCACCTCGCCGAAGTCGAGCGACAGATCGTCCCAGCCACCGAACGAGCGCGTCAGCAGGTGCGCCAGCGTCTCCTCGCGGAGATCAATTTCTGGGATGCGCGCAACATCGAGCTCCTCGACCTCCAAGCGGCCGGCAAAACCCCCAAGATCAAGCCTGAGACCGCAGAGCGACGCGCACGCGACCTAGAACGCCGCCTCGACCTCCGGATGCAGGACCTCGACCTCGACGTGCTTCTCAACATTCAGCCGCCCACCGTCGTAGGCATGGCCCTAGTCATCCCGCAGGGTCTGATCGACCGCATCACCGGTACGCGAAATGAACCCGTCGCCACCTACGCCAAGAACACAGCCGAGGTCGACCAGCGCGCCATCGCGGCCGTCATGGCCGCGGAACGCGCCCTCGGACGCATCCCGGAGAACATGCCGCACAACAACCCTGGCTTCGACATCCGTTCGGTCACGCCCAATGGGCCGACCATCCGGATCGAGGTCAAGGGCCGCATCATTGGAGCGGACGACTTCACCATCACCAAGAATGAAGTCATGACCGGTAAGAACCTCGGCGATGACTACCGGCTAGCCCTGGTCCAAGTCAGCGACATCGGCTCCGAGCACGACAAGGTCCGCTACCTGACCCGGCCGTTCGAGAACACCGATACGGCAGACTTCACCATCACGAGGTTCACCATGAGCTGGCGTGAACGCTGGAACCAAGGAGGCCCCCCGCTGTGACCCCGATCAAGCGCAAGCTCATCGAGGTCTCACTGCCGCTGGAGGCGATTAACCGCGAATCCGCACGCGAGAAGTCCATCCGCCACGGACATCCATCGACCCTCCACCTGTGGTGGGCCAGGCGGCCTCTCGCGGCGTGCCGGGCTGTGCTCTTCTCACAACTTGTGGATGACCCCAGTGCCCACCCGGAGCAGTTCCCAACGGATGCCGATCAGGCCCTTGAACGTCAAAGGCTTTTCGACATCATCGAACGATTGGTCGTCTGGGAGAACATCAACGACGAGGCTCTGCTAAGGGAGGCTCACAAGGAGATCCTCAAGTCCACTGGTGGAACGCCGCCCGCGATTCTCGACCCATTCGCTGGCGGAGGGTCTATCCCGCTTGAAGCCCAACGCCTCGGCCTTGAGGCGCACGCGTCCGACTTAAACCCCGTCGCTGTGCTTATCAACAAGGCCCTCATCGAGATCCCTCCCAAGTGGGCGGGCCAGCCGCCCGTGTTTCCAGGGGCAGCCGAACAGAGAATGACGTGGCCTGGCTCTACCGGCCTGGCTGAAGACGTCCGTCGGTACGGCGGGTGGATGCGCGACGAGGCTGAGAAACGCATCGGTGACCTCTACCCCAAGGCGAAGCTACCTGACGGTAGTGAAGCCAATGTCATCGCTTGGCTTTGGGCCCGAACCGTGGCTTGCCCCAACCCCGCCTGCGGGATACAGATGCCGCTCGTGAAGTCCTGGTGGATTGGCAAGAGGAAGGGCAAGGAGACGTATCTGATACCAACCGTCGCGCGAACTGATGATGGCCAGGCAGTGGTCGACTACTCCATTGGACACGGCCTCGATGGAACGCGGACCGGGAGTTTCGACGGCACGATGAGTCGAACAGGTGCGACATGCGTCTCCTGTGGCACGTTTGCGCCGCTTGCATACGTGAGGGCCGAAGGGAAGAGTCAACGGATCGGTACCACGCTCCTGGCGATCGCTGCTGAAGGCGGTCGAGGGCGCGTGTACCTCAAGGCGACCGACGCTCACCGCGCGGCTTCTGCGGTTCCAAGACCAGCGTCTGTCCCTGATCTAGAGCTTGGGTATGACCCACGACGGATCTCCACCCCCCTCTACGGAGGGAACTTTCTGGGTGACCTCTTCACGATGCGGCAGTTGACCGCGTTGACCACATTCAGTGACCTAGTCAGTGAGGCGCGCGAGCGTGTCGTCCTGGAAGCGGCCAACGTGGGGTCGCCCAACGATTTGCTGGGGCTCGAGGCTGGTGGCGGAGGAGCCCTGGCGTACGCCGATTCAGTGGCCGTCTACCTGGCCATGGCGCAAAGCCGTATGGCGGACATGTGCAATTCGCTCGTTACATGGTCTCCCATGGCCGATCAGGCTCGCTCGCTCTTTGGCCGTCAGGCGATTCCGATGGTCTGGGATTTTGCAGAGACTCACCCACTATCGACCAGAAACGGCGGCGGATTCACTGTGTCGCTCGGCAATCTGACAAAGGCGATTCCGCACACTCTTGGGAATGCAGTCGTCGAACAAGCCGACGCCTCGTCACGTGACTACTCAGGCCTGCTTGTCGCGACCGATCCTCCGTACTACGACAACATCGGATACGCCAACTTGGCCGACTTCTTCTACGGCTGGTTACGACGTTCGCTGGGCGATGTCCTACCGCGGCTCTTCAGTACCGTCCAAACGCCCAAGGCGGATGAGCTGGTGGCCGATCCATACCGGCAGGGTGGGAAGCAGCAGGCATCAGACTTCTTCGAACACGGGTTCAACGAAGTCTTCGCGCGGATCCGCCTCACCACGCCGCAAGACTTTCCCATTGCCGTGTTCTACGCGTTCAAGCAGACCGAGACTGACGACGCTGGAACTGCCAGTACCGGCTGGCAAACTCTGCTAGAGGGCATGCTGAACAACGGTTGGGAGGTGACGGCCACCTGGCCGATCCGCACCGAGCGACAGGGCAAAATATCTGGGAACAGCGCAAACATGCTGGCGTCCTCCATTGTCCTTGCTTTGCGCCCTCGGCCCGAGTCGGCGGAGTCCATCAGTCGCCGCGGGTTCGTGCAGGCGTTGAAGGGCGAGTTGCCATCTCGACTGCGCGAACTACAGCAAGGATCTATTGCTCCAGTGGACCTGGCTCAGGCTGCTATTGGCCCGGGAATGGCAGTGTTCTCCCGCCATTCGAAGGTCCTTGAGGCGGATGGATCGGACATGACTGTACGCACCGCCCTGGCCATCATCAATCAAGCTTTGGATGAGGTACTGAGCGAGCAAGAGGGCGACTTCGACCCTGAGACGCGGTTTGCTGTGAAGTGGTTCTCGCAGTACGGATGGAATGAAGCTCCTTCTGGGGAGGCGGACGTCCTGACTCGCGCGGTCGACACCACTGTGGCGATGCTTGAGCGGGGCGGGATATTCCGAGCCGCTGCCGGGAAGGCGAGACTCCTCGAGCCCTCGGACATGTCCGCCGGCTGGAACCCGGCAGAAGACAAGGCCATCAGTGTCTGGGAGGTGGCAGTTCGCTTGGGTCACGCCCTCCAGACTGAGGGTCTGGATCACGCGGCTGGTTGGATGCGCGCTGCAGCCCCGCGGGTGGACTTGGACGACGTGAAGGAGCTTTCGTACTTGATGTACTCCGTCTGTGAGCGAAAGGGATGGGCGGAGTCAGCGATGTTGTTCAACGCGCTCGGTACATCGTGGGGAGACGTCGCTGGAGCGGCGCGGGCTTCCTCTCCAGCGGTCACACTGCAGGGCGCACTTGATTTCGGAGATGACGTTGTCTGATCGGGTGGAGGAGTAGACATGGCGATCAGCAACCGCGACCGCATCCAGAAGGGCTTTGAGCTCCTTGCCGAGGGTCTGGAGCCGTTTGTCGACGAGAAGATGGCCGCCGCCGCCCCAGATGGCGACTGGATCGGTCTTCTAGAAGCGCGGGATGAACAGAAGAATGGCGTGAACAAGACCTACGAAAGGCATGACCCGGCGGTTCTACTGCGCTGCATCACGGACGATTGGCGCGTCTTCTCGCGCGCGCTGTCACGGGCGCAACAGTCCTTCGCCACGGAACTCCGTGACACGCGGAATCGTTGGGCGCACAACGACAAATTCACGGCTGACGACACCTACCGGGCCCTTGACACTATGGAGCGTCTGCTTCAAGCGGTTGGTGGAACGACTCAAGCGGACTCCGTTCGTCAGATCCGGCTGGACTTCAGCCGCACAAGTGTCGAGGCAGAGACCCGGAAGGCGGTCGCTCAGGCGGACGTTGGCCTCGGGATTGCTGGAGCAGGGGTCAAGGGCTGGCGCGAGGTCCTCCGTCCACACGATGACGTCGCGACTGGCAACTTCTCCGCATCGGAGTTCGCAGCTGACTTGGCTCGAGTCTCGAAGGGCGAGGGCACTGCCGAGTACGTGGAACCGGTGGAGTTCTTCCGACGGACATTCCTCACCGAAGGTCTTCATGACCTCTTGGAGAGAGGAATTCGCCGCGTCAGCGGCGACATGAACGCCTCGCCAGTCATCAACCTGCAGACCAACTTCGGTGGTGGCAAGACTCACTCGATGCTTGCGCTGTGGCACCTGTTCAGCGGCACGCCGATCGCGTCGATGCCACAGGAGATTCAGGAACTCGTCGCCGGTCGTAGCCTTCCTGCCGTGCAACGTGTTGCGCTGGTGGGAACGCAACTCCAGCCAGGGCAGCCGCTAGTGAAGCCTGACGGCACCTCGGTCAACACGATGTGGGGCGAACTGGCTTGGCAACTTGGTGGTCGCAAAGCCTTTGACATCGTGGCGGACTCCGATGCCCTTCGCACGAGTCCGGGGGAGTCACTTGGTGTCCTGCTTGAGGCGTACTCACCCTGCTTGATCCTCGTGGATGAATGGGTGGCCTACGCCCGGCAGTTGTGGGACCGCGATGACCTTCCGGGTGGGTCGTTCGACACGCAGTTCACTTTCGCTCAGACGCTGACGGAGACGGTCAAGACCGTGCCAGGAACGATGCTTGTGATCTCCATCCCGGCATCGCATGATCCAGACCGTGACGGCGATTCGGGAGGCAGTGCACTCGAAGTCGGTGGCCCTAACGGGCAGGAGGCGCTGCAGCGCCTGCAGAACGTGGTGCGTCGTGTGGCGGACCAGTGGCGACCCGCATCGAGTCAGGAGTCCTTCGAGATTGTTCGACGCAGACTGTTCGTTGAACCCGATGCAGCGGCGTTGGCGGACATCGCCGCCGTGGCCCGACAGTTCGTCCAGTTCTATGCCAAGCACGCGGGTGAGTTCCCTCGCGACTGCTCGCAGGTCGCATACGAGGACCGGATCCGCGCTGCCTACCCGATTCACCCGGAGCTCTTCGACAGGCTGTATGAAGACTGGTCCACGCTGGACCGCTTCCAGCGCACGCGTGGCGTTCTGCAGTTGATGAGCGCCGTGATCCATTACCTATGGACGGCCCAGGATGCGGGTCCGCTGATCATGCCCGGCTCGGTACCGCTGGACACACCAAGCGTCCTGAGCCAGATCTCGCAGTACTTGCCGGATTCGTGGAAGGCGATCATCGATGTCGATATCGACGGGCCGGGCTCGACTTCAGTTGCGGTCGATGCGAGCCGCCCGCTATTCCAGCAGCGCGCACTGACCCGAAGGATTGCGCGCACGATCTTCGTTGCGGGCGCACCGAGCCTCCGAAGCGCCCACAAGGGTGTCGAACGGCCGCATATCTGGCTCGGTGTTGCGATTCCCGGTGATGTTGTGGGGAACTTCGGATCATCGCTTGAGGTTCTCGGCCAGCGCGCCACGTACTTGTACAACGACGGTCAGCGCTACTGGTTCGACACGCAACCGTCCGTGGGTCGCCTAGCCGGTGATATGGCAGATCGGCTGCGCGAGCGTCCTGATGAAGTCTGGGCAGAGATCGTCCGTCGGCTCCGCCAGGCCGATCCGCGCAGCCGTGGGGCATTCGCTGGGGTGCATGTGGCGCCCGAATCAGGTGCTGACATCCCAGATGAGGACGCGGCTCGGCTCGTGATCGTTCATCCCGCACACCCGCACCGCAAGGACGACGACAACTCCGCGGCAATGCAGTTCGCCCGAGAGACGTTGGACAAGCGTGGTGGCGCCCAGCGGATCAACCGCAACATGCTGGTCTTCTTGGCCGCGGACTCCAAGCGCCTCGAAGAGCTCATGGACAGCGCCCGTAGCTATTTGGCATGGCAGGACATTGCGAGTCGCATAGAGGATTTGAATCTGTCGCCGCAGCAGGCCAAGCAGACTCAAGACCGCAAGGCGGACGCCAGCCAGGCAACGGAACTGCGCATAGGGCAGACCTACTTCCACGCTCTTGTTCCGGAGCAGCCTGACCCGGGCCAGCCCATCATCTGGACGGTCGAGAGGGCCGACGGGCAGGAGGTCAGCCTTCCGGTGCGTACGAGTGCCCGGTTGTCGCGTGCAGGACTACTGACGGACGTGTCTGCTCCACGTACTGTCCGCCTGGATCTCGACACCAAGCTCGCTCGGTCTTGGGAGTCCGGACACATCACCGTCGGCACACTGTGGAGTTACTACGCCCAGTACCCCTACCTGGCCCGCATGAAGAACCGAGACGTCTTAATCACGGCGATCCGAGACACAGTCAGCCAGTTCACTTGGGAGGCTGAGGGGTTCGCTCTAGCAGACGGTTTCGATGCCACAAGCGGTCGTTACACAGGGCTGGTTGTCCCGGGTGCCGGAGCCATCGCGGGTGCGATCACGGACGCCACTCTCATCGTGCAACCTGCCGTCGCCCTGGCCCAGTCGCCCGACGTTCCGGGCGGCGGCGACCCGGTGCCGACGCCCAAACCCGGGCCGAAAGCCGATCCTGCGCCTACTCCTCAGCCCGAACTGCCGGCTCACACGAGCTACCACGGAGTGGCCCACGTCGCCTCCGAGCGCTACGGCCGTGACTTCACGCGGATCAGTCAGGAGGTGCTTCAGCACCTTGCGGCCCTTGATGGTGTCGACCTCGACATCACCGTCGAAATCAAGGCGCGTCGGACTGAGGGATTCCCCGAGGACAAGATCCGCGTGATCCTCGAGAATGCTCAGGCGCTGAAGTTCGACCAGTCAGCCTTTGAGGCCGACTGAGTGATTGCGACTTCGATCGAGGGGTCTGCCAAGCCATCTGCCGAGGACTATCTCGCGGCAATACGCGGGCTTCTGGGTCTCCACCGCGCTAGCCAGTCGATCACCGTCGGACGAGCAAAAGTCGCACGCCTCTCGCTGATGCGCGGACTTATCGAAGTCTCTCAGAACACTGTGAAGTGACCCCCATTCTTGTGAACTCGGGTCACGGATCTGGGAATCCCGATATTGGCCCGCGTGGCCCTTGAACATGCCCTCATCGCATCGGATCCCGCCACACCTGTCTAATCTCCGTGTTAGTCCGATTACCTGGCGTCTCTCACCAAGTTGTGTCATGGTAAGACGTGTGTGCCGAAAGTCTGCGGGAACACTTTCAAGACTCTTGGGGTCGAGCCCACGATTATCACGTCTTTGAATGAAACGGGGGAAATGTGTCGCGCATTGAGCCGGATCGACTTGAGAACGATGAGCAATTGTGGGGCGATTGGCAGGCTGTCTGCATCAAGAAACTTCTGGAGTTGGATCCAGGGGAGTTTCTGATCCTGCAACTTGATGATGGCCAAGGCGTCTTCATTCAGTTTGCTCGCCTTCCTGAGGCTCCTCATGACGTGCTTCTCGCCGAGCTGTCCACCGGAGACTCGGCTGACCGCTCGACAACCGAGTCGCTACTGGAACTCGGGTGGCATCCCCCCGGTTCGTACGCCGTCAACCCTGGACCGAACCTGCAATCCATGTGGCAATCCAAGGATTCGCGAAGCTGGCTCTCGCATGACGATGCTGCAGATGCTGCATCGATAACTGCTAGCGCCATGAGATTCGTGCTGGGCGTCTTCGACCCATTCCGTGTTCGAGTTGAACGTGATTCATTTTGAGCATGCATAGCCAAGCCACGAACTTCTCCGGGGACGATGCCCAGACTCTCGACGTCATCCAGGCAGACTCAGACTCGAGGGACTTGAACAGCTACGACGTGGTCCTTGATTTCATGTACTCCGAACCCAACACACGCGCGGTGATCAGCAGCCTCAAGTCATGGCTTGCCGAAGCAGGCCGTGGGTTTGACGTGGACCTGAGCGAGACGCGATTCATGGCAAGCGAGAGCGGTGAACTCGCGGTCATCCGAAAGCGTGCCACACACGGATTCGAATTGCTGGCCCGAATGGTCGAACGCAAGCCCACAGGAGACTGGACCAGCGAGGTCTCCATGCACGCAAACTACACAGGAACTTCATGGGTCCGTGTCAAGGTTGTGGGCTCCAGCGGACGCCCAGCAAAGATTCCCCGGTTGGCCGCGTCAATTATGAACGCGGTCCCCGTGTTTTCCGGGCCAGTTCTCCTGACGGCCGCGCCCGAAAGAGTTGGTGTCTCCGGAGTTGACGATCTCATTGACCTCCTGTGCGAACCAGACCGTGATATTCCACTATTCATCACAGGAACGGCATCTTTCGGCATCCCCTTCGATCCCTACGCCGAGAGATTCGCGAAGTGGACACGGCAGGTACGCGGACTCAGCAACGCCTACATTCTTGACCCCATTGCGACGGAGGAGTTCAGAGCGCAAATTGGTGATGAGCACTCGGTAGCACCGTGGACGGTCCGCACCTTTCTACCGGGTGTTGACCCGGCCACGGCTGCAGATGCAATTCGTCACCGGGTCCTCGGCTCCTCCAAACTTGGACAACTTCCCGATGGTGCGATTGAGACCTTGTTTGGGCGAATCGCCCGAGGGCTCGCGGCGAATCGGCCAATCCCCGGTGATGTTCGCCGAACCGAGCGCGCATTACGACGTGTCGAGGACGCACTGTTTGTGGATCGGCTGCGCGAAAGTGTCCACCTGGAGGAGGAAACTCACATCCAGCTACCGGTTGCTGAATCAAGTGCCAGCGTGGTGCCGACTGGTAGCGCTAGTGCCGAAGCTGAGAGCTACCTCATTCAGGTGGAGTGGATCCGCGAAGCACTCGGGCTCGAGGAACTCTCGGAAGAGGCTCTCCGTGACGTGGCGCTTCGTGCCTCTCAGGGCCGGGTGCATGCGAGTGCACTCGAGGGTGTCACCCGCCGCCTCCAGGATGGAGAGAGAGCGCGGCAGGGACTCGAGGACGAGCTTGAGTTGCTCAAGACATTGGCGGAGGACGACGAGACCGATCTCGCCCTCCTGTCCAGGACGCTGAGCGAGAGAGAGGCGGAAGTTCGCTGGCTGCGGTCAAAGCTCCGCGAAGAGGGAGACTTTGAGGCCGCCACCAACCCTATTCCTCCTTCAGCACTCACGCAGTACCCAACCGACTTCACCGATTTTCTCGTCAAGGTGGAGGAGTTGCGCCCGAGCGGAGTGATCTTCTGCGGGAACCCCAAGTCAGCGCTAGATCTGGACGACCTCGACACATTGTCGCAAGCTGTCAGGACCGCGTGGGACGCATGTCTTGTGCTAAGCGACTACATCCGAGTCCGGCGGGAGCTCGGTCTCGATATGGGCATTCAGGAATACATCAAGAATCCACGAGGCGGACGAACGGTCGGACCCAAGAAGTTTGTTAAGGGGGAGACGGGTCGAACCATGCGAGACCATGGCGAGGAACGTGTTCTTCCAGTTCCCATCAGCGTCGATGCCACCGGATTCACCACCATGAAGGCTCACTTTCGACTTGCCAAGATTGGTATGAAGAGTCCGCGGATGTATGTTCTTGATCGCTTCAGTCTCGACGGCTGCTTATACATCGGGTTCATTGGTGTGCACATGACCAACACGAAGACCTCTTGATCATTTGGGGTCGCACTCGGTCTGCCCATCGAAGGCTGGAATCTGGGGGCTTGCCTTCAAACCTAAGGTGGAACCCAACACCGATCGAGAGGAACCGATTGAGCACACAGCCATCGGAAAGCGGCGCCAGACTGGCGAAGATCGCAGTAGTGATAGCACTCCTAGCTCTCGTTGCCGGGCCAGCTCTGGGTTTCGTAGCCGGCAGGGCATTCTCTTCTCAAGGAGCAGCAGGACCCACCGGCCCTGTCGGGCCAGCCGGCCCTGCGGGGGTTGAAGGACCTGTAGGCAATGTTGCACCAGAGATTTCTGATCTAGAAGTGAAAGTCGAAGATCTGTCGAACGCTGCAGAAGAGCTGCAAAGCGCACTAGATGACCAGCAGGCCACGATCGACGACCTCACGTCGTGTGTCAACGACTACACGGACGTAGTTGCCCGGAGTGGCGGAGGTCAGTACTCATACGACTACTGCTAATCGCACAAACCCTCGTTTCTGAGACCCCGTCCACCAACCCGGTGGGCGGGGTCTTTCGCTTGTCCAGAACCCGTGTCCGAAATCAATGTCTCAGAACAGGAGTCGCCGACGAGAACTGCAACACCGGCCCCTGCTCCGCCGCTCCCAACTCGAGCACGGCTAGTCGCTCTGTAGACGCGTCTATGACAACGGTCCCCATGCGCGCCCCGCCACCCACCCCCCCACCCCCACTAGCATCGCCACGTGACCGACACCCTCGAGCATGACGACCTCGCCAACGAGTCGGTCCGACTCTCCGAATCCGAGCGCAGCGGAAACCCCCGCAGCCTCGGAGCCGCGTGGGCGGGCGTTCTGCTCGCGCCCGGTACGATCATCACCGGCATGGTCGCAGCCGGTGGCTCCGTCGGCCCCGGCTTCGCCGTCGGCTTCGGCGGCCTCGCCACCGGCATCATCATCGGCACCATCTGCGTCGCGCTCATCTCGGTGCGGGGCCCTCGCACCGGCTTGGCCGCCATGCCCATTGGCCGGCTCGCCTTTGGCGCGGCCAACTTTCTGCCGCAGATCTTCCTGCTCTTCTCGATGATCGCCTACGACAGCCTCAACGACCTCTTCGGAGTCAACGCCCTCGCCGACGCCCTGAAAATCCCCTTCGGCGTCGCCCTCGCCTGCATCGTTGCGGTCGAGGTCGTGGTGGTCGTCTTCGGCGTGCGCCTCATGCGCGTGCTGGGCCTGGTGCTCAGCAGCATCATGCTGGTGGTAAGCATCTGGCTGATCATCGGCGCGCGCGACGTGACACCCGACCCCATGCCCGTCGGCACCAACGTGATGCCGGCCGTGCTGCTAGCGGTCGCGCTGGGTCTGAGCATGTCGGCGTCGTGGACCGTGCAGGCCTGCGACCTCTCGCGCACCCTGCCCGCGCGCACGTCACCGCGCGGGGTGGTGGTGTGGGTATTCATCGGAATGACGGTGCCGCTGCTGGTGCTCACCGGCATCGGTGCGTG
>CAFBNE010000036.1_pt1 | contig 25373 bp, 25 predicted proteins | sample 7269181 | NCBI WGS metagenome assembly CAFBNE01 (sample SAMEA6814085, study PRJEB35770) | uncultured Actinomycetes bacterium | biome: Freshwater; feature: Freshwater reservoir; material: water | place: Czech Republic | collected 2017-05-23 | depth 30m m
CCGACACGTGTGTCGTCCTTTCGAGTGAGTCTGCGCCCCCTGCGATCGCACAGCCGAGGGCTTCGTCAGTTAGCAGTCCCCGGTGGGGAGTGCCAGAACAAAATGTACGCAGCGGTTAGCACTCCGTCAAGTTGAGTGCCAGCAGGACGTCACTCGAGGCGGGGCACCGGCCCCGCGCGAGACAATATGGCGGTGACTCCACTCGGCCTCGCCCAATGGCTCACCGGGCCCTCGGCGGAGCCGGTAATCGAACAGGCGCTGGCCCTCGGCTCACTCGCATCAGGAGCATCCGCCACCCTCGCCGCCTCTGCCGCCCTCCGCCGCGCGCACCCCGATCTCGCCCCCGAGCAGTGCGCCGCAGCACTGACCCAGGCAAGCCTGCGGGGCCTCGCATCCGAGCGATACGGCATTGAAGGCACGCCATTCCTCACCCGCGACGGCCTCGAGCAGGCAACCCGCCCGGTCATCGCGCGCCGCCGCGCCGCCATCCTGGCCGCCGGTGGCTGTGCCCGGGTGGTCGATCTCACCGCCGGATTGGGCTTTGACGCGAGCGCCTTCGTATCAGCCGGACTCGACGTCACCGTCGTCGAGCGGTCCCCCGAAACCGCTGCCCTGCTCGCCGCCAACGTCCCGGCCGCCCGGCTCATCCTCGGCGACGCGACCGACGCCGGCATCCTCGCCGATGCGACCGAAAGCCTCGGCCCGGCCGACGTCGTCTTCATCGACCCGGCAAGGCGCGATCCCTCCGGGCGCCGGACATCCGATGGCTCGCGCGCCCAGTCGGAGCGCGATCCGCAGCGATGGTCGCCCCCGTGGTCGTTTGTCGCCTCCCTCGCCCGCCTCCACCGGGTCTGCGTCAAGACCACCCCCGGCTTCCCCCCAGAACGCCTGCCGGCCGGATGGCAGGGTGAGTGGACGAGCGTCGCAGGCACTGCGACCGAGGCGTGCCTGTGGTCGTGGCCGGTGTTCGATGCTCCGAGGCGCGCCGTGCGGTTCGGGAAGCCTTTGCAATCCCAGGAAACGGAGTTCGCAGAATTCGAGGGCACCGCCACGGTGGGAGCCGCCCACGTCGCAGGGGTGAGCGCCTGGCTCCATGAGCCCGATCCCTCGATCGTCAAGGCTGGGCTCCTCGATGATCTCGCCGCGGCATTGCGCGTCGGGCGCCTTGACCCGGGATCCACATGGCTCAGCGGCGACCATCCAGTGGCGTCGCCATTCATCCGCAGCTACGCGGTCATCCAGACGCTGCCGAGCGACCCCAAGGCCCTTCGCCGGGCCCTTCGCGAACGCGGGGTCGGCTCCCTGACCATCATGGGCAGGTCAACCGGCATCGAGCCTGAAGCCCTGCGAAAACGCCTTGACCTCGACGGCCCGAACCCAGCGACCATCGTGCTCGCCGTGAGTCAGGGCCGGCGCGTCACGCTCCTCGTAGCGCCTCGCTGATCGCCCGAATACCGTCAGCCTCGGTTCCGCAGCAGCCACCGATCCAGGTGGCGCCGTGGTCGCGCCACTCTCGGGCGCAGCGAACGATGTCCTCATGCGTGACGCCGAGCCAGTGGCCCGACAGCGAGTCCCAGGTGCCGCCCGCATTCGGGTAGACGATGACCGGCAGGCTCGTCGCGGCGGTGATTCGGTCGATGAGGCCGTTGACGTGCGCTGGCGCCGTGCAGTTGATGCCCACCCGCTCGAGACCCGGAATCGACTCGGCGACGGCCACAGCCTCCTCGATGGTCTGGCCGGCGCAGACATGACCCTCGTCCTTCGCCGCGAAGGTGATCCACGACGGGAACCCGCCGAAGTCCTCGAGGGCCACCGCGATGGCCTCGGCTTCACGGACATCCGGGATCGTCTCGATCGCGAGCATGTCGGGTGCCGCGGTAATGAGGAATTCGAGTCGCTCACGGTGGAAGTCAGCGAGCTCGCGCTCGGTGAGGCCGTAGTTGCCTCGGTACTCGCGGCCGTCATGGCTGATCGCCCCGTAAGGACCGACGCTCGCGGCGACGATCGTGTCGGTACCCTCTGCTGCCCGCCGCGCCACCTCCACGCTGAGGCCGAGGGCCCGGTCGGCATCATCGGCGGCATGGCCCGCCTCGATGAAGCCCTGGCGCGAGACCTGGTAGCTCCCGGTGATGACGACGTCGGCGCCGGCCGCGATGAAGGCGCGGTGGGCGGCTTCGATGGCTTCCGGGTTCTCCTGCAGTGCCCGCGCGGTCCACAGCGGGCCATCGATGTCGCACCCCATCGACTCCAACTGCGTCGAAAGGCCTCCATCGACGACCACGATCTTGCGTGCTGAGCTCATCTCACATCACCATTCCGACTCACGTCACTGTTCGGGTCATGCATCAACACTGTTCGGGTCATGCATCAACGCTGTTCGGGTCATGCATCAAGGCTGCCATTCATCACTACGATCGTGATCGGCAGCACGGACCGGGTCGCAAACCCGAGATCCGACGGCACCGCGCCCTGCCGCACGAGTTTGGCGCCGAGCGCCGCAATCATCGCACCATTGTCGGTGCACAGGCCCGGCCTCGGCACTCGAAGGATGATGCCCGCGACTTCGCACCGCTCGGCGGCAACCGCGCGGAGCCGACTGTTCGCGGCGACCCCGCCGCCGAGGACGAGGTGCTCCGACCCGTGCTCAAGGCATGCAGCGACCGCCTTGCGCGTGAGAACGTCGACGACGGCCTCCTGGAATGAGGCGGCGACATCGGGGACGCTCACCGGGTTCCCGGCCGCCTGCTGGGCCTTGACCCAGCGGGCGACGGCTGTCTTGAGGCCGGAGAACGAGAAGTCGTAGCGGTGCTCGGCCATGTCGTGCGAGGCGGTAAGGCCCCGCGGAAAGGCGATGGCCGCGCCATCGCCGTCACGGGCGGCCGCGTCGATCCATGGCCCGCCGGGGAACGGCAGGCCCAGGAGGCGGGCCACCTTGTCGAAGGCCTCGCCGGCGGCATCGTCGAGGGTCGCGCCGAGGGGGGTGATGTCGGCCGCATCGTCGTGTACGAGGAGGAGCGATGAGTGCCCCCCGGACACGAGGAGTCCCACCGCAACGGGAGGCAGGGGGCCATGCTCGAGCTCATCGACCACGACGTGGCCCGCGAGGTGATTGACGGCGTACACCGGCTTTCCGAGTCCGAGCGCGAGCGCCTTGGCCGACGCGGTGCCGACGAGGAGCGCGCCCACGAGGCCGGGGCCCGCCGTGACCGCGATGGCATCGAGGTCGGCCAGCTGGATTCGGGCCTCGGCGCAAGCTCGCTCGATGGTCGGGAGCATGGCCTCGAGGTGGGCTCGGCTCGCGACCTCGGGGACGACCCCGCCGAAGCGGGCGTGCTCATCGACGCTCGATGCGACAGCGTCGGCAAGGAGGGTGGAGCCCCGGACGATGCCGACCCCGGTTTCGTCGCAGGAGGTCTCGATGCCGAGGACGAGGGGCTCGTTCACGTCGTGTTCCCGGCGCTAGCGCTCCCGGTGCTCGCGCAACGCTCGATCGGGCGCAGTCGCATGATGACGGCGTCGATCCCGCGCTCGTAGTAGTCGCGCCGCAGGCTGATGCGCTCGAACCCGAAGCGCTTGTACATCGCGATCGCCGTGGGGTTGTCGGAGCGGACCTCGAGCAGCATCTGCCGGCATCCGGCCGCTGACGCCTCGTCCATGAGCGAGCGCAGCAGGGTAGCGCCGATGCCCCGGCCCTGATCGAGGGAGGAGACCGCGATGGTTTGGACATCGGAGTCCGGCGCGAGGAGGAAGGCGCCCGCATAGCCGACGATGCGCTCGCCATCGACGGCCACGACATACCTGCGGGTCGGCTGGGCGAGCTCTGACCAGAACTGCTCGATCGTCCAAGGGTCGACCGTGAAGAGCTCGGACTCGAGTCGGTGCACCGCCTTGACATCGGGCCAGCGCATCGGTCGCACGCTCACCGTGGTCATGCCGCTCCCGTCGGCATGGCGTCGGGACGCCGGACATACAGCGGGAATGGCGCGAGGAGCCGTTGCCCGGTGAGCTCACCGGCCATGACGCCATCGTCGGTTCCATGGTTGGAGAGGGTTCGGACGGCGGCGCCCGGCATCTCTCCCGCCGCGAGGAGTCGATTGGCCAGTGCACCGAGAACCCCTGCGCGCACCTGCTGCTCTCCGGCCTGCTCTCCGACCCAGCGCAGGGCGCCGGCGGCTTCGTCGACATCGGCCTGACGTCCGACGAAGGGGCCTGACGTCCGCTCCCCGGCCAGATCGTAGACGGCCCAGTAGACCTCGCCCCGGCGCGCATCGGTGGCGACGACGAACGCACCCGTTCGCGCGGGCTCCCCCGCGACACCCCCCGCCGAAACCGCGTTGGCTGCTATGGCGTCCAGCGAGCAGATGCCCACCACCGGCACCCGCCACGCGAGGCCGAGCACCTGCGCGGTCGTGACCCCGATGCGCAGTCCGGTGTAGGGGCCCGGGCCGACGCCGCAGGCGACGACATCGATCGGCGGTTGCCCGGCGCGGGCAAGGACCTGCGACACGAGGGTTGCGAGGACCTCTGCGTGCCCGCGCGGGTCGTGATGCTCGGCCTCTGCAACGACGACGTCGCCGGCGACCACCGCCACGGTCGACCATGCCGATGCCGTGTCGAGCGCGAGGGTCACCAACCGGACTCCATGTCGGCGAGGGCCTGCGCCGTCCAGCGTGCACCGTGACCGGTGAACCTGACGCGGCGCATTTCGTCATCTGCATCATCTGACCGGTCGATGCGCACGTCGAGGCGATCGGGTGAGAGGTGCTCGACCTTGCCCTCCCCCCATTCGACGACGGTGACGCAGTCGGCGAGGGTCGCGTCGAGGTCGAGGTCGTCGAGGTCGAGGGCACTTCCGAGGCGGTACGCATCGACGTGGACGAGGTCGATGCGGCCCGCGGCCTCATGAACCCGGGCGATGACGAAGGTGGGGCTCGTCACCGGCTCGGTCACCCCTAGCCCACGGCCCAGACCCTGTACAAAAGTCGTCTTACCTGCACCTAAGTCTCCGGTGAGGATGATGAGGTCGCCGGCGCGGCACGCTTGGGCAAGGCCCGCCGCGAGATCGCGCATGCGTTCGGCGGTCGGCACGAGCACGGTCACTGAGCGGCCCGCAGGCTCCGCACATTGCGCCAAACCCGGTCGAGGAGCCCGCCAATGAGCTCATCGACCTCCTCGTGGAACTCGATGTTCACCATGTGGCCCCCGTTAGGGATCACGACGAACTCGGCTCCGGGAATGGCGCGGACGATCTCCTCGCTGTACGCCTTCGGGGTGAGTCGATCCGAGCTCCCGACGATAACGAGGACCTCGGTCTGCTGCAGGATCGGCAGGGCGGCGCGCTTGTCGTGCTCCTGGAGCGCCGGCAGGAACTCGGCAAGGACGTCGATTGGCGTAGCGTCGATCATCCGCGCCACGAAGCGTCCGGCCTGCTCCGATGCGAGGGACCCGAAGGAGTACGCCCTGGTGAGGACGAGCGCGAGGTCGCTGCTCGAACGGCGCCCAAACTCAACGACCTCCTTGCGCTTGGCCAGCGCCGCCGCAGCGATGGGGACGACCCGGTTCACCACTCCCCCGAGTGCAGCGGGCAGGCCGAGCGACCCCTGCTTGAGGCCGCCGGCTGTCGTCGCGACGAGCGCGACGCCGTAGACCCGCTCCGCGAAGAGCTCAGGGTGCTGCTCCGCTAGGGCCATGACGGTCATGCCGCCCATGGAGTGCCCGATGAGGACGAGGGGGCCGGTCGGCGCAACCGCCTCGATGATGTGCCAGAGGTCTCGCCCGAGCTGATCGACGTGGTGCGTGTCGAACTCCGCGCGGCCCGAACGGCCGTGACTGCGCTGGTCATACGTGACAAGACGGGCGCGGCCTTGGAGCTCCTTGCGCTGGAAGTACCACGAGTCAAGGCTGAGGGCGTAGCCGTGGGCGAAGATGACGGTGATGCCTGCTGCTGCCGGATCCTCCGGCTCGTCGATCTCGACGTGCAGCAAGGTGCCGTCCTCGGCCGGCAGCTCGAGGATCTTCGCGTCGAAGCCCTCGAGCTCCCACTCCTCGTCGCGTCGCGCCGTTCGCGCCATGAGTGCCCGCTCCGCGGCGGCTCCCAGCGCCGCACCGGCCGCGAGGGTGCCCGCGGCAAGCAGCCCGGCCCCCGCGACCTTGAGCGCGCTGGCGAAATCATTGCTCATCGCGCACCAACGTACCGGCGAGGGACCCGTGAGCTCACCCGGGTGACGATCTCGTAGCCGATCGAGTCGGATGCGACGGCCCAGTCATCGGCGGTCGGCGCGCCCTCCGCCGCGTCGCCGAAGAGGATGACATCGTCGCCCGCCCTCACGTCGCCAAGGCGATCATCGAGTTCGATCACGAACTGGTCCATCGCGATTCGCCCGAGGACCGGGCACCGAGTTCCGGCAACGAGCACTGCGGCCCGGCCACTTGCCGCCCGCGGAACGCCATCGGCATAGCCGACCGGCACCAGCCCGACTCGGGTGGGACGCGGCGCTGTCCAACTGCTCCCGTACGACACCGACTGGCCGGCGGGGATCTGCTTCACGAGCGCCAGCCGCGCCCGCAATGTCATGGCACCGGTGAGACCAAGGGCAGCCGCTGAGCCGGGGGTCGATGGCGCCACCCCGTACATCCCGATGCCGATGCGAACGAGGTCGTACCGGGTTTGGGGGTACCCCAGTGCCGCAGCAGTGTTCGCCGCGTGACGCACCGACGGCTCGAGGCCGGCATCAACGATGGCCTCGTATGCCGCGTCAAAGACCTCGACCTGGTCGGAGACCGATTGATCATTCGGACGATCAGCATTCGCGATATGGGACCAGACCCCCACGAGTTCGATCGTCCCGCGTTCCTGCTCAACTCGCACGGCCGCCACCAGGGGAGGCAACTCGGCAATGCCGGCGCCATTGCGCGAAAGACCCGTATCGATCTTGAGGTGCACACGAGCGCGGACGCCGAGTCTGCGGGCGACGTCGGCAACCTCGGCGAGCGCCCAGAGGGACGAGACTGAGATGTCAACGTCAGCGTCGACGCAGGGCTCGAGGTGACCGTCGCCTGGTGCCCAGAGCCAGGCGAGGACTCGGCCGGAGTCGCCTGAAGCCCGCAACTCTTGCGCCTCCGAAAGGAGAGCAACCCCCAGCCACGGGACCCCTGCAGAACGGGCCGCCCGCGCAACCGGCACCATGCCGTGGCCATAGGCGTCGGCCTTCACGACCGCCATGATCGCGGGCCCCTTCACTGCATTGCCGATCGCTCTGACATTGCGGCCGACTGCGTCGAGGTCGATGACTGCCTCTGCGCGGATCACGCGACCATTATCGCCCCGATCCGGGTACATCGAGCAGGCGGCGCGTGACTGCCGCCGCCACCGGGGGCAAGGAACAAGTTCATCGGCCCGCTTCGAAGCAGCGATCGCACGTTTGCCCGTTCGACACCCGGAGGCTGTGGGATTGCCCCACCCAACCAGAAGGGAAATCCAATGGGCATCCGCACACCATTGATCATCGGACTCGCGACCGCCGCAGTCTGCGCAACCACCTTGCCAGCCTCAGCCGAGTCGGGCTTCTCATATGTCGAGCCGGCAGCTTCCGGCGTCACCATCAAGGTGCTGGCGACGTCCGGCGATGTCATCTCCGGCTACCAGTGGCCGGGAACACCTGACGGCATCGGCGTCGTCAAGGACGGCAAGAACCTCAACATCTACGTGAACCACGAGTTTTCATCGACGAACAAGACCGCTGCGGCGCTCAAGCACGCCAATGGCAATGCCTCGGCATCGACGGTCTCGCATCTCACCATGAACACGGATTCGAACACCATCACCTCAGCTCGCAATCTCCTGCAGTCAGTGACTTGGTACGACTATTCCACCGGCACCTACGGCATGAAGCCGGTGGCGCCCGCTGGGGCAGCGACAGTGGACGAGTTCAACACCCCAAACCACACCACCGCGCTCAACCGGTTCTGCTCCTCCGCCCTTGCCCAGCCCGGCTCCCTCGCCTACACGGCGAAGGTCGGCGGCAAGGACGTCACCTATGGATACACCGGCGCGGCGTACTTCACCGGCGAAGAGGGCAGCGACGAGTCGCGCGCCTTCGTCACCGATATGAACGGAAACCTCATCCAGCTCCCCAAGCTCGGCCTCGCTGCTTGGGAGAACTTCATCCCGGCTCCGAATACCGGCCTGCGCACGATCGTCATGGGCAACGAGGATGGTTCCGCAACGGACAGCCAGCTTTACATGTACGTCGGTGAGAAGACCACCACGGGCCACTGGACCGACATGGCGGGTCTCACGAACGGCCAGCAGTACGTCATGACGATCGACGGAGTCGCAACGGACAACCTCTTCCGTGCGTCCAAGGGGAAGAACAACCCCGCCAACGTCACGTTCGCCAAGATCGACACGTCAGTGAACGGCAAGGCCCAGAACGCACAGGCACGCTCCCTCGGTACGGAGATGGCCCGGGTTGAGGACGGTGCATTCGATCCCAATAGCCCGAACGACTTCTACTTCGTCACGACCGAGTCGAACAAGGATCCCAAGGCAACGGCGGCCAACCCGGCCACACCGACCGTTTCGCGGGACGGCGGTGCTCTCTGGCGCCTCCGCTTCAACGATGTCAAGAACCCGACTGCAGGTGCAACCGTCACCATGCTCCTTGATGGCTCGGAGGCACCGTACCTGAGCAAGCCGGACAACATCGACGTCGACACTATGGGGAACATCCTCATCCAGGAGGATCCGGGCAACAACGATCTGCTCGCCCGCATCGTCTCCTACCGGATCTCCGACGGCAAGGTCGGCACGGTCGCGAAGTTCTCCGACAAGTACTTCAAGGTCGGCGCGGCGCAGTTCATCACAAGGGACGAGGAGTCCAGCGGAATCACCGACGTGACGTCGATGCTTCGCAAGGGCACCTCGGACAAGAACAGCTACTACGTGTTCGACGCGCAGGTCCACGCCACGCCAGCCGGCTCACGCCTTGACCTATGGAGCGACCCAGCCGCTGTCGCTGCACTCGCGTCAGCAGTCGAAGGCGGGCAGCTCTACCTGATGACCGTCGCAGACTGGTCGACGATCTACGGATAAGCAGCACACCACAGACCCCCTCGGCCATCTCATTCGTGAGCCAGCCGAGGGGGTTTGTCATGTGTTGGCACTCCCCACCAGCCTGGATGATGAGCCAGGAATCGCCACCCCGGCCTTCACTGCCGCCGAGGCTCGGCGAGGCTCGGCGAGCAACCGCACTTCTTGCCGTTTAGAGTCACGGATCGTGGGGACTGACGGGGGCCGAGCCACGATGCGGGTTTCACTCGCGTGCGCGCTCATCGCCATGCTCGCTGGGGTCGCCTCGATCTGGGCAGCGAATGACGCATCCTGGCCCGATGCCTCCACGCTCGTGAAGGTGGCATTCAGCGACCCGATCGCGCCGCTCGCCCTGTCGATCGATCCCGCCTTCGATCTCGGCGGCGGCCAGGAGCACTACGACGGCCTCTACTACTACGCAATCGCACTGGACCCCTTCGCGCTGGGTCAGGCGCACGAGCTCATCGACATGGCCGGCTACCGCTACGGCCGGCCCATGCACGGCTGGCTCGCGTCCGTTGTCAGCCTAGGAGACCAGGCTCGCCTACCCGAGGCCCTGCTCGCCTTGTCCCTCATCGGCCTCGCCCTCGGCGCGTTCGGGGCAAGCCGACTATGCGTCCACTTCGGACGGACGGCGTGGGGCGGCATCGTCATCGCCATGAGCCCTGGCCTGCTCTTCGCGACAACCGTCTCCACGACCGAGACCATGGGCACGGCCCTCGCGATCGGGCTCGTGCTCGCCTGGGTACGCCGGTGGTCTCCGTGGGCCATCGCCCTCATCGCGATCATGCTCAGCCTTTATCGCGAGCAACTCGTCCTCGTGATCATCGGGATCCTGCTGTTCGAGGTCATCGACCGAATCCGCCGCCGGTCCCGGCCGGGAGGCGAACAGATCCGGCGAACCGCAGCACTACTCGCCGGACCGGTGGCGCTCGCAGCGTGGCTCGTCTACGCCCATGCCCAGTTCCGCACGTGGCCCACCCCCGACGACCCGGGGAATCTCAGCGTGCCTCCCCTGGGCTGGATTGAGTCCTTCAGGGTGGCTTACGGGAGCCAGAACGCCGGATCCCTCGTCGACCAGCAGATCGGCAGCACAGCCCCGCCCTACCTCATCGCCCTAGCGGTACTGCTGCTCGCCGCCCTGTGGGCCGCTCGCAAGGTTCGCTCGCCCCTGGACACCATCCTCATCCTGCAGGTCATCTTGATGGCCAGCCTCGGCTGGCGAACGCTCGCGTTCCCACACGAGATGTATCGGATTCCGTCGCTGGCGATCCTCGCGGCCCTCGCTGTCCTCCTGCTGGCAGGGGCCTCCGGCGTCAGTCGCGAGTCGTCATCGCCCGACCCAGCGAGTCGATGAGAGACGAGGCCGTAACTGGCTGACCCTCCTCGCCCGCCAGATTGCCCGCCCGGCCGTGCAGCCAGCACCCCGCTGCCGCAAAGCGCGCAGCGTCCGACACCCCGCGGATATCACCGCGGGCCTGCGACTGGGCCAGGAGCGCGCCGATGATGCCGCTCAGCACGTCGCCGCTGCCCGCGGTCGCGAGTACCGGCCCGCCCTCGACGTCGACGAAGCAGGTGCCGTCCGGGGCGGCGATGACCGTGCCCGGGCCCTTGAGGACGACGACGACGTCTCGCTGCCGAGCCATCGCGAGAGCCGCACCGAGTCGTCCGACGCCCTCAACCACGCCCCCGAGACGGGCAAACTCGCCGTCGTGGGGCGTAAGGATCGTGACGGCACCCCGCTCGCGCAGGAGGTCCTGCAGCCTGACGCTGTCAGCGAGCATCGCGAGTGCCCCGGCATCGAGCACGACCGGCACGCTCGTTCGAAGGCATGCCTCGACCGCGTCATGATCGCGATCCCCGGGGACAAACCCGGGCCCGCAGACCCACGCGGTGACCCGCGGTGCATCCATCCGCGGACTGGCAACGGCCTCCGGGTACTGCGCGACGACCATGCGGGCAATGCCTTCGGCGCGGTCGAGGTACTGCACCATGCCGGCGTGGCCGCGTAATGCCGCGCCCACGCAGAGCAGGGCCGCACCCGGGTAATCGTCGCTGCCCGCAGCGACCCCCACCACTCCCCGGCGGTACTTGTGGTCATCGAAACCGGGGCCGGGTGTCACCACCGCAACATCGCCCTGCCGCATGGCCCGTACCGCTGGCTCTCCCAAGGCGCCTGCGATGCCGATGTCGATGAGGCGCACCTCGCCCGCAAGCGCCTTGCCGGGGGCGATGAGATGCCCGGGCTTGAATACGCCGAAGGTGACGGTGAGGTCTGCGTCGAAGGCAGCGCCGAAAACCTGGCCGGTATCGGCATCCACCCCGCTCGGCAGGTCGACTGCCACGCGAATCCCTCTGGCCTCATTCAGGATCAGGACTATCTCCGCGGCAGCGCCCCTCAAGGCTCCAGTTGCCCCAATGCCGACAAGCCCGTCGATGATGACGTCCGCGTCGTCGACGAGCGCCCGCGAGCCTGCGGCGTTCCACACGGTGAAGCGACCACCCGCTCGCCTCATCGCGGCCAATCCCGCTTGGTGGACAGCCGATGTCGTGCCTATCGCATCAACCCGCATGCCGCGTCGCGCAAGGAGGGACCCTGCGAAAAGGGCGTCGCCGCCGTTGTTGCCGGAGCCGACAGCGATGACCACGCGGGTGCCGACAACCGACCCGGCGAGCATCCGCAGGATCTCGGACGCGAGGCCGGTCGACGCGCGCTCCATGAGCACACCGGACTCCAGTTCGCCCGCGTGGGCATGCTCTGCGGCGATGACCTCCGCGATTCCATAGGCGCTGATCACGGCAGGCCCCCCTCGGCCACAACGTAGGCGATGGCATGGCCGCCATCGTGGCTGAGCGACAGGTGCCACGTGCTGATGCCCAGTGCCCGGGCCGCCTCATCGACCGTCCCAGTGAGCCGCAGGCTCGGATTGCCGTGCTCGTCGGTCGTGACCTCGCAGTGGTGCCACTGCAGCCCATGAGTGCGCACGAGCACCTTGGCGACCGCCTCCTTGGCCGCGAATCGCGCGGCGAGCGACTGAGCGCTGCGGCGGCGGCCCTCGCCGCTGTGCGACTCTTCCGTCGTGAAGATTCGATCGACGAAGGTGGGGGTGCGGTCCAGGACCGCGGCGAATCGCGCCACATCGACGATATCGACCCCGATGCCGACGACTGACGCGGGCAGGTGCTCCATCGGCTACTCGACGGTGACGGACTTGGCCAGGTTGCGCGGCTGATCGACGTCGTGCCCCTTGGCGGTCGCCATCTCGCAGGCGAAGACCTGCAGCGGCACCGTCGAGACGAGTGGCTGCATGAGGGTCGGCACGATCGGCACCCGGATGACGTGGTCGCTGAAGGCGACGATCTTCTCGTCGCCCTCCTCGGCGATCGCGATGATGACGGCGCCGCGCGCCCTGACCTCCTGAATGGCGGAGATCATCTTGTCGTGGAGCACTGCCCTCCCGCGCGGCGACGGCATGATGACGACAACCGGCACGCCGTCCTCGATCAGCGCGATCGGCCCGTGCTTGAGCTCGCCCGCCGCGAACCCCTCGGCGTGCATATAGGCGAGTTCCTTGAGCTTGAGCGCGCCCTCGAGCGCGACCGGGAACCCGACATGCCGTCCGATGAACAGGACGGACGGGGCATTCGCGAATTCCCTGGCGATGGCGCGGACCGGCTCGACAGTGTCGAGGACGAGATCGACTTTCTGGGGCATGTCGTTGAGGTCGTCCATGATCGCCCGAATCTCGTCGGCGAACATCGTGCCCCGAACCTGGGCGAGGTACAGACCCACGAGATACGAGGCGATGATCTGGGTGAGGAACGCCTTCGTCGATGCGACCGCGATCTCCGGGCCCGCGTAGGTGTAGACGACGGCATCGGCCTCACGCGGGATGGTCGAGCCGACGGTGTTGCAGATGGCGAGGGTGCGGGCGCCCTGGGCCTTGGCATGGCGAAGGGCCATGAGCGTGTCCATCGTCTCGCCGGACTGCGAGATGGCAATGACGAGCGTGTCGGGCCCGACGATCGGATCGCGGTAGCGGAACTCGCTCGCCAGTTCGACCTCGACCGGAATCCGGGTCCAGTGCTCGACCGCGTACTTGGCGACCATGCCGGCATGCGCGGCAGTGCCGCACGCGATGACGACGACCTTGCTCACCGCCCGCAGGTCGGCGTCGGCGAGCCTCATCTCGTCGAGCTGCAGGTGGCCGTCCTGGCCGATGCGTCCGCGCAGCGAGTCTGCGACGGCCTTGGGCTGCTCGGCGATCTCCTTGAGCATGAAGAGGTCATGGCCGCCCTTTTCGGCCGCTGATGCGTCCCAGTCGATGGTGAAGGGCCGGACCTCGGCGGGGTTGCCGTCGAAGTCGATGACGACGACCTCGCCCGACGTCAGGGCCACGATCTGGTCCTGGCCGAGCTCGAGGGCGTCGCGGGTGTACTCGACGAACGCCGCGACGTCCGAAGCGAGGAAGTTCTCGCCCTTGCCAAGGCCGACGACGAGCGGTGAATTGCGCCGGGCGCCCACGACGAGGTCCGGCTGGCGCGGATCGACGGCGAGGAGCGTGAACGCCCCCTCGAGACGTCGGCAGACTGCGCGCATCGCCTCGACGAGGTCGAACCCAGCTGCCGGGATCGCCTTCGAGAGCAGGTGCGCCACCACCTCGGTGTCGGTCTCAGAGCTCAGGTGGACTCCGGCCGCCTGGAGCTCGTCGCGGAGCTCGGCGAAGTTCTCGATGATGCCGTTGTGGATGACCGCGACCTGCTGGTCCTCGCTCACGTGCGGGTGGGCATTTCGGTCGGTCGGGCCGCCGTGAGTGGCCCAACGAGTGTGACCTATTCCGGTGGTCGACTGGGGCAGGGGGTCCTCGCCCAGAAGGGTCTCGAGGTTGACGAGCTTGCCGGCCTTCTTGCGCACCTCGAGGCGTCCGTCCGCGATGACGGCGACGCCCGCCGAGTCGTACCCGCGGTATTCGAGGCGACGAAGGCCCGACACCACGACCTCAAGGGCCTGCTTCTCACCGACGTAACCAACGATTCCGCACATGATGCGCAGCCTACGCGTCGCGGCATGGACAATGGGCCGGTGCTGAGCCTGCGCGTGAGCTGCCCCGCGTCTCTCTGCGCATCCGTCGAGGCTGTCCTGCGCGCCGAACCTACGATCAGCAGCCTCACGGTGCACCGCGGCGCGAGCCTGACACCGCAGGGTGACGTGTTCATCGCCGACCTCCCTCGTGAGACCGCCAACGCCCTCGTCGACAGCCTCATGGAACTCGGGGTTCAGCATGAGGGCACCGTGACCCTCACACCGGTTGGAACCTGGATCTCGAGCCCCGGCCTTGAGGCGGAGCGGCGTGCCCCCGGCAGAGGCCCCGACTCCGTCGTCTGGGCAGAGGTGACTGAGCGCGCCTACTCCGAAACCGAACTCACCTGGACCTACGTGAGCTTCATGATCCTCGCCACCCTTTTGGCGGCGATCGCGATCGTCACCGACTCCGCCATCCTCGTCATCGGCGCAATGGTGCTCGGCCCTGAGTTCGTGCCCATCGCCGCACTCGGTCTGGGCATGGTTCGACGGCGGCCGGGACTTATCCGTCAAGCCCTGCGAACCCTCGTTATCGGATTCGCCGTGTCAATCTCGGTCGTCGCCGTCGTCGCTCTACTCGCACGGCTCACAGGCGTCATTGACGTCTCCCAGATCGAGAGCGCTAGGCCGGGCACTGCCTTCATCTACACACCCAACTGGTGGTCGCTCACCGTTTCGGTCCTCGCAGGCGCTGCCGGGGTTCTGTCGCTCACCGCGGCCAAGGGCAACGGGCTCGTTGGCGTGTTCATCTCCGTCACGACCATTCCAGCTTCAGGAAACGTGGCCCTCGCACTCATATTCGGAGTTTGGAGTGAGGTTCTCGGGAGCACCGCTCAGTTGGCCATCAACATCATCGGGATGGGCCTAGCAGGCTGGGCAACCCTCGCCCTGCAGCAGATCGTGTGGGGCAGGATCACTTCAAGGCGACAATCCCGGACTCGGCCGGCGCCCTGACGGCGCTCGACCAGTCGGCGCCGGAAGGACCGCCGTTCATCGCTGGTCCGACCATCTCCCCGCTCCCGGCCGACGGCATGCTGTCGCTATCGCACCTGGGTCACGTTGACGATGAGGCCCGGGACACCCGGCCGCGCTGGACCGACCGCATCCGAAACGGAGACGATCTGCATGTTCAGGTCCGCCGATGACCACATCAATTCGAAGTAGTCGCCCGCAACGGCACTCACGACGAAATTCCACGCCGCGATGTACTTCTCCTCGGTCGAGCCTACGAGCGTTTGCTTCGTATTCGTCCATGCGAGGTTGGCGCTGTTCTTGGCAAGCCAGATGTCGATGTCGTCGCTGCCTGAGTCAGTCTTGTCGACCTGAGCGGAGAACTCGATGTCGTACACGCCTGGATTGGCCATCGTGAAGCGTGACGCCGACGTAACGGATATCCCGTTGGCGATGACGCCGTTCACCCCGTCGGTCACCTCGTTGAGGGTCATCGGGCGAGCGATGCTCGCGACCGGGTTCACCTGCGTCGACGTGTCGTAGAAGGAGCCGTAGTAGCCGCTGAATGCCGGTCCCGTCGCACCGGTCGAGCCGGTGAGCCCGGTCGCGCCAACTCCCCCGGTCGCACCCGTCGCGCCGGTCGCTCCTATGGCCCCGCTTTGGACCGGCGTCCGGAAGTACACGGCCTTGTCAGCTTTCCGACACTTGCGATGCGCAGGCAGGTATCGGGTTGAATCGTTGTGGTCGATGCAGACGAGAATGCGGCCCTGAACGACGTTCGAGGTCGTGCTGACGAGGGTGACGCGGTGTTCGTTCGCCCGGCACCGGCCGTTGATCGCAAGGCGAAGAACGCCGGTGTCGACCTGCACGCACCCCTTCAGCACGGTTCGAGTCGCGCCAAGTTGCCCGGCTGGCTGCAAATCGGGCGCCGTGAGGGTCACGACGAGCGCGAGGCCAACCATCACCACGCCTAAAAGCCCCATCTTGCGACGTTAACAGTGTCGCGTGCCCTGACGCTCGCTCAACCTCGCGGGTGCTCTCGCCTGCTGCGCGCCGCAGGCCTCTCGGGAATCGGCTCGAGCCTGTTACTTCTCGATAGCGAGTTCGGCGAGCACGACCGCAGCGAGCTCGTCGCATATCCGCTCGGCCTGCCCGTGGCTGGCCGCCTCGACCATGACTCGGATAACGGGCTCGGTTCCCGACGGACGCAGCAGGACCCGGCCTGAGTCGCCGAGCTCTTCCGTCGCCCTCGCCACGGCCGCGGCCACGACCGGATCAGAGTCCGCGCGCGACCTGTCGACCCCCTTGACATTCACGAGGACCTGGGGGAACTTCGTGACGCTCGCAGCTAGGTCGGAAAGCGGAGTCTTGGTTTGGGCCACCCGCGACAGCAGGTGGAGCGCGGTGAGCAGTCCGTCGCCCGTGTTCGCGAATTCGGTCATGACCACGTGGCCGCTCTGCTCGCCGCCAAGGACGTAGCCCTCAGTTCTCATGGCCTCCAGCACGTAGCGGTCCCCGACCGCCGTCTCGACCACGTTGATCCCTGCGTCGCGCATGGCGATCTTGAACCCGAGGTTCGCCATGATCGTGGCAACGACCGTACCGCCCGCGAGACGACCCGAATCCTTCATGGATGTCGCGAGGATGGCGAGGATGTGATCCCCGTCGATGACATTGCCCCGGCTGTCGACCGCTAGGCAGCGATCTGCATCCCCGTCATGGGCGATGCCGGCGTCGGCGCCATGCTCCAGCACCGCCGAGACGAGGTCCCCAAGGTGCGTGCTGCCGCAATTCTCGTTGATGTTCAGGCCATCAGGCTCTGAGTGAATCGTGGTGACGCGAGCCCCTGCGATCTCGTACATGCCCGGCGCAACGGATGAGGCAGCACCGTTGGCGCAGTCGACCACGATATGGAGTCCGCCTAGGCCGTTGGGGAGCGTCGAGATGAGGTAGTCGACATACCCGGCCACTGCGGACAAGTCGGATCGCACCCGCCCGACTCCAGCACCGATCGGCCGCTCCCACGGATCCCCGATGCGGGCCTCGATTGCGTCCTCGATTGCGTCATCTAACTTGTGGCCCCCGCTCGCAAAGAACTTGATGCCGTTGTCGGGCATCGCGTTATGCGAGGCGGACAGCATCACCCCGAGATCAGCGCCGAGCGCATCGGTGAGGTAGGCGACGGCCGGTGTCGGCACGACACCGAGAAGCAGGACGTCGATTCCCGCACTCGCGAGTCCGGCTACGACAGCCGCTTCAAGGAATTCCCCGCTCGCGCGACCATCTCGACCCACCACGGCAGTCGGCCGATGATCGGCGAACGCGCCGACATCGGCAAGAACATGCGCTGCGGCAACTGAAAGATCAAGGGCTAGTTCTGCCGTGAGCTCGCGGTTCGCGAGCCCACGGACTCCGTCGGTACCGAAGAGTCGGCCCAAGGGATTAGCGCTTGCTGTACTGGGGCGCCTTGCGGGCCTTCTTGAGCCCGTACTTCTTGCGCTCCTTCACGCGCGGATCGCGCGTGAGGAATCCAGCCTTCTTCAGGCTGGGGCGATTGCCCTCGGTGTCGATGGCGTTCAGTGACCGCGCGACCCCGAGCCGCAGCGCACCGGCCTGGCCGGAGACGCCGCCGCCGCCGATGCGGGCGATGACGTCGAACATGCCCTCTGCGCCCAGCGTCACGAACGGCTCGTTGACGAGCTGCTGGTGAACCTTGTTCGGGAAGTACTCATCGAGGTCGCGGCCATTGATGGTCCACTTGCCGGTGCCCGGGATGAGCCGCACGCGGGCGATGGCCTGCTTGCGGCGACCGGTGGCAGCGCCGGGCGCCTTGACGATCTCGCGGGTGATGACAGCGCGGGCCGGTGTCTCGGAGGTGTACTCCGAGGGAGCCTCGTCCTCGACGTCGATCTCGACGTCGTCTACTGCGATGGTGGCCTCAGACACTGCCACGGTCCTCTCGTTGATTACGGCGTGAAGTTGGAGAACGCGCTTACTGCGCGACCTGGGAAAGCTCGTAGGGCACCGGCGACTGAGCCGCGTGCGGGTGCTCGGAGCCGGTGTAGACCTTCAGCTTGGTGATCTGCTGGCGGCCGAGCTTGTTGTGCGGGAGCATGCCCTTCACGGCCTTCTCGACGACGCGACGAGGGTTGCTCTCGAGCAGGTCAGCGTACGAGGTGGCGCGCAGGCCGCCCGGGAAGCCCGAGTGGCGGTAGTCCATCTTCTGCTGCTTCTTAGCGCCCGTGAGGACAACCTTGTCGGCATTGATGATGATGACGAAATCGCCCGTATCGACGTGCGGGGCGAATATGGTCTTGTGCTTGCCGCGAAGGAGCTTTGCGACGTTGCTCGCGAGACGACCGAGGACAACGTCCGTCGCATCGATGACGTGCCAGGTGCGGGTGATCTCACCGGCCTTTGGGCTGTACGTGCGCACGGGACGCCACCTTCGTTGCTCGTTGGGGTCTGGACTGCTCAACTGTGTTGCTCGATCGCCTAGAAAGCTCGATCGCTCTCGCGACGCCGGGGATTTTCGGGGAAGCACCTCAGCGACCCGTAAGGATACCCACGCAAGGAGTGCCCGGCCAAATCGCCCCCAACAACGCCCGAATATCGGTCACCAATCCCCTCCCTTCATCCTGCCCCGAATCCGGGCGAGCTGAATGAAATGAGCCTCGAATCGAGTGGATTCGTTCATGTCACCCACCGCGGGGCACCCGCCGGCCGCTGAGTCCGGCGCAGCGGGCAGTCATCGCTCATCACGACGTCCGATCAACCGGGATCGTGACGACGTCAAGGGTCTGGCCCTCCATCCGCAGCCTGACCGTGTACCCCGAGAGGTCGCGCTTCGTGCTGAAGGCAACGGCGCCCGTTGCCTTGGTATCCAAGCTCCACTTGAGCACCTTCGCCCCCGGCCTACGCGCCGTGACCGTGAACGGGGTATCAGGGCTGTTGGTGTCCACCCGCAGCCGAAACAGGCCACCTGCCCTCGTGATCGCAAGCTCGCCATCGATCGTGTCGACGCTGGGGTCCAAGGTCCCGAGATCAGTGGCAGGGGCAGCCGAAGCTTCCGACTGGCTCACAGGGGCAGTGGAAGTGGCCGAACCGGGCGTGGCCTCGGGCTTCTTGGCCTGCGCGGCCAGTGCGGGCATCGTCAAGGCCGCCGATGGACTCGATGGCGCGCCATTCCCCGCGGAGTTCGTCGCGACGACGGTGAAGGTGTACGTGATCGACGGTGCGAGCGAAGAAATCGAACAACTCGTCGACGAACTCGAGCAGGTCAGCCCGCCTGGGCTCGCCATGGCCGTGTATCCGGTTATTGCTGCCCCGCCCGTCGATGATGGCGCTGACCACCTCACCGTTGCTGCAGTTTCGGCGGCCGCTGCCGCGACGCCGGATGGGGGCCCGGGAACCGTGATCCTGGTCAACGTCGTTACCTGAAGCGAGTTCGTGAAGTTCGTTCCGTGGTCGATCGCCCAGACGCTGATCGTGTACGTGGTGCCAGCGGAGAGGTCACGCAGGTCGACGGCATGGATATATCGGCTCGGAGCCGTGCCCCCCGACACGTACGTCACACCGGAGCCTCCCGGCCAGCTTCCCGAGGCGACGGTGCGACCCTCTCCGGTGACGGCGTACCCGAACGACAGGCCATTGAACCGGACGTCAGGACCCCCGCCGCTGTCCGCGAAGCCAATACCGAACTGGATCTGGTTCTCACTCACCGCCGACGGGTCGGGGGCACCCGTTGCCCCGCTGATCACCCAGGCGCTGATACCGCTCACGTCTGCGTGGGCCGGCGGCGCCACCACCACAAGCGCCATGCACGCCAAGGCGCAGGCGCTGATTCCCCCCATGAACCTCATCAGGCCTCCATCGGTCGCTGCCCTCGCACTCTGCTCCCATGATGACCCTCGCAGGGGGCGACGGCGAGGCCGGGGTTCGCTGAGTCCTACCAGCCCGACCACACCGGGACGTCCGACTCGACCACGCGACCATCGGCCGTGAACACGAGGAACCTGTCGAGGGTCGCGGCGAACCACCGGTCGTGGGTCACGGCGACGACGGTCCCATCGAAGGCGTCGAGGCCGACCTCGAGGGCCTCGGCGCTCGCGAGGTCGAGGTTGTCCGTCGGCTCGTCGAGGAGGAGGAGCGTCGCTCCGGACAGTTCGAGGAGGAGGATCTGCAGCCTGGCCTGCTGCCCGCCGGAGAGCGTGTCGTACACCTGCTCGGACGCCTCCGCGAGCTCATAACGATCGAGGGCACGCGCCGCCTGCTCGCGTGCCATGCCGGGACGGCGGCCATCACCGCGGTGGAGGATCTCCAGCAGAGTGCGGCCGGCGAGGTCAGGGCGGACGTGGGTCTGGGCGAACCAGCCGGGCCGCACACGGGCGCCGAGCCGCGCCACACCGCTGTGGCGAACGGGATCGATCACGACGTCGCCGACCGGCTGGTGCTCGATATCGGGATCAGTCCCGCCTCGCGCGAGCAGTCGCAGCAGGTGCGACTTGCCCGAGCCGTTCGCTCCGAGGATCGCGACCCGCTCTCCGAACCAGACCTCGACATCGAACGGCTTCGTGAGACCGGTGAGCTCGAGTTGCTCGCAGACGATGGCGCGCTTGGCCGTCCGGCCCCCGCGCAGGCGCATGCTCACCTGCTGCTCGCGAGGTATGCCGGACGGCGGGCCTGCCTCCTCGAACTTGCGCAGGCGCGTCTGGGCAGCCTGATAGCGCGAGGCAAGCCCATCATTGAACTTGGCCTTCACCTTGAGCGTCTGGACGAGCGTCTTGAGCTTGATGTGCTCTTCGTCCCATCGCCGGTGCAGCTCCTCCAGTCGGGAGAACCTCGCGGCACGAGCCTCGTGAAAGGTGGCGAAGCCCGATCCATGGACCCAGGCCGTGTTGCCGGCCGCCCCGAGCTCGATGCCGATCACATGGCTCGCCGCCTGGCTGAGGAGCTCGCGATCATGGGAGATGAGGAGCACCGTCTTGGGCGTAGTCCGAAGCTGCTCTTCGAGCCAGAGCTTGCCCGGCACGTCGAGGTAGTTGTCAGGCTCGTCGAGGAGGAGCACTTCGTCGTTGCCGCGCAACAGGTATTCCAGCACGATCCGCTTCTGCTCACCCCCGGAGAGCGTTCCAACCGAGCGCCAGCGCACTCGATCGAAGGGCTCCCCGATCGCTGCCATCATGACGACGTCCCAGAGCACTTCTGCGTCGTAGCCACCTGCATCGGCGAAATCGGTGATCGCGTGTGCGTACGCCATCTGCGTCGCCTCGTCCTCGCGTTCCATCATGAGGGCCTCAGCCGCATCCAGCGCGGCCGCGGCATCCTTCAACCGGCGGGGGCTCATCTCGACGAGCAGGTCGCGGACCGTGCCCTCGGTCATCTGCCCGATGAATTGCCGCATGAACGTAAGCCCGCCACTCGCGACGATCGAACCCCCCTCGGGGTCGATGTCCCCGGCGATCATCCGCATGAGTGTTGTCTTGCCCGCCCCATTCGCGCCGACGAGCGCTGCGGTCGCGCCTTCCGGGACGCGGAAGGTGACATCGTCGAGGAGTACCCGGCCGTCCGACAGGGAGTAGGTCACGCGCTGGACGTCGATATGGCTCATCGTGCGACGTCTTGGCTTCGGCTAATCCACACCTTGCGCAGGGGCTCGGTGATCTCCCAGCGGGTTCGCGCACCCTCCTGCAGTATCCCCACCACTCCCGGGGCCAGATCGATCACCCCACCCTGTTCGCACGTGACGCGCCCGCGTCCGCTGATGACCACGAACACCTCGCTTGCCTCGGTGTCGGTCGATACCCCCGTTGAGTGCTCCCACACGCCTACGTCGATGCCGTCGAATGCCGGGATCCGTACCGCACCGGTTGAGGCGCCTTCGGTCACCGCCAGTTCGGCGGGCAGCGCGGAATACTCGAGGGAGAGGGTGCATGCGTCCACAGAGCTGATCACGGGAGACACCGTAGGGCTCTCAGATCAGTCGCTGACGACCGCGGTGCCCGCCGACCGCATCGTCCGCGTGATGGCCTGCCGAGCCTCGAGTTCATGGTCGGGCGGATACCCGACCTCTTCGAGGACGAGTGGGTAGGCGGGCATGACGGCGACCCAAGGCGTCCGTGCACGTCCGGCGAGAACCTCAGCGGGCCAGTCGACCGACTTACGGCCATCACCAACAGGGAGCAGCGAACCGACGATGCTGCGGACCATTGAACGGCAAAAGGCATCGGCTTGGATATGCAGGACTGCCGCCCCGCTCAGCTCGCGCTCCCAGCGCAGGTGCGCGATCTCCCGAATGGACGTCGCCCGCTCCCGATACTTGCAGAATGCGGTGAATTCATGCTCACCGACGAGACCTTGGCCCGCTTCGTTCATGAGGTCGAGGTCCAACCGCCGAAACCACGGCATCGACATATGCCGAACGAGCGGATCTGGCCCGCTCGGATCATCGCTCACCCGATAGCTGTACCGCCGCCACAGAGCGCTGAATCGAGCATCGAAGCCAGGCGGAGCCTGCGTCACCGTCCACACCCGAACATCGTCAGGCAGAGCGCGGTTGATGCGCGAGGCATCGAAGTACGGGTCCCACTCCGGGAGGTCTACGTCGAGGTGGGCGACCTGTCCGCGGGCATGAACCCCCGCATCCGTACGACCGGCGCAGGTGATCGACACGCGCGCTCGCAGGATCTGGGAGAGCACCCGCTCAAGATCGCCCTGAACCGTCCTCAGGTCCTTCTGTCGAGCCCACCCTGCGAAATCCCGGCCGTCGTAGGAAATGTCCAGGCGCATGCGAAGCAGCCCGCCTCCTGACGATCCGGTGGCGGGCTGTTCGACAAGGCGTTCTACCGTCAGGACTTCTCGTTCGTCTGGTCCGTGGCCGTGTCCTCGACGGGCACCGCGACCTCACCGTCGTCAGAAGCAGCCGCCTCAGATTCCTCGACCACGACGTCCTCGCCCGCGGCCTCCTCAACGAGGTTCTCCTGGACCACAGCCTGTTCGGCTACCACGGGGGCCGCCTTCTCCTTGGCTGCACGCTTCGTCGCAGCGGTTGCCTCGGCGACCGTCTGCTCGGCGAGCGGCTCACAGAGCTCAATGACCGCCATCGGGGCGTTGTCGCCCTTGCGCGGGCCAATCTTCGTGATCCGGGTGTAGCCACCCTGGCGGTTCTCGAATCGTGGCCCGATCTCCGTGAAGAGCGTGTGGATCACGGACTTGTCGCGTACGACCGTCATCGCCCGGCGTCGAGCGTGGAGGTCACCTCGCTTCGCGAACGTGATGAGACGCTCGGCCAACGGGCGAAGGCGCTTGGCCTTGGCCTCGGTGGTCGTGATCCGGCCATGCTCGAACAACGCAGTGGCAAGATTCGCCAGCATCAACCGCTCATGGGCCGGACCACCGCCGAGGCGGGGACCCTTGGTTGGCGTAAGCATTGTCGTTCTCCTGTCGAGAGTCGTTCAGTCGTTGGGGTGGTGGTTAGAGCTGCTCATCCTCGGCGAAGGCGAGATCGACGTCGTCATCGTCGTCGTAGTAGACGGCTGCGCCGGGATCGAATCCGGGCGGGCTGTCCTTGAGGGCCAGGCCCAAGCTCGCAAGCTTCACCTTGACCTCGTCGATCGACTTCGCACCGAAGTTGCGGATGTCGAGCAAGTCAGCCTCACTGCGCGTGATGAGCTCGCCAACCGTGTGGATGCCTTCGCGCTTGAGGCAGTTGTAGGACCGCACAGTCATGTCCAGCTGCTCGATCGGGGTCGACAGCTGCTCGGCCACGAAGGCATCGGTCGGCGACGGGCCGATGTCGATGCCCTCGGCCTCGAGATTCAGCTCGCGTGCCAAGCCGAAGAGCTCGACGAGGGTCTTGCCCGCAGACGCCACGGCGTCACGCGGACGCATCGACTGCTTCGTTTCGATATCGACGACGAGCCGGTCGAAGTCGGTGCGCTGCTCGACACGGGTTGCCTCAACCTTGTAGGTCACCTTGAGGACCGGGGAGTAGATCGAATCAACCGGGATGCGCCCGATCTCCTGGCCCGGCTGCTTGTTCAGGGTTGCCGAGACATAGCCGCGACCGCGCTCGACAACGAGTTCGATCTCAAGCTTGCCCTTGCCATTCAACTCAGCAATGTGAAGGTCTGGGTTGTGTACCTCTACGCCAGCAGGCGGCTGAATGTCAGCTGCAACGACCATGCCAGGTCCCTGCTTGCGCAGGTACATGACCACTGGCTCGTCATGTTCCGATGACACGACCAACTGCTTGATGTTCAAGATGAGCTCGGTGACGTCTTCCTTGACGCCCGGCACGGTCGTGAACTCGTGGAGCACCCCGTCGATCCGAATGCTCGTCACTGCTGCGCCAGGGATGGACGACAGCAGGGTACGGCGAAGCGAGTTGCCGAGGGTGTAGCCGAAACCCGGCTCAAGCGGCTCGAGCACGAAGCGCGAGCGGAATTCGCTGATGGGCTCCTCGGAGAGCAATGGGCGCTGGCTAATCAGCACGATGTACATCCTTCCCGTGACGACCGCGATATGACGTCACGATTTTGCTGGCGAACGAAGCCCGGGCCTAGGAAGGCCCGGGCACATGACTACTTGGAGTACAGCTCGACGATCAGCTGCTCGTTGACCGGTGTGTCGATCGCCTGGCGGCCCGGCAGCGAGTGGACGAGGATCCGCATCTTGGACGGGATCACCTCGAGCCACGCGGGCACGATCCGCTCGCCGATCTCAGCATGCGCGATCACGAACGGCGTCATCTCGCGCGACCCGACCCGAACCTCGACGATGTCGTTCGGCGACACGCGGTAGGACGGGATGTTGACCTTGTGACCGTTGACGGTCAGGTGGCCGTGGGTGACGAACTGCCGCGCCATGTCGCGAGACTTAGCGAACCCGGCCCGGAAGACCACGTTGTCCAGACGGGACTCGAGAATCTGCAGCAGGTTCTCGCCCGTCTTGCCCGACTGTCGCTGGGCCTCCTTGAAGTAATTCGAGAACTGCTTCTCGAGCACTCCGTACATGCGGGTTGCCTTCTGCTTCTCACGGAGCTGCAGCAGGTACTCGCTCTCCTTGGTCCGGCCGCGGCCGTGCTGGCCCGGGGGGTAAGGCCGCTTCTCAAAGGGGCACTTCGGCGACTCGCACTTGGAGCCCTTGAGGAACAACTTCATCTTCTCGCGACGGCACCGCTTGCAGTCGGCGTCTACGTAACGCGCCATAAGTCAATATCTCCTGTGATTCTGCGCGCGGTCAGACGCG
>CAFBNE010000037.1_pt1 | contig 25355 bp, 23 predicted proteins | sample 7269181 | NCBI WGS metagenome assembly CAFBNE01 (sample SAMEA6814085, study PRJEB35770) | uncultured Actinomycetes bacterium | biome: Freshwater; feature: Freshwater reservoir; material: water | place: Czech Republic | collected 2017-05-23 | depth 30m m
CAAGACCCGCTACCGGGGCATGGCCAAGAACCTCAACCACCTCAACGTGCTGTTCGCTTCAGCGAACTGGGTGATGCGGGCCCGTGCCGTCGCCCTGATGGGGTGACGGCACGGCGCAAGCCTGCCCGAAACACCTCAGAACCGCACCAAAGCACCACCGAGCCGGTCGTTGTCAAGCAGACCGAAAAAGCGCCTCCTCAGCTCATCGCGCATGACTAGAGGCACCCTGCGTGGAAAACAGGCTGATGATCAGCGGTTCCCTAGATACGGTAGCCGGGCGGCAGCGGGTGCCCGAAGAGGTTCAATCCGTACGCGGTGTACTGAGTCTCGGCGACATTGGCTCCATGGCCAGCGCCCGTGTGCGCGTCCCGCCAGAAGCGCTGAAGCGGGTTGTCCCGGCTCATGGCGGCTCCGCCGGCGTGGCGCATGAGTTCGTCGATCGCCGAGATTGCACGCTGCACCGCACGGACCTGGTTGCGCCGCACTTCGATCTTCAGGTCCACCGGTATGGGCTGCCCGACCTCCACCAGCGCCCACACACTCTCGATATCGCGGCGGAACTGCACCACTCCGGCGTCGATGTCGGCAGCGGCCGCGCCGAGGGTGGCGAGCTGGTGAGGATCCATCGACACCACGTGGTTCATGCGCGTCTGGCGGGTGCGGCTGTAGTTGACGAATGCCTCCAGCCCACCGCGCGCGATGGAAAGGGCCCCGGCGGCGATCGTCCCAGCAAACATCAGGTTGAACGGAAACCTGTACAGAGCCGCGTCACTGCGGCCGGCTCTTTCGGCCGCCGCCCCTGATTCGAGTTCACGCGGATCGATGACGCGATAGTCGGGAATGAAGACGTCGTCGACAACGACGTCGTAGCTTCCGGTCCCCGCGAGGCCCGACATCCGCCATTCGTCCGGGAGCGTCGTGTAGTCGGACTTGGGTAGGAAGAAGTGACGGGTCCCCACATCGTGCGGAAGTGCCTTGCCCTCCTCGTCGGTGATCAGTCCGCCCAGCACAGACCAGTCGCAGTGATAGGTTCCTGTGGACCACGGCCAGCGCCCGCTGAAGCGGAAGCCGCCCTCCACGGGCCTCGCCCTGCCGAAAGGGGCGTACGGCGAGGCGATCCACACATCGGGATCCTCGCCCCAGATCTCGTCCTGCAGGCGGCGGGTGCCGAGCGCCAACTCGAACGGGTGCACACCCACGACCCCGCACACCCAGGTCACCGCGCCAGAGTGTCGACCCACCTCGAAGATGGCATCGAACCACTCCGGTGGGGAGCACTGGTACCCGGCGTAGTCGTGCGGCTGGAGCATGCGCATGACACCGGCTTCGCGCAGCCGCTGAGCGGTCTCGTCCGGGAGGCGACCGAGCTCGTCCGCCAGGTCTGCCTGCTCGTCCAGGTAGGTCCCCAGCGCGCGCACCCGATCCAGGACGTCGGTCGTGCTGAATGTCGTAGTCATCGGTCTCCTCGGGGTGCGGTTAGTTGTTCATGACGAAGTCGGCGACAATCCGGTTGAACTCGTCGGAGTGCTCGAGCATCAGCCAGTGGCCGCAGCGGTTGACGAGCACCATTCGAGAGTTGGGGACCATCGCGACGAGGTTCAGCGAGCCTTCGAAGTGCACGACCCGGTCATCGCGTCCGTGCATGAAGAGCGACGGTGCGGTGATCGTCGCGATCTCCTCGGCCGTAGCGACGCCGCGGCGTGGCTTGCTCATCCCCGCGATGAAGTTCGCTAGGTGGTCGGGCCGTGAACGAGCAACCGCCGAACGCTGCTCGACAAGCTCATCGGTGGCGAAGGACTTGTCGAAGGTGAAGATGTCGACCATTCGCCGCATGCTCTCCGGCGAGGGGTCCACATACCCTGCCTGCAGGAGCTTGAGTCCCTCCGAGGGACCGTCACCGGGGGTGAACATCCGCGAGCCGCTGTAGCCGACCCCCATCGTGATCAAGTGGGACACGCGATCCGGATGGGTGGCAGCCAACTTGACGCTGGTAGCACCCCCCATGGAGTTGCCCACCACCGCGGCCTTCTCGATGCCGAGAGCGTCGAGCAGCTCTACCACCGTCGCCACGTGATCGCGGGTCTCGTAGGTGGCTGTGACCGAACGTCCCCAGCCGGGCATGTCCGGGGCGATGCACCGGAAGTGCCCGGACAGCATGCCCATGTTCCTGCCGAAGTTGCTCCACCCTGTGGCACCGGGGCCACTGCCGTGCAGCAGGAGAAGCGGGTGTCCGGAGCCGGCCTCGTTGTAGTAGACGGTGCCCACGGAGGTCTCCACCGTCCGAGCCGTGCTCTCGTCTGTGATCGTCGCGAGTGTGTCAGTCATGTGGCAGCGGCCTCCAGCCGGATGAGCGATCAGGTTCGGGTTCCAAGCGTCGCCCACAGCTGACGCTGGATGAAGGGACAAGTGCCACGATGCGGAACACAGCCCCTACTCGTCCGTGTCCTGAGGGTCGTCGAGTCGACCCAGTTGAAGTCGGCCCTTGGCGACCGTGAGGCCGAGTGCCGCGATCATCATCAGCACTCCAGCACCCAGCACGGTCGCGCGTGGCCCGATCTGGTCGGAGAGCGTTCCCATGACGATGCTGCCCAGCGGCATCGACACCGTGTAGAACATGATCCGCACGGAGATGACGCGCCCACGGAGCAGCGGCGCCACGATCATCTGGACGGCTGTGTTGCAGCTGGACATGAGCGCGAGGAAGCTGGCGCCCACGAGCGCCAGAGGGATGAGGGCGACGGTCGCGTTGGGCGAGAGGGCGAAGCCGACGATCCCGAACGGGATGGCGAACAGGCTCCCCCGGACGATCCTCGCCAGGCTCAAGACCTGTCTCCAGCCGGCGATGAACGGTATGGCGATCAGGGCGCCCAGGCCCATGGCGGCGTTCATGAGCCCGAGCTGCACCGCCCCGACGTCGAAGACGCTCCCGGCGAACACAACCGTGAACTGGAACAGCGGCGTCACCAGGGCACCGACAATGATCGAGATGATGATGGCCATGACGATGCCGGGCTGGCTGCGGACGTACCGCACAGTCGCACGGAACTGCGTGTGCACCCGGCCCGGGTCGGGATCAGGAGTGATCACGGGCCGCGTACGAATGAGCGCGAGCGCCAGGATGACGGCCAAGTAGGACAGTGCGTTGAAGAGCAGCGCCCAGGACGGTCCCACCAGTGCGATGAGCACGCCGGCCATGGCCGGGCCGATCGCGCGCGCGGCGTTGAACTGGAACGAGTTCAGTGCGACGGCGGACTGGAGGTCGTCTCGTGGCACCAGATCGTTGACGAAGGCCTGCCAGCTGGGCATGTTGAGTCCTGCGAAGACTCCGGTGCACGCGACCGCGCCCATGATCACTAACGGCTGGCGCACGCCCGACGCCACGACCCCCCAGACGAGCAGGGAGCTCAGCATGAGTCCCGTCTGCATCAGGAGGAGGATCCGCCGACGATCATGGCGGTCGGCGAGCACACCGCCGAGGGGACCCGAGACCAGGAAGGGCATGAACTGGAAGACAGCCACCAGGCCAACGAGCAGAGCGCTTCCGGTCTCCTGGTAGATGACATAGGGGATCGTCAGGCTCGCAAGCCACGCCCCCGTGTTGGACAGGAGCGCGCCGGACCAGAAGAGCCGGAAATCACGGTGACCGAACGCGCGGAAGGCGTTTCGCAGCCCCCGCGGGGGTGAATCCTCACTTGTGGCGACAGTCATCGAAACCGGGACTCTCAGGCCACCGTGGCGGGGATGAAGGCGAGCAGCAACCTCGTGAACTCCTCGCGGCGCTCGAAGGGGACCCATAGCCCGGTCTGGCCGTAGATGTGCACCTCGACGTCCGGGATCCGGTTGAGCATGAAGAGGGCGTTGTCGTAACCCTGCACTCGATTGTCCCGGCCCCAGACCACCAGAGTCTTTGCCCGTATGCGCTCCAGATCCCTCCAGACCGGCTCGGCTGCGGGTCGCCGGTCCCCACCCTCCGACGTGGATGGCAAGGCGGCCATGCTGGCCTGATACCGCTCCAGGACGATCTCGTCGGTGAGCAGCGAGTGGTCGTGAACGATCATCTCAAGGTAGGAACGCATTCTGGCCAGCGATGGTCCCTCACCCTTGTAGTAGCTGCGGATGACCTTCTGCCCCTCGGACGGGGCGGGCGTGAACAGCGGCAGCCCCCCCGCCGAGCTCACCAGGACCAGCCGATCAACCAAGTCCGGGTACTCGATCGCCATCATCATGGCGACCGCCCCTCCCGTGGCCATGCCCAGGACGTGAGCGCGCTCGATGCCAAGGGCCTCGAGCATGGCCTTCATCGTCCGCGCATAGGAGCCGTACAGGCCGTCGTCGGAGGGCGGCGGCTCGGACGCCCCGTAGCCCGGAAGATCGACGACGAGGACCCGGAAGTGCTCGGCCAGCTCCTCGACGTTCTGGCCGAAGTTGCCCCAGCCGTAGGCGCCCGGCGCGCCGCCGTGCACGCAGAGCAGGACGGGGCCGGATCCAGCGTCGTGAAGGTGAACGCGAACGCCGTCCGCGTCGACGAAGCGACTGGTCGACTCCTCGCTGATCGAGATGGACGGCAGCAATGCCGTCATACCTTCACGAAGTCGGGGATCGCGTGCCCGAACAGGTTGAGCCCGTACGCCTGGTGCACATAGCCGGCCTGGTTGCCGGCGTGGTGCAGTGCGGCCTGGGCTCCCCGCCACTGGCGCTGCAGGTCGTTGCGCATCTGCAGGGCGCCACCGCCGGACAGCTTGAACACCGAATCGGCCGCCGCTATCGCGCGGTGGGACGCGGCCACCTGGTTGCGGCGCACCTCCAGCCGCGTCTCGAGTGGTACAGTCTCACCTCGGACGCACATGTCGAACACACGCTCGACGTCGGTCAGCAGGTGCAGCATGCTCGCGTCGATATCGGCCGCGGCAGCCCCGAGCGCGGCCAGCTGGTACGTATCCATCGAGGACTTGCCCGCGCGGCTCTCGCGGGTTCGAGTCCAGGCGGTGAACGCCGCGAGAGTGCCCCGCGCGGCGGCCACGGTGCCGGCGCAGATGGCGCCCTGGAACACTACGTTGCGAGGCATCCGGTACAGCGGGTTTCCCTCCCGGCTCGGGTCGTGCGCGGGCAGCCCATCGGCCAGTCCTTGGGTATCGATGACGCGATGGGCGGGGACGAACATGTCCCGTACCACGATGTCCTTGCTGCCAGTGGCGCGCAGCCCCATGACGTCCCAGGAATCGTCCAGGATCTCGTAGTCACTGCGCGGCAGGACGAAGTGCTTCGGGAGCGGGTCGGCCACGGCACCCTCGCTGTCGACCACCATCCCGCCGATGACCACCCACGCGCAATGGTCCGTACCGGACGAGAAGGGCCACTGCCCGCTGAACTGGTAGCCGCCGTCGACCGGACGTGCGCGCCCCAGCGGCGCGTACGGTGAGGCGATCCAGGTGTCCGGATCTTCGCTCCAGAGCTCCTCCTGAAGCTCGCGGTGGCCGTGCGCTAGGCCGTGGGGGTGTACGCCGACCACACCGGCGACCCAGCCTGCGCTGCAGTCCAGCGTGCCGATCTCGATGACGGCCTTCAGGTAGTCCACCGGGTGCGACTCGAAGCCGCCGAACTCCTTGGGCTGGGTCATCCGCACCACGCCCGTGTCGCGCACCGCCTGCGCACTGGCATCGGACAGGCGCCCAAGGCGCTCGGACTCACCGGCGTTGGCCGCGATGATGTCGGCCACCTCGTGCACACGCTCAAGCACGTCGTGCTGCGAGTGCTCGATCAGGGCGGTCATCGGGCACCGGCCGTCAGGGCGGGCTCCGACGACGACGGGGTCACGGACTCGGAGACGATCCGCTCCGGGGATCGATGGTGGCCCCAGTAGTGAGCCTCGGAGTAGCGCGTCGGCCGCCAGACGTCGTCGTCGATGACGATGCCACCGGTTCCGTACTCGATCCCGAATGCCGACGGCGATCCGCAGTAGAAGGACGTCATCTTGTCGTTCGTGTGCTTTCCCAGCGACGAGAAGAGGGGGGCAGCTCCATCGAGGACCTTGTCGTACGCGCGACCGACGATCTCAAGGTCGGAGACCTCCATCATGATGTGCCCGATCCCGAGTTTGCGGCCGGCGAGCTGCCCGAAGGCCATCGAGTGGTGCCGGCTGTTGCAGTGTAGGAAGACCCCCTGGCCGCCATTGGGGAAGTCGATGTGGTCACTCAGCCGAAAGCCCAGGATGTCCATGTACAGCCGGCGATAGGCGGCCTCGTCCGACACCGCCTGGAAGACATGGCCCAGCCCCACACCGTCGGTCACGAAGTTCGCCCCGGTGGGTGAGACGAACAGGTTGTTGGACTTGCGCAGAGCCCAGTACAGCTCGACGTCCATCTGGTCGTCGGGGTCGCGGAAGATCGCCAACGCGTCGACCTGTCGCTCCCGCGCCTTGGCCGAGTCAGCTTGCTCGACCGCGTAGCCCGCAGCCGTCAGGCGAGCGGACAGTTCACTCAGGGTGGCGGCGTCTCCGACGTCCCACCCGATCGCGACGATGCCGTCTTCCGATCCGGAGCGGACATCGAGTCGATAGACGAAATCGTCCATGCGCATGAGAAGACGATCCTCCTCCTGGACAGCCTGGAGACCGAGCACACGTGTGCCGAATTCCAGCCATGCCTGGGGATCCGTCGTCTCGATCACCACGTAGCCGAGCGCTTTCACCGACGCGTCCATTGTCATCCTTTGCGGTTGGTAGGTTCCCACTGTGCACGGGCCGCCCGGCATCCTCCAACGGGGCTGTGCCGCATCGTGGAATGCACGCCACCCGCGCACGAGGCGACAGTGCCATTCGCAGACATTCGTGCCGATGCCCTTGAAATCACGGGGATGAGCACCTATCGTTGCGCAACACACCGTTCCAATAATTGGAATGGTGTTCCGAAAATGACTCTGACTGGTGGAGGCGAAGCCCATGACGGTCACGCACATGGACTCGATCGAGAGCCGTCGATCCGTCCTCGGTCGGGTCTTCGACATCCTGGAGTGCTTCGGCGACGAGCCTGACCAGACGATCAGCTCGCTCTGCGCCAGCACCGACCTCCCCCCTGCCACGGTGCACCGCCTGCTCGCCTCGCTGACCGAGTGGGAGGCGATCGAGCGGAGCGGACGTGGACGTTACGAGCTCGGACGTCGTTTGTGGCTCCTCGGCAGCGGCGTCCCCCAGGTGCGGCGGCTCCGGGACGTCGCCCGGCCCCGCCTTGTTGACCTGCACGTCCGGACCGGAGAGCTCACGACGCTGTGCTTCGTGAGCAACCAGCGGCTGCAGGTGGCGGATGTGATCGGGGGCAGCGCGGCCTCGCAGCAGTGGCGGCTGCCGCGGCAGATGCGCCCGACGGGCCTAGCAGCGGAGCTGGTGTACCTCGCGTTCTCCAAGCTCGAGCCGGGCAGGGTCGGCCACGGTCCGTCGCCAAGCCTGGAGCAGCGCACTGCCCTGCACGAGATCCGTCGGAACGGGTTCGCCGTCACTCGCGCCGCCATGGACGGCGGTCCCTGCTGGGTCGCGGCCCCCATCGTCGAGAACTCCAGCCAGGTCCGATCCGTAGTCAGCCTGCTCGTACCTGAGTCCCGGCTCAACGCCGCGGGCATGGGCCGACTAGTCGCCGAGGTCGGCCGAAGCATTTCGAAGGGCCTGAGCTCCGACATGTCCGCCGCCCTCTAGCGCTCGGACGCCCTGACGATGTCAGTCCTGCAGAAGGCCGCCCAGGTCATTGAGGAACTGGGCAGCGTGGACGGTCCCATGCGGCTCGGGGCAGTCGCGGAGGCCGTGTCCCTGCCCAAGTCATCGACGCACCGGCTGCTTACCGAGCTCGCGGAGCTGGGGTTGGTGACGCGCTGCGCCGATGGCCAGTACGCCATCGGAACGCGCCTGCTGCGCTGGGGGCAGCTCGCGAACAGGCATGTCGGCTTGCGCGCCGTCGCCCTGCCGATCATGACCGGGCTCCGCGACCGGATGCACGAGAGCGTGCTGCTGACTGTGCGCGAGGGCACCAACCGCGTCGCCATCGCCTCGGTGGACAGTGGCCAGCTCCTTCGCCCCGTGATGCCGCTGGGGACGCGATCACCGCTCGGCCGCGGCGCCTCGGGGATCGTCCTGCTCGCCTACTCCGACGAGTGGGTGTACGGGGAGGTGCAGCAGCAGCTGACCGAGGAGGAGCGACGCACGCTGCTCACGCCGCGGCAGCTCCGCACCATCCGACAGCGCGGATGGGCAGCCTCCGACTCGTCCATGGAATCCGGCCTGTCAGCCGTATCGGCCGCTGTGCTAGACGAGCAGGGAGGCATCATCGCGGCGGTGACACTGGCCGGCGCTCGGGCCCGGATGCCCAAGGATCGCCTGCAAACCTTCGTCCATCCGACGGTGGAGGCCGCTCGCGAGATCGCAGCGGCCGTACGGGGCAACGCCATCGCCGCTGAGGAGTCGCTGTGACCACCCCATCCCTGATGCCCCTCGACGACATCGTCGTGCTGGACGTCGCCACGCTGTTCGCCGGGCCCGTGGCCGCAACCATGCTGGCGGATTTTGGCGCCCAGGTGATCAAGATCGAGCACCCACGCAAGCCGGATGCCGCGCGCAGCCACGGCCAGTCCAAGGACGGGCACGGACTCTGGTGGAAGATCCTGGGTCGCAACAAGCGTGCGATGACACTCGAGCTGTCCTCGCCGGCGGGCCGCGATGCCTTCCTGCGCCTCGTCGCGAAGGCCGACGTCGTCATCGAGAACTTCCGCCCCGGAACCCTCGAGCGGTGGGGCCTGGGCTACGACGTGCTGCAGGAGGTGAACCCCGGACTCGTCCTCACCCGCGTGACCGGCTTCGGCCAGACCGGTCCGCGCGCTGGCGAGCCCGCCTTCGGCACGATTGCCGAGGCGATGAGCGGCTTCGCCTACTCCACCGGCCAGGCAGACGGGCCTCCGACGCTCCCTCCACTTGCCTTGGCCGACAACATCGCCGGCATGGCGGCGGCGATCGCGACCCTGACCGCCCTCCATGCTCGGTCCCGCACGGGACGTGGTCAGGTTGTCGACCTCGCCATCATCGAGCCGATCCTGGCCGTGCTCGGTCCCCAGGTGACCATCTATGACCAGCTGGGGATCATCACGCAGCGCAAGGGCAACCGCTCGGAGAACAACGCCCCGCGAAACACGTACGTGACGGCCGACGGCGACTGGGTCGCGATCTCGACCAGCGCACACTCCATCGCTGCGCGCGTCATGGAGCTCGTCGGTCGCCCCGAGTTCATCGAGGAGCCGTGGTTCTCGGACGGATTCGAGCGGGCACGCCACGCCGACGAGCTCGACGCTGCCGTGGGCGGATGGATCGCCCAGCATTCGACTCAGGAGGTCGTCGAGGGCTTCCGCAGCGCCGAGGCAGCTCTGAGTGTCGTCTACGACGTCTCCATGGTCGTCGAGGACGAGCAGTACAACGCCATTGGAGCACTGACCCGCGTGGACGACGCCGACCTCGGCTCCGTCCTGATGCCGAACGTGCTCTTCCGCCTCTCGGACACCCCGGGCCAGGTTCGGCATACGGGGCGTGGTCATGGCGTCGATACCGACACGGTACTGGCCGACTTCGGTTTCTCTGCGGACGAACGTGCGAGCCTGCGCTCCGCCGGAGTCATCTGACGTGGGTGCTGCAGCATGGCTCTACGTTCCGGCATCCAAGCTGGACACCCTCCTGAGCAAGGCCACATCGTCGGCCGATGCCGTCGTTATCGACCTTGAGGATGCCGTGCATCCGGACCAGCGTCCGATGGCGCGCGAGTTGGTCGAGCAGTGTCTGACGTCACGGGCGGTGCCGGTGGACCTGCGCATCAATCCAGTGGGGACCGACGACTTCGCGCGCGATGCCGCCACCGTGGCGAGGGTGGCCGGCCACCTAAGCGGCATCCGCCTGCCCAAGGTGGACACGGCCGCCGACGCCCGTGCGGCCGCCGACGCCTTGGCCGAACACTTCGACCGTCCGTTCCTCGTCTGCCAGCTGGAGTCGGCGCGCGGCGTGACGAACGCCCATGACATCGCTGCGGTCGCTGGCGTCCAGTCGATCATGCTCGGAGAGAGCGACCTGCGTGCGGACCTCCGGGTCCCTCGCGGCGAGGAGGCGGGCCTCACCCTGGCCCGGCAGACCGTCGTGCTCGCGTCCAGGGCCGCAGGACTCGAGCCCCCGATCGGCAGCGTCTTCCCCCGGATCGACGACGATGCCGGACTGCGCGCATCGACTGAGCTGCTGCGCGCCTACGGCTTCCATGGACGGTCGTGCATCCACCCGCGCCAAGTACCCATCGTCCGGGCGGTGTTCGCACCTACCGAGGAGGAGATCGCCTGGGCGCACGCCGTCGCGTCGACGGCCGAGGCCATGAGCGCCGTTTTAGAGGGGGCCGCGAAACTCGACGACGGGTCCTTCATCGACCCAGCGGTCGAGCGACAGGCGCGAGACATCCTCCGCCGGGCTGGAGCGACGCCATGAACACCGGACGGCTCGCGGATGGCCGGCACGTCACCGTCATCGACCTCGCGCAACCGGTGCACCCCGGCATCCCCCACTCCCCAAACCACCCCGGCTATCGCCATGCGCTGCTGCGCCGGCATGGCGACGCAGTTCGCGTGGATGGAACCTCCGGGGCGAGCGACATCATCACGCTAGGCACCCACACCGCCACGCACATGGACGCGCTCGCACACATCAGCCATGACGGCCTGCTGCACGGCGGTGCCGTCGCGGCCGACGAGCAGACCGGCGGGGTGTTCCGCCACCACGGAGTGGACACCATCGAGCCCGTCGTGGCACCCGGCTTCCTCATCGACCTGCCCCGGCTGTTCGGCGTCGACCGGCTGAAGCCGGGCCAGCGGGTGACGGCCGCGGATCTCGAGGCGGCGGCTTCCGACGTCACCGAGGGGTCCGCCGTGCTCGTACGCACCGGTTGGGCACAGCTGTGGGAGAGCCCGACCGACTTCCTGTCCCACGACAGTGGCGTCCCCGGTCCGGATGAAGGCGCATGCCAGTGGCTCGCCGCGCGTCAGCCACACGTCGTCGGCTCGGATACCACGGCGTTCGAGTGGATCCCGGCCGGTGAGGGGCACGCGCGCCTGCCTGGTCATCGGGTCCTGCTCGTGGAGGGCGGGATCCCGATCATGGAGATGCTCGATCTCGAGGAGCTCGCCGCCACAGGTCCGAGGGCGTTCACCGTGGTCGCAGCGCCGCTGCGCCTCGTCGGCGCGACGGCGTCCCCATTGCGGCCCCTGGCCATCGTCGAAGGCACCTGACCGTGATGGAGGAGACCGCCGTCGCCACCCTCGCGGCATTCGCCGCCGAGCAGCGCGACATCGCTTCTGACGAGGTGCTCGAGGACGCCCGCCAGCGGGTCCTGGACACACTCGGGATCTGCGTACCCGCGCTGCAGACGGACACCGGGCGAGCGATCCGGGAGCTGGTCCGCGCGTGGGGAGGAACTCCCCAGTCCGTGGCCCTCGGCGAAGCGGAGCGGCTGCCTGCGCCCAGCGCAGCCCTGGTCAACGGCACGCTCGCCCACGCCCTGGACTTCGACGACACCCACGTGCCGTCGATCTCCCACCCGAGCGCATCGACCGTCGCCGCCGCACTGGCCGTGGCGGAGGACGTGCACGCCCCGGGGCGGAACCTGCTCGCCGGCGTGGCCGTCGGGAACGAGATCACGCTTCGCCTAGGCAATGCCGCGTACGACCCGGGTATCGGCAACTCGGTGTTCTTCGAACGTGGCCTGCACGCTACGTCGATCTGCGGCGCGCTGGGATCAGCCGCGGCGGCAGGCGTGGTCATGGGTCTGGACCGGGTGCGGATCGCCCACGCCATGGGCATTGCGGCCAGCATGGGTGCGGGTCTCCTCGAGGCCAATCGTGCCGGCGGCTCGGTCAAGCGGATCCACTGCGGCTGGGCCGCCCACGCGGGTGTCGTGGCCGCGCAGGCGGCCCGGGCCGGGATCACGGGGCCGCCGACGGTGCTCGAGGGCCGCTTCGGCTTCTTCCGCGCCTACTGCGGCGACACCTACGACGCTTCGGCCCTGCTCGACGACCTGGGCATCCAGTGGCAATACGGCGACTGCTTCGTCAAACCCTATCCGACCAATGTCTTCACGCACACTGGCATCGATGCTGCACTCATGCTGCGCGAGCAGGGCGTTCGTCCGGACGACATCCGTGCCGTGCAGGTGGGCGTGCCCAGCCCGGTGCTCCGGACGATCGCCGAGCCACGTGCGGCGAAGATCCGTCCAGAGTCGGGCTACCACGCGCAGTTCAGCGGGCCCTTCACCTTCGCACTGGCCCTCGTGGGTGGCGGTGGCCTAGGGGTCTATCTCGACGACTTCACCGACGCGGCGGTCCGCGACCCCCGCATGCTGGCGCTGGCCGAGCGCATCACCCACGTGCCCAACGCCGAGTGCGATCGACTCTTCCCGATGCAGTTCCCCTCGATCGTGGACGTCGTCCTGGACTCCGGGGAGACTCGTCACGTCGAGGTGCTCGCGAACCGCGGAACCGCTCAGCGGCCGCTCACCGCCGAGGACCTCACGACCAAGTTCCACCTCAACAGCAGAGCCCTCGGTGAGGGCGCCGACCACCTCGTGCACCGCGTGACGTCCCTCACCGAGCGCGTCGACTGCAGCGACCTGCTCGAGGGGATCGTGCCCCCAGTCCCGTGACCTTGCGCCCTTCGCGAGGTGGACCCGCTCAGATCGGCGCGGTCACCGCGTCGTACGAGTACAGCCAGTGGTACCGGTCGGCAATGGGCTCCGCGCTCCACTCCCGCGCCAGGTAGTCGTCCGCTTTCTGCGGCGTTGCGAGTTCGGGGCTGTGGAAGCGCCCGGTGTTCGCGGTCGCCCCGCGCACCATCTTGCTGGTGCGCTCGATGCGCGCGTTCTCGTAGCGCTGCAGGGCCTTGGCGGGGTCGTCCGTGTCGTGGACGAGGCAGCGGGCAAGCACGATGCCGTCCTCCATGGCGTGCACGGCGCCCTGGGCGAGGAACGGCAGAGTGGTGTGACAGGCGTCGCCCAGCAGGCTGACCCGACCCTGGGTCCACTGCGGTATGGGCTCGCGACTGACGAGCGCCCACTTGATCAGGCTCGGGGCAGCATCGATGTAGGTCTGGATGTCCTCGTGCCACCCCGCGAAGTCCGCCCGGCACTCATCGCGATCCCCCGGCACGCTGCCGCCGCTCTCGGACCATTCCTTGGCCTCGACCGTCGCGACGAAGTTCATGATCGCCCCACCGTGCAGCGGGTAGGTCACCACGTGAGCACCTGGCCCGATCCAGGTGCTCCCCACCTTCTCGGTGAGGTGGGTCGGGAGATTCTCCATCGGGATAATACTGCGCCAGGCCACCATGCCGGAGAACTGCGGCGTGCAGTCTCCCCACAGGGCCGTTCGGATGGCTGATCGCCAGCCGTCGGCGCCGATGAGGACGTCGCCGCGGACCGACTCCCCGCCCGTCAGTTCGAGCGTGACGCCGTTGTCGTCCTGGGTGAATCCCGCGCAGCGAGCGTCCAGGTGAACGGCGTCCGGCTTCATGCGGCGGACCGAGCGCTCCAGGACTCCGAGCAGGTCCGGCCGATAGACGGTCAGGTACGGGTAGCCGTACTCCTCGACGACGAAGCTGCCGAGGGCGAACAGCGTCCACGCCTTGCCGGTGTTCCAGAGGCGGAACTCCTTGCGGTCCGGATCGCAGGACATGGCGATCAACTCGTCGAACACGCCGAGTTCCGCCAGCACGCGGCAGCCGTTCGGGCTCAACTGGACACCAGCACCGACCTCGGTCAGCGCCGGCGCCGCCTCGTACACGTCGACGTCGATGCCGGCGCGCAGCAGCGAGAGCGCGGCGGTCATCCCACCGATGCCACCGCCGGCCAGGAGTGCGTGCATGATCGAGCTCCGTTCGGGTTGGTGTGTCACAGGGTGATGCGCCGCAGCAGGCCCAGCGAGCTCATGACGGGCTCGTCGCTGGCACGGACCAGGTGGGCATCGAGGCTGACCTCGTGGGAGTATGGCCTCCAGCACGGCACCGCGAACACATCGCCGGCGCTCCACTCGAGCTCGACGCCGTCCACGGTCGTCACACCACTCCCGCCGAGCACCGTGAAGATCGAGTTGGCCGTCGTGCGGACCGTCGACGAGCGGAACCCGGACGACATGCGCTGAACGTGCAGCGCGACCGTGGGCATGGCCGGCTGTCCGAGCTCGACCTCACGCTCGGCCATGCCGTGTTCGCACGGGCCTGCCGCATCGAGTCGCGCCAGGGTGTCCGCGTGGCGAAAGGCGATCGGCGCCTCGGTCAGGTCCTCGGGATCATCCTGCGTGCCGGTGGGGTGCCGCTCGAAGAACATCGGCTCGAGCAGGTGCACGAGTGGGACGTCGAGGACGTCAACCCAGTAGCAGTCAGCGCTCGGCACTCCGTCGTACGCGTGCTCGTGCCACAGGAACGACGGGGTGAGCAGCACGTCTCCGGGACGCATCTCGACCCGCTTGCCCTCGACGACCGTGTAGGTACCCTCGCCCTCGAGGATGATGCGCAGTGCCGCGGGCGTGTGCCGGTGCGCCTTGGCCACCTCGCCGGGCCGGATCATCTGATAGGCCCCGACCAGGGTGCGCACGGTCGCGTAGGTGTTGCCCTCGATCGGATTGGTGAGGGTCACGTTCCGGCGGTCGGCCATGGCGTGGTCCACGAGCGGTCCGGCCGCGTCGAGCACCGGCTTGATCTCCCGGTAGTGCCAGATGAAGGGCACGAAGTTCTTGTTCGGCTCGGCCCATAGGGCATCACGCTTCCGGTGCCAGCCGCCCTCGACGCTCAGCTGGTCGAATGAGGCGTACAGCTCGTCGAGGGAGGTGATGTCGAGCCGAGGGGTGTCGTCGATGCTCATGGCGAAATTGCTCCTAGTGCTGCTTCACGATGTCGGGCGTGTAGGGAGTGTCGAAGACGGGCGTGTGTCCCGATACGCCTTGGCGGACGGGGATGACCATCTCCCCCACCCGGTCGATGCTGATGCGGATGACGTCGCCGTCGACGACTGGCCCGACGCCCGCGGGGGTTCCCGTCGCGATGATGTCGCCGGGGTGAAGGGTCATGACCGCGGCTGCCATCTCGATCATGCCGGGGATGTCGAGCACCAGGTCCCGTGTGTTCGCGCTCTGGCGCAGCTCGTCGTTGACCCACAGTCGCATGTCCACGGCCGACGGATCCCCCACTTCGTCACCTGTGACGATCCACGGACCGACCGGACAGAAGGTGTCGAACGCCTTGCGGAACACCCGTTCCTCGCGTCCGCGCACGACCATGTCGAGAAGGCAGGCGTAGCCGAACACGTAGTCGCGCCAGTCCGCGGCCTCGATGTCCCGCGCGGTGCGGCCGATGACGATGGCGAGCTCCGACTCGTGGTGCACCTCGCGACCGGGGTTGGCGGGCAGCACCACGGGGTCGGCCGGTCCGGAGAGGGAGGACGGCGGCTTGAGGAAGAAGCCCTGATTCGTCGCCCGGTAATGGGCCTGCATCTCCCGGCCGTGATCGTGGTAGTTCACCGGGTAGGCGATGACCTTGCTGGGCCACGGGATGGGGGTGAGGAGGCGGACGCTCATCAGCGGGACGCGATCGCCCGTGAGCGCGGCTGCCTCGAGCGCCGGTCGGAGTCGATCGAAGTCGGCTATCAGGCACACCGTGCCGACGGGGGGCCAGTGCTGGTCCTGGGCATGGACGATCTCGGTGACGTCGACGATGTCCTGATCGACGACTACGCCGATCCTGTTCTCGCCGAAGCGCGCAATCTTCACGCCGGGCACCCCTCTAGTACGTCACCTCACTGAGCCGTCGTGTTCACTTTAGACCGGAAATCCCGCTCGATGCGGCTCGGTTCCACTGGGTGCGAGAGCGCTACCGCGCGCGCCTTCGGGCCCCCATAGTGAATGGGCTTGACCCTGTGACGTCGACGAAGGAGCCGATCCGCCATGACCACCGTGCGTGACGCTGTGATCTCGGTTCTGAGGCGCGAAGGACTCACCCGCATCTTCTCCAATCCCGGCTCCACCGAGGTGAGCTTCCTCCACGACCTTCCCGATGACGTCGAGTTCGTCCTCGGCCTGCACGAGGGTTCCGTGGTCGGGATGGCCACGGGGCACGCGATCATGACGGGGAGGCCTGCGCTCGCCCTCCTCCATACGACGGCTGGGTTGGGCAACGCAGTGGGAGCTCTGGCCACCGCACGCGCGAACCGCGCGCCCCTCGTCGTCGTCGTCGGACAGCAGGACCGCCGGCACATCGTCTCCGAGCCCTTCCTCGCCGGGCGGCTCAGCGGGCTGGCCGGTGACTATCCCGTAAGCGTGCATGAGCCGGCGCGGGCGGCTGACGTGCCGTCGCTGATCGCGCGTGCCGCGCGTGACGCCGCGCAGCTGCAGGGCCCGTCAGTGGTCATTGTCCCCATGGACGATTGGACCCAGAAAGCCGACCTCAGCGTCGAGCAGGCTGCTCCGCAGTCGCTGGTCGCCGGCCGCGGCGCCGACCCGGCCAGCCTGTCAGCGGTCGTGGAATTCCTGGACGCGGCAGCGAACCCGGTTCTCGTCCACGGATCCTCGCTCGACGACCTGGGCAATTGGACGGCCCTGGCCGCGCTGGCCGACACGCTTGACTGCCCGGTGTGGCAGGAGTCCCATGGCGCTCGCGCAGCGTTCGACCAGACCTCGCCAAGGTTCGCCGGCCACCTCCCCCCGGCTCGCGCCCAGCTCCGAACGGCGCTCGCCGATCACGACTTGGTCCTGCTGGTGGGCGGTCACGCCTTCAAGCAGTACCTGTTCGACACCGGCCCCTTCGTGGTGCCGGGCACGCGGGTGATCGTGCTGACCGACGATCCGCAAGAGGCGGCCATCAGCGCGGCCGACCTCGTGGTCCTCGGTCCCACCGCGCCGGCGATGACCCACCTGGCGGATGCGGTCACCCGTCGGCCGCGACGAGAGTGGGCAACTCGGAAGCCCGCGGCGGTGAGCGAGGCGGTCGTGACGGCCGATCGTCCGTCACCCACGCAGGTATTCGCGGCACTGGCCGCGCGCCTGCCGTCCCGAAGCACCGTCATCGAGGAGTGCCCGTCGTCGCGGCGCATCCTCATCGATGTCATCCCGACGCGGGAACCCCTCGGCTTCGTCACGCCCGCGATGGGCGGCCTGGGCTTCGCGTTGCCGGCGGCCATCGGTATGCGACTGGCCGACCCAACCCGACCGATTGTCGCGATCGTCGGGGACGGGTCCTCCTTGTACAACATCCAGTCCCTGTGGAGCGCCCAGCAGTACAGCACCGGAGTGCTGTTCGTCGTCATGTCCAATGGCGGCTACGCCGTCATGGACCGGCTGGCGCACGGCGCTGGGGGGAAGCCGGCGTGGCCTGGCTTCCCCGAGATCAGCGTCTCCACGATCGCGACCGGACTCGGCTGCCCCGCGCTGAGGATCCAGAGCCATGCCGAGCTCATCGATGCGCTCGAAGCGATCATGCCGTCGCTCGGCGACCGGACCGAACCCGTTCTCCTGGACGTTGCCGTCACGACCGACTGAGAATCGCCCATCGAAAGGAACCAGCACCATGGCCATCGACTGGCTTGCAGAGAGACTCCCCGAGGATCGGGAGGCCATCCGCGATGCGGTGTCCGACCTGTGCTCCAAGTACGACCGCGAATACTGGGTCCGCATGGACGAGTCAGGTGACTACCCGCAGGACTTCGTCGACGACCTGCAGCGGAACGGCTGGCTGTCCATGCTCATCCCGGCCGAGTACGGCGGCGGCGGCGCCGTTCTGACGGACGCCGCGGTCTTCCTGGAGACGATCAACCGCTGGGGCGGGCGCGGCGGCGATGTGCACGCTCAGCTATACACGATGGGAGCCGTGCTGCGCTTCGGCTCGGACGAGCAGAAGGCGCGATGGCTGCCGCAGATCGCCGACGGGCTGCGGCTGCAGTCGATGGCCGTGACGGAGCCGGATGCCGGCACCGACACCACGCGCATCCGGACGTTCGCCGAGCGGCAGGGCGACGTCTACGTCGTCAACGGCCAGAAGATCTGGACCTCCCGCGTCCAGCAGTCCGACCTGCTCCTCCTGCTGTGCCGCACTCGGAAGTACGAGGACGTCGAGAAGAAGACCGACGGCATCACCGTCCTGCTGGTCGATCTGCGCGAGGCCATCCCGAGTGGGCAGATCATTGCCGAGCCCATCAAGGTCATGAGCGGGCACCACACCAACCAGCTCACCATCTCGAACCTCGTCGTCCCCGTCGAGAACCGGATCGGCGAGGAGGACAAGGGCTTCCGCGTCATCATGTCCGGCCTCAACGCCGAGCGGATCCTGGCCGCGTCCCAATACATCGGCGCAGGTCTGTGGTTCATCGACCGCGCATGCGAGTACGCACGCGAGCGCGAGGTGTTCGGCCGACCCATCGGCATGAACCAGGGCATTCAGTTCCCGCTGGCCACGGCCTACGCCAACCTCAGGGCCGCCAGCGCCATCCGCTGGCAGGCGGCCGAGCTGTTCGCCCAGGGGAACGAGGGTGGTACCGAGGCCAACATCGCCAAGCTGCTGTCATCCAAGGCCCAGTACGAGGCGGCGAACGCGGCCATGGACACCTTCGGAGGTGCGGGCCTGGCCGTGGAGTACGGAATCGAAGCGAAGTTCCGGCAGTCGCGCGGGCCACTCATCGCCCCGATCAGCACGAACCTGATCCTGGCCGGCATCGCGCACCGCGAACTGGGACTGCCGAAGTCATTCTGATGGTCATGACATCCACCGACGCACTCGTCGAGTTCGCGACGACAGCATCGCGGCACGCGGCGACTCCTGCCGTGGTCCGGACGTTCGTCGACACCGTCGGCGTTGCCCTACCCGGCTACGAGACAGACGTACTCGAGGCACTTCGGAGGTGGGCGGCAGCATCACCGGTCGGCGGCGACGCGACTGTCTGGGGACATGACGAGGGCACGTCCGCCGCGCGGGCCGCGCTGTTCAACGGGACGGCGGCCCACGCCCTCGACTTCGACGATGCCGCGCCGTCCATGCCCATGCACCCGAGCGCGGTCCTGTGGCCTGCACTCCTGGCTTGGGGCGAGGTGCACGGAAGCAACGGGACGGCCCTGGTGCAGGCCTTCATCGTCGGGCAGGCAGCCTTCCGGGCCATCGGCGAGGCGCTGCCCATGGAGGAGCACTACCCACGCGGCTGGCACAGCACCGCCACCGTCGGCCGAATCGCTGCGACAGCCGCGCTGATCTCGCTCTCCGGCATCGATCGGGGGCGCGCCCGCCATGCCCTCGGGGTCGCCGCCACGATGGCCGGCGGCAGCATCGCGAACTTCGGCACCATGACCAAGCCTCTGCACGCCGGCCTGGCCGCGCAGGACGCCGTGGTCGCGATGGAGCTGGCGTTGGCCGGGCTGACCGCTCACGAGAGCCAGCTTGATCATCCGAAGGGCTTCTTCGCGCTCTTCGGAAGCAGCACCCGGGCGAGAGACGACCTGGCCGCCCGGCTGGACTGGTGGCGCGCCGAATGGAGCGAGGACCTGTCGGTCAAGCAGTACCCGTCCTGCTACGGGACTCATCGGGCGATCGATGGCGTCCTGGATGCACGGGACTCGATGGACCTGCCCGTGGCAGAATTCACCAGCATCGACGTCCTGGTGCATCCGAGCGGGCTCGATCCGCTCATCGGCGGCACGCCCACCTCTGGCATGGAGGGCAAGTTCAGTCTGCCGTACACGCTGGTTCGCGCTCTCATGGACGGCCACCTCGGTCTCGGATCCTTCGACGACGGCGCGGTCACAGACCCCGTGATGGTGGAGCGGATGTCGCGGGTCAGCGTGCGCACGGCCCCTGCACCCGTCGACCGACCGGACCTCGACGGCGAGCCGTATGCCGAGGTCCGGATCACGGGTACCGACGGCGCGACGGTCGTTCGTGTCGTCACGGTGACTATGGGAGACGCGCGCAAGCCCCTGACGGATGCGCAGATCGATGCCAAGTTCATGTCCTGCGCCGAAGCAGCCGGCTGGTCGGCTTCTGAGTCGACCGCCCTGCTGAGCCGGCTGCGGCAGCTGCCCGCACCTGACAGCCTGTCCACACTGCGTGACGCTCTGCGTCGCGCAGCCTGAAGGGATGACGCCATGACCGGCACCCCCGCGAACATGCCGAAGGTCGTGATCGTCGAGGAGGGCATGCGCGAGGGGATGCAGATCGAGAGCGTGGAGATCACCACTGAACGGAAGGTCGCGCTGCTCGACGCGCTCTCCGCAACGGGGCTGCAGAATATCGTCGTCGGATCGTTTGTGAGCCCCAGGTGGGTCCCGCAGATGGCACACATCGAGGAGGTCATCGCCCGCTTCACGCCCGCGCCCGGCGTCACCTACACGGCCCTCGTTCTCAACCCCAAGGGAGCCGAGCGCCGCGACGAGTTCGTGCCTCCGCTGACCGTCGCCCGAGACATCGGTCGCACGTCCGTCCACCTGTGCGACGTGTTCGTGAAACGCAACACCGCCAAAGGCAAGGTCGATGAGATCGCCCTGTGGCCGGCCGTCATCGACGCTGCTGTCGGGCGAGGCGTGACGGATGCGTGGGTCGCCATCAACGCCGCCTGGGGCTCGAACTGGGTCGGTGCGTTCAGCGATGACGAGCGGATTGACCTCATCGGCCGCCAGATGGTGGCATGGCAGGCGCGCGGGATCCGGCCGACCAAGGTGTGGATCGGCGACCCCATGAGTTGGAACACCCCCCGAGCCGTTGAGTCCACTCTGGCCCGCGTTCTCGACGCCTTCCCGTGGGTGCGTGACGTGCACCTGCACCTGCACGACGGACGCGGCATGGCGCCGTTGTCCGCCTACATCGCGATGCGCACCCTGGGGTCGCAGCACACGCTGTGGATCGACACCTCGATCGGCGGCATGGGCGGCTGCCCCTACTGCGGCAACGGCCGGGCGACGCGGATGATCCCCACCGAGGACTTCGTCCACCTTCTCGAGGCGGAGGGGTACGAGACAGGCGTCGATCTCCTGGCCCTCATCGAGGCCGCGCACCTGGCCGAGGAGATCGTCGGCCACGAGTTGTACGGGCATGTGAGCAAGGCCGGTCCACGACCCACCGGCACGGCGCTTTACGACATGGACATGCCGCTCGTGGAGACCATCGAGGAGGCGCAGCACTTCCGGCTCGGCTCCTCGGTGTACGACGCGTGCATGCGGCCATGGAAGCAGCCGGTTCGCTCCGCGGACCGGGATGCCGTCGAGGCCGAGTGGCCCCGAACGGTCGAGACCAGCAACACTGAAGGAGATAGGGCGTGACGGCGATGTCGCAGGCAGGATTCGGCTCGCTGCGCGGACTGCGCGTGGTGGAGATCAGCACGTCCGTGGCCGGACCGCTCGTAGGCGAGATCCTCGGCGACCTAGGAGCCGAGGTGATCAAGGTGGAGCAGGTGGGCAAGGGCGACGACACGCGCGGCTGGGCGCCCCCGAGCATGGACGGCGAGTCGATCACGTTCATGTCGCTGAACCGCAACAAGGCCAGCCTCGAGCTGGACTACAAGACGCCGCAGGGCAGCGAGGTGCTGGCCCGGCTCCTGGAGTCCGCCGACATCCTCGTCCAGAATCTGCGTCCAAAGGCACTCGCGAAGGCCGGCTTCGGCAAGGAGCGCCTAGAGGAGCTCAACCCGCGGCTGATCTACTGCGAGATCACCGGCTTCGGCCGCACCGGGCCGAAGAGCAGCGACGCCGCCTACGATCCGCTGCTCCAGGCGTACTCAGGCATCGTGAGCATGGTGCCGACTGCCGACGGGTCACCGGTCCGCGTGCCCCTGTCGATCCTCGACCGAGGCAGCGCCATGTGGGCGGTGATCGGCATATTCGACGCCCTGCGCCGCCGCGACCAGACCGGCCGCGGCACGCATGTCGAGACGTCACTGCTCCAGACGGCGATGTCATGGCTGAGCGTCCAGCTCCTCTCGGCCGCGGCGGGGCATGAGAAGCGCAAACCGCTGGGGTCCGGTCACGATGGCGTCGTTCCCTACGGGGCGTTCCCGGTATCCGACGGCTACATCTTCCTGTCGGCCGGCAACCAGGCGATCTGGGAGCGCTTCCTCGGGGCCACTGACGAATTGCGACTGCAGGATCGCGAGGGCTTCCGATCCAACCTGGAGCGTGCGGCCAACCGTGAGCTCGTCGAGGCGACCGTGAGCGACGTGACGCGGAAGTACGCAATGACCGACCTCATCGCCTTGCTCGAGGCCGCCCGCGTGCCGTGCTCTCCGGTGCAGCACGTCGAGGACATGCCGGGCGATCCCCAGGTCCAGGCGCTCGGCATCCTTGAGCCGATGCCGCACCCGATCGCCACCCAGCACCAGATCGTGAACCTGCCCCTCACGTTCAACGGCGATCATGCTCGTCATCAACGATGCGCTCCGTTGCTCGGCGAGGATACGGAGTCCGTTCTGGCCAGCCTGGGCTACGGGGCGGACCGCATCGCTGAGTTCTTCTCCACCGGAGTGGTCGCCCACACCCAGCAGCGACAGGACGGATGAACAGATGACCGACGTACCGACTGACGTTCTCGAGACCCGGACCATGGGTCGCACCCGGTTGCTGACGCTGAACCGTCCCGAGCGGCGCAATGCCCTCAACCGGGCGCTGAACGACGCTCTGGCTGAGGCGGTCATCGAGGCCGACCATGATCCGGAGATCTACGCGATCGCGATCACCGGAGCCGGGACGACATTCTGCTCCGGCGCAGACCTGCAGGACGCCAGGGACCTAGCCGATGCGGGCAAACCGTTCTACGGACCCCTGCACAACACCCGACGCAGCCTGTTCGAGGTGATGATCGACTCCCGCAAGCCGACGATCGCGATCGTCAACGGACCCGCGGTCGCAGGCGGCTTCGAACTCGCCCTGTCCTGCGACATTCGCATCGTCGCCGAGTCGGCGTTTTTCGCCGTGCCGGAGGCCAAGCGGGGTCGCGGTGCGCACTTCGCCTCCGTCGCCCTGCCCACGTTGGTGCCTCTCGGCGTGGCGATGGAGTGGCTCTACACCGGCCGCCGGGTCCCGCTCGACGAGGCCGAACGCTGGGGACTGGTGAACCTCACTGTTCCCAACGATTCCCCGGTCGACTCCGCGATGTTGTTCATCGACGAGATAACGTCCTCGGCGCCCCTATCGCTGCAGCGCCTGAAGCTGACAGCACGCCGCAGCCAGGGCATGTCGCCCCGGGACGCGATTAGGCTGGACATCGGACCAGACGTCTACATGTCCGAGGACCAGAAGGAAGGCGCGCGCGCATTTCTCGAGAAGCGCGAGCCACGCTGGCAGGGCCGCTGATGCTCGAGTCCGTCGACGTCTTCTACGGCGGAGGGTTCCACACCACGCGAGCTGGTATTCGGGTGGACCTCGTCGACCCGTCGACCGAGGAGGCCTTCGCCTCCGTGGGCGTCGCAACGGCCGACGATGTCGATCCCGCCGTGGACGCGGCGCAGACGGCCTTCGACGACTGGGCAGGGCTGACCTTCGCCGAGCGAGCCAGCGTGATCGATCGCATCGTGCGCGCCTGGCGTGGGCGTGCGGATGACATCGCAGCGAGCGTGAGCCGTGAGATGGGCATGCCGTTTGCCAACTCACTGCTCTCAAACGGCACCGGCTCGGCGCGCAACTTCGAGTACTTCGCGGACATGGCGCGGGCATTCGACGCCGAGCAGCGCCGGACCGCGCTCTCGTTCCCCGGCGAGTCCCTCGTGCGTTGGTCGCCGGTAGGCGTGGTCGCCGCTATCGCGCCGTGGAACTACCCGTGCTACCTCATGACGAGCAAGCTGGCGCCCGCCATGGCGGCGGGCTGCACTGTGGTGCTCAAGCCACCCATTGAGAACGGCGTCACTGCCAGGCTGATGGCCGAGGTCATGATCGAGGCAGAGGTTCCCGCCGGTGTCGTCAACATCGTCGTGGGAGACGTCGCTTTCGCCGAAGGTCTCGTGGCGCACCCCGACGTCGCCAAGATCGCCTTCACGGGATCCACCGCCGTCGGCAAGTACATCGGCGCCGTGGCGGGCGGCAGGCTGGCCAGTACCAACCTCGAGCTAGGCGGCAAGTCGGCGGCCCTCGTCCTCAACGACGCCGACCTCGAGCACACGGTTCGCGAGCTGCCGCCGCTGTCGTTCCGCAACAGCGGTCAGACGTGCTTCGCGCAGACTCGTGTGGTCGCCACCCCAGCGGTCTATGACGCCGTCGTCCAGGGCTTCGCTCAGTGGACGGCTGCGCAGACCTTGGGCCCAGCCTTCGCCGAGACGACGACGCTGGGCCCGCTCGCCTCAGCTCGACAGCGCGCGACCGCCCACCGCTTCATCGACTCGGGGCTGTCCTCGGGCTTCCGGCTGGTAGCTGGAGGGCGGGACGCGGAGATCCCCGGCACCGGCTACTTCGTAGCCCCCACGGTGTTCGCCGATGTCGACAACGACAGCGAGCTGGCACAGGAGGAGGTCTTTGGGCCCGTGGTGTGCATCATCCCGGCAGCCGATGAGGACGATGCGATCCGGATCGCCAACGACTCGCGTTACGGACTTGCGGCAACCGTGTGGACCCGCGACACCGACCGCGGCATCCGCGTGGCCCGGCGACTGCAGGCCGGCACTGTCGGCATCAACGGCTACCGCCCGGATCTGGCCGCGCCATTCGGTGGCGTGAAGGAGAGCGGGTGCGGACGGGAGAACGGCCTCGAGGGACTGCACGAGTTCCTGCGACCGGACTCGGTGTATGTCTTCGACACTGCGAGCGGGAGACCATGACAGCCCTGTCGCAGGCGCTGGCCATCGTCGAGCACGTTCGGACAAGTGCGGAGGAGTCCGGACTGCGCGTGAGCTGCAGCGTCGTGGACGCGCAAGGACACGAGATCGTCACTATGCGCATGGACCGTGCCACGTGGTTCACACCAGGTATCGCCCGGGTCAAGGCCCAAACCGCCGCCGCACTCAAGCGCGACACGTCCGCCCTCGGCGCGCTCCGTGAGGCGTTTCCCGACCTTCTCGACCAGGTGGGGGAGCAACTGTCCTTCACGCCGACCACGCTCTCCGGTGGCGTGATCCATGCGTCCGGCGTTGCCGTCGGTGTCAGCGGTGCCCATCCAGATCAGGACGTGAGCTTGGCCAAGGGCGCGATAGCGCACGTTCTCGACGGCTGATGCGCACCCGCCTCACCACCGCAGCTCGCTGACGCACTTCCAAGGAGAACGCCATGCTTCCCGCTCGGCTGCACGGGCGTCGCGGGCGGTGCAACTGCTTGTCACGCTGGGCGTGCTCAGCGCCTTCGGGCCAATGTCCACGGACCTGTAC
>CAFBNE010000038.1_pt1 | contig 24973 bp, 26 predicted proteins | sample 7269181 | NCBI WGS metagenome assembly CAFBNE01 (sample SAMEA6814085, study PRJEB35770) | uncultured Actinomycetes bacterium | biome: Freshwater; feature: Freshwater reservoir; material: water | place: Czech Republic | collected 2017-05-23 | depth 30m m
CCTGAGTGATCGTGCCATTCGTAGGCGAAGCGGACGGCAATCCGATTGCCGTCGAAGGCCCAGAGTTCCTTGATGAGCCGGTAGTCGAGTTCTCTGGACCATTTTTGGGTCAGGAAGGCGTGGACCTCGGTTCGGCCCACCGGGAACTCCGAGCGGTTTCGCCAGGCGGTGTCCTCGGTGTAGACCTGAACGACCCGATCAGGGTCACGCGAATTCCAGGCATCCTCTGCCATTCGCACCTTCTGCGCGGCGGTCTCGCGATCGAACGGCGGTGTTGGCTGCTTGGCTTCCATTTGTGCTCCGACAGCGTTGGGCCACGTGCGGGTCGCATCAGAAAAGTGATTCGACCCGCACGCTGGGGGTTATGGAATCGCTACGCCCAGCACGAGGAGCACTGGGATGAGGAAGAAGGTGAAGATGGCGGTGATCATGAGGATGATGCCGAGCACCTTGGGCTTCATCTTGCCGTAGGTCGTCAGGGCGATACTGAGGAACGCGATGACCCACCAGATGAGGATGAGGGTGAAGGTGGTGCTCCCGGAGAAGAAGTTCAGCCAGGCGAGCGGCAGGATCGCCGTGGGGATGGCAAGGTTGCCGACGACCCGCAGGTCGAGATCGAGGATCTCGGTGAGACCGAGGGCGATGAAGAAGAGGCCATAGAACGCGATGAGGCCGGCGAGCAGGAGCGATGGATCTGCATCGATCGGTCGCGCCGCAGTGATGTAGATGCCGACGATCAGGTCGACGATACCGGCGACAAGAGCGATCCAGCCCGCCGAGACGATCGGGCTCTTCTTCCCTTCTGCTGCATTGGCTCCGATGCCGAGGAAGAACATGGCCTGAACGAAGACTGCCAAACCGGTAATAACAAACACCATTGTGATTGGGGGCACCGGGTGCTCCTCTCATGAAATGGCCGGATCTTTCCGATCCGACACAGGTAAATCACGAAAGTAGAGAGGTAAGGGCCGGGCGTCAATGACATTGGTGACATTTCTTTGCCGGAGTGTTGCCAAATCATGACAAAGTAGGGCGAATCGCCCATCGGCGATGGTGTGGACGCGGTCGAGTTATGACGAACGCGTCAAGCCAGTCACGGTGGTGGTGCGAAGGTCCAAGGCGACCCGAGACTCGGATCCAGCCGTTACCGTGATGACGCCGGTGGTGTCGATGGCTCCGACCCGAGCGGCGGCCAGCCCAGCTTCGAGGAACACGTCGATGCAGCACTGCGTCGTGCCGGGATCGCAGGTGAGGAGGAATCCGAAGCAGGGGAAGCAGTTGCACCAACGAGCGAGCGGCACTCCGGGCGGGGTCGGCAGGACCTCGAGATCGATGTCGGCTCCGAAAGAGCCCCATTCGAGCAGCATGGCCAGCGAGCCGAAGAGCCCGGCCATGCTGATGTCCTTCGCAGATGCGGCCAAGCCGGATTCGGCGATGCGGGCGAGCAGGCGGACATCATCGCCGAGGCGGGCCCCGCGCTCGGCAAAGGAGGCGAAGAAGGGGAAGTCCTCGCGCATGACGCCTTCGGTGCACGCGGCAACGACGAGGTCCTGGCCGGCAGCGACATTGGTCGTGGACAGGACACTGTTGGTGTGTCCGAGGGCGAAGGCCGAAACCGAGGGCGGCCCCTGCGTGATGGTGAGATGCCCCCCCACGATCGGGACCCGGTAGAGGTCCGCTGCGTATCGCATCCCATCAAGGATCTCCCGGGCTACCGCCTCGTCGGCCACGATCGTGTCGACGATGGCATCGGGGATCGCACCCATGGCCGCGACGTCGTTGACGTTCGCGAGAATTGCGGCGATCCCAGCGCCTCGGGGATCTGCCTTGACGAACGGCGGCCAGAGCGCCTCACCGCAGACGATGGCGGTTGTTCCACCCATCGCCACTGCGGCGCCGTCGTCGCCCGGACCCTCGAGGAATCCAGATGGCCCGATCGCGTCGCTCACCATCCCGATGGAACGCTTCGCCTCGATCGAGGGGTTGGCCGCAACGGCAGCGACGAGTTCGTCGAGTTCCTCGGCGGCGATTCTCCCTTCATGCATGCGTTGCTCCGATCTGGGCATCAGTGCCGTGGGGACGGGTGGCTTGGGGTGAAGTGCCGAGGTGTCGATTCAACCGTACGCTGGGGGTGGCGGTCCGCGCGAATGGCGGGTCCCGCGAAAGGGTGTCGTAAAGTGAATTCCTGCGTAGTATAGGAGACATGATGCCGGACTTCCTGGGGCTCCCAGACCTGCCTCAAAAGCCGCGCACCCGGGGCATGACTCATGTGCTTGACAAGGGGATCCCTGTTGCGGCCATGGCGGACCACCTCGCATCGCACGTGGACTTTGTGGATGTGTGGAAGTTCGGCTGGGGCACGGCCTACGCCGAGCGTCATCTGGCGAAGAAAATAGAACTGCTGCGAAGCCACGGGGTGACCGCCTGCTTGGGCGGGACCCTTCTGGAGATCGCCTGGGCGCAGGGAAAGTCCGAAGCATGCCTGGATTGGGCGTCCGGGGTCGGGTTCGAGGGCGTTGAGGTATCGCGTGGGACGGTGCCGATGGGCACCGATGAGAAGCAGGAACTCATCGCTGTCGCCGCGCAGCGCTTCACTGTTTTCGCTGAGACGGGCTACAAGAGCGCGGATCGAATCCTGCTCGCCGCCGAATGGCATCAGGAGATCATGGGGGATCTTGAGGCTGGCGCGCGGTTCATCGTCGCCGAGGGGCGCGAAAGCGGCACCGTCGGTGTCTACGATGCCGACGGCAAACCCAGGCCCGACATCATCGACGCTGCGATCCGCGGCGCCGGGCTCGCGCGAACGTTCTTCGAGGCGCCCCGAAAGGACCAGCAGGCCTGGTTCATCAACATGCACGGGCCCGAGGTGAACCTGGGCAACGTGGCTCCCGATGATCTCCTTCCCCTTCAGACCCTGCGCCTGGGCCTGCGCGCGGACACAGCGCTGAGAAACCTCGCGGAGCAGCTTTCCACCGGTCAACCGACGTGACGACCCTCACGCGCGATCGCCTGCGCGAGATGTCGAACGTGGTGCCGAGCGCCTATCGCGGGGTTGCCGTCACCTCGGTCGAAGGCCCGCTCACCCACGCGTCGATCATCGAGCACTTCACCGGACGGGAGATCTACCGCCGCACGCGTTTCATCGTGGCACGCGAGCCCGGGGTCGGAACATGGATCCTGGCGGTCGAGCGCGCAGACCCGACCCCACTCTTCTCGGCTGCGACAAGTGTCGAGGTCCTCGCCGAGCCAAGCGAGTGCGCCTACGTGATCGAACCCGATATCGATACGGCGGTTCCATCGAACCTCGCCCGGGTCGCGATCACCAAGGCACCGGCGGCGAAGGCCGTCGTGGTGGAGGGCCGCTATGCGCACGTGAACTTCATCCTGAACGCCGCACCCCTGTCCATTCGCGTCACCGAGGTCACCCCGCCCTTCCCGGCCAAGCTGTTCGATCAGGTGTGCCGACTCCTCGACGTCGCCGAGGAACTCGTCCCGATGGTGGCGCGCCTTGACGCCGTGACCTTCGACGAGCTTGCGAAGCAGGCACCGAGCGGGGAGTACCTCCTGCCGTGCCGGGGGTCGGCCGTCGACATCGATGGCGCTGAAGTCGCCTACCTCGATGAGCGGCCAACTCGCTCGGACTGGACCCTGCTCGGGTGCGACCGCTCGCTGGAGATCCACGAGTGGTTCTACGGTGACCGGCCGCCGAACGTCTCGATGTGCCCACGCAAACGCCCGGACGAACTCAGCGGGCCGTCGCTCGTGAAGTGCTGCCTCATCGAGGAAGCGATCGATGTCGAAGGGGGCCGGGTTGTGGTGCCCTGGGGTGCCTCCTTGGAGCAGGTCAGGGAGGGCTTGAGGGAACTGGCCCGCTATTGGGAGCCGACGTGGGCACCCGTCTGACGGACTCGCTCATCTACCGTCATTCCTGGACGACCCCGGCCCTCGACTCCATCTTCGAGGAAGCCAACCGCCTCCAGTCATGGCTGGACATCCTCGTGGCACTCGCCAGTTCCCAGGAGGAGTCCGGCATTGTCCCGCCGGGCGTTGCCCAGGCAATGCGCGACGCTGCCAGGGTCGAGGATCTCGACCTTGAATCCATCGCCGACGAGACTCGTCGCACGTCGCACTCGACCCTCGGACTCATCCACGGACTGCAACTATTGGTGCCGGAGGAGATCCGCGAGTTCGTGTACTACGGCGCCACCGTGCAGGATCTCACGGACACCTGGTTCGGCATTGCGATGCGTGATACCGGTGCGATTGTCCGGGCCGACCTCGTCAGGGTCGAGCGGGCGTCCGTCAGGCTCGCGCGCGCTCACCGCGACACTCCGATGCCTGGCCGTACGCACGGGCAGCCGGGAACTCCCATCACCTTCGGATTCAAGGCGGCCGCTTGGGCGGATGAGGTGGCCCGAGGAATCGAACGACTGGATGAGTCCGGGAGGCGCTGGGCGGTCGGGCAACTCGCCGGCTCCACCGGTGGCCTAGCGTTCTTCGGGGAGCATGGCACGCGGGTCCGTGCCCGCTTCTGCGAGTTGCTCGGCCTCGAGGATCCCGGAATGTCATGGACCTCGACCAGGGATCGCATTTCCGAATTCGGAACCGTGATGGCCATGGCATCGTCAACGCTTGCGCGGATCGGCAATGAGATCTACGAACTCCAGCGCCCTGAGATTGGGGAACTCGGCGAACCGCGTGACGAAGCGGCCGTTGGCAGCATCACGATGCCGCACAAGCGCAACCCTGAGTTCAGCGAGCACCTCGACACCCTCGCCCGAATCGCTCGCGCCGCGTCCGGCGTCCTCGTCGAGGGGATGGTCGCCAGCCATGAGCGTGACGGAAGGGGCTGGAAGGCCGAATGGGTGATGCTTCCCGAGGTCGCGCTCACCACGGGCACCGCCGCCTCCCTTGCGGCCGCTCTCGTCGAGGGCCTCGAGGTCAACGCGGCCACCATGCTCGCCAACGTGCGCGCGACGGGCACGTCAGGGACCGAGGCAGTGCTCGTCGCCCTGTCCTCTCGTATCGGCAAGCACCGCGCTCAGGCGCTTCTCCAGGAGGCGCTCGCGAGCCTTCGCGGCGACGAGAATGCGGGTGAGGTCGCCGCCCTCATCGCCGCAGCGACGGGCGAAGACAAGGATGTGATCCTGCGCTGGATGGAGGCACCGGCAACGACCGGTGCACTCATCGACGTCTGCCTCGCCCGACTCGAGGACCGCGAGCGATGAACCCGACCCAGCGACACGCCCGCTTCCCGCTCGGGGTCCGTCCGACGCCGCTCCATCGAGCGATCCGGCTTCGTGAGGATGCCTCGCTCCTCCTCAAGCGCGACGATCTCACCGGATTCGGCCTCGCAGGCAACAAGGCGAGGCCACTTGAGTTCCTCATGGCGGATGCACTCGCGCGAGGGTGCGACGTGGTCGTGACCGGCGGTGCGCCCGCGTCCAACTTCGCAGGCGCCTGCGCCCACGCGGCCTACATCGCCGGCCTCGACTGCGAGGTACTCGTCGCTAGCGGCCCGGCGTCGTCCATGCCGCTTCAGCTGGCCCGCGCCTGCGACGCGTCCGTCCGTCCGGTCGAGTGCGATCGCAGTGCCGTCGATGATGCAATCCAGACGCGGGCGGGCGAACTCGAGTCGCAGGGACGGCGTCCGTATGCCGTTCCGCGTGGAGGAGCGACCGCTGTCGGGGCCTTGGGCTTCGCTGACGCCGCGGTCGAAGTCCGCGCGCAGCTCGATGATCTCGGAATCGATCCGAGTCGGGCCACGATCGTCCTTCCCGTTGGGTCCGGTGCCTCACTCGCAGGGTTCATGGCAGGAAGTGCCGCAATGGAGATCGACTGGCGCGTGGTGGGGGTGTCGGTGAGCCGACCATCAGCCCAGATGACGGCCCAGGTCATGAGCCTGTCGACTGGCTGCTCTTCGCTCATGGGAACGAGCCCAGCGCCACCGGGCGCATTCACGCTCGTCGACTGTTCGCAGGATAGCGATGCGCTCGAGGGTGACGGGGGAGGTGCCCGGTTGATGCGGGAGTCCGAAGGCATCCTCCTCGATCCGCACTACGGGGTCCCCGCCTTCGACGTCGCCATGCAACTGCACGCCACGGATCGGGAGCCGGTCGTGCTCTGGCAGACCGGAGGTCTACCGGCCGCCATCGAGTTCGTCGGGGTCAGCGACTCGCGTGTGATGGGGCGGCAATGACCAGGGAGCGCGATGATCTGGCGGCGTCAGGCTATGCGTGGGAGATCGCCGATGCACCGGTGCTCCACGATGCCCTCAACCTCGCGGACCTCGAGCATGCCCTTGAATTGAGGGCGATCGGAGCCCTCACCGACACGGACGCGAAAACCCTGATTCGCGGACTCCTCATGCTGCACGGCATCCCGTGCGAAGAAGTCGGGTACGACCCTTCACAGGGGGAACTGGTGACCTCGCGGGAGGCCTACCTCGCGGACAGGATCGGCGACGTGGCCGGATACCTGCGCGCTGGCCGAACCCGGCGCGAGGCGGTCCGCACCGCCTTTCGGATCGTGGTGCGCCGCCAGGTGCTCGATCTCGTCGTTGATGCCTGCGAACTCGCGACCATCGTGTGCGACCGCAGTGAGGAGCATGCGCGAACCCTCATGCCCGACTACACCTACCTGCAGCCCGCGCAGGCATCGACCTTCGGCCACTACCTGCTGTCATTCGCTGATCCGGTGTTGCGCGACGCCCAACGACTCATGACGGAGTACGCGAACGTCAATCAGAGCCCGGCCGGATCAGGGGCGGCGAACGGATCCCCCTTGATCAAGGACAGGGAGGGCGCGGCCGAGGCCCTGGGCTTCAGCGCCCCGGCGGAGCACATCCGCGACGCGATGTGGCAGACCGATCCCTTTTCGCACGTGCTCTTTCACGCGACGTCACTCGTCCTTGCTGAGGATCGCCTTGCAGAGGACCTCGAGATCTTCGCCAGCCGTGAGTTCGACTTCGTTGCCCTGGCCGACAACGCCGTCCGCCCGAGCGTGCTCATGCCGCAGAAGCGCAACCCCTATGCCCTCACCGTCGTGCGGGGATCGGCGGGGATCATGATCGGCCGGCTCACCGGCCAACTCGCTCTCGCCAAGGCTCCGTCAGCGCGCAGCGACACGTTCATCTACGCCTACGGCGAGGTTCCGCGTGCCCTCGATCTTGCCGGTCGCGTCACGAGACTGCTTCGCAGCGTGATCGCCGGGCTCACGGTGAACGAGGCCAGGATGGCGGGGGCCCTGGACGGGGGTCGTACCGAGGCAGCAGATCTCGCCACTGTGGTGATGCGGCGATGCGGGCTCGACTACCACCGTGCGCACGACGTGGTTGCCCAGGCAATCGCGCGCACGCAGGACGGCGCCAGCGTTGCCGATGGTCTCGCCACATCGTTGAACGAGATCGGGATCGATTCAATGTTGATCACCGAGTCGGACATGGCTGCGGTCCTCGATCCGTCAGCGCTCGTCGAGAGCCGCGATTCACTCGGCGGGAGCGCCTATGCCTCGATCATGTCGATGTGTGCCCGACGCCGCGCGATCGCGGACGTGCTTCGAGGGCAGGCGCTGAGCGAACGAGCGCGCATCGAGGAGCGCGAGTCATCTGTCGTCGAACGTGCACGTAAAGCATCCATCGCCTGAACCATCCATCGCCTGAACCATCCATCGCCTGAACCATCCATCGTGTGAAAAGGGAGTCCAGAAATGTCCGTGGCCCAGCGTGAACTGCCGACCGAAGCGAACATCATCAACCTTGGACTCCCCCTGTTCGCCGAGGCTGTTCGCGAGCAGGGGGCAACGGTGACCCATGTCGACTGGGGAGTCCCTTCGGGAAGTGAACCTGAAGTGGTGGCTGCGCTCACACGCTCGTACGGCGTGCGATCGGTGGCATTCGATGTCGCGAACGCTGAGGTCATCGCGAGGCTGGACAAGGCGTCACCCATGCTCACCGGGGTTGCGCCCGCTGGAGAGGTCATCCCGCGCCTTGGTGACCGCATGCTCCTGCATGCGGGCCCGCCCATCGAGTACGGCTCTGTGTGCGACCCTCTGCGGCGCTCGATGCGGGCTGCGGTCGTCGCCGAGGGGTGGGCGCTCGACGTCGAGAGTGCCGAATCCCTTCTGGCATCCGGCAAGGTGCTCCTCGGGGCTGCGAACGACCATGACACGGTGGTACCGATGGCAACTGCCCTCGGTCCGACAACGCCGGTCTGGGTTGCGGATAATCGCGAGGCAGGCACGCGCGGGTTCGCGCCGGTGAATCAGGGTCCGGGGGAGGTGCCCTGGTTTGGCCGGGAGACCCCGGCCGCGGTGGCCCGGCTCATCTTCCTGCGCGATATCGCCCAGCCGCGCCTGGCGAGGATCCTCGAGGGCCTCGCCGAGTCGAAGGGCCCGCTCGACATCATGTCGATGGCCGCTCAGGGCGTTCAGATGGGCGACGACGTCCATATGCGCACGCAGGCAACGACGAACCTCCTCGTTCGGGAGATGCTGCCGTTCATCGCGGCACTAGGCGATGACGCGGGCTCCTTGGAGTTCGCAGATTACCTCTCGAAGAACCACCTGTTCTATCTCACGATTGCCATGGCGGCTGCGAAGTCGCTCACCCTCTCCGCCCAGCAGGTGCCGGGGTCGACGGTGGTGACGTCGATGGCGCGCAATGGCACGACCTTCGGTGTGAAGATCGGGGCCTCGCAGGTCTGGCACATCACCGATGCCCCGCCGGTGGCTGACGCCCTGTACTACGCGGGATTCAGTGATCGAGATGCTGCGCTCGACATCGGCGACAGCGCGGTCCTTGAGCTCGTGGGCCTCGGCGGAGCAGCCGCAGCCGGCTCACCGGCCGTGGCGGCGTTCCTCGGTGGGTCGATGGCTGATGCGGCGCGGGCCACTGACGAGATGACTCGGGTCTGCCTCGCAGACAGCACCAGGTTCAAGATTCCCGTGCAGGGGTTTCGCGGTACGCCACTTGCGGTCGACGTCCGCAAGGTGGTCGAGACTGGCATCCGACCCAAGGTGACCACGGGGATACTCCACCACTCATCCGGCGGTGGGCAGATCGGTGCGGGGGTCGCGACGGCCCCCATCGAGGGGTTCCGTGCGGGGCTGTTCGCCCTTGATGACGACGGCGCCGGGATGTGAGGCCACCGCCCGATGTCGGATGTGCGGTCAAGGACGCCGTCGCGACGGACGGGCAGGGCGAGGTCATCGCGGTCTTCTCGCGAGCGAGTTACATCGCCATAGGCGGCAACGTCTTTGCCCTGCTATCGACGTCCGAGTCCAGCGGCCCGCTCCACGCCCGGTTCCGGGACCCACCGCGAGTTCGGCTCGGTGATCGGGCTGCCGTTCTCGGCGGCTGCCTATACATCGGGGGTGTGCTGGTGGATCTGCCAGCCCGTTTCTGGGAGCCGGCACCGCTGGCGAGCGGCGCACCGATCGCGAGGATGCTCGGGGCTGTCCTTATGCACGAGCCGGTCCTTGACCTCGGGTCGGGTGCGGACAACTCGATCCAGACGTCACTTGAGCGTGCGATGGATCGAGGCGGGCTTGGGGAGGCATGTAGGTGGGTCTTTGGACGCGGTGCTGGGCTGACCCCGTCCGGAGATGACGTGGCCGCCGGCCTTTTGATGGCGGACGCGTTACTCGGCCTGAGCGATGAGGCGGTGAGACTTGCGATCGTGGCCGTTGCACCGACACACGCGATCTCCCGTGCCTTTCTCACCTGGGCGGCCCGCGGCCAGTCGATTGAGCCCCTGCACCGACTTCTTGCAGCGTGCGCTCGCGAGGACCTCGACGCGGCCCGCAGTGCGCGAACTGAGCTCGCGGCGATCGGGCATACCTCAGGCCTCGACCTCGCCTACGGGGCGCTCGTCGGGTTCAGGCGAGCCCCGGATGAGGCGGCTGCCGCTCGCCCTGCTCTCCGGATGACGAGCAGGGCGCTGGCCCAGATCACCGCGTAGATCGAGACGATGATGTAGCCGAACGTCTCGAAATGGGCGCTGAGCGAAGCGACCGGTGTCAGGACCGTCAAACCCGCCTCGCGCACGAGGACCTCCGAGAGGTAGACGACCCCGATGATGGTGGCGATGGCCGCGGTGACGGCAGTCATGACGAGGTTCAGGCCGATGCGCTGCTGTGTCGCATCGGTGGTGGATGCGTACACGTGGACCATGGCGATCGAGTCGATGGTGTCGAACAGGCTCATGCCGGCGGCGAAGAGCAGCGGTAGGGCGATGAGCGCTCCGAATGGCAGTGCCCCGCTCGCGGCCCCCTCCGCCGAGAGGGTGAGGAGGGCCACCTCGGAGGCCGTCTCGAGCCCGAGGCCGAACAGGAAGCCGATGGGCAGCATCTGCCAGCTGGACCGCAGGTTTCGGTTGAGGCGTGCGCCGAGCAGGCGAGACATCGGGCCGCCCTGTCGCATTTGATCCTTCGCGTCGGCGTCGGTCAACGTGCCATCGCGAAGGCCCCTGTTCGTCCGCAAGAGCTGACCGAGCACCCGGAAGTTGAACCATGCGACGATGAGGAGGAATGCGGCCGCCGCAAAAGTCCCTATCCGACCGCCGATGTCCTGGAAGAGCTCCATGCCCTGACCGCTCAGGGCCCCTGCCGTGAGCCCCACGATGATGCACAAAATAAGGACCACGGCTGAATGCCCGAGGGCGAAGAAGAAGCCCAGTGCGAACGGACGTCGGCCGTTGTTCACCATGAGTCGTGCGCTGTCGTCAATGGCAGCGATGTGATCGGCGTCGAAGGCGTGACGGATCCCGAGCACGTAGGCGATGACGCCGATGCCCACATAGGCAGACCCCGCGGGCAAGGTGCGCGCGTATCCGAGGTAGAGCGCCCAGCCGGCGGCATTGAGAAGGAGGACTGCCCCTGCGATGAGGATGAGCGTTCTCTTGGAGCGTCCGGGCATGCGATGAAGGTTACCTGCGAGTGGATCTGCTGTCATGTACCTTGATGAATGTTCATCGTAGGTTGATGAACGCGGCCACTGACCACTGAACGGTATCTAGAGGGAGGCCCGATGGCGGATGACCGGTTGGTCACGGCTCGATGGGCGGGCGGCTATCAGGTCGACGTTCAGGCGGGAGAATTCGGCCTGCGCGTCGACGAACCCGAGAGAGTCGGCGGCACGAATACGGGACCACAACCGACTGACCTGCTCCTGAGCGCGGTCGCATCGTGCTTCGTGCTGTCGTTGGCGTATGCCGCCGCTAAGCGCGACATCGTGGTCGAGAGCATCGGGGTAGCTGTCACCGGCACGTATGAGGGTCCGCGTTTTTCGGGGATCCGGATAGAGGTCGACGTGGTTGCCCCTGATGATGTGGTCGCGACGCTCATCGCAGCGGCGGAGCGGGTCTGCTACGTCACGAACACCCTCAAGCGGCCACCGGAGATCACCGTGGTGAACCGCGGAGCCGGTTAGCCGTTGCGGAGGGCGACCCACAGCAATTCGGCGGCCTTCTTGCTTTGGTTTCGCCAGTGGTGCGGGACATCGCCATTGAAGTGAAGTGAATCGCCGGGTCCCATGGTGAGCTCTTGCTCACCAACCGTGAACTGCACCTTGCCGCTGAGGACGAAGACCAACTCCTCGCCCGGGTGCTTGAGCAACTTGGCTCCGCTGTCCGCGCCGGGAGCCATGGTCGCAACAGCCGCAGCGGCCTGGAACTGGCGGTAGGACCCGCTGATTCCGGTGAGGGCCAGTCCCTCATGTGGGGTGTAGACGGCGCGCCCGGTGCCGCCCTTCGTGAAGTGGACGGACTCCGGATGCGGGCCTTCTTCGGCGACGAAGTACCCGACAGGCACCCCGAGGGCGCCTGCGATCTTGAGAAGTGTTGTCACCGTGGGAACCATGCCGCTGCGTTCGATCTTGTGGATTGCCGCTGCGGAGACATCACTGCTCGTCGCCAATTGTTGGAGCGAGAGTCCCTGCGCCTTGCGAAGTGCCGCTATTTTCGGCCCGATCATGTTGACGATCTCTTCGCGCTGAACGGTGGCCTGCGCATGCGGCACGGACTTTGCGGGAGATTTTGGCTTCGCCCGAGAAGCTGGCATGGCTGCGTCTGTTGTGGGCTGATCTGTCAGCTTTGCGACCGTTCGTGCCACTGATACGCCTCCCGTGTGTTAGCCCTGATCGTATCCCAGCGCCGATGGATGGGGCATCCTCTGAGGTAGCGGGGAGCTCGCATCCACGAACTTCGAGCGATTATGGATTCCGTGAAAACGATTGACAGCCCCGTCGATATGTAGGATGGTGAACGCCTAGCAGCCTATTGTGTACGGCTTGAATCCTTATCTCAGACTGGAGCGACCTGTGGGTCAGCGCATTGTTGTAATCGGTGGCGGCGGCGGTGGCCTCGGTGCCGCCGGAGGCGCGAAGGCAGTTGATCCGGGTGCGGAGGTCATCGTCTTTACCGAGTACGAAGACGTTGCCTACAGCCCCTGTGGGATCCCCTTCGTCCACGGTAAGGAGATTCCGAGCTTCGAGGCGCTCTTCCTCGCTGACAAGCAGGCCTATGTCGATGCAGGCATCGACATTCGCTACAACACGACCGTCACATCGATCGATACCTCGAAGAAGACCGTTCAGGTCCTCGACGGGGAGCCCGTGGCTTACGACTCCCTCGTCATCGCCACCGGTTTCGGCTACGCAAATCCCGGGGTTCCGGGCGGGGACCTCGATGGCCTCTACTACGTCAAGAACATTCGCGAGGCCATGGAGTGGGACAAGCGACTCGATACCGTGAAGAAAGCTGTCGTGGTCGAGGCCGGACCTCTCGGAGTCGAGATGATCACAGCACTCGCCCATCGGGGTATCGAGACGCATGTGATCGATCCGAACCCCTGGGCCCTCGGCGAGGTGGCTGACCCTGACATCGTCGAACTCGTTCATGAGTCGTGGACCGAGCTCGGGGTTCAGATGCATTGGAACACCACGCTTGAGGCCTTCCTCGGTGACGACAAGGGGTCGGTACGCGGGGTCATGACATCAGGCGGCGAAATCGAATGCGACCTCGTCGTCGTCGCCACCCACAAGGTGCCGAACAATGCCCTGGCTGCAGCAGCAGGACTGAAGACTGGCAGCACCGGGGGCGTCATCATCGATGGTGGCATGAAGACCTCGGCGCCATCGGTGTGGGCCTGCGGCGACGTGTGCGAGGTGCCCCATGGCCTCGGCGGATTGCCGTTGCAGGGGCTCACCGGCAGCCACGCGTATGCGCAGGGCAAGGTCGCGGGAGCGAATGCCGCGGGTGGGTCGCGAACCTACAACCCTGTCTATGTTCCGTGGGGCATGGTGGCCGGCAAGTGGATGATTGGTGGCGTGGCGTTCGGTGAGGTCACGGCGGACGCCCTCGGCATGCCGCACGTCATCGGCATCGCCGACGGCATCTCGCGGGCGCGCTACTACCCGGGCGTGAAGAAGGTGCGGGTGAAGCTGATTGCCGAACCCGGCACCCTGCGTCTCATCGGGGCCCAGATGGTGGGCGGTGAAGGCATCAAGGAGCGAGCGGACTTCCTCGGTGTTGCAGTGAAGACCGGCCTCACCCTCTACGACCTCGCGACGATGGAGAACGTGTACTCTCCTCCGATCGGTGCGTTGAACGAGCCGATCGCCGTCGCGGCCCAAAAGGGCATTGCGGCATCGAAGGCTACGTGACATGCAGTCTCCATCGGCCTGGCTTCGGGTTAACGCGCAGCATTACCTGCTCCGAGACTCGCAGGCTCGCGTTGCACGCAGGCGCGGGTATGCACCGCCGAACACCGCGGGTTCGTTCTTCTGGACGAAGGTGTTCATCCCGATCTACCGGGTGATGCCATGGGGTCTGCGCAGGCGGATCATGGTGGCAATTCCCGGGAGCCACACGAAGCAGTGGGCAAAGCAAGGACTGCCGGAGGGTCCGGCGGTCTAGGTGGGTGTTACCAAAAGGAAAGAGGAGGACAAATGCCAAAGACCGTGCACAGAACTCTCCCGGCAGACGGCGAGTCGCTGTTCAATACCGAAGAGAAGCTCTTCCCAGACATCAAGGCCAAGCCAGGACAGAAGGCATTCGTCTTCATTCACACTGTGCCCTACGAGGGCTCGGTCCTGCTTGTTAACCTGTTGACCTCGACGCGCCTCGTGCGCAAGGGGTTCGACGTGAACATCGTCCTTTACGGCCCCGCGGTGCTTGCTGCCTCGGGCACGCGCGGCTACCCGGGTGTCGGCCAGGCGGCCTTCCCCGGTCACCTCGCGATCAACGAGCAGTTGAAGACCCTCATGAAGGAAGGTGCGACGATCTACGCGTGCCGGTTCGCCATGGGTGCCCTCTACGGTTTCGGCGAGGACGATCTCATTCCCGGTGTCGTCCCGTTCAACCCGCTTGACGTCCTTGATTCCGCGCTTACCGCGTGGACCGAGGGCGCGTTCCAGATGAACACCTGGACCGTTTAGTTTCCGTGACGCTGGTCGGGGACATAATCGTCCTCGACCAGCGACTGGAAGCCCGGTTCGCACTCGAGCGCTCGCACTGACCTGGAGGTAGACATGACTGGCATTCAAGCGGCAAGCGGTGTCGCCGATCTCGGCGGAGCAGAGGGTTGGGGTGTGGCACCTCTGCTCGATCCGGCTGAGCCGGTATTCAAGGAGGAATGGGAGGGCCGGGCGTTCGCGCTCTCACTCTTGTCAATGAGAATTTCGGGAACGAATCTCGACGCATTTCGCCATGCAATGAACCGGCTCGATTCGGAGCACTATTTTGATGACGGCTACTACGGTCGCTGGCTCTACGGCGCTGAGAACCTCCTCATGGACAGCGACATCATCGCTCCGGGAGCAGTGGAGGCAAGAGCGGCGAACATGACCGGTGGCCATGTGGATGAGCCTCCTGCCCCCGAGCCCCACAAGCCCGAGTACGCGCCCACCGCGGGCGGCTCCATCCGGGTAATCGAGGCACCCCAGCGCTTTCAGGTCGGCCAGCAAGTGCGTGCCAAGGTCATGCAGGCGCCGGGCCACACGAGGCTGCAGAAGTACACACAGGGGCATGTTGGCGTGGTGGCGATCGTCGAGCCGGCGCAGATCCTGCCCGATACCCATGCGCACTTCATCGCTGAGAATGCCCAGTGGGTGTACACCGTCAGCTTTGATTCCAAGGAGTTGTTCGGCCCCGCGGCGGAGCGGTTTACTCTCAACACTGACCTGTACGAGGACTACATGGAGGAAGCATCATGAGCACCGACGTCAGCGCCGATCGCATTCCGATCAAGCTTCGCGCGGAGGCCCTCGAGCAACTGCTCGTCGAGCGCGGCCTCGTCGATCCGAATGTCATGGACTCCTTCATCAAGACCTACGAGAAGGACGTCGGCCCGCTGAACGGCGCGAAGGTGGTCGCCAAGGCCTGGACGGATCCTGAGTTCAAGGCGCGCCTCCTCGAGAACGGCACGACGGCTGTCGCGGAACTCGGCTTCAAGGGGCCGCAGGGGGAGCACATCGTCGTGGTCGAGAACACCGACACCGTTCACAACGTCGTCGTGTGCACCCTGTGCTCCTGCTATCCCTGGCCGCTCCTGGGCCTGCCCCCGACCTGGTACAAGGACCCGGCGTATCGAGCGAGGGTCGTGAAGGAGCCGCGCACGGTGCTGGCGGAGATGGGCTTGACGCTTCCGGAGAGCACCGAGGTCACGGTCTGGGACAGCAGTTCCGAGGTGCGGTTCTTCGTGCTGCCGCAGCGTCCTGCCGCATCCGAGGGGATGTCCGAGGAAGAGCTCGTGGCAATCGTGTCGCGCGACGCGATGGTCGGCGTGGCCGTTGTGGGTGCATGATGTCGGCAGTCATCGAACTCGATATTGAGGGGCCGGCGGCCCCGCCGCGGGCGAATGGCGAACTCGTCTTCGCTGAGCCCTGGGAGAGCCGTGCGTTCGGGCTGGCGATGAGCCTGAACGAATCTGGCGTCTTCACGTGGGACGAGTTCCGCGAGGAGCTCATTGCGGCCATCTCCTCCTGGGAGCAGTCCGCTCAGCCGGGTGACTGCTACAGCTACTACCAGTGCTGGCTCACCGCGCTTGAGCGGATCTCCATCACGCACGACCTCATCCCAGCCCATTCGCTGCGCGAGCGGGCTCAGGAGCTGGCCGATCGACCCGCGGGCTACGACCACGGCCATGATCACGATCACGATCATGACCACGATGATCACGACGATCACGATCACTGAACCGACGCCCAACTGAACCGCCGCTCAACTGAACCGACGCCCAACTGAACCGGTAGCTCAGAGAAGTTCGGCGTACAACTGCGCATGACGCGCGGCAGATGCGTCCCACGTGTAGCGGGGCACGACCTCGCTGCCTGCGGCGACGAGTGTCGCGCGCAATGCGGGGTCGAGGATCAACTCCTCGAACGCATTCGCCAGTGCCACCGGGTCTGAGACCCGGGGGAGCAGGGCATTGACGTGGTCGGTGAGGAATTCGCCAAACACCGGGATGCTGCTCGCCACGACCGGCAAATCGGCAGCGAGGGCCTCGAGGGCGACGAGGCCGAATCCCTCCTTGACGGAGGGGTAGGCGAGAATGTCGGCGGCCCTGAACCACTGCGCGAGCGTGAGGTCATCGACCGTGCCGACCTGGATGACGTCCTCGCCCAGTGCCAGCCCCAGGCCTGGCAGCAGGGCGAGAGTCTGGAGGCGGTAGGCCTCGTAGTCCTGGAACGAATGGCCGCCGAGGATGACGAGCACGACCCGGCGCCCGCGGGCCCGAAGCAGGCCGACAGCCTCGAATAGCTCGCGGCTGCCCTTGCGCGGCTCTACGCCGCCAACGGCGAGGAGGACCGTCCGATCCTCCGCTCGGACGGAGTCGCGTAACTGTGATCGCACTTCGTCACTGATCGGCGGGAACCGGTCAGTCCGCACCCCATTGTGGACGATCTGAGCGTCGACCCCGTAGTCGCGCAGGAGGGTTTCCTGCCATGCTCGGCTGACGACAAGCACGTGATCGGGTTCGAGGATCGCCTTGCGCTGACAATCGATGAGAGCGGCAGTCGTGAAGTCATCAACGTGATGAACGGTGCGCACGACAGGCGGGCCGGCGCCGGCATCGCGCACCCGGGCCGCTGCCCTGGCTGAAATGCAGTCCTGCGCATGGAGGAGGTCGAAAGCCGAGGGGGTTGTGGCCAGTCCTCGTGCCATCGAGTCGACGGATGCGAAGACCTTGTCGTCGAGGGTCGTCGCGCCTTCGATGGCAGGAAAGAGGGTGAATGGGACGGACGTTGGTCGGAAGAAGGACTCGCCGGGTCCTCCGAGGGCGAAGAGGTGGACGTCGATGCCCCGAGCCTGCAGCGCCTCGGCTAGCTCGAGGGAATGGACGACACCGCCCCGTGGCTTCGTCGAATAGGTGAGGATGCCGAGCCGACCCTGAAACGTCACAGGGAGAGACTACGTTTTGCCCGGTCGCGCGAGGCAATGGCTCCTGCGGCGATGGCCGCACGAGCGTTGGTCTCCGTGACGAGGCAGCCGGCCTCAACGAGCTTCGCGACCTGTGCCCCGAAGTGCTGCGGGTCCTGGTCGGTGCCAAGCACATAGGCGACCACCTGGGGTCCCCCATCCGCCATGATGTCCCGGATGATCGGCACCAGGACTCCGGCAGGGTCAGGATGCGCCCCGTGCCCCAGGACCACGTCGAGGAGAATGACGCCGACCCTCGGGTCGACTGCTCCCTGCTCGAGCTGCTCAATGCGAGCCATCGGATCGATCATCGGATGCGGGCGCCCCTTCGTGTACTCCTCCTCGCCGAGGTCTAGGAGCACCGATGCGCCATCTGGCGCCGGTAGACCGAGCGATTTGTCGATGGGGGTGTTCGAGTAGACGGGGAGCGGGTAGGTCTTCCCGAGGAGTACGAGGGCCTCGTAGCACAGGGTGCCTCCGGAGAACAGGCCCCGGATGAGGGTCCGCTCGGCCGGGAGCCGGTCGATTGCCTGCGCGATGGTGGGTCCGTGGGTCACCGAGGTATCCGGAGCGCCCCTCTCGAGGAGTTCCATGGTTCGCAGGACTCCGCCTTCGAGGGTGTCGGCGAGGACGACCCCGGCAGGCGCCGTCATGGCCAGGTCGACGCCCATGAACGCGGCGACCATCGGGATTCCGACGGCGAGCGACATGACGTACTGCGCGACGCTGGGCGCCGGGGGCTTCGAGACGAACAGGATGACCTCGGTTGTGGGGTCGGCCTTCAGCGCTTCGATGGCCAGTGCTGCCATGCGCCCGCCGATGTCCTCGTTGAGATCGCGGCCACCGAGTCCGATGACCTGCGAGACACCGACACCCCACCGGTCAAGCAGGGCCATGGCCTCCTGGGCTCCGGTGCCTGCGGCGGCAATGACCCCGACAGGCCCGGGCGATACGACGTTCGCGAACGCGAGTCCGATGCCGGCGAGCATTGCCGTCCCGGCACCCGGACCCATGACGAGGCGTCCACGGGCAGCGGCATGGTCCTTCAGCGCGATCTCGTCGGCCCGGCTCACGTTGTCACTGAAGAGGAGGACGTCGAGTCCGCGTCCGAGTGCCTTGTTTGCCTCGAGTGCGGCATAGTCTCCGGGCACCGAGATGATGGCGATGTTGGCGGTGGGCTCGAGTCGAAGTGCCTGGTCGAGCGAGGTAGGTATCTGGTCGGCGCCGGGGGTTGCCGTCCGTCGGCTAGAGAACATGGCAGCCTCAGCGCGTGCGGCGGCTTCAGACGCTGCCGTCTCATCGCAGGCTTCGACGGCGATGAAGAGATCACCAGGCTTCGCACCGTCGAGATCGTCGGCGCGGAACCCCCGATGAAGGAGGGTCTCGATGTTCGCTGGCGTGGCCATCGCGGACGATCCCCACGTGACCCCGGCGCTCTCCTCGAGGACCCGCGTCCCGGACATCTGGAGGACGGAGTCGAGGTAGGTGTCCTTGAACAGGCGGATGGCAAATGCGGTCTTCATGGGCGGACGCTCCTCACGATGTGCGTGCCGGGCCCGGCGAGGCCGTCGAGTGCGGCGGACATGAGGTTCGCACTCGTGATGACGGCGATGCCATCGCGTGCGTCGACGAAGTCGATCGCGGCCTCCACCTTCGGACCCATGCTGCCCGCCGGGAATTGACCATCGTGTGTGTGGGTGCGCATCTCGTCAGCGGTCACCACGTTCAACTCCCGCTGTGTCGGCTTTCCGAAATCCAGGAGGACGGCGTCGACGCCGGTCACGAGGACCAGGGCATCGGCTTTGAGCTCGGCTGCGAGTAGTGCTGCGGCGCGGTCCTTGTCGATGACGGCGTTCACCCCTCGAATCGTCCCCTGATCATCGACGACCGGGATGCCGCCGCCTCCGCCCGCGATGACCATGAATCCCTGCTCGACGAGCGCCGTTATTGCGTCTGTCTCGAGCACGCGCCGCGGGCGAGGGGAGGCGACCACTACCCGGTAGCCGCGGCCAGCGTCCTCGACAATCGGCTGCCCGGTGCGCGCGGAGCGCTCCTGAGCCTTCTCGAGGGTGTAGAAGGGGCCGATCGGCTTGGTTGGGTTGCTGAACGCGGGGTCCCGGGGGTCGACGTCGACATGCGTCACGACACTGACGATCGAGCCGATGCCCTGGCCGCGCTCGTTGAGCAGGGCCGTCTCGATGAGGTGACCGATGAGCCCTTGGGTCATCGCTCCGAGGGCGTAGAGCGGCTGGCCCGGTACGAGAAGTTCGGCCTCGTCCTGCTGCACCGCGAGGTTTCCCACCTGCGGGCCATTCCCGTGGGTGATGACGACTCGCCATCCAGCCTCGTGAATCGCGGCGATGGACTTCACCATGGCCTGGCAGTTCGCGAGCATCTCGTCGTAGGTGCCGGATTGACCCTCGAGGGTGATGGCATTTCCTCCGAGTGCGATGACTGCGGTTCGTGAAGGGGTCTGGTCAGTCACGGAACGCCTTTCGCCGGGGCAGGGACTCTGAATGATTCGATTACCATATGTCATACGACACTTCATCGACACTATAGTTAATGGATTGACATAGTGCGCCACAATGGGCGAATGAACGCATGGACCCATGAGGCGACCACTGCCTTCGTCGCCAGGCTCGAGTCGGCCGAGCGCCAGATCTACCCCCTCGCCATGACCGACACCGACCGATACGAGCGGTCCGTCACCCTCATCGGGCTCCTGTCACGTCACCTTGATGGCTCCGGGGCCTCGGCGGAGGACCTCGAACTCCTCCGCCCGAAGGCGTTGACCCGTCTTCGCGGCATTGCGAGCGAACAGGCCATCGTCCTCGCGGACCTCGACGAGGGGGCGGTGGTGGATGCTGCCCTCGCCCAGCGCTACCGCGTCATACGAGCTGATTCGGCCGTTCATTCGAGTGAACGGGCGATCGAGGAGGCGAGGGCCGCCGGGGAGGCCTGGGCCCCGCTCGAGGCCCCAGACCTGAGCACCCTCGGGTTCGCGGCTGTGCAGCGATGGGTGGACATCCACCTAGAAACCGGCGTGCGGCTCGTACGGACGATCTCGCCCGATGCGCTCACCGGGCACGCCCGGTTCCGCATCGAGTTGCTCCATGAGGGGCCGGCGGATTCTGGGATGGTCATCGATTGCGACAATCGTCAGGAATGGCTGGACGAAGCGGCTGCATTGAGGCAGGCTGTGGAGGGTCAGGCAGTCTGACTGAGTTTCGCAGAAGTTAACTGAAGATGATGTTTCGTCTCCTAAGATGAACGCACGCGCCGTGAAGGCGCTGTTCGACAGCCTCGCCCCGGAGGAATAATGACAGCAATTTTGGACTATGCAGCGGTTCTCGAATCGATCGAGGCCGATGGGCGCGCGATCGCCGGAGCGCCAGCTTCGTGGGATGTCAGCAGCCTCATCATGGACGTTCAGGCACGGGGCCTTCGCGTCGAAGCGGAAATGGAGCGGCGCTCAGGGGGAGCGGGACCGACCGACGCCGGCATGCTGTGGATCGAGGGTTATCCCGTCACGGCGCCCACGGGCAACGCGACGGCATCGACCTCCCCGTACCTGCTCAAGGCGGAGGATGACGGGTACGGCATCTATCGCGATGACGTCAGGGTGGCATCGGCACGGGCTGAGCAGCGTCCGCGGTTCTACGACCTGAAGACCGCTGACGGCATTCCCTACGAGAAGATCGCGCTGCTCCACCTGGATTCCCTCGCGAGCACCGTGGTCCAGACATGTGCCTACTGGGGCAACGACGATCAGTGCACCTTCTGCGGCATTGGGCTGTCCCTCGAGTCGGGCCGCACGATCGTGAAGAAGACCCCGGCGATGCTCGCTGAGGTGGCAGTAGCCGCACGCGATCTCGACGGGGCGGTTGATGCGACCCTGACGACGGGCAGTTCGCGCGGGGTCGACCGCGGGGCGCGCTATGTCGGACGCTGCGGTCAGGCGGTCAAGGAGGCAAGCGGCCTGCCCGTCGAGGTCCAATTCGAGCCGCCCCTCGACCTCGATGTCATCAACGAGGTCGGCGACATGGGCATCGACTCGGTTGGCATCCATGTGGAGACGTTCGACCCGCAGGTCCTCGCGCGTGTCGCGCCAGCCAAGGCAGCGTCCGGGATCGAGTCGTACTTCGCGGCATGGGAACGGGCCGTCAAGGTCTTCGGCGAGGGCCAGGTGTCGACCTACGTCATCCTGGGCATGGGTGAGGATCCTGAGGTCACCATTGCGGGTGCGCGACGCGCAATAGATATCGGCGTCTACCCCTTCGTCGTGCCGCTGAAGCCCGTTGCGGGATCGCTCATGGAGGACTGGCCCTCCCCCTCCCGCGAGTACGTTGAGCCCATCTACCGCCGGATCCAGGCCTATATGACCCTGCGCGGCATGAACGCAGGAACCGCAAAGGCCGGCTGCGCGCGCTGTCAGGCGTGCTCGGGCCTGAAGTCGCTCGAGCCACTCGCACCGCGCACCGTTCCGCTGCAGATCGGCCCGCGACCAAGCTCATGAGCGCAGCAGCTGACCTCTCGCACGCCAGCGTCAGGGTTCGCGCTGCGCACCTGGCGCATGAGCGGGAGGGCCACTTCGCGGTTCGGCACGAGGTCTTCGTTCGCGACCAGAAGCTCTTCCCGCACACTGACGTCGACGAACACGACGATCACCCTTCGACCATCCATCTAGTCGGGGAGGCCGACGGCCTCATTGTCGGTGCCGTTCGGATCTATACGACGGTCGGCCCGAATCGCTGGCAGGGTGACCGTCTGGCCGTGCACCGTGAGCACCGGGCCTCGCATCTGGGGGTCGATCTCGTGCAGTTGGCGGTGGGTACCGCCGCGGCGCTGGGCGGCACGGTCATGGAGGCGCATGTTCAGGTATCGAATGTGCGCTTCTTCGAGTACCTCGGCTGGCAGATACTTGGGCCGAGGGAGATCTATGTCGGGACGCCGCATCAGCCAATGACGATCGATCTCACGAGTCTCGTCCAGTAGACGGGGCACTTGGTCCGACCGCTCGGGCCACGATTTGAGCAGGCAATCGCAACTCGCAGCAGGGGAAGTCAGTGAAGGCGTCGGGCGCAGAATGGGTCACTGCGAATGAGACGGGCAGGTGATCAAGGGGATCCTGTGTCGTGGCCCCGCGCGCGCCTCATCGTGAATTGGTGACCGACTCGCGGAAGCAGGACACTGACCCCGGGGCGCACGCAGTTCGCCCCGAAGGCCTTCGATGAGCACGAACCAGGTGAAGGAGATTCGCATGCACCAGATCTCGACTTCCGCCCGCTTGACAGTTGCGCTCGGCATGGCGGTGGCGGCCATGGCTGGGTGCTCCGTCAGCGGCAGCGTCGGCGGTGGTTCAGTCGACAAGGGTGAACTCGCGGTGCGGACCGTGGCCGCCCTCGAGGCTCAGACAGGCGTCACGATGGACCCGTCCGAGTCGCTCACCTGCATCGAGGACCTCAAGACCGATGCCGGCAGCATCGCGATGTGCGAGTACCGGGTGGCGAGCGAAAGCGTCTTCGATGTGACCGTGACCTCCAAGGGTGTCGGGTCGGATGACAACGTCGCATTCTCGGTCGTCGTGAGCGACACGCCCCGATAGGCCGGGGATTCGGCGGGCGACGACGACGAGGCCCCAGGGTTCGGCGCTTCAATGACGGGCTGACGAGGGTGAGCGCGCCATACTCCTTTGATGCGGGCATTCTGGAGACGACTGCGGACGGCACCACGCCGCCTCCTCGTCGTGATCCTCGCGGTGTGCATCGGCGTCGTCGGAATTCCCGCTGCGGCACCCGGAGCCTCGTCGCTCGCCGGCCTTGCTGCGGCGACCGGCCAGGCCCCTGCCGCAGCCCCGATGGCCGAGCTTGCCAAGCGACGCGATCCCCGGTGGCCGAACCGTATCGGCTGGCAGGGCTGCCCGGTCCCGATCTGGCCCTCGAACGTGGCGCAGGGCGCGCCTGGCAACGGCAGGAGGGTCCTCGTGGTGGGGGATTCCCTCGTCCGCGAGTCGAGGACCCGCCTCACGAACCTGCTGCGGGCGAGTGGATGGACGCCCACCGTTCGATGCTGGGGTGGCAAGCGGCTGGACTGGGTGAGCGATCAAATCAGCCGGGCGAAGAAGATCGATCAGCTCCCGCGCACCGTCATCGTGGTCGTCGGAACGAACGACATGCGGTGGATCTCGCGTCCGGTCACGAAAGCGCGGATGCGTTCGCTCGTCAAGCAGATCGGCCCACAACGCAACATCCTGTGGGTGAATACCTACTCCTCGGGAGCCGACCGGTTCACCCGCCCGAAGGAGCGCTGGTTCAACCGGCAGTTAGGCAAACTGGCTCGCCGCAATGACAACCTCACGATCATCGATTGGTCCGCGCAGGCGCGGACGCGCGGCGTCCGATTCGACGATGGCCTGCACTACCGTCCGAAGGGCCGGCGGATCATGGCCGAAGTGATCGCCGATGCCCTCAACCGGTCGCAGGGCGCAGGCGAGGGCCGAGGTTGAGCCCCCGGTCAGGATTGAACTGACGACCTACCGCTGAATAGCGAAATGAGCGCTGTTTCCACAACCTTCCCACCAATTCATCCCCATGAACGCCGAGAACGGCCTCACCCTCGCGGTGAGACCGTCTTTTTGGGCCCCCTATCCGAATTGAACGGATGACATCCTCATTACAAGTGAGGCACTCTACCAACTGAGTTAAGGGGGCGTGGCGGACATAACTTTACCGACCGCGTTGCCGCATCCTGCGCCGAGCCTCCACTCTTGCGAGCATTTCCTCTCCTCGCTCCGTCGAAGGGACCTCGGTGTTTGCATCCATTGACTGCTGGATCCCATCAAGGACGGTGGTCATAGTTCGCCGCTTGCGACCCGTAGACACCCCTAGTGGTCACTGCACGGCTCAGACAGCCTCAGCAAATTGACGGAAGAACACCGTGGAAACACGGTGGTGCTCCCCACGCACTGGGCGCTACCTTCGACACCGTTGACCGCACCCAAGCGTTCAACACCCGAACCTGTGAGGGGAACAACCACATGCTGAACGCACGGTCAATCGCGGCGAATCGGACAACTGCGGGGAGGTGGATAGTCGCAGCAGCACTCCTCTCGAGCACCGTGACCGTCCTTGCTGCGTGTGGTGGGGGTGCCACGGGGAGCAGCGCCCCTGAGGGCAGTGCCACTGAGAGCAGCGCCCCGGTCATCAGGGGGGCCGTCGATGCGACATCGTCCGCGTGCATGCCCACTTCCGTGAAGCCCTGCGCGGTCGCTGGCGCGAACCCGGGCGAGGTGCTTGTGACGTGGATCGGGAGTGGCACCGGGTTCAGCGTTCAGTACATGAGGCCGGGTGGCGGGAGTTACCGAAATCCGAGTGGCACATGCAACCTAGCCAGCACGTATGTTTCAGCCTGAATACACCGATGGGGTCGGAAATTATGTGAGTTGAAACGCGAAATGTCCCTGCAAATGCTGGAGAATAGGACTTATCTAAGGTTCCATTCCAGCAAAAGCGAAGGACATCCCGCAGGTGCAACTATCTCATACCCCGGCCGCG
>CAFBNE010000039.1_pt1 | contig 24403 bp, 20 predicted proteins | sample 7269181 | NCBI WGS metagenome assembly CAFBNE01 (sample SAMEA6814085, study PRJEB35770) | uncultured Actinomycetes bacterium | biome: Freshwater; feature: Freshwater reservoir; material: water | place: Czech Republic | collected 2017-05-23 | depth 30m m
TACGGGGTGTCCCGAGCGAAGGACAATGGGCCGGACGCCCATTGAGGGAGTCCGGCCCCAACATTTGAGGGGGCGTTGGCGAGAGCGCCCAGACGGGATGTCGTCCTCGGGGGCGACGCGGCTACCGGTCTTGGTCGCCGGGGTTTAGTTCTTCTCCCATCGAGCGAACAACCTCACATCTTCCTGAAGGTTGAAGAACATGCTTCCCTCATCTAAGGAACCATCCCGGCACCAATCTCCGAACACGGGAAACGGGTCTACGCACCAATCAGTGAAGCGGTAGCCTTCGCGGGTTACCGTCGGGAGGTTGCCGTAATTCGTTGGGTAAAATTTTTTAGTGGGGTAGTTTACGGTCGCTTCTTTGACGATGCCCCTGCCATCGTTCGCGTCGAAGCTGACTCTGAGTTGCGTCCGCCACTGCGCGTACATCGTCATTTTCGTGACCGTCGTATCCGCGAAAGTGGAACCGGGTTGCTTGTTAGCGGTGCCGGTGTTGTAGAGCTTCCCCGACCCGTCCGCCTTCGTGTTCCAGCCCACGAACAGGAGGTTTCCGTTCGTGAACGTGGGCGCTTCCATTCTTCCGCCTTCCCGAATCGCCTTCGTCGGCATCGTCCCCAATCCGCCATTCGGATCGTAGGTGATCATCGGGAACCATTGTGCGTACAGTTTCATATTCGCTGTGGGCGTGATGACGTCCCCGGGCGAGTAGACCGGCCCCGAATCGTCGGTGAGTGGGCTCCAGCCAGCGAAGCCCCAGCAGGAGTCGGGGCAGGGAGTGGCCACGTTCGCAGCGATCGTCACGCTCGATCCCCGTGCCACCCACTGACGCGCCGGGACCCTCGGTGACGACACAACCTGACGAGCATCGACGTATTCGACCTTAAACTGCGGACCGCTCACGGCCACGAGCGTGACCGGTACAGACGCGGCGGAAACAGGTGAGGTGCCTGCCGTGTTCGTCGCGGTGACCGTGAACGTGTACGGGGTGTTCGCGGTGAGCCCGATGACGGTGATCGTCCCGGAGCCCGTCTGGGACACGGTGCCGGTGTTAGCGCCGGTGTTCGAGGTCGCCGTGTATGTGGTGATCGCTGAGCCGCCATTGGATGCCGGCGCGGTGAACGCGACCGTCACGGACGTCGACCCTGACGCGGTCACGGTCCCGATGGTCGGTGCGCCGGGAACCGTGAGCGGGGTCACCGACGCCGACGCCCCGGACGCGCCCGAGGTGCCGCCCGCGTTCGTCGCGGCGGCCGTGAACGTGTACGCGGTGCCATTCGTCAGGCCGGCGACGTCGCAGGACCCGGACTCTCCGGTCACCGTGCACGATCCGACCGTGACGGCCGGCGACGCGGTCACCGTGTACGACGCGGGGGTGCCGCCCGTGGTCGCGGCGGCCACGGTCACCGTCGCCTTGGCATCGCCGGCGGTCACCGTCGAGATGGTCGGGACGTCGGGAGCGACGACCGCCTCAACGACGCCAGAGACGGTAATCGATGGCGGGGACGTGTAGGTGCACCCGTCGGCAGTGGTTCCCGTGACGATGAACGTGTTGTTCGCCTTCTTCGTCAGACCACGCAATTGGATGGACCCGCTCGCAGCCGACGAGGTGATCTCCGCGCTCTGGCCGGTATTCGCCGTGGCCGTGAATTTCGTCCAAGGCGACGTGTACGTCGGCGCGGTGAAGATGACCGTGCGGGTGACCCCGCCGACCGCAGCCGTCGCAGTCCACGACCCGGTGGCAGGCTCACACTTATCACCCACGTCGCCTCTGATGACGGGGCCACCGGATTCAGCTGCGTCCGAACCTCCGCATCCCGCGAGGAGCATCACCACGCATGCGATGACCGCGCCAGCGGCCTTTCCTCTACCCGAACGTGAACTAAATGCGCCGAAGCGACTGTTGCGTGCACTCATTGTGGGCCGTGCCTCACCGGGACTATGTCCCATCACCGTGCATGTGTTCGTGACGATAAGGCACGGCAGGCGCGAGCACGACCGTGTAAACACGGTCATTTTCAAGGCATTATGTCCGGTTTGTGGTGATTTATGAGCTTTCTGGGCGCCTTTGCGAAGCATTCCCATCGGCACCCCACAACCCGCGCGCCCCGACGCCCGCTCAAGAAGCACGCCTTGCAGGACCCCACAAAATCCCCGAACGGGCCAGGTTGACCCTCCCGAGCAGGTAGGAGGCGACGAACGAGTCGACCTCGTTGAACCCGCCCAGCGTGACCACGGCGACCATGGGCATTCAAGGAGACCACCCGCGACCCGTCCTCCCGAGGACCTCTGGGGGATGCGCGTGCGCGGGTGTGGGTGTTTCGAAATCCATGCCCGACCAGGCCTGCCCCGAGTCTCGGCCGAGAGGCGCGCGTCGGCGCGGGTCACGGTGTGGCAGCATGCCCGCATGGCCCTGCTCCTATCTCGACGCACGTTCATCCAGGCCGCGGCCAGCGCTGCAGCCCTCGCCTCGTCCGGCGGCGTTGCCAGGGCTGCCGAACGCTCAGGCAGCCTCGACCGTGTCGTTCGGGTGGCCGTGCACCCGGCCTTGGGGGTCGCGCGGGTCGGCAACAGCCCCGACGCCTTCTTCCTGGCACCCGAGGTCTCGGGGACCACCCCTATAGGGCCGTTCAAGGACCCAGAGGGGGCCATGGCGCGGCAGGCGGCCCGCTTCCGGATCTTCGGCTATGACCGCGACGGGCAGGTCGTCGCGGAGATCACCGAGGCGGACGCGAGCATCGCCTGGCGCGTACGCCTCGGCAATGCGAAGGCAGCCTGGTACGGCGCCGATGAGCCCCTCGACCTCCCGAGTGCCGACCCGATGCCCCTGCGCAACCCCGATGTCGCCGACCGCGCATCGCTTGCCATCGTGTCGGGGTGGCGCCGGGTTTCCGGGGCGGCGTCCACACCGGTCAGCCTCGATGGCGGTGCGTTCATGGGGAGCCCGGTGACCCTCGGCGAGATCCTCACCGACGAGCGCGGACGCCTCCTCGTCTTGCCCGGGAGCGGCTCGGCCGTGAAGGGTCCGAATGCGCCGCCGCTCGAGGGCTTCGCCGACAATGACGGCTGGACCGACACCACCAGTGACGGTCCTGTCCAGGCGACCGTGCGCATCGGCGACCGAGTGCTCGAGGCTGATCCCGGGTGGGTGCTGTGCGGGAGCCCGAACTACGGCCCGGGCATGGCCGCCGGCGTCGTCACGCTCTACGACACGGCCTTCTCCTCGCTCGTCCTCGCGGGCCGACGCAAGCGTCCGCGAACCGAGTACCACCGCGATATCGCGCCGATCTTCGAGCGGATCACCGACATGCAGTGGGTAAATGCCGGCTACCTCACGACGAACGGCTTCGGGTCCCTGAGGGACTGGACGACACCGCAGTGGCAGGCACGCCTATCGGATTCGTCCCGGGCCAACGACGAACTGCGTCGAGCGATCCTCTCCATGTTCCGCGACGCCTTCTACGGAGTGCTCCAGCCGGGGCTGGCGCCCGACCTGTACGGCGACAAAGCTTCGCCTGACGTACAGACCTCAGACCCGCGTCAGTGGCTTGCCGTGTCGCCGGTTCAGTACGCGCACCTGCGGGCCTGGGCCAAGGGGGACTTCACCGTCGGTCCGGATCGTCGCGCCGTGCCGTCAGTCGACGAGCTTCCCCTGCGCGAGCGCCCGCGGTCGCTGGACCGCAGTGCGCTCGACGGCTGCCTCGGCGGTGCATTCCATCCCGGGGTCGAGTTCCCGTGGATCGCGCGCACCGACTGGATCTGGACAGATGACCTGCGCCTCGCCACCCCTGCCGCCGTGCCAGACCTGCTCACGCCCGGCCCGCTGCTGACCCCTGCGGTCGCGACCTCGCGCACCGGCCCGCTCGCCTCGATCGGACCGGGCGACCTGGTGAAGTGGATGGGCGTACCGTGGCAGGCTGACTCGGCGAGTTGCCGCTTCGGCTACCAGAAGCCCGTCTCGCCGGTCCTCCCAGGCTTCTGGCCAGCGCGTATCCCGAACTCGGTGCTCACCGAGGACGACTACCGCGTGGTGATGGACAGCACCCGCACGCTCGACGATCGCCGAGCGGCCTTCCGCACGCGTCGTGAGTGGGAACGCTTCATCGCCTCGCCCAACCGCCTCACCACGCTGTCGATGATGGTCGACGAGTGGTTCAAGCTCGGCGTGGTCCGAAAGGCCCCGGGCCCGGCCGACGGGGCGTTCCCGGCAACCATGCTCGTCGAGTCGCGCGTCGGGTTCCCGGCTGGCTCCGCCCAGGACTCCCCGGCATGGTCGATACGCCCGCAGATGTCGCTGTTCCCGCTCGTCGTGACGAATTCGGACGACAGCACCCTGCGCACGGTCGATGCGCAGGGTGGCGTCGCACTGCTGGGCTCACCCGGTGCGATCGCCCGGCCCGAAGGGATCGCGCGCGATCCGCTCGGCCGCCTCATCGTCGCGGCGATGGACGGCCGGGCGGTCATCCGGGTCGCCCGTGACGGCTCGGTCGAGACCGTGGCCACGGTGCCGGATCAGCCGCTGGGCGTCGCGGTCGACCCAAACGGCATGATCTACGCCTGCGGCATAGGCGACGGAGGCTGGGTGGCCTCGATCGACCCGAGCGGCAAGGTGAAGATCCTCCTCACCGCCGCGACCGGCGCGAGTCAGCCCCATGCACTGGGCCTGGCACCCGATGGCGCCCTGCTCATCTCGAACAACCTCGACGGCACGATCGCGCGCTATGACCCCCTCATGCGGACGATGCTCGATCGCACTTGGATCACCGGCCTCGCACGGCCGAAGAACATGGCATGGGATTCGGACGGCGCGCTCTACATCGTCGAGCGCGGGGCGAGCCGGGTGCACCGAGCGGATCAGGACGGCCGTCAGCTGCCCTTCACCCTGCAGGGAGCGTCCCTCAATGAGCCGTTCGGCATCGCCTATGACGGACTGGGAGCACTGTTCGTCAGCAGCGCGAGTACGTCGGCGAACAGGATCGATCGCATCGTCCTCGCAGGCGACAGCGGCACGGTGTCGGTCTTCGCGACGGGCATGACGAATCCGGGGGGCGTCGTATTCAACCCGTGACCGACTCGGATGTCGTCGTCGTGGGCGGAGGGCCTGCCGGGTCCGCCTGCGCGGCAGAGCTTTCCGGGGTCGGCCACGCCGTCACCCTCGTGGATGACGGGCGCCGCCTCGGGTCATGGGCGGGGGAGAGCCTGCCGCCCGGCGCCATCGACCTGATCACGTCTGTCTTCGGGGAGGATGTCCTCGAGGGCCACCGCCGAGCGTATGGCGTGCGCAGTGCCTGGGGATCAAGCGACCTTGGCTCGACCGACTTCATGAGCACGCCGCTGGGCGACGGACTCATCTTGGACCGTGCGAGATTCGACGAGCAGGCCAGAGCCCAGGCCCGCTGCCGCGGGGCTTCGGTCATCGCCGGACGCGTCCAGTCGGTCGAAGCGGACGGCGACTCGTGGACCTGCACGCTGCATGACGGACGCAGGCTGCGCAGTGCCTGGCTGGTCGATGCCACGGGTCGGTCAGCATCGGTCGCCTCTCGGCTTGGGGCCAGGCGAGCGCGCGCCGACCGGCTGATGGCGCAGGTGCTCACCGCTTCGGATAGAGGCGATGCGATTGCGGGCACCATCATCGAGTCGGTCCCGGAGGGCTGGTGGTACTCGACGCCGCTCCCGGATGGACGCAGGGTGATCGCCCTGCTCACCGACACCGACCTGCTCTCCGCCGATGCCGACCGCAGCGCTCGCTGGCGCAGCGCCCTCGAAGCAACCGTTCATCTGCACTCCGCTGCAGGTGAGATCAGCAGCGACGTCGAGCCTTCGCTGCACCGCGCGGATACGTCCGTCCTCCATCCGATGGCAGGGGAGCGGTGGTGCGCCATCGGCGATGCTGCTGCGGCCTGGGATCCGCTTTCATCCCAGGGGGTCGTGAGTGCCGTGCTCGTGGGCGCTCGTGCCGGTCGCGCAATCCCTGATCCTGCTGCCCTGCGGGGGCTTGAGAGCGACGTGCACCTGCTGGTTTCCGAGCATGCCGCGCTCCAGTCACACTTCTACGGGCTCGAGCGCAGATGGCCCGACGAGCCGTTCTGGCATCGGCGCCAGATCTGACATCCACCGGCCCGGATCGCCGGGCGCTACCCTTTGGCAGACCGGCCTCGAATGGAGGATCGAATGGACGAAGCAGCGGATGAGATCGCGGGCCAACGGCCGGCGGGCTGGTATCCGGCGCCCGGGGGCGAGAGCCGGGTCGTCTCCTACTGGGACGGCAACGCGTGGTCGGGGGCCGGCGTTCCCTCGAACCGAAGGGGTGTGCGCCCGCGCGGGAGGCTGGGATGGGCTGGGCTCTGGCTCGTCATCGCCGGCGGATCAGGGATCGCGGTGCTCATCCTCGCGACCCTCGACGAGGCGAGTCGTCCCGGAGGCCAGGGAACCGGCCTGCCGCTTGTCGGACTGGCCGTCTTCGCGGCCGCGCTGATCGCCGGCACCGTATGCGGGATCCTCGCGTCACTCCGGGCAGACCGGCGCCACTATGAGAATCCGCAGGCGCGGGCTGCGTTCAAGGCGGGCGGCGGCATGATCGTCATCGCCGCAGCGTTCGCCCTCATCGGCCTGGCCATCATGTCGCTAGGCCTCGTAGCGGCGGTGACCTTCGTCGTGCTCGGACTGCTGATGCTCGGCCTCATCTTCATGCTCGCCTGACCACGTCATGCATCAGGAGAGATAGAACCGATCGTCGTCCTGGTGGTGGTTGTCTCCGGTTCAATCCTGCTCAGCACCGACGAGCAGGCCGGGTGCTGCGCGATTGCCGCAAAGCTCGGCATGCTGCCGGTGCAAGTGGTGGGCCCAGTCCGCACGGAGAACTCCGTAACGAAGGGCGTGGCCCCTCCTCCCGGGGGAGGGGGGCCACGCGACCGGCGGTGCTCGTCGGTTGGCTCTCTTCGTCAGAGATTGGTGACGAGCGTGTCGAGGAGCTCCTCGCTGCGATCGCCCGTGATCTCCCAGACCATCGCGCCGCCAAGCCCCTTCGCCTTGATGTAGTCGGCCTTGATCTTCATCGACTGGGCATCGTCGTAGCTGATCCACAGGCCGCGTGCCGGGTCGTACAGGTAGGGGACCTGCGCGTCGGCATCCCAGAGCCGGGTCATGCTGGGCAGGTAGTTCGCCTTGATGTCGGAGAAGTCGAACACGCCCTTCTCCCACGTGCCGACCGAGGCGCTCGTCCCCTTCTGGTAGAGCCCGCTGCTGGCGGGGCCGACGCCCTCCCAGCCCCGTCCGTAGAACGGGACGCCCAGGACGAGCTTCGCCGCGGGGAAGCCGGCCTTGATGTAGGAGTCGACCGCGTCCTTGATGCTGAACCCGGTGGCAGTGTCCTTCGGTCCCACGGACATGGGTGCGTTGTGACCCGTGATCGGATCCCATGACCCGTGGAAGTCGTAGGACATGAGGTTCATCCAGTCGAGGCTGCTGCCGATCTTGGCCGACTCGAGGTTCGGGATGATCGTCGGGCCGGCGGGCGCGGCGATGCTGAGGGAGTAGTCCCGGCCGTCCTTCGACTCCTGGGCGTTCAGCGCGGCGCGGAACTCGGCGAGCAGGGCGGTGTAGTTCTGCTTGTCTGCCGCGGTGCCCGCGTTCAGCCCGCCGGAAACCGGGTACTCCCAGTCGATGTCGACGCCGTCGAAGCCGTACTGCTTCATGAAGGTGACGCACGATGACGTGAAGGCCTTGCGGGACTGGTCGCTCGCGGCGGCGGCTGCGAAGTTCTCGCTCCAGGTCCAGCCACCGATCGAGATCATCGTCTTGAGTCCCGGGTTCGCGGCCTTGAGCTTGGTGAGCTGGTTGAAGTTGCCGCGCAGTGCGCCCTGATCCCACGTGTCGCCGGCGAAGGCCTTGTCGATGTCGGCGTAGGAGTCGCCGAGCACGCATTGACCGTTCTTGATGTTCGCGAAGGCGTAGTTGATGTGGGTGAGCTTCTCGCCGGGGATGTCAGACACCTGGAAGTTGCGGGCGTAGGTGGCCCAAGCGGGGTAGTAGGCGATGAGCTTGCGGGTGCCGTTGTAGGCACCCGGGAGCGGGACGTAGGCCGACGTCGCGGTCGGGGACGGCGTCGGGGTCGGGGACGGCGTCGGGGTGGCAGTCGCCGTCGGGGTTGCTGGCGACACTGCAGCCTGGCCGGCGATGGCGCACGAGCCCACCGTCGACGTGCAGGTTGTCGGTGCCCGGTAGGTACCGCTGTTGGTCATGCCCGCGGTAGCGGATGCACCGGGTGCGAGCGAGCCGTTCCAGGAGCTGTTCGTCGCGGTGAGCACCGCGCCGGAGAGCTTCGCTGTCGCGTTCCACATGCTCACGCTGGTTCCGGCCCACGGCATCGAGACCGACCATCCGTTGATCGGCGTTGATCCGGTGTTCGTGACGGTCAGGTCTATGTTGCGCCCGGTTCCCCAGTCAGAGGTGACCTTGATGCCGACCGTGATCGTCGCACTGGTTGCGGGCGTGGTCGATGCTGTCGGGATTGGCGTCGCGGTCGGCGAGGTCACCGGGGTCGCGGTTGCGGTGGGGGTTGGCGTGGGCGTTGCGGTGGGGCTGGTGCTCGCCGGGGTCTGCGTGATCCCGAGTATCCCGCAGGTGCCGCTGGGGATGGCACAGGACGTCGGGACGAGCGAGCCGCCGCGCGGTGCGCCGACGAATCCGAAGGTCGCAGTGGAGCCGGAGGCCAGGCCCGTGCTCCACGATGGCCCGCTGAAGCGGTAGCCACCCGAGACAGCCACCGATGTCGCATCCCAGGCCGAGTTGATGCCGTTCGCGTAGGGCACGGTCACCGACCACGGGTCGATGGCGCGGCCCGAGTTGTTCGTGACGCGCACGGACCCCTGGTAGCCGGTGCCCCAGTCCTGGGTGATGGTCCAGTCGACGGTGACGTCCGTCGTGGCCGCGGACGCACCGGACGGAAAGGCGACGACTGCGACGCCTGCGGTGAGGGCGACGAGCGACAGGCCGGCGACGACCTTGGCTCGGGTTCGATTCATCAGGTTTCTCCCTGTTCTGCTTTCGACTCGACCATCGAGTCGAAGTGACACTGTGTGACTATAAAGTAACACGGTGTTACATAATGTTCAAGTACGGGGCTGCATTCGGACGAGCGGCACTCAAGGTGTTTGTGACACGGAGTCACGTCCCACGTGCATTCCGCATAGGGTCTGCGCATGACTATCAAGCGGGGCGACGGCCGCCAGGCGCTCATCGAGGCGACTGCGTCAGTGCTCAGTCGCGGCGCTGACGTCCAGATCAAGGAGGTCGCGGCCAGCGTCGGCGTCTCCCACACCCTCGTCTACCGGCACTTTCCCGAGGGCGGCAAGGACGAGATGGTCGCCGAGGCCTACGCCCACCTGTTCAAGGGCCTTGCCCAGTCGGATTTCGACCGACTGTTCACTGCGCTCGGCGACCCCGATTCGGCACGCGACAGCATCAGGGACCTGATCCTCGCCGTCCTGAGCCCGAGGCGCGCCGATGTCCGCTGGGCACGCCTCGAGGCGCTGGCGCAGACGCGGGTCAATCCCTACGCCGCTGAGCGGATAGAGGGGGCGCGCCAGTCCCTCATCAAGGGGTTCGCGAACCGCCTTAGCGAGATCGAGCCCGGCATCGATCCTGACGCGGCAGTCGGGCTCTCCCTCATCGCCCAGGCGCTGCCGCTGGGGATCACCGCGATCGGCGGGCCGGGCCTCACCCGTCAACAGCGCGAGAGCGTCGCTGGGATGTGGGCCGATGCCATGGTGTTCCTGCTCCGGAGTGTGACACCAGGGCCCTCGTCGACCGCCTGAGAGGCTTTCCGCAGCTCCCATCTCGCAAGGGTCGGGCTGGATCGGGTAACGTGCGCCCAGCATCGATGGCGTCCGTAGCTCAATGGATAGAGCACCTGACTTCGGATCAGGCGGTTGGGGGTTCGAGTCCCTCCGGGCGCACGCAAGAGGTCCCTGCAGCATCTTCGCCGTGCATGATTGGTATCCCTCGCCCTCGCTCAGGGCCGTCCCGATCCTCCTAGGATGACCTAGTGACGGTACGAGGGCGACGCATTCTCGTGGTGGAGGACGAGCCGCTCATGTCCTCCTTGCTCGTCGAGATGCTCTGCTCGGTGGGTTTCGAGGTTGCCTCCGCCATGAACGTCGTGGAGGCCCGCCAGCAGGTCGAGTCCTTCGACCCCGATGCTGTGCTCCTGGACATCTCGCTGGGCGCGGGGCCCAGCGGCCTCGACCTCGGCTACGTTCTGAGCCGTTCGCGTCCTGACATCGCCCTGATCTTCTTGACCAAGCACCCGGACGGGGGCTCGAGCGGACTCCAGGTCTCGGACCTGCCGCCGGGCTGCGGATTCCTGCGGAAGGACATGGTTCGCGACACCCAGTACCTGCTCGATGCGATCGATGCGGTCCTCGCGGATCGTGGAACGGAAGTGCACCTCAGCGGTGAGGGAAGCGATGCGTTCCTTCCCCTCACGTCAAAGCAGCATGAGGTGCTCAGGTTGATGGCGCTCGGATATACCAACGCGGCGATCGCACGCCTGACGAATGCGGCCGAGTCATCGGTCGAACGTTGGGCCGCCGGTATCTTCAAGGCCCTCGGCATTGACACGAAGGGCGACATCAATCCGCGGGTCGAGGCGGTCCGACGCTTCATCAGCTCGGCCGGCCTGCCTGAGCGCCCATGAACAGGCGCGCCGACCTCGGTGCCATGCTCCGCCGACTCGGAGGGCCCGACGCCATCAGCCGGCCGGCCTTCTGGCTGGCCCTCGTCGCCACCGAGACCGCCCACTTCGTCGGGAACGCCGGCATCACCGGAATGGCGCTCGAGCGGATGGGCCTCGCGGCCGGTGCGGTGGTCATCATGTTCGCATGGCTGCTTGTCGCCCGTGCGACCTTTCTGAGGGACATCGACGTCACCCCGCGTCCGGCGAGGATGCTCGCGGCCTTCATCATCGCCGGCGCCATTCGCGGTGCCGTCATCGGGCAGGGTGTCGTCGCGCTCGGCCTTTCGGGTGAGCGAGAGTTTCCGTCGCGCATGATCGGCGGCATCCTGATGATGGTCCCGATCCTGGTGATCACCGCTCTCGTCGTCGGCACGCTACGAGAGGGAGACACGAGAGTCTGCGAGCTACTCGCGAGCAGGCATGAATTGGAGGAGGCCCGCCAGCGCGGTCAGCTGGCCCTGTCCCTGCGCAACACCGAACTGATCGCCGGGATTCGGGCCCGATTGCTGCGGGAGGCCGACCTGCTCGACGCGAATCGCCCGCCGGAGGCGCTCGCTTCCCTCCAGCGAATCGCGGCCGACATCGTGCGCCCGCTGAGTCACGAGCTCTCCGCTCGCACCCCGACGATGCGGGTCCGCCCGGCGACGGTGGTTCGCGCCAGCACCGATTGGCAGCGGGCACTCGACGAGGCGCTCAACGGTCGGCCCCTTCGACCACTGCTCGTTTCCGGCTGCGCCTTCCTCGCATCGCTCTCCTACTCCTTCTCGGTATTCACGCCCCTGAGGGTTGTTGGCACAGGAGCGGCGGGCATCATCTTGTCGATCCTCCTGATGGCTCCGGCCAATGCGATGCTGGCCCGCCTCTTCCGGGGCAGGCGCCTGGCCTTCCGGGTGGCGACCTTCCTGCTCGTTACCGCGGGGCTCTCAGGCCTCATAGGCTTGGCCACCGTCATCGATACGTCCGGCACGGGCCACGCCCTCGCCACCGCGCTCGGGGCGTCTCTCCTGATCTGGTGCCTGACCGCACTCTTCGCCGTGCTCACCTCGGCGATTCGCCAGCAGCGGCCTGCAACTGCCGAACTCGCGACGACCCAAGACGTGCTCCTGTGGCAGGTGGCCAGGACAAACCAGGTGCAGTGGTTCCAGCAGAAGCAGGTGTCACGCGCCCTGCACGGTCCGATTCAGGCAGCGACCACGGCAGCTGCGATGAGACTCGACGAGGCCATTCGCTCGGGCGAGGTGGAACCTGAAATGGTCCTGGCCCTCAAGGCAAGCATCCTCAGCACCTTCACGTCACTCGACGCGATCCCGGCCGAGTCCGTGAGCATGCGACAGGCGGCGGAGCGGCTCGCAGCGACGTGGGAGGGCATGTGCGAGGTGTCCATGACCATGGGTCCGGCAGCAACCACCGCGCTCGCGGGGGACGTCATCGCCTCAACCATCCTCATCGACATCCTGACCGAGGCGACGTCGAACGCCGTGCGCCATTGCCACGCTGACTCGGTGCACATCGAGATTCGAGAGCCGTCCACTGATCTGGTGGAGATCATCGTCCAGAGCACCGGAGACCCGATCGACGCCGATGGTGGACGGGGCCTAGGGGTCCCCATGATCGAGGATTGTGCCGTGGCGTGGTCAGTCGAGGCCCGCTCCCGTGGATGCGAGGTGCGGGCCACCTTGCCGCTGGTTGCGCGCGGCTCAGTTTCGACCGTGGGCTCAGATTCGACTTCGGGCTCAGTGAGCCTTCACGCGGCGCCCTATTAGGGCCGTCGAGCCTTCGATCGAAGACTGGTTCGAAGCCGTTGCTGCGTTAATGGACCCTACTTGGCCATGACGGTGATCTTCAGGACACCGACAGTCTCGTCGTTCATGGTGTTCTGGGCACCCGGCGGCGAAGTGACGACGGTGACCGTGGTCTTGCCCGTGCGCAGTGCCGTGACCGTCCAGGTCGTCTGGCCGGGCACGCCCACCATGCCATTGGTGTTGTCGGGTGCCGCGTAGACGCCCTTCGACACCTTCGCGATCGCCGCGCCCGATGCCGTGCAGCAACCGCCATTCGCTGACCAGGAGTATCCGGTGGTGCGGTTAGTCGACAGGATGATCTTCACCTTCTCGCCCGGAACGAGCCGGACGCTTGCGGGCAGATCGCGCACGATGAGGGTGTCGTCGGTCTTGGCATGCGCTGCCGACCCGGTCACGACGGCCGCCCCGCTCATGAGGACGAGGGCGGAACCGGCGGCGAGGAGGCGAATTGCGCGATGAGCAGTCATGGCCGGAGGTTACGTCGTGTTTCCACTGGGGTCAAGCAGAGGATCGGCTGCGCCGTTCGCTGAGCCATTTGTTGACGAAGGCGCCGAGCAGGATGGCGAAGGCGGCGAGCCAGACGCCAAGCATCGACGTCACGAGCCCCGCGATGCCGCCGTACGTTTGAGCCAGGCTCGGCGACAGCGCCGAGGCTCGCTCCCACAGGAGCTGGATGAGGAGCAGGGCAAGTGCCGCGAAGGTGGCTCCGGGCCAAAGGCTCCGAAGCGCGAAGGAGCGCCCGACGGCGAGCGCGTGCAGGACCATGATGAGGGCGAAGGCCAGGGCCACGGCACAGGTGATGCCGACGACCTGCTGGGTGGTTGACCGCATGTCGATGGCGAAGGCGAGCAGGCCCAGGACGATGATCGCTGTGAGCCCGGCAATCGAGGCGAGGAGGCGAAGGGGCAGGAAGTGCGCCACCGGCAGGCCATAGCCGCGGCGCAGGCCACGCATGAGCATTGCCACGGCGGTCGAGATGGTCCACAGCGAGGTGACGACGAGGACTGCGTCGAGGACGATCGAACCAGGGGAGGGGCTGGCCACTGCCGCGAGCTGCTCGACGAGCAGGTCGCCGAATGACCCAGGGGCCGATCCCGCGATCGCGATGAGATGCTCGGCGATCGCCCCCTGGTCGACGAATAGCCCGAGCACGTTGATCGCGACGAGTCCAGCAGGGCCGAAGGCGATGAGGAGCCAGAAGGCGGTGGCCGAGGCCGACTCGGTGATGCGAACCTCGCGGTGCCAGGCGGCGTAGGTGGTGATCACGCCTTGCACGGTCTGGTGGGGGCTTGTCACCGTGGCATCCTTCGGCTTGGCGTAATTGGCGTGCTTGGCTGGCACAGCCGCCGCGGACGAGGCCCGTGATGCGGTCGCTGGATCGAATCCTGACGTACGCCGACTCGACGCATCATGCCGCCCCGAGGTCGGGCCATTCCTGCAGTTGCGAGCGCAGGCGCATGCCGTGCGATCACTGAAGCTGGTCGAATCCCGGGTGTCTCTCAGAGCGCAACAGGCGTTGATAAGGCCTAGCCTGAGGGTTAACTCGATACCACCTGGGGTATGTATGTCTCGCACCGTCATCTTGGGAGCCGGCATAGCCGGCCACACTGCGGCCCTTCACCTGCGTCGAATGCTGGGCCGGGAGCACGAGGTAGTGGTGGTCTCGCCCAACTCGCAGTGGAACTGGATCCCGTCGAATATCTGGGTCGGGGTCGGGCAGATGACCGTGAAGCAGGTGACGTTTCCGCTCGCCCCCGTATACCGGCGCAAGGGAATCGAATTCCATCAGGCACTCGCCACCGAACTGCACGGCGAGGGCGGGCCGGCCGGCGATCGCCCGTACGTGAACGTGCGGTACACGGATGCGGACAGGGCGGGCGAAATCGCGGTGCTCGAGTACGACTACCTCATCAATGCCACCGGTCCCAAGCTGAACTTCGGTGCGACGCCGGGCCTGGGCCCGGATGGCTACACGTGGTCGGTCTGCACGGCGGGGCATGCCACCGAGGCAGCGAAGGGTTTCGAGGGGGTCGTGCAGAAACTGAAGGAGGGGGAGCGCCAGACCCTTCTCATCGGGATGGGGCACGGAACCTGCACCTGTCAGGGGGCCGCATTCGAATACACGTTCAATGTTGAGCACGAGCTCGTGAAGGAGGGCGTGCGAGACAGGGCCGAGGTCATCTACATCACGAATGAGGAGCGCCTCGGCGACTTCGGGATGGACGGCATGAACTTCGGCCACGCCGGGGGCGTGACGACCAGCGAGGCATTCACGTCCTCGCTCTTCCGCGAGCGGGGGGTGAAGGCGATCATGTCGGCCCACGTGGAGCGGGTCGAGCCCGGCGTCGTCCATTACGAGCAGGTCGACGGGACGAAGGGCGAGCAGGTCTTCGACTTCGCGATGCTGCTGCCGCCCTTCCGCGGGGCCGACCTTGAGGCCTTCGACAGCTCGGGCGAGGTCATCACCGGCGAGGTTTTCGCGCCGAGCGGTTTCATGAAGGTCGATGCGGACTACTCGGCGAAACCGTACGAGGAGTGGCGGGCGAGCGACTGGCCGAAGACCTACCAGTCGGTGAGGTACGCCAACGTCTGGGCGGCGGGCATCGCCTTCGCGCCCCCGCACCAGATGTCGCGCCCCCGCACGAGCCCGAGCGGCACCGTCATAGCCCCAGCGCCCCCGCGCACGGGCATGCCGTCCGGAGTCATTGGCCGAGCGGTTGCCCAGACGATCGCTGGACGAGTCAAGCACGGCGGCCGAGGCCGCGTTCATACCGCGTCGATGGCCGACATGGGAGCCGCGTGCATCGCATCAGCCGGCAAGGGCTGGCGAACGGGCCAGGCCGCCGCCATGACGGTCTTCCCGATCATTCCCGACAGGGAAAAGTACGGGGCGGCGGGGCGCGATACGCGCGAGACCTACGGCGAGATCGGCCTCAGTGCCCACTGGATGAAGGTCATGCTCCACTACCTGTTCATCTACAAGGCCAAGGCTCGTCCGCTTTGGTACCTCATCCCGGAGTAGCGGATCGGAGCACCATGAGCAATGCCAGCACCTTTTCTGATGCCAGAGTGCCGACGGAAGCGGAGTTGAGGGCTCGGTCGAACCTCGGTCGTCAACTGTGGAGGTTCGTGGTGCTCAACTTCAAGATGATCGTGATGGTCACGAAGGGCCACCACTGACGGGGTTGCAGTCGGGCGTCAGCCGAAGAGCCGTGAGAAGAACGACCCGCTCTTGGCAGCCGCTGCTTTCTCAGCGGCGGTGCACGTGCATCGCGCGTTCTTCGGAACGCCCTTCATGACCTGCTGAACATGCTGGCCGCAGCCGGCCCAGGTGGTCTTCTTGCAGGCCTTGCAGGTTGCTTGACGGCACATCCGGTCATCCAATCGTCAGGCAGCGACGTGCTGCGTTCTAGATCAATATACCCGTAGGGGTATGTGTCCAACGACGGGCGTCCGGGGGGCCGAAGGTCCCGTGGAATCCGGCGAAAGTCCTCACCCGGCGGGGGCTTACCTGTTCTTCATACTCGGCGTACGGCCCCGAGATGGAGGGGGAGGATAACTGATCTTGTACCCAACTAGGAGGTCATGATGAACACCATCAAGCGAAATACGTTGCGAATCCTCATCGGAGTCTCTGCCGCAGCAGTCGCACTGCCGCTGGCGGTCGGTTCGGCAGCAAGCGCAGGCGCGGCCACCAGCAGTGCGACGACCGCGATGCTGCAGAGCATGGCGAGCGAGGAGAAGATGGCGCACGACGTCTACTTGACCCTCGGTGACGTCTACACGAGCAGGGTCTTCGACAACATCACGAAGAGCGAGACCCAGCACGAGTCCGCGCTCCTGACGCTGATGCGCGCCTACGGCGTCGCGGATCCGAACGCGGGCCTGGCCGTCGGCGAATTCGCCAGCGACGAATGGGAGAACCTCTACGACACCCTGGTGGCGAAGGGAAAGGTGTCCTTGAAGGCCGCGGGCGGAGTGGGTGTCACCATCGAGAAGATGGACATCGCCGACCTCGACCGGGCGCTGGCGGCCAACCCGGCCGCTGACATCTCGAGGGTGCTCGAGAGCCTGCGATCCGGCTCCACTCGACACCTTGCGGCGTTCGAGCGAGTCGTGTCAGGCGGCACCGGGGTCGGCATGGGCGCAAGGCGATAGCAGGTGAACTGGGGCGACCCGAGCATCATCGCTCGGGTCGCCCTTGCATGACCCCTCCGCTGCGCGGCCGAGTCAGGCACCACGCTGCACAGCGTGATCGAGGAGGCACTGCGACGCGCACGAGCGTGCTTTCGCTCAGGTCGAGCACTGGCTTTCGAGCCCTCGAGCGATGACGCTGAATGAATCCCCCACCCACCTGCCCGTGCGCAACCCGCTTCGTTGAGACCGTGGCGGATGGGCAGGCTTACTGCGCGATTCGCACGACGGTTCGCTCGTTCACGACCTTGCCGGCGATGAGTCCGATCGTGCCCGTCGCCCCGAGGAATGCACCCGTCCCGCCGGTCACGACGAGGGTCGTCGTGGGGCTGACCTCGTCGGCTTGCCCCTCGTCGTAGGCGACCGCCCGAATCGTCCCGCCCTTGAGGTCGAAGGCGTAGACGCCGAAGCTACGCCTGAATCCCTCGGACCGGGAAAGTTCCATGGATGAGACATACAGGCCTGCAGAGGTGCCGACCTTCCGGTTGGTGCCAAGGGCGAACTGCGAGGCGGTGGAACCGGCATAGACGAGGGACGCATCGTCGAGGGCGATGACATCGAACGTCTTGTAGGTGCGGTCCTGGCTGAACTTCACCGGAACCGGCGGTAGCCCGGTATCGCTGAGCAGGCGCAGGGTGACATCAGCGGCCGTCTCAGACGTGCAGTCGGTGACAGCCTCGCCCCGGGCTCCCGCATAGGCGCCGGTGCCGCCAAGGATGATGTCGATGAACTTCGAAGGCCACGCAGTGCCCCCGCGGTACTGGGAGAAGGCGGCGACAAGCACCGATCCCCGCGGAAGGTCGTAGCGGCACAGCCATGAGTCGACGCCGATCCCACCTGGTCGTGATTGCGCGAGCTTGGCGTCGCCGCAGGTGAATGCGCCGTCCTGTCCCTTCATCCGAAGCCGGCCCTGCGAGCCGGACTCCGACAAAGCGTTGGCGTCATTGGTGGCCTGCCCCGAGCTCGTGGCATCGACGAGGCGCTCGAACGAGATTGTCGTTGCCTGCTCAGGATCGATCCCGGTGTTCGGCTTGAGATTCCAGGTGAGCCTCAAGATGCCAGCGGCGGCCGGGGCCATCGACACGACGCCCCGGGCATTGTGGAAGGCTCCGGTTCCGCCCAGGACGACGAGGTCGGAGGCAGTGTTGGGTGGAAGTCCGGTCGGATCGTCCTGGATCTGCTGCGCGAAGAGCGCCCCGTCCGGCATCGCCACATGAACTGTCGTATCGCGCCGCTCGCGTCCGTTCGCGTCCGGCATCACCACCACGACTCGAGTGGCGAAGGTGCCGACTGCCTGGCCCCCCTCGGTCATCGCGGCCGATCCCCGCGTGATCGTGGTGTCGCCGGCGCTGCTCGCCGGAGCCCCGATGTTCACGACCTCGCGGCCTTCGATGGTGAGGTAGGTGGTGACCTGGGCTCCGGCCCGAGTCCGTTCCCCGTCTGCAGCCTGAGCGGGAGTCGCCGTCAGGGCTGGAGCGACGATCATGGAGCCCAGCAGCGCGCCTGCGACCAACGTGCGCATGAATAGGGCAAGCGGACGCATGAGCCCCTCCAACGGAAGTCGACGACCATTCAACGGGGAGCCCCGGTGCGGTTGATGACGGTACTTAGGGCAACCGTCACTTGGAAGTGTAGGCGGCCTGCAGCATGGCGAGCGCCTCGCTCACGCAGCCGGCATCGGTGGCCGGCCTCCGCATGGCGGCTGTCCCGCCCGAGAAGCCCACGAGCGCCGGGGCGCCGACGACATCGGTGACGTTGAAGAACTCAGTCCAGCGCAGGGCCGATTCCGGCGACTGGCCCGGCACGCCGCCGCCCACGACCCCGATGACGCGCTCCTTGCCCCACCACTGTGCGTCGTAGCGAAGAATCACCTTCTCGAGGTCGCCAGTTCGAAGCTTCCCGATCGCTGATCGGATGCTCGCGGGCATCGGCGTGATGCGGGGGAGCGATGCCTGGACGAGGGAGACCGGCACGGCGACCACGGCAGTGTCGGCCGTGAGGGTTGCCCCGGACTGGAGGGTGACCGTGACGTCGCGGCCATTGCCGGCATCGACCTGCGAGACTGGCGAGCCCAGGCGGATATCGAGTCCCTGCGCGAGGGCATCGGGGACTCCGTCATAGCCGCCCGCGACGAAGGCGTCGCCCCCCGAGTAGGCACCGCCCTCCGAAAGTGCCCTGACCCCGAGAAGCCCGGCATTGAGCCCGTACTCCTGGACGATGTTCGTCTCGACCGCCCACGAGGTGAAGCGATTGCGCTGCATGCCCTTCTGGCGCATCCACGTCTCGACCGACATCCCGGCCGGGGGCCAGGCGTCGCCGAGGCGGTCGGCGAGCCGCGACACCTGTTCGTTCGCTCGGTCGCCCGCGGGGGAGGCCTTGCCCGTCATCGTGTCGCGGATGACCTCGCTGTCGTAGTCGCACGGGACGAGGCGAAGGCCGGCCTGCTGGGCGAGGGGGACGACCGGGTTGCCCTTCAGGGCATGCACCCACGCAGCGCCCATCTCGACCGGGACGCCCCAGGAGGTGTTGGTGTGGACGCGCCCTCCGATGCGGTCGCGGGCCTCGAGGACCATGACGCTGGCACCGGCTGCCGCGAGGTCGCGCGCTGCCGAGAGCCCCGCCACCCCGGCCCCGATGACGATGACCCGCGGGCCGAGGTCCTCGTCGAGGAGCACCCGCGCCGCGCGCTTTCCCGAGCGAAGCGCGCCCTGCACAGTCGCGGGGAATGAGGGGTCGGTGTATTCGCCTGCGAGGACGATGCGGTCGGCGATGAGCGCCTCTGCGAGGGTCTCGCGCACCGTGTCGGTGGAGCCGACCGGAAGGGCCGCGTAGGCCCCCCTCGACCAGGGGTCGGTGTCCCAGCGGGTGACGAGGGATGCGACCGGCGTTGGGAGCACGGACTTTGACGGGCGTGACCGGGTGCCCGCCGACGCAGGTGAGCCTGAAGCCGCGATCGAGGCAACCCCAAGCGCACCGACGCCAAGGAGGGCTCGACGGCTCATGGGGGTCCGATCAGTCATGCGCGCTCCTCGGCTCAGGGGGGTGGTCGTGAGTTTAGGTGAGCTTCACGCGCCCTGTGCCCCCCTTGTTTCGGCACGTAGGTGCTAGCACACTCGTAGTACCTCCTATGCCCGAGTCACGGGTACTCTGCGATTGCTGGGGGAAGGCGCTATTGGAGGCGATGCCAGGTGGCGAAGTCATGACAAGCATTCTCATTGTCGATGACAGCGAGTTCGCCCGGACGCTCCTCGCCGGTTCCCTGAGCGAGGCGGGCCTGGAGGTCGTCAGCGCAGTGGCCACAGCTGGTGAGGCCGTACTGGCGGCAAGGGAGCATCAGCCGCACTCGGCCCTGCTCGACCTCAACCTCGGGCCGGGGCCCAACGGCATCGACCTTGCGCAGGCGCTCCGGCGAATCGACCCCGCCGTCGGCATCGTCATCCTCACCACATACGAGGACCCGCGGCTGCTGCCGGTCGACACCGAATCCCTGCCGCTCGGGAGCGTGTATGTCATCAAGGATTCGGTCACTGACATCCAGGTGCTCGTTGATGCAGTCGACCGTTCGATCGACGGGGCCAGCCGGATGCGCATCAGCGATCCACCGACATCGCTGGAGCTCACCGACGCACAGGCCGACGTCCTTCGGATGATCGCCGAGGGGATGAGCAACGCCGAGATCGCCCGTCGGCGCGGCGTGTCCGAGCGAACCGTAGAGAACACCATCGGCCGCATCGCCCTTCGATTCGGGCTCCGCCAGTCGCCGGATTCGAACCTTCGGGTGAAGCTCGTCCGGGCCTACCAGTCGCTGACGGCAGGGAATGGCCGCGCCTGACCTGCGCTCCGCTTCCCTGCGGGAGCGGATCGGTGGGCGATGGGCGGTCTCGTGGGCGGCGTTCCTCCTCGCCTTCGGCTTCAAGTTCGTATCAGGGCTACTTGATCCGCTGTTCGCCGATGCCGGGATGCGCGGCATCGGACTGCTCGTGGACCTCGTCTCGTTCGTCGTGTTCTTCGGCGGGGTCATGTGGCTGGCAAGCATGTCGGTGCTTCGAGACCGATGCGTCCGCCCGGTGCCGGTGGTCGTCGTCGCGCTCGTCGGCGCTGTCGCGGGAGCGACGGCGATCGGGAGCATCGACTGGATCGTGAGCATCGACTGGATCGTGGGCATGGCCGGGCTGGACGGAGCGGGGTACGTCGAACGACGTTGGGTCGTCGGCGCCCTCCAGAGTGGCCTGGTGCTGTGCGCGTTCGCCTACCTCCTGGATGCCCGGGAGCGATTCCGCACGGAGCGAGAGCGGCTCCTCGGGGAGTTGTCTCGCGTGGTTGTGGTCGATGGGAAGGAATTGGCTGAGCTCGAGCGCATGCGATCTGAGATGTGGGGCCTTGCCGGAAGCGACGCGGCGCGGACCATACTCGATGCCCAGCCAGGCTCGGCTGGCAGCGAGAACTCACTGGACGACGCTCGGTCGGCGGTGACAGCGCTGAAGTCCACCTCGGATCGAACACTGCGCGTCATGAGCCACGGGCTCTGGAGGAAGCCGACTGCTGCGCGACTTCGACCCATGGTGATCGTCAGGGCGCTGGCGGCCCAGCGGCCGTACCAGCCAACCCTCCTGCTCATTCCGATCGCCATCGTCGCGGTCCTTCGCATCACGGGAAACGTCCCCCTGACCACCTCGATTCCATTCCTCGCGGTCCTCTCCCTTTCCGCGCTGCTTATCTCACTCGCCGTGAACGCGCTGACCCGCCGGATGCCGCAGTGGGCCGTGGCGGTGACGATCGGATCGGTGCCGGTACTCGCCCTCTCGGGGATTCCCGTCTACCTGGCGCTCACTCTCGGTGGCACCGACGCGACGGTGGCTGCACGGCTCGCACTGACGGGAGCATTGTGGGTCGCCGTCGCCTACCCGCTGCTCAACATCGCCCGCGGCCTGGGCATCGCCGGCCGCGATGTCGTCCGGGGCCTGCAGCATTCGGTGACCGAGGCCGACGTGCGAAGGGCTGCGCTGGCGGGCGAATTGGACCTCCTGCGCCGCGAGGTCGCGATGCACCTGCACGGCACTGTCCGGGGGCTGCTCGCGACATCGGTCATGCGACTGGAGTTCGCCATCAACGCCAATGACCCCGATGAGGCCAGGAACGCCCTTGCGGAGGCGCGCGCCCTGCTGGACAGCGCGCAAATGTCGTCGCAGGTGCCAGCCGTCGGGTCGATGCGCGAGCAACTCGCCGCCCTCGCCGCCGCGTGGGAGGGCCTCGTGGACGTGCGAATCGAGATTGGCAGAGTGGGCGAACCCGAGCCCGCCGAGGAGCGGACGATCCTTCGCATCGTCACCGAAGGCGTTCACGATGCCGCCCGCCACGGATCGGCGACGCACGTCGAGGTGTTGATCCGCGAAGGGGCTGCGGGGTGGGAGGTCTCGGTCGTTGACGACGGGATACGCGACCTGCCTGCTCAGGGGAGTGACCCCGTGGCCCCGGGCCTTGGTAGCCAGCACCTCGACGCTGTGGCACCAGGATCTTGGCAGCGGGTGCGGACGCCCGAGGGCCGAACCGCACTGACCGCGCGCATCGCTGCAGCGCCCTGACGGCTGGCTGGCGGGCCGCGACTGGCGGACAAGTGGACCCTTGCAGGAATGTAGGCTCAGGAATCATCCTGGCATTGAACTGGCTTCATCTGGAGGTGTCGAAGGCGACCATGGCAGTGACCCCGCCCACGGACGAGCAGCTCGACACGTTCATTCGGGCCCGTCTCGCGCTCATCGGAATTGACCTCGACGACCTGCCGGTCGATGACCCAGCCGCTCCGGCCGACCAGGTCCGCCTCATGTCATCCCTGCGCACCTTCCTGCGAAACGTCCCGGCAGCCATCAGCGACTTCACCATGGACCCGCAGATGCGCATCCCGTCCTTCTATCCGCCCGAATTCATGTCGTGGACGTCGCCGGGATCGCAGGCTCCGCGGTGACGGAAAGGCCGGTGACGGAGGGCCCGCCGATCGGCGGGCCGAGCGACGAAGGACTCGACCGCCGTGCGTTCATCCAGCGTCTCGCGGCGGTGTCGGCGCTGGCCGCGGGCGTCGGGGCGGGAGTGGCCGCAGGCCCCGCGCCGGCCAGCCCGCGGACGCGACCGGTCGTCGACGTCTACCTCGACGAGACACCCGACCCCTCCCTCGACCCGATCGACCTGACCCTGGCCCAAGCGGCGCTCCTCCTGCGGCGGGGCTCGCTCACGCCGGTCGAGCTCGTCGAGCGCTACCTCGCGCGCATCGCCGAGTTCGACGGCACGTATCAGGCGTGGAACGCCGTGCTGGGCGAAGCGGCCCTCAGGCGGGCACGGCGGCTCGAGCGCGCTTCGCCGCGGAACGCGCTGTTCGGCATCCCGATCGCCGTGAAGGACAACTACTACACGAACGGCGTTCGGACCACGGCCAACAGCTTCATCTACCAGGACTTCGTCCCGACCTTCGATGCGACGGTCGTCACGCGCCTTCAGCGGGCGGGAGGCATCGTCCTCGGCAAGACCCAGATGGGGCCGCTCGCGACCACGCGGGCCACGACCCCCGACGGCATCATCACGACGGTGAACGCCTGGACGCCACAGGACCCGGCCGTGTACCCCGGCGGGTCATCGACCGGGTCGGCGACCGCCGTCGCTGGGCGCATGGCGACGAGTTCGATCGGGACCCAGACTGGGGGATCGATCACCTACCCGGCACTCGCCCAGGGGCTGACAGGGCTCAAGCCCACGATGGGCCGATGCTCGCTCTTCGGGGTCATCCCTCTCACTTACACGCGCGATCACCCAGGACCGATCGCGCGCGATGTCAAGGACGCGGCGATCATGCTGCAGTCGATGGCCGGGCCGGACGTCAACGATGCCCGCACGCTCGGACTGCCAGGGGTCCCCGACCTCGTCGTCGCCGCGACTCCCGTGCGCCGCGGCACGAAGGTCGTATGCCGCTGGCCGACGAGGCTCGGGGTCTTCCCCGACTACCTGTCGGGCACAAGCCCGTTGGCCGAACGCCGCCGGGCGATGCTCGACACGATGTCGGGCCTGGGCATCCGGATCGTCACCGTCGAGCCACCCGAGGGATGGAGCGTGCTCTCCGGGTACGCGTTCAACAGCGCCCGTCTCCCCGAGCGAAGCGAGGCCTTCCTGGAGTACCTCCGCTCGGACCTCAAGCTCTTCGGCGTATCGCTCACCACCTGGATGCAGGGCCTGTTCCTCGGCGGCGACGAGTACGTGCGCGGGCAGCGCTCGCGGCTGCTTCTGGCCGAACTCGCGTTCGAGCGGGTCTTCGATCGCTGCGACGTCGTGCTGCAGGGCACCGCCGATGCGTTCGACATCATCGGATTCCCGCTCATTGCCTTCCCGATCGGCCTGGCCCGCGACGATGAAGCGGGTGCAGACCTGCCGGTGGGCGCAATGATCGGCGGCCAGCCGTACGCGGAGGACCGGCTGTGCGCGGTGGTTGCCGCGTACCAGGCGGTCACCGATGCCCATCGGCTGCGGCCACCGGATCCGGCTGCCGTGCGCCCGCGACTCAGTCCGGCCGAGCCACTCCGGTTCACCCTCGATGACGTCGAGAGGCTGGGCGCCTAGCCCTCGTGGGCCAAGGCCATGGACTGGGTGGCCGAGGTAGATCGGTCGCCCGGCATCCGGAGTGGATGCCAGGCGA
>CAFBNE010000040.1_pt1 | contig 24159 bp, 20 predicted proteins | sample 7269181 | NCBI WGS metagenome assembly CAFBNE01 (sample SAMEA6814085, study PRJEB35770) | uncultured Actinomycetes bacterium | biome: Freshwater; feature: Freshwater reservoir; material: water | place: Czech Republic | collected 2017-05-23 | depth 30m m
ACTTCCGCATGGATTCCGGCATCCTTCGTCGCCAGCAGCGCAGGCTCCAGCTCTCGCGGCTTCAGTCAGTCGATGTCGTCCAGCCCCTCGCCGCGCGCCTGTTCTCGATGGCTGCCGTCACCCTCGAGGTCGCAGGCGGATCCGACTCGCGCATCCAACTTCGATACCTGCCACTGGCGGAGGCCCGCGAGCTTCGCAGCGCGGTCCTCGCACGAGCGGGCGGACTCGACCACGCCGCAGGCGAGGCGCCCGAGCAGGTCATCGCCTTCGTCCCGCCCGGCCAGCTCGCCCTGTCACTGCTCCTGCGCACGAGCACCGCAGGCCTCGTCCTCCTTACCGCACTCGTCCTGTTCGGCACGGTCGCCACCGAGGGCTGGGGAGGCATCCCGCTCGCGATCGTCACCGGCGGCGTCCCCGCGTTCATCATCGCCACCGAGTTCATGAAGTACTTCAACTTCACGGTCGCCGAGTCGCCCGACGGCCTTCGGCTCCGATTCGGCCTCGTGCAGACCCAGACGCGCACGGTGCCGGCGGGCCGCGTGCAGGCCGTCCGCCTCGTCGAGCCGCTCCTATGGCGCCGTCAGGGCTGGGTCCGCGTCCAGCTCAACGTCGCAGGGGTCGATACGGGCGACGACAAGAGTGAGGAGACCATCCTCACCCCCGTCTCCGACCGTGCGACCGCTGCGCGCATCATCGAGCGGGTGCTGCCGGGGGTCGACCTCGAGGACCTCGTGTGGTGCATGGCGCCACCTCGCGCCCGGTGGCGCTCGCCGGTGCAGTGGGGGCAGCTCGCGGTGGCGTGGACCGACGTCGCCTTCGCTGCGAGGGCCGGCCGCATCACCCGCCACCGCGCCTACATCCTGCATGCGCGAACCCAGTCGGTCCGGCTGACCGACGGGCCATGGGAACGGGCCCTTGGCCTTGCATCGGTGCATGTCGACTCGACGAAGGGACCGGTGCGGATCAGCGGCCTGCACCTCGACTCGGAGTTCGCAGCGCAGGTGGCCCAGGAGCAGGCGGGCCGGGCCCGCACCGCGAGGGCCAAGGACACCGGCGTCCGGCCCGCGGGCCCGCAGGTGCCAGACTCTCCCCATGGCAACGACAGATTCATCCTCGACCAGCCCTGACCCGAGCACTCCTGACCCGAATGATCCGCGCGAGCGTTTCCGCCTGGCACTCGAGGCAAAGAACAGCAAGAGCGGCCACGGAGCGGGCACCGGTGACGCAGGGACGCAGTCGGGCAAGGACCAGTCGAACCGCACCGGCGGCAAGCGGGAGTTCCGCCGCAAGAGCGGCTAGCCCTCCATCTTTCCTTCGTCGGCCTCGCCTGCGAGTCCCTGGAGGAACTCCTCCACCATCGCCGCGATCTCATCGCCCGTCGGCACTCCGCCGTCCGGGGCCAGATCCGCGAGCCCGCCACCTGCGCCGCTCTGCAGGTGGGCCATCTGGTCGTACTGCTGCTCGAGGGCCGAGACAACTGTCGCGAACTCATCGTTGCCCTCGAGCTGCTGGGCGATCTCACGCTCCGCTCGGGCGGCAGCCGGTACGAGGTTGCCCCTCGGCACGCTCATGGCCGTGACGTTCGCGAGGCCGTCAAGCAACGCGGTGGCAGCATTCGGATACTCGAACTGCACGAGGTAGTGCGGAACCTGCGCGGTAATCCCCATCGAGGGCGTGCCGCGCTCACCGAGACGCAGTTCGAGCATCGCCGACACATGCCCGGGCACCTCGATCTCGCCGAGAACCGATGGGTGGTTCTCGAGGAGCGATGGCTCGCTTCCGTGCACCGTGATGCCGAGCGGACGAGTATGGGGGGCCGGCCACGGAACCGCGGTCAGGCCAATGGCAAGCCGCACGCCGAACCGGTCGACGATCTGCTCGACTGCCGCGATGAACCGCTGCCACTGGTAGTCAGGCTCAGGGCCCACGAGAAGAAGGAACGGAACGCCACTGGAATCGGTCACCTCGTGCAGGGTTATCTGCGGGATCTCGACGGACGCGAAGTGATCGACAACGTACGACATCCGCGGTCGCCTCGCGCGGTAGTCGAAGACCTCGTCGACATCGAAGGTGGCGATCAGCCGGTGCTCGCACGAGGCCAGCAGGTGATCGGCCGCCAGGCGAACGCCCGCGCCTGCATCGACGAACCCGGCGAAGGCGTAGACGAGAACGGGGCCATCAACCGAAGACGGCTCGCTGTGGATTGAGTACAGCTCCTCTGGTGGTCGCATGGTGAGGCCCTCCTGTGGTCGACTTCCCTATTGTCTCCACGTCAACGCTCCCGGGCAGCCAGACCTTCCGTCCGTTCGCTCCCGGCGAAGAATGAGCCTGCATCGCCTCGGGCCCTGCGCACCCTCGCCCAGACCGATATCACTGCGTACGCCCCGATGATCCCCACCGTGTTTCCGAGCGCATCGACGGACTGCCTGCTGCGGATATCGGTGAACCAGGGCTGCGCCAGTTCGACGAACCAGCTCCACGCGAGCAGGCATATAAGCCCCTGCCACTTGGCTCGAGGCGATGGCAGCGCGAGCAGAACGCACACCGCGACGGCTCCCCACACGGCAACGTGCAGATCCGCATCGCCCCACTGCCTGGCGCCCATGACGCTCGAGGTCGCCGGCTCGTTCCAGCGCAGGGCGAAGGCGACGATCGACTGCCAGACGCCGACGGCACCGTCGGACCACATGAGCGCAGTCGCGCCGACGACCGCTGCCACGGCAACAATGCGCCTGCGGATGATCACGAACCGCCTTTGCGTCCGAATCCCCCGAACGCAGAGGCGACTCCCCCGGCCTTCATGAACCCAACGAACTTCTGGGTGACCTCGCCGCTCTCAAGGAACCGGTCGCGCTGGTCGTCGGGAAGCGACACCGCGTACTCACATACCCGCGACCACGCCAGGCCCACAGCCTTGGTGAGCGATGCGGCAACGGTCGCCGAGATCGCCGACCCGGCAATCGCGCCGCCTGGCACGAGCTTCATGAGGTTCGTGACGGCGTACTTGCCCGCCATCGTCGCTCCGCCGGTGAGGATGATCGACCCCGCCGCAGCCATGGCCCTCGAACGACTCGGCGGCAGGCCGTAGGCCGCGGTGATGCGCGCGATCATCGTCACCTGATTGGGAATGAGGAGTGCTGCGTCAGTGAACGGGATCGGGGTCGCTCCGATCCCCGCGGCGATGACGACCGCCTGGTTGACGATGCCAGCGACCACTTTTTTTTTACGCCCGATATCCAGGACCTGCGCCGCCGTCAGTGCTTTCTCAGCAACCTCGGGAACCACCTCGTAGGTGGCGTCGAGCAACTGCTGGAGCCCGAACACCGGTGCGCCGCTGAACTCGTCGACGAGCGCATTCGTGAGGACGACGCGGCCGTTCGGCGCGAGCGGCAGACCGAGTCCCTCGATGTATCGCGCGAACTCGAGGGCATCGGGGTGGATAACCCCGTCACGGGTCGGCACCTGCGCCATGACGACGATGACCGGCAGCCCGACGGCATGGAGGGCACGGACGAACTCCGCCTGAGCGCCTTCGAATCGGCGGTCGGACCATCGAACGAGGTACCAGGCCGCATGGATTCGCTGGTCCACCGGGCGCGCGCCGTGGTCGGCGACGAGGGCGCGCAGCCCTTCGAGGATGACGTTGCCCGCCGTGCCCGTCTCGAATCCCTCCGAGTCATACAGCCCGAGGAATCCGTCAGGGTGCCGGTGGTAGACGAGGCCCTTCGTGACGGGCTGCCCGACGCCGGTCCTCGCGACGTCGCGGCCGAAGATCGCATTGACGAGGGTCGACTTGCCCGCACCCGTCTTGCCGAAGACCGCGAGGTTGAAGGTTCCGAGGGCTGCAAACGCCTCCGCCAGTCGCTTCTCGAACATTCCCTCGAGGTCCTGCCGGCTCAGGTCATGGCCTGCGGGCGGCGTACCGGGCTCTATCGTCACGTTCCCACCGTACGCGCCCGGGGCATTCGCGGCTGCCATCCCCCGCGGGTTACCGTGGACCCATGTCGAAGCGGGGGCCGTCTGTGCTGCGGATCGCCGCCGCGCTCCTCCTCCTCGCGGGCATCGCCGGGGCGGTCGCCTGGTGGGGACTGCCCGTCGCCCGGAAGGCGGGCGTCATCGGCCCGGTAGTCGTGCCCGCCGAGTATCGGTCGGTCATCCGGGAGGCAGCACAACTGTGCCCACAGGTCCCGGTGCGGGTGTTCGCGGCCCAGATCGCCGCGGAGAGCAGTTGGGATCCCCAGGCCGTGAGCGGGGCCGGCGCCCAGGGCATCGCCCAGTTCATGCCCAAGGTCTGGGACCAGTACGGGATCGACGCCAACAGCGATGGCGTCTCGAGCGTCTGGGACCCGACCGATGCGATTCACTCGGCCTCGCTCCTCAACTGCGTCAATCGGGGTCTGGTCAAGGACGTCGCCGGCAAACGCCTCGAGAACACCCTTGCCGCCTACAACGCCGGGTTCAACGCCGTGCGAAAGTACGACGGCATTCCGCCGTTCCCCGAGACTGAGGCCTACGTCAAGCGAATCCTCAACATTTCCAAGACGATCGAGTTCTAGGCGCTGCTACTCGCCGATCAGCGGCAGCGGCCCCGCCGACCTCTTCTTCACCGGCGCCTTCTTCGCTGCCGCCTTCTTGACCGGGGCCTTCTTGACGGGCGCCTTCTTGACGGGCGCCTTCTTGACGGGCGCAGGCTCGGCCGGCATGGCTTCTCCCAGGAGGCTACTCAGCAGTGAATCGGCGGACCCGCCGGCACCGGAGCTCACCCCCCAGTTCTTCATCTCGCGCAGCAGCGCCTCCTTGGCACGGGCAACCTGCTCGGACACCACCCGGTCCTGCGCCCACTTGAGCTCGCGAGCACGCAGCGCCCGCTCGATCCGCAGCATCTGCTCCGCCGTGACCGGGAGGTCATAGGCCGCCGAGACGAAGCGCGCGATGTCCTCTCGGTAGTCGTGCCCGCGACGTCCGAACCTTCCAGGAACGACGTCCATCGCGTTGATGAGGTCGACTCCGGTGAGGACGAAGGTGGTGCCGGGTCGCCAGGTCGTCGACTTGGGGATCCGGGCCGGTCGCTCCTCACCAGGCCCGAGCCACCAGGGCCGGCGCAGGAGGATATTCGTGCCGAACTTCGGGATGGGATCATCAAAGTGGCTGATCAGGTAGTGCCGAGCCGCGGAGCGCTCCGCCGGCTCGAGGTCGAGGACCTCGCCGAAGCTGTCGACCTCGAGCATGGCCCCGTCCGGGTCGATCCGACCGGGATCCAGCCGCCAGGCCTTCGCGAATTCGGTTGCAGACGGTGTCCCGAGAAAGACCGACGAGTGGACGAAATCCCGCTCCATCGCCTCGACGGTGCGATGGCGCCAGATGTCCTGCATGGTGAGCGCCCCGAGGCTCTCCCCGAACAGGACGAACTTGGGACGATTCTTGGCCGCCATGCCCCGCAGGTAACCGGTGATCGCGTGCATGAGCGCGCGGTTCTGCTCGATCGCCAGGCCTGTGCGGGTAAGTGACATCGAAGAGGGGAGCATCGAGTACTGCATCGTCGCGATCGCGCAGTCACCGAGGGTCATGTACTCCAGCGCCTCGGCGAAGACGTAGTTGATGTAGCCGGAGCCGGTTGGCGACGCGAACACGAGTACCTCGCGCTCGAAGGCACGGGTACGGACGAGTTCGTCCATGATGAGGTCGACCCGGTCCTCGACCTCGGGGGCCGTATCGAGGCCGACGAAGAGTCGAATCGGATCGCACGTCGCGGGCGTGCCCATGACGTTCGCGATCTCATCGCGGGTGAGGACCATGTTCGTGAACCGCCGGCCCTCGCGCGAGAGCGTCCCGAAGGGAATGAGGCTGCTCGGGCTGCCCGACACGAACTGACTCTGCGGCGGCGATTCGTAGGCTGGCTCGACGGCTGCCCCGCCCTGCTCAACTCGTCGCACCGCGTACTCATAGGCAGCCACCAGCCCACCGCCGAGGATGGCGAGCGAAATCGCGTGGCCGACCGGATTCGAGACGACGTCATAGCGTGGGGCGACCCGCGCGACGCCCCTTGCCACCGCTCGGGCAACGAGTCGCTCTCCCGCCTGCAGCCCGAGCACCCCAGCGCCAACGCCCACGGCAATCGCCGATGAGTTGCGCGTGGACACGTCCGCGATCGTCGTGTCACCGCTCGCCTGCGCCTTGCGGTGCACCCGCTGGATCTCGATGGCCGAGGCCGCCACGCCGGCAGGCAGTGCGATCGGCACGCGCCGCACCCAGCCGAGCCGGGGCGACCGGTCCGCGATGACGTCAAGGGATCCGATGACGGCCGAGAGCGCGGCGCCTGCGAGCGCCGCCCGCGACGCCCGCTGGGCAACCACCCTGATGGCCCCGCGCCGGAAGCGCTCGTCCTCATGAGGGGGCAGGGAGCGGGCAATCGCCTCGCACCCTGCTGCGGCGACGGCATTCGTCCCGACCGCGAAGATGAGGGCAGCCGCAGTGCTCGGCGCCTCGTCGCCTCGTCGCGCCACTGTCCGACCGAGGGATTCGATGATGCTCTGGGAGGCCGTCACGGCCGAGAGCGTGGTCGCCGAGATGAGCCCGGTCGCGATCGCCTGGTCGATCGTGCGCCGCGGCTGCAGGCCCGGCTCGAAGGAGGGTCCGACAGCCGCAGCGGCGGCGAAGAGCGCCGCGCGCTCGGGGAGGGACCGATTGGACCCCAGCCAGCCCAGGACGGCCAAGGATCGTTGCTTCGCGCTCATGGGCTGATCCTGCCAGCAAATCCGGGCCCGCTGCAGCGCGAGGAAGCCGCTCAGTTCACGACGACGATCGACTGCAGGTTCTCGACGAGCACGCGGCCGTCGACGCTCCACAGGCGCCGCAGTTCCGAGGTGAAGCCCTCGAATGCGGAGGTCACGGCGCTCTCCATCAGCACGGGCTCGCCGATGGGCACGCTCGCCGGGTCGGCGAGGAGGTGGGCGCTGAACGAGACGGTGGCCATGGTTCGCGGCGCCGGAAGTCGGACGTAGCCCGCCGGCCACCACCCGTCGACGATGGCGAGCAATTCCTCGGCGGTCCATCCACGCGCATCCTGCGGCGATGCATGCTCAGTGAATCGGGACCAGCCGAGCGCTTTGGCCTCGGAACCGGAGAAGGGCAGTCCGGCGATGGGGCGGAACTCCAGATGGGGACCGAACACCGGTCCCATGGGCGGCGCGACCGGCACGGCCGGAACATGCTGCCAGTGCGGCGCCTTTGGCATCGTCGCGGTGCCCCACTCCCGAAAGGCGATGTCCTCGCCGCGAGATCCGCCCGTGATGACGATCGATTCCGTGCAGCGGGCACCACTCGGATCCCAGATGCTCACCGACCAGGTCGACATGGCGGCGCCCCTGCGGACGGGTGCCACCTCGATCACGCAGTCGCCGTTGGGCACCGGCCCGAACATGTGGCACGAGATCGTCCGCACGGTCCTCCCCGGCTCAGGATTGACGAGGGCCAGGGCCCGGATCGAGGCGCCGACGACGAGGCCGCCCCAAGCGCCCCTCCCCTGCTGCCATGCATCGGGAACCGGCCAGGCGGCACGAAACGAACCGTCGGTGGTCTCCGACGAGTCGATCGTCATCGACAGGCCCTGCTCGAATGAATCCATCTACTCCCCCATCCAGGTAACGCTGAGTGTGCTTCCCGAACCGGGGTCGAGCGGGCGCACGCTGATGCGCTCGAGGATCGAGCGCTTCATCTCCGAGACATGGCTGATCACGCCGACCGTCCTTCCGTCCGCCCGGAGGCGAGTGAGCTCGGCCATGACGTCATCGAGTCGATCCGGGTCGAGCGACCCGAAGCCCTCGTCGACGAACAGCATCCCAATATCGATGCCGCCCGCATGGGCGCGGACGGTGTCGGCCAGACCGAGCGCGAGTGCGAGCGCCGCGCAGAAGGTCTCACCGCCGGACAAGGTATCGGCCCTGCGCACCGAGTCGGTGAACCGGTCTGAGATCGCCAGACCCAGGCCAAGGATTCGTTCCCGGCCCTGCGCCTGCTCGGTGTCGACGAGTGCGAACCGGCCCTCGAGCATGCCCGACAGCCGGGCATTCGCGGCCTCGATCACCTCGTCGAACATCTGCTGGAGGACATACGCCTTCAGCGGCTGGAGCAGCTGGTTCGCACCACGGCCGTTCAGGGTGTTGGCGAGCGAGATGGTCGCGGCTGAGGCTTGCACTGCCTGATCATGCAGGGCGCGGGCCGAGTCGACCGCCGCCTTCTTCGCCTCCAGGTCATCGTGCAGCCGCCGCGCAGCGTTGGCACCGCTGGTGGCGTCGGTCATCGCGGTCCTGGCCTCGACGAGCTGCTCCTCGAGGGATCCGCTCGCCACATCGGGCTCGTCGAGAACCGGCTCCTCGAGCGCCTCCAGCATCGACTGCGCCTCGGCCTCGGTTCGCACCGCCGAGGCCCTGACCTTGATCGCTTCGCCGAGCGCGACGACGTCAGCCCGCATCCTCGCCACATCGGCCATGCGCTCATCGATGGTCGCGAAGCCACCCGAGGCCGCAGCCAGCTGAAGGTCGATGGCGGTGATCGCCGCTGCGCGCTGCGCTGCCTGCGCCCGACTCGACGCGCACCGCTCGGCAAGCAGCGGCAGCTCCTCGGCGATCAGCTCGAGGCGGCCTATCACCTCTGCCAGCACGGCTGCCGCATCATCATCGACCGCGACCGGCACCGCAGCGGCCTCGTCGATCTGCCCGGTCAGCGCGCGAGCCGCGGTCAGGTCCGGCGCGATCGCCAGCCGCTTCGCGGAGACCGACTCGACGCGCTGCCCGGCCGCCGCGATATCCCCGGGCGTTACGGCAAACTCGGACGCAGCAGCCGGAATCGGATGGTCCTTCGAGCCGCAGACCGGGCACGGCTCGCCGGCCGTGAGCCCCTCGGCGAGCTCGCCCGCCATGCCGTCCATCCGGGCCTGAACAAGGGAGTCGCGCTCGCCGGTCGCGGTGGAGTAGTCATGCTCGAGCTCGCGCGACCGGCACTCGAGTTCGTCCTTGCACCAGGCCAGCAGGCCCGGGAGGTCGCTTTCGCGCTCGGCCGTGAGTCGGGCGGACGTGGTCTCCGCCTTTACGGCCTCACGCTCGAGGCGCTCTAAGTCCAGTACGAGGCCCGGACGAACCTCGGCCTGTCTCATCACCTCGCGGAGGGACCCGATCGCCTCGTCGGCCTTGCTCACCGCGTCATCCGGGTCCGCGAGGTCGATCTCCTTGCTGGTGAGGCTGGCGAGCTTGTGGACATGGCCGCCCGCGACGTCACGCGCGGCTTCGACCCGCTTCGTCGCCGCCTCCACCACCTGCCCGGCATCGGCGCGCGCCCGCGCTGCCGCCCGCCATTCGCGCACCCGGTCCACGAGTCGTTCGCGGGCCTCGAGCTCGACCCTCAGGACCAGCGCGGCGGCGGCAGTGGCCTCCATCCGCTCGGCCGCGGTCGCCGATGCACGGTCGATCGCTTCGTCGACGTCGGCTCTGGTGGAGCCGGGATCGCCGAGCACCCCGCGCTCACGCCCGAACATCGGGTCGAAGATCGCCCCAACCAACTGCTGGATGCTGTCACGGACGCCACCGGCGAGAGTTGCCATGCCGGCCTCGGCCACCTTGCGCTGCTCATCGGACCACTCCTGCAGTTTCGCGAAGACGCTCGTCGCGAACACCTGCTCCAAGATGGCCTGCCGCTCGGCGCTCTTGGCCCGGAGGAACCTCGCGAACTCGCCCTGGGGCAGCACCACGGTCTGGAGGAACTGGCCCTTGTCGAGCCCCACGGCCCTGACGATCTCGATCTCCGCCTCTCGGTGGCGTCCCGAGACAAGCTCCCATCCATGTTCGCCGGTGGAGCGCCACACCTGAATGGTCGAAGCGACGTCCACGTCGGCACCCTCGCCTCGCTTCCGTGGCCTCGTGAACTCAGGGGTGCGCCGTACCCGATAGCGGCCGGATGAGCTGGAGAACTCCACCTCGGCGAAGGACTCCGCGACGGGGTCCGCGAAACCTGACCTCAACCGTTGCTTATCGGAGCCCTCCCCGGCGACATCGGAGTACAGGGCAAAGACGATGGCATCGAGAATTGTCGACTTACCCGCCCCAGTGGGCCCCTCAATGATGAAAAGGCCGCTGCCGCCGAGCATCTCGAAATCGATGAGATGCTCGCCCGCGTACGGGCCGAGCGCAGCGAATCGCAGCCGCTCGAGGCGCATCAGCGGCACACCTCGTAGCCGGAACGCAGGATGGCGAGCTGGGCATCGTCCGGGTCGCCGCCGGTCACCTTGCGGATGAAGTCGGCGACGACGTCGAGCGGCTCCTTGCCTCGGGCGTCGCCGCGATCGCGCTGCAACGACACCCGGTTCGCGGGCTCATGGCTCTTCCTGAGGGCGTACGCGAACACGGCATCGAGCCTCGCGTGCATCCGGTCGGGCGGAGCGTCATCGGTGACGACGAGCTCGACGAAATGCTCGCGCGCGTGGGCGTAGGCATCGGAGACAAGCGCGTCGATCGAGTCGCGCAATCGGCTCATCGGACGTGGCTGCGGGATCGGCACCTCCCGGATCTCGCAGGCCGCGCCCGGGGCGCCAATGTCGACGATCACGACGTGCTTGTCGTGGGCCGCCTCCGAGAACGAGTAGCGCAGGAGGGATCCGCTGTAGCGGACGATCGTGTCGCCGCCCGAGACCTCATGCCCGCGATGCAGGTGGCCGAGCGCGACGTATTGGAGACCTGCGCCGGCGAAGACCCCCGCCGGCACCACCTGGACGCCGCCGACAGTGAGATCGCGCTCGCTCTCCGACGTTGTCTCGAACTCGTCGGTCCACTCGTCGGAGCGGCCGACATTCGCGACGAAGGCGTGGCCGATGGCTACCGCGCGCGGTGTCTGGCCCGGTCGGCCGGCGAGATCGCGGCGGATGAGCTGGACCGCCGCACGCATAACCGCCTCATGACTGCGCTCGAGCGGCTCGTCATCACCGCTGAGGCTGACCCTCGCGACGTCAGGCTCGAGATACGGCAGCGGGTAGAGGAGCACCGGCCCGAACTCGTCCTCGAGGGTGACCGGGGTGCCCACCGAATCCAGTGACCCGACGAGGTGAACCCCATCCGCGAGCACTCCGGAGTAGGTGGCGAGGCGGTCGCCCGAGTCATGGTTCCCGGCCGTGATGATGACCGTGACCCCGGCCCGCGCGAAGGCATCGACCGCTCGATTGAGGAGTCGCAGCGATTCGATCGGCGGAATGGCGCGATCGAAGACATCGCCCGCGATGACGATGCAATCGACCGACTCTGCCACCGCGAGGTCGATGATGAATCCAACCGCATGCTCCTGGGCGGCATGAAGCGACGTGGAGTGGAGCGAACGGCCCAGATGCCAGTCCGAGGTGTGAAGCAGTCGCACGCAGATCCCCCGGCCTGGCCGGGTTACGCGGTTGCTGCAGGAAGATTGGACGAGGGACCGGTGACCTTCGTGGTGTCGACGGATCCGGTGATGCTGACGAGGGCTGACTTCGCCAGCCACTGCGACGTTGGGATGTTCCAGAGACCGCCCGGCCCGTTGCCCGGCTCGACGGTCGCGCCGCCGGTGTTCGCGTAGACGACGACGTCGCCAGGGACGGTCACGTCGTAGATCCACTTCGCGTCCTCGACGCGCATGTTCGTGCAGCCATGCGAGCCATTCCAGCGGCCGAGTCGCCCGAGCGCCCACGGAGCGGCGTGCATGAACTCGCCGGTCGGGGTGAGCCGGGTGTTCCAGGGAATGTCCTTGAGTTCGTATGGCTCCTCGACACTGGTGTCGATGTCGAGGGCCACGCTCGTGTAGGTGTGCTTCGGCTCCTTCTCGGTCGAGATCACCTTCACTCCGTTGCGGGTCTCCCATTCGCTCTTGCCGAGCGAGATGGGGAAGGTATGCACCCGCTCCCCATCGATGTAGACCTTCATCTTGTAGTTGGCGCCGTCAACGCGCGCGATGAGCGATCGCGCGGTCTGGAAGGTGTAACTCGTCTTGAGGCTCTTGGCACCCACGACGTAGTCGGCCCCCGTCTTTCCCATGACAACGCCGTCGAGGCTCGAGGTGATCGTGATCGTCGAATTGCCGGGCCAGAACTTCGCAGGGCGGAAGATCGCGCTGCGGTCATCCATCCATCCCCATGACCCGCGCACCGCCTTCGTCGCGCCCGTCAGGTCTGAGGTGGCGGTCACGGCAAGGTGCCGCTCGACGGCCGCCTTGTTCGGGATGGCGCGGGTGAAGCGCAGTTTCGGCAGGGTGCCGACCCCGAGCTTCGTCCTGGTGCCATCGACACCGAGGCTGTTGCTCGCGGCATTGAACGAGGCGCCGACGCGAACGCGCGGCTTTGGCAAGGTCACCGGCTTATCCGGATCGGTGCCCGCCGGGAGCGAGGGGGTGCCAGACATGGCCGAGCTCGTCTGGCCCGGGCCGGCGGCGCTCGTCGCGCGCACGACCACGCTGTACGGCCGGCCATTGCCGAGGTTCAGAAGGGGGCAGCCGCCCACCTCGCCTGAGCACGGGAACCACACGGTGCCGCCGTCGAGGGACACCTCATAGCCGGTGACAGGCGAGCCACCGTCGGAGGCAGGCGGGGAGTAGTTCACTGCGAGCTGTCCGCTTGCGGCGCCGCCGGTCACGGACGTGATGACCGGTGCATCAGGAACGCCATTCGCGGCCGCGGCAGGCGCCGCGAGTGCCAGGGAGAGGCCGAGCAGGGAGGTCACGAGGGCCGCTACCACTGCACTGGAGGAGCGCTTGGGCAGCGACGGCCGGATCAGGCGCGCGAAGGGGTCACGAGGCACCTGTCAACTGTACGTCGGAGATCGCCTGTGGACAAAAATTCAAGGAACCGTCCAAGGCGGATAGTCTCCAGTCATGCCCACAACCGGCCAGACCCTCACCGTCGAAAACCTCTCCAAGAGGTTCGGCAAGGTGCATGCGGTCCAAGACCTGTCCTTCAATGTTGAACCGGGCCGGGTCACCGGATTCCTCGGCCCCAACGGATCGGGAAAGACAACGACCCTGCGCTGCATGCTGGGGCTTGTCCGCCCGAGTAGCGGCGCTGCCCGAATCGGGGGCCGCGTCTACCGTGACCTCGATCACCCCGGCAGGGTCGTCGGCGCAGCCCTCGAGGCCAGCGGGTTCCATCCCGGCCGCACCGCCCGCGGCCACCTGCGCGTCATCTCCGACGCGCTGGGCCTGCCGAAGTCACGGGCCGATGAGGTGCTCGAGCTCGTCGGGCTCGTCGATGCGGCCGGGCGCAAGGCCGGCGGGTTCTCGCTCGGCATGCGCCAGCGGCTCTCCCTCGCCGCCGCACTCGTCGGGGATCCAGGCATCCTCATCCTCGACGAGCCGGCCAATGGCCTCGACCCGGAGGGCATCGCCTGGCTGCGCGGCTTGCTTCGCAGCCTCGCCCGCGAGGGCAAGACGGTGCTCGTCTCAAGCCACGTGCTCTCCGAGGTCCAGCAGACCGTCGATGACGTCGTCATCATCAGCCGGGGTTCGCTCGTCCAGGCCGGTACCCTCGCTGAGCTCGCCGGCAACGGGGCCGTGCGGGTCCGCGTGCGCTCCCCGCGCCGGGAGGCGCTCATCGCGGCGCTCCAGATGGGGACCGAAGGCAACCCGCCAGCCGCCATTGAGCAGATGGGTCATGACGAGCTCCTCGTCACCGGGCTCTCGCCGGGCGACATCGGCCGCAGTGCCTTCCTCGCAGGGGTCGAGCTCCACGAGCTCGCCCAGCAGACCAATGACCTCGAGTCGCTCTTCCTCGAACTCACCGCAACAGGCACCCCGGGAGGAACCGCATGATGCCGCTCCTGCGATCCGAGCTTCGCAAGGTCACGACCACGAAGGTGCTCTTCTTCCTCACGCTGGCGGTCGTGCTCTTCACCGCCCTCAACGTGTTCCTGCTCGTCTACCTCACGCCGAGTGCCATGGGCGTCGAGAACAACGACCAGCTCCTCATGAACCCCGATTACGTCACCAACATCATCGGCGCCGCCGGTTCGTCATCGATCTTCGTGCTCATCCTCGGCATCGTCGCCATGACCGGCGAGTTTCGGCACATGACCATCACGTCGACCCTGCTCATCACCCCGCGTCGGTCCCGGGTACTCATCGCCAAGGGCGTCGTCTTCCTAGCGATCGGCGCGGTGATCGGCCTCATCGCCTTTGCCACGGCGATCGCGCTCGCGACCCTCACGCTCTCGGGCACAGATCACGCGCCAATCGACTCCGGGGTCGCCCTGCAGATCCTCGGCGGCGTCGTCCTCGGGTTCGCGATCTACGCCTTCCTCGGGGTCTCCGTCGGGGCGCTCATCCGCAACCAGGTCGCCGCGGTCGTCGGGGCGCTCGTCTGGGTGCTCGTCCTCGAGGCACTCCTCACCGTGTTCGTCGACTGGATCGGCAAGTGGCTGCCCGGCGGCGCCCTCGATGCGGTGCTCCAGTCGACGAACGTGTCCGGTCGAGGCGGCAGCGAGGTGCTCTCAATCGGTGCCGGGGCCGCTGTCCTCGTCGGCTATGCCGTGCTCCTCGGCGCGCTCGCCTCCACCACGACAATGCGCCGAGACATCACCTGAAACGCAACCCTCCCTGAGCTCAAGGACGCCCGGTCACAACGCCATTTCACCTAGCAAATGTCGGCCACGATGTTTGATGCCTGCTTGCCCTTGGGACCGTTTGTCACATCGAATGAGATGCATTGCCCGTCCTTCAGGGTCTTGAAGCCGGGCATGTTGATCTGCGAGAAGTGGGCGAAGAGGTCCTCGCCGCCTTCGCTCGGGGCGATGAAGCCGAATCCATACGAATCGTTGAACCACCGGACTTTCCCGGTGGCCCCCTTGACCTCGCTGGGCTTCGCGACTGACCCCTTGCACGCGGCGTGCAGTCCCTCGCAGGTGCAGGTCACCTCGTCGCCCTCCTGTGCGCATGTCCAGGCCGCCTCGAACGGCTCGGCCGGCATCTCGGCCGGCGTCGACGACATGGGAGCAGATGGCATAGGAGCGGACGGCATGGGAGCGGACGGGGCCGGGGCTGGGCTGGCTGGCACTGATGCTACGGAGGCCGGGTCGGCGGCCGTCGTGCTGGAGCCGCAGCCGGCGAGCAGCAGTGCCCCGGCCATTGCCATGGAGCCGATGAGGGCTGCAGTCCTCGTGGTTGCCTGCATGGCCGGTCCTTCCGTTGCCTTCGGTCGGCCGCGGACGCGACTGAGGGCCGCAGGGTCTCAGGGGCCCGTGCCGATGGCAATCTGCGGCAGGCCCCCGCTTGGGCAAGAACGGCGAAACCGGGAGGCTAGCCCCCCCGCCGGCGCTGCCAGGCGCTGCCCCGCGACCCGGATCTCGCTCGGATGGCTCACTACTTCGACATGCATCACCGAGAGGAGGTCACCACGGGATGACCGCCCGGTCCTCCCACAGGAATCCGGAGGGAGCAAGGCTTCCGTCCGGAAGCAGCGCTTCCCGGCTGGCGAGCCAGACGATGGTCTCCGCGCCCTCGTCCGCCGAACGCGGGGCGTCGGGGCCGCCCATGTCGGTCCGGCAATGGTTCGGGCACATCGCATCGACGAGCACCCCGCGCTTGCCGAACTGCATCTCGGCCGCGAGGTTCTTCACCAGGGCATTCAGCGCGGCCTTGCTCACCCGGTAGGGAGCGAGTCCACCCGAGGTGCCGGGCCCGCTGAACCTGCCAAGGCAGGCGCTCACAGCGATGATGCGGCCACGGCGCCGCTCGACCATGCCGGGACCGAACACGTTCATCGCGTTGAATGCACCGTCGAGATTGACGCGCATGACCCGCCGCCACTCCTCGTCAGTCGTCCGCAGGGTCTTCGACATCCGCTCGCTCATCACCCCGGCCGAGGCCACGAGGATGTCGGCCTCCCCGATCGGTCCCAGTCTCGCGGCCAGCGCCGCAACGCTCCCGTGATCGCTGACATCGCACGCCGCGCCAATGGCATCGATGCCCTCTGCCCGAAGCGACCCGGCCGCGGACTCCGCGCGATCGGCATCCTGGCCGACGAGCACGACCGTCGCACCGAGCAGGCCGATGCCGCGCGCAGCTGCGAGCCCGATCCCACGCGAACCGCCGGTGATGACAGCCGTGGCCCCGTCCAACTCGCCCATGCCGAGCCTCCTTCGTTCGAACCCTCGCGTCCCCGCGTCCGTAGGCGACCTTGCGTCCCACGATCCAACCCTCGTGCCTGCACTACTGTTGAGCAAGCGCAGCAGCGTGCATCCCAGTGTCGAATGCGCCATCTCGGCGCGTGCGAGAGGACCGATAGTGGCGACCGACCCCACCGACGGACGCTTGACCGGGTTCGGCCCGAACGAGTGGCTCGTCGATGAGATCTACGATCAGTTCCTCAAGGACAGGTCGAGTGTCGATCCGGCATGGTGGGAGTTCTTCGAGGGCTACACGCCCGCTGATAACTCACCGGTGGCCGCGGCGCACGCCGAGGCGGTCGCCCTCGCTGCCCCGCTGATCGATCCTGCAGCCCCTCCTATCGCACCTGCAGCCCCTTCGGCGCAGGCCGCTCTGGCACCCACGCTGCCTCCCGTACCGGCATCACCCACCGAGCCGTCAGCGGGCGGCGGGGTCACCGTCCTTCGCGGAGCGGCCGCCCGGGTCGTCACGAACATGGAGGCGAGCCTCGCCGTCCCAACTGCGACGAGCGTTCGCGCCCTGCCTGCGAAGCTGCTCATCGACAACCGCATCGTCATCAACAATCACCTCGCCCGCGCCCGCGGCGGCAAGGTCTCGTTCACCCACCTCATCGGATACGCCGTCGTCCGTGCGGCGGCCGAGATGCCGGCGATGAATGCCTCGCTCACCTCGGTGGGAGGCAAGCCCGCCATCTCGCTCAATCCCGACGTCAACCTCGGCCTGGCGATCGACCTCGCGAAGCCTGACGGCAGCAGGCAACTCCTCGTCCCGAACATCAAGCGGGCCCAGTCCATGGACTTCGCGATCTTCTGGGCGAGCTACGACGACCTCGTCCGCAAGGCACGGGGCGGCAAGCTCACCGTCGAGGACTACGCGAGCACGACCATCTCCCTCACGAACCCCGGCACCATCGGCACGAACCACTCGGTGCCCCGCCTCATGGACGGCCAGGGCTGCATCGTCGGCGTCGGATCGATGGACTACCCCGCCGAGTGGGAGGGCGCATCGCCCGAGGCGATCGCGCGCAATGCCGTCTCCAAGATCCTCACCCTCACCTCGACATACGACCATCGCATCATCCAGGGGGCACAATCCGGGGAGTTCCTCGGCCGCATCCACCGTCTCCTCCTCGGCGACAACGACTTCTACGGCGAGATCTTCCGCTCGCTGCGCATCCCCTACGAGCCGATCCGCTGGGCGCGCGACATCTCATCGAGCCACGAGACCGACCTCGACAAGACCGTGCGGGTCCAGGAGATCATCCACGCCTATCGGGTCCGCGGTCACCTCATGGCCGACATCGACCCCCTCGAGTACCACCAGCGGATGCACCCCGACCTCGACGTCCTGCAGCACAGCCTCACCCTGTGGGACCTCGACCGCGAGTTCGCCACGGGCGGCTTCGGCGGCCGGCCGCTCATGAAGCTGCGCGAGATCCTCGGGGTCCTGCGCGATTCGTACACGCGGACCGTCGGCGTGGAGTACATGCACATCCAGGACCCGGACCAGCGCCGCTGGATCCAAGATCACGTCGAGCTCCCGCACACCAAGCCGGATCGCGAGGAGCAACTGCGCATCCTGCGCAAGCTGAACGAGGCCGAGGCCCTCGAGTCCTTCCTCCAGACGAAGTACGTCGGCCAGAAGCGCTTCTCCCTTGAGGGCGGCGAGTCGCTCATCCCGCTCCTCGACGCCATCCTCGACGCGGCGGCCCACGATGACATCCTCGAGGTCGCGATCGGGATGCCGCACCGCGGCCGGCTCAACGTACTCACGAACATCGCCGGCAAGTCCTACGCCCAGGTATTCCGAGAGTTCGAGGGCCACTACGGCGAGGAATCAGTCCAGGGGTCCGGCGACGTCAAGTACCACCTCGGCACGACCGGCGTCTTCACCGCGTTCGACGGCGCCAGCACCGCCGTCTACCTCGCCGCGAATCCCTCGCACCTCGAGGCCGTCAATCCGGTGCTCGAGGGGGTCGTCCGCGCGAAGCAGGACCAACTCCCGCGCGATCGCGTTTTCGACATCCTGCCGGTGCTCATGCACGGCGACGCGGCATTCGCCGGCCAGGGGGTGGTCGCCGAGACCCTTCAGATGTCGCAGATCCAGGGCTACCGCACCGGCGGCACAGTGCACATCGTCGTGAACAACCAGGTCGGCTTCACGACAAGCCCGAAGTACAGCCGGTCCTCGGTGTACTCAACCGATATCGCCCGCGCCGTGCAGGCGCCGATCTTCCATGTGAACGGGGAGGATCCCGAGGCCGTTGTCCGCGTGGCACGGCTCGCCTTCGAGTTCCGTCAGGCCTTCGCCAAGGACGTCGTCATCGACCTCGTGTGCTTCCGCAAGCGCGGCCACAACGAGGCCGACGATCCCTCGCTCACCCAGCCGCTCATGTACTCGATCATCGACGCCAAGCGGTCGGTGCGAAAGCACTACACCGAGGGCCTCATCGGCCGCGGCGATATCACGGTCGACGAGGCGGAGGAAGCCCTCAAGCACTTCCAGGAGCAGCTCGAGCGGATCTTCCAGGAGACCCGAACCGAGGCCGACGACTCCCACTTCTCCGAGACCTCGCGCGACATCATCACCTCCGGCCAGCGCCAGCTCACCCTGCAGGGCCCCGCAGCCGAGGTCGCCACCGCCATCACCCTCGAGCAGATCGAGACCGTCATCAGCTCGCAGCTCAACACGCCAGAGGACTTCACCGTCCACCCTCGCCTCGCACCGCAGCTCCAGCGGCGTGCGCAGATGGTCGCCGACGACGCGATCGACTGGGGCATGGGCGAGGCCCTCGCTGTCGGCTCGCTACTGCTCGAGGGGAAGGTCGTTCGACTCGCCGGACAAGACTCGCGGCGCGGAACGTTCGGCCACCGCCACATGGTCATCGTCGACAAGGAGACCGGGTGGCAGTACAAGCCGCTCAAGCAGTGCTATCGCGGCGACGCCAAGCTCTACGTGTATGACTCCCTCCTCAGCGAGTTCGCCGCGATGGGGTTCGAGTACGGGTACTCGGTCGCAAGGCCCGATGCCCTTGTCATGTGGGAGGCCCAGTTCGGCGACTTCGCCGATGGCGCCCAGACGATCATCGACGAGTTCATCTCCTCCGGCGAGCAGAAGTGGGGACAGCGCTCCGCCGTCACCCTCCTGCTCCCCCACGGGTACGAGGGGCAGGGGCCCGATCACTCGTCCGCGCGCGTCGAGCGGTTCCTCCAACTCTGCGCGCAGGACAACATGACCGTCGCCATGCCCTCGACGCCCGCGTCCTTCTTCCATCTCCTGCGCTGGCAGGTCCACAGCCCGCTCACGCGTCCGCTCGTCGTCTTCACGCCGAAGTCGCTGCTGCGCGCGAAGTCGGCAGTCTCGCGCCGCGAGGACTTCACGAGCGGTCACTTCCAGCCGATGCTCCCGGACGCATCGGTCGACCCGGCCGGAGTGAAGACGGTGCTGCTGTGCAGCGGCAAGGTCTACTACGACCTGCTCGCCCACCGCGAGGCAAGCGGGCGCACCGACGTAGCCATACTCCGGATCGAGCGGCTCTACCCCCTCCCCTACCGAACCCTGCCCCCCGTGCTCGATGCGATGCCGGATGCCGACATCCGCTGGGTGCAGGAGGAGCCGGCGAACCAGGGGCCGTGGTCCTTCATCGCCATGAACCTGCCGGAGATCATCGGCCGCCCGATCACGGGGGTGAGCCGGCCCGCCTCGTCATCCCCTGCGGTCGGCGCCCACCATCGGCACGATGCCGAGCAGCAGGCCATCGTCGATCAGGCCTTCGCCGCACGCGCCTAGAAAGGAGCCACCGTGTACTTCACCGATCGCGGCATCGAGGAGCTCCAGAAGCGCCGGGGCGACGAGGACATCAGCATCGACCTGCTCGCCGAGCGCATGCGCGAGTTCGTCGACCTCAACCCGGAGTTCGAGATACCGGTGGAGCGGCTAGCGACCTGGCTCGCGCGCATCGACGATGGCGCCGAAGACGATGACTAGCCCGAACTAGGCCGGCCCTCGCTTCAAGGAGATGGACTCCCGAGTGGTCTCGCCTGAGCGACCTTCTGCCGGCTCAAGTTCTTGAAGCCTCCGCCTACGATCGCCTCGCCGAACGCTGCTGCCACCGCAGCCGGACTCCCGCAGGCGCCCGAGCAGTTCGACAGCCTCACCGTGATCGGTGAAATCGAAGCTCTCGCACGCCATTGCCTCACGCAGGACAGTTTCACAGTCGTCGCGCAATTCACGGTTGCTCAGGGACCCATGCCTGCCCGTTGCGGGCATCTCCATCCCTCGAATGAATAAGGAACCCTTTTCAGCCTCAGGTTAGCCGGTGGTGAGGACGACCTTTCCGTGGATGTCGCCAGCTGCCATGGCCTCGAAGGCCTCGGCTGCCCGCTCCATCGGCAGCTCGCGATCGATGACCGGCCGGACCCCAGTGCGGACGAGGAGGTCGACGAGCTCGCGCAGCTCGTCAGCGGTGCCCATCGTCGAGCCGACGATGCTCAACTGGAGGAAGAAGACCCGGTTGAGGTCCGCGGGCGGATTGGGGCCAGAGGTCGCGCCCGAGATCACGATGGTCCCTCCGGGGCGCAGCGATTTCAAAGAGTGGTCCCACGTCGCCTCGCCTACGGTCTCCATGACGGCATCGACCTTGGCCGGCAGCCTCGCACCGGTCTCGAATGCGGCGTCGGCCCCGATCGACAGGGCCCAGTCTCGCTTCTCCTCGGTCCGCGAGGTAACCCACACCGTGCGGCCGAGTGCCTTGCCCAGAACGATCAGCGCGGTGGCCACACCGCCCGCGGCGCCCTGGACGAGGATCGTGTCGCCCTGCGACGTGGCTGACTTCGTCTTGATCATCCGGTAGGCGGTGAGGTAGGCGACAGGCAGACACGCGGCCTCGGCCCAGGTGAGCTCGGCGGGCTTGTCGATGAGATTGCGCGCCGGCACTCGCACCCGTTCGGCGAACGTGCCCGGGTAGACCTCGCTCAGCAGCGACCGGCGCGGGTCCAGCGTCTCGTCGCCATGGCCAACCTCCAAGTCGCCGACGACTCCGTGGACGATGACCTCCCGGCCGTCGTCGGTGACCCCCGCCGCGTCCGACCCGAGGATCATCGGCACCCGCTCGGCCGACAGGGCCTGACCCTTGAGGGACCACAGGTCGTGGTGGTTCAGGCTCGCCGCCTTCACGTGGACGGTCACCCATCCCTCGGGCGTGGGCGGCTCTTCCATCTCCCCGACAGTGAGGCAGGACAGTGGGTCGTCACGGCTGACTCCGTGCGCGTAGCAGGCGATCATGCGACGACTTTACTCAGCGAGCAGCATTCCCCGCCATTGCTACTGTTCCGTGCATGAGAACCTTGGCGAGCGACAACTATGCAGGCGCCCATCCAGCGGTTCTGGAGGCCATTGCCGCCGCCAACGTCGATCATGCGCCCTCCTACGGCGGCGATTCGGTCACCGCGCGCGCCGTCGAGCTCTTCAGAGAGCACCTCGGCGAGCACGTCGACGTGTTCATGACCTTCAATGGCACCGGATCCAACGTCATCGGCATGCAGTCGCTCATGCGATCGTGGGAGGCCGTCATCTGCGCCTCATCCGCCCACATCAATGTCGATGAGGCCGGGGCGCCGGAGAAGTTGCTCGGATCCAAGCTCATCACCCTCGACACGCCGGATGGAAAGCTCACGCCGTCGATGATCGAGGACGTGCAGTGGCGGGCCGGAGACGTCCACCAGAGCCAGCCCAAGGTCGTGCTCATCACTCAGTCGACCGAGTCCGGCACGCGCTACTCGCCCGAGGAGGTCAGGGCGATCGCCGACACCGCCCATGCGCGCGGCCTCTACCTCTACATGGACGGCGCGCGCATCGCCAATGCCGCTGCCGGCCTCGGAGTCGAGCTGCGGGCCATCACGACCGATGCCGGGGTCGATGCGATGTCGTTCGGCGGCACGAAGAACGGCACGATCCTCGCCGAGGCTGTCGTCATCCTCAACCCCAGGCTCGCCTCAGGCGGCGATCTCAGCGTCACGGGCAATCTCGGCTTCATCCGCAAGCAGTACATGCAGCTGTCGAGCAAGATGCGGTTCAGCTCGGCCCAGTTCGTCGCCCTCTTCACCGACGACCTGTGGCGCAAGAACGCCTCGCACGCCAACGCCATGGCGCAGCGGCTCGCCGCAGCCGTCGCCGACGTCCCCGGGGTCTCCATCGAGCGGCCGGTCGAGGCCAACGGGGTGTTCGCCACCCTTCCCGCTCGCGCGATCCCGGTCCTCCAGGAGCACACGCCCTTCTACGTGTGGGACGAGGCCGCGAGCGAGGTGCGCTGGCTGTGCTCGTGGGACACAACCGAGCGCGACATCGACGACTTCGCGGCGACCGTCAGGTCGGTCCTCGCCGGTACCTGATCAGGAGGCAGCCGATCACGCGGTCGGGGGGCACAGCCCCGAAGCCGCGGCTGTCATCGCTCCACTCGGCATTGTCCCCTTCGACCCACCAGCCGTCCGGCTCCCTGCGGACCGCTCGCTTCACGACGAGCAGGTCGGGTCGCGCGGGATGACGAAGGAGCAGGACGTCGCCGGGCCGGATGCGTCCGACCGTTCGGACGAGCCACCAGTCCCCGGAATGCAGGGCCGGCTCCATCGAGGGTCCGGCGATGCGGACCGCGGTCAACCCGAGCATGGCCCCATCCTTGCGCGCTCCCGCGTCGACGATCGGCGCTAGGCTCAGATGCCGAGCAGTTGATTGCTGCCGCTGACCACCGAAGGGAACAACATGCTTACCCGTTTCTTCGCCCCCGCGCAGACTGCCTACGCGCACTGCGACCTGCCCTGCGGCGTCTACGACCCCGCTCAGGCCCGCCTCGAGGCCGAGTCGGTCAAGGCCTGCATGGTCAAATACCACGCCTCCGATGATGGCGACTTCAGGGCACGCGCGATCACGATCAAGGAAGACCGCTCGAACATGGTCAAGGAGCACCTGTGGATCCTGTGGACCGACTACTTCAAGGCGCCGCATTTCGAGCAGTACCCGCAGCTGAACGGCCTGTTCAACGAGGCCACGAAGCTTGCTGGTGCGGGCGGCACCAAGGGCACGGTCGATGTCGCTGTCGCCGATAACCTCCTCGCGAAGATCGATGAGATCGCTGTCATCTTCTGGGAGACCAAGAAGTAGGTCGAACCCCGACACCGCCCCAGCGCACGGCTCTGCGCCGGGCGCAGGGATCTGATGGTCCTCGAAGCCTTGCGCTTCGGGGACCATCGGCCTTTTTTGGGAGGCGCATCGGGTATTCGGGTGCGGCCGCAACTGCATCGTAATTGGCACGCAGTCCTGCCACAGGCTGACCGGCTGACCGGCTGACCGGCTGAGCCTCCGCTAGCCGTAGGCGATGAGGACGGTCGAGAGCCGGTAGATCGGCGGCGTGTGGCTTCCGCCGTCGTACTCGGCGGATGTTCCGAGCGTGCAGGTCGTCGGGATGAACGGCACCGCTCCGGGCCGGCAGCCGTTTACATACGGGGTGACGGCGTAGGCCACCCGGGCCGTGCGGCCCGGTATGTCGCCGCTCACGTCAACGTCCCATGGCTTGACGAGCGAGCCCGGGCACCAGCCGGCGCGCGAGTACCAGTAGTTGCCGCGCTGCCCACGGACGCCCGACGTGGCGCAGTCGTTGCGCCATCCAGCGAGGTCGTGCCGTGCGCCATTGACCCGGATGGTGTGGGTGCGCGGGCAGAACTCGGCGCAGTCGTCCTCATTTCCCTGCCCGTGGCCGGTGACGAACGTCCGCAGGGAGAACGGCTTGGACGCAGGGAGTTCAAGGGTGACGGTCGGCGCGTCGACCGCCGTCGGGACGACCGGATCCCCGTATCGAACCTCACGGGGCGACCAGACCGGGATGACGGCGATGGCCTTGCGCGGGGGACGACCGGGGGCGAGGTCGAACCACGAACTGAGCTGCCAGCCGGCCCCGCCATCGCTGCCCGGCCCGACCCATGTGTCGATGTGGGCAGCCAAGGTCAC
>CAFBNE010000041.1_pt1 | contig 23955 bp, 27 predicted proteins | sample 7269181 | NCBI WGS metagenome assembly CAFBNE01 (sample SAMEA6814085, study PRJEB35770) | uncultured Actinomycetes bacterium | biome: Freshwater; feature: Freshwater reservoir; material: water | place: Czech Republic | collected 2017-05-23 | depth 30m m
AACACGTCCGGGCCACCGTCAGCCTGAGCGATGAAGCCGAAACCCTTTTCGGCGTTGAACCACTTAACAGTTCCTTGAGCCATGATGCACATTCTCCTTGCACGAAGTCGCGTTGGACGGTCGCCCAACACGTGGCCTAGCTTGTTCGAACCTTCGTCCTTGATCTGTGCTCTTGCCCAGAAACATGTGATGCCCGCCGCGAGTTCACAGGGCGGGCATCTCAGAACGGTGGTGCTGACTTAGCCTTGCCAAACGAAAGCATAGCCGCAATTCGGTCCCATGTGGAACCGCACCCCAACCGTGACCAAATCGTGAGGTTCCGCGGACCGCCCATCACTGCTGAACAGGCTCCCCCACAGCGCCCGTGGCCTCCCCCGCGGCATCGAGCCACAGCCATCTCAGGTACACGACCACGGCGAACACGGCGAAGATCCACCACTGGACGGCATAGAAGAAGTTCTGCAGGGGAAAGGGAACATCGGCGGTCTGGACCGTCGGGGCAGCCGGCTCGGGTGCCGTCGTCGCAGAACCCGACAGTTCATCCGACCCCGCCGAGGTCTCGGTGAGCATGACGTAGCCCGAGCGGGTTCCCGGGCCCCAGGATTCGCTCTGGCGGGCGCTCGAGATCGCGACGGCCGTACCCGGCTCGGTTACCGCGTCAGGGTAGAAGCGCTCATCCGGATGCATGATGCCGCTCACGATGACATCGCCCGTTGGTGGGACGACGCCCGCTGCCGTCGCTGAATTCAGCCACCCGCGCAGCACGCCGATGACTGAGCCGTCCGAGAGTTCAAGCGGGGTGAGGACCCACACCCCTGGCTGCCCCCGCAAGGAGCGCTGCTCGACGATCACCTGGCCGCCGGCCAAGTACCGCCCGCGCGCCACGACCGGTCGGCCGATCGACTCGTCGGGCAGTGGCTCGCCGACTGCCGCCACCTCCTCGATTTCAATGGGGGCCGACACCGCGACGCGCTCTGCCTCGATGATGTTCTGCGTCCGGTCCCACTGCCAACTGCCGAGGAACACGCATCCGGAGATGAAGGCGAGCGCGACGAGCGCGAGGCCGACCCAGCGGGGAGTGCGGGCCAGTCGCAGCAGGTCCCTAGCCTGCGGACGCGGCGTCATCCTCGCCCTGCTCGGCAGCCGCGGCGTCATCCTCGCCGTGCTTGACGGCCTGGTCGGTGTACCGCCGGTCAGCGGCCTGCTCGCGATCATCACGGCCCATCGGAAGGCTCGGATCAATGCGCTTGATCTGGCGGTTCATCGATTTCCAGATGACGACCACCGCGCCGGCGAGCAGGAGCACGAAAAGCCCGGCGATCGGACCGGCACCGTCGATCACCGAGCTCAGGTCTGCCTCGGCCATCTTGATCGTCATGGGGTCCTCAGTCCTGCGAAGAGGTCGTCCTCGGGGATCGAGGATTGGACCAGTGAGCGTGCGAGTTCGAAATCCTCCGTGGGCCAGATGGACCGCTGGAGCTCCGGTGAGACCCGAAACCACAGGCCCTCGGGGTCAATCTGCGTGCGGTGCGCCAGCAGCGCCTGGTCACGGACTTCGAACCAGTCGGCCGCAGGGATGCGGGTCGTGATGCGGTGGCTGTCATCCGGCAACTTCTCCATGCCCTTGATCCAGTCATGGTAGGGCGATTCGATCTCAGCCGCGAGGAGGGCGTCGTGGAAGGCCAGCACCCTCGCCTTGCTGAACTGCTGGTTGTAATAGACCTTCTGGACCTGCCAGGGCTCACCGCCCGCATGAGGGAAGGCGAGGGGGTCGGCGGCTGCATCGACGGCAGCCATGGTCACCTCGTGGCAACGGACGTGATCAGGGTGCGGATAGCCGCCGTGCTCGTCGTACGTCGTCACGACCTGGGGCCGGAACTCCCGGATGAGGGCAACGAGGGGCACGGCCGCCTCATCGATCGCAATCGCGGCGAAGCAGCCGTCCGGAAGCGGCGGCAGCGGGTCGCCTTCCGGGTAGCCCGAGTCCTCGAATCCCAGCCAGGCATGGCGCACGCCGAGGATCTGGGCCGCCTGCGCCATCTCGCGCCTTCGCACCTCGGCGAGCCCAAGGAGTGCGACATCCTCCTCGGCCAGTGCATGCAGGACATCGCCGCGCTCGCCGCCCGTGCAGGTGACGACCATGACCTCGACCCCCTCGGCCACGTACTTCGCGGTCGTGGCCGCGCCTTTGCTCGACTCGTCGTCAGGATGCGCGTGCACGGCCATGAGGCGCAGGGGGAGGTTCACGTCCCCAGTCTCCCAAAGCCACAATGGGACCATGCCGAGCCCCTTCCGAAAGGACCAGCTCTCCCCGGAGATGGCCCATCGATACGGGCTCGATCGCGCCCCGTGGGGCACCGCGGTCCTCGTTTTGAGCGTGATCTGCGTCTTCGCCGCCGTCCTCGGCTGGATCGGCGTCTCGATGGCATCCGGGGTTCGGGCGCGGGTCCTCACCTGGGACGACTCGGCGACCGACCATGTGACGGTCGAGATCGAGGTGCAGCGCGACGGCGCAGCCGCGCTCGACTGCGTGATCCGGGCACAGGACCGCACGCACATCGATACGGGCTACGCCACGACCTCCATCGCCCCGGGCGCGAGCACCGTCCGCATCTCCTACGCCCTGCGGACCATCGCACCCGCGTTCACCGTCGAGGTCCTCGGCTGCGCACCACCCGACGAGCTGCGCGTAGCCCCGCCGCAATTTCCCCCCGGCGTTGTCGCTCCATCGCAGCCGTACAGCGAATAACCGCGTAGCCTTGGCCCCTATGACCACCGAAGTGACCTGGCTGACCCAGGAGGGCTACGACCGGCTCGTCGACGAGCTGGCTGACCGCGAGGGCCCCCGGCGCCAGGAGATCGTCACGAGGATCTCACTCGCACGAGATGAGGGCGATCTCAAGGAGAACGGCGGCTACCACGCTGCCAAGGAGGAACAGGGCAAGAACGAGGCCCGGATCCGGGTCCTGAAGTACCTGCTCGAGCATGCGCAGGTCGGCGCGCCCGACGCAGCGCACGATGAGGTCTCACACGGCAAGGTCGTCACGGTCCGGTTCCCTAGCTTCGACGAGGAGGAGGTGTTCCTGCTCGGCTCCCGTGAGGAGGCCGTGCATGCCTCGATCGAGGTCTACTCCCCCACCTCGCCGCTCGGCGCCGCCGTCATCGGCAAGCGGGTAGGGGACACTGCGAGCTACGCGCTCGCGAACGGTAACGAGATGCTCGTCGAGATCATCAAGGTCGAGGCGTACGCGCACTAGCCCGCGCATGAGGCATCCCGTCCCGGACGACACTGCAATTACGCACGCAGCTTGCCGATCCGGTAGGAGGCCAGCGTCCGCGCCGGCGACCTCGCGCCCGCATGCTGGCTGCTGAACATTGCCGACCCGTTCTTGCCGCACATGGACTTGATCGCCGACGATCCTCCCGGATGACGGGCCACGTACTTCGTCACGTCATAGACGCCCTTGCCGACGATGGTCCAGCACGATGACGCAGAAGCGTGCTTGGCAACCTGCGCGGCGGTGTACGACTTGGGAGCCGCCACCGCGGATGGCGCGAACGACACAATGGCGAATCCGACCGCTGCCAATGATGCGATGAGCCTGGTTCTCACGATGATCTCCTCATATTCATGGCTTCGGAATTACCGAAATGCCGGCTAGCCCCGTCCGATTCCAAGGCTCATCGGTCCGGCAACTACATCGTCGTCCGTCAACGGACAAGAGCCGGCCACAGGCGGGCCATATCCAGGTAAGGCGCTACTTGCTCGTCGTCCGGCCGAACTTGCGCACCGACAGCGTCGCGAAGATCGCGATGATGACGGCGCATGCCATCACGGTGTAGGGAACCGGGTGCTGCAGCGGCCAGTAGTCGGGCTGGATGCCCGTCGGGTTTCCGAAGAGCTCACGGGTCGCCAGCACGAGGGTCGAGACCGGGTTGAACGCAGCGAAGGCCTGCAGCCAGTCGGGCATCGACGAGATGGGCACGAAGGCGTTCGACAGGAAGGTCAGCGGGAAGAGCCAGGCCAGCCCCGCCGTGCTCGCGGTCTCCGGGTTCGGCATCGAAAGGCCGATCGTCGAGCCGACCCACGACACCGTGTAGGCGAACAGCAGGAGCAGCAGGTAGGCGTAGATCGCGTTCAGCAGTCCACCGGTGATGCGCCAGCCGATGATGAAGCCGGTGATGCTCAGCACGGCGAGGACGAGGATCTGACGCGCCGCATCGGCGAAGGTCCGGCCGATGAGCACCGCACCGTGCGCCATCGGCAGCGCCCGGAACCGGTCGATGAGGCCCTTGCGCATGTCCTCTGCGATACCGACCGTGCTGGCCGCCGCCGCAAATGCGACCGTCTGGCCGAAGATGCCGGGCATCAGGTAGTTGCGGTAGGCGTTGGCCGCCTCATCTGCATTCGCCCCATCCCCGGGGATGGGGATCGCCCCGCCGAAGACATAGGCGAAGAGGAGCACGAAGATGACCGGCTGAACCAGGGAGAAGAACAGCGACTCCGGCACCCGGATCGACTGGATGAGGTTCCGACGCGCGACGACGAAGCCGTCGTGGACGGCCCAGCCGACGATCGGCCGGCTCCGCACCGGTGCAACGGTGGTCATGACTGACGCCCCTTTCGGCCGCGCTTGGCTACGACGGGTGGTTCCTCCTCGGCGGCATGGCCGGTGAGCGACATGAAGACGTCGTCGAGCGTGGGCCTGCGAAGCAGCAGGTCGCTCACCTCGATCCCGGCGACGTCAAGGGCTCGAATGGCACTCACGAGCACGGTCGAGCCACCGGAGACGGGCGCCGAGACGCGGCCCTCCTCTATCGCGGGCTCGCCGGTGCTCACCGTGCGCAGGACGTCGGCAGCGGCACCGGCCTGGACGAGGTTCACGACCGTGACCTCGATGCGGTCGCCGCCGATCTGGTCCTTGAGCGCCTCGGCCGTGCCGTGCGCGATGACACGTCCGTGGTCGATGACGACGATGTCCTGGGCCAGCTGATCGGCCTCCTCGAGGTACTGCGTCGTGAGGAGCACCGTCGTGCCCTCGGCGACGAGGCCCTCGATCACCGCCCACATGCCGAGCCGCGAACGGGGATCCAGGCCGGTGGTCGGCTCATCGAGGAAGAGGATCGACGGCCGCGCGATGAGGCTCGAGGCGAGGTCGAGCCTTCGTCGCATTCCGCCCGAGTAGGTGCGGACGGGGCGATCCGCGGCCTCCGAGAGCTCGAACGAGTCGAGGAGCTCCTGCGACCGGCGCTTCACGTACTTCGGTTCGAGGTGGTAGAGGTCTCCGAACATGCGGAGGTTCTCGCGGCCGGTGAGGTACTCGTCGACCGCTGCGTACTGCCCGGTGAGGCCGATCGCCCGGCGGACCTCATCCGGCTGCGTCACGACATCGAAGCCGGAGACTCGAGCGGTGCCCGCGGTCGGGGCGAGGAGGGTCGACAGGATCCTGACCATCGTCGTCTTACCGGCACCGTTCGGGCCGAGCAGGCCGACCACCTGGCCCCGCTCGACCGTGAGGTCCATGCCGTCGAGCGCGACCACGTCGCCGAACTTCTTCACCACTCCTTCGGCGAAGACCGCCTGCTCATCACCCATGCGCCAGACCCTACCCAAACCGAGTGACGAATCACGCGTCACGATCGATCGACTGCGAGACGACGCGGTACCGGCCGCTCAGGACCCCGAGGACCTCCTCGCAGTGCTCGTGTCCGCGCGTCTCCATCTGGACGACGATATCGACCTCGTCGACCCCGAGGCCGGCGTCGAGACGGTCGTGCTGCACCTCGAGCACGTTGGCCTGAAGGTCCTTGACCTCCGCGAGCAGCCGGGCCAGGGACCCGGGCTTATCCGGTACCCGCACCGTGACAGTCAGGTACCGTCCCGCGGCCGCGAGGCCGTGTCGGATGATCCGCAGGAGGAGCAGGGAGTCGACATTGCCACCCGAGACGACGACAGCGACGGGCGGCTCGAATGAGCGCGGGTTCGCGAGGACCGCCGCCGTTGCCGCCGCCCCCGCCGGCTCGACGAGCATCTTCGCGCGCTCGAGCAGGAGCAGCACCGCCCTGGAGATCTCCACCTCCGAGACCGTCTCGATGTCGTCGACGTAGTCCTGAACGATCGCGAACGGCACCGCACCCGGACGTCCGACGGCGATGCCATCGGCCATCGTCGCCATGCGATCGAGCGCAACCGGGTGACCCGCCGCCAGTGACGCCGGGTACGCAGCGGCGTCCTGCGCCTGGACCCCGACGATGCGCACGTCGGGCCGTTGCGACTTCACCGCCATCGCGATTCCAGCGAGCAGGCCGCCGCCACCCGTGCACACGACGATCGTCCGCACATCAGGGACCTTCCGAAGGATCTCCAGCCCGAGCGTGCCCTGGCCCGCGACGATGTCAACGTGATCGAAGGGGTGAATGAGGACGGCGCCAGTCTCATCGCCGAAGGCAATCGCCGACGCCAGCGCCTCGTCGATCGTCGAACCAGCGAACCGAACCTCCGCGCCATAGGCACGTGTCGCCTGCACCTTGGGGATGGTTGCTCCCTCCGGCATGAACACGGTCGCCCGGACCCCCAGTATCTGGGCCGCCAGCGCCACCCCCTGCGCATGGTTTCCGGCGCTCGCCGCCACGACACCGCGCGCTCGCTCCTCCTCGGACAGCAGCGTGATCCGGTTGTAGGCGCCCCGGATCTTGAAGGAACCCGCGCGCTGCAGGTTCTCGGTGATGAGGTGCACCCGACCGCCCACCCGGTCATCGAGCCATCGGGCTCCGGCGATCGGGAGTTCTCGGATCACTCCCGACAGGCGCTCGGCAGCAGCTTCGATGTCATCGAGCGTCACGGTCGTCGGGGTCATGGGCCCGATCCTTGCACCGGTTTCTTGCCGGGAAGCTCCTGTTGCGCCGAAAGCCGGGCCAAGGAAGCCGCCCTGCGCCCGGCATTGCCCGATGATCCCCCATCACCCCGCACGCCGCCCGTGTAGCCGGCCCACGAACCACGCGCCTTCGAGGTGCTGCGGTGGAAATCGCCGATCTCCGCCGACTTCGCTCGCAGCACGAGCGACCGATCAGCTCCGTCCGGTTCCGCCGGCGCCCGATAGGCCTGCGCCGTCGCCTCGTCCCGGGCCTCGGAGAGGCGCTCTTGAATCCTTGGGACGAATGCCTGGTAGAACGCCACCCGCGCGGTCTGGGCCGTGTGCTGCTTCGTCACGCGCCGCGCGCGTCCGCCATCCCTGACCACCGCGACATACGCCTCGCGCCGCCACGGGCCAACGGTGAGCCAGGTCTGTGCCGCCGCCGTCATCTGCACGGCGAGCGACGAGAACAGCGCATTCACGACGTCGAGGTCAGAGGGCATTCCGTAGGCGATGACGAAGGTCGAATTCGACGCGATGTCTACCTTGGTGTCGTTGGCCTGGGACACCGCGATGAACAGCGCGATGAGATGCCGGTTGGCGCGCCGGCCCTTCTCGCCGATGACGATGGTGCGCATCTCGGGCTGCTCCCGCTGCTCCTTCTTCGCCGTTCGCGATCTCGCCATCGCCAGATCGATGCTCGCGGCGGTCGCCAGGGACTGCGCCTTCATCAGGTAGGCATCGGCCTCCTCGGCATTGTCGGTGCGCTCCGCCTTGGCGAGCAGGGCTGCGATGCGGTCAATCGACATGGGCGGGAACCACCAGTCCCTTCGACTCAAAGCAGCTACGGAGGAGGAGTGCGGACTCGGGCGTCTGGGCGCGGCCGACGAGCGCGACCATCAATGCGCGGAATCGGGGTCCGTGGGCCTGCAGGGGAGAGCCCGAATCCTCGGAGGGGCCCGAATTGAGGTGATGGGCGAACTCGTGCAGCAGGACCGACTCCCGGCACGCCCAGGTCGCAGCCATCGGAATGGCGATCACCCCATTCGAATAGTGCGCTCGGGCATCGCCTCGACGGTGCCGGGCCGCGACGGGCGGGATGCCCGGATACATCGTCATGAGGTGCTCGACGTACTGCTGGACTGCGGGCAGCGACCCGAACCGGGTCTGCACCGGCAACTGCAGTCGAGAGCCGAAAAAGTCGATGACGCCGCCTCGGTCGATCGCCGCGGACCACTGGTCCTCCGCTGCGTAGACCGCCGCGCGATCGACGTCCCTGCTCATCGTGGCCCCTACCATCGCATCTCCTCCCCTCGATGTCCCGAGGATAGGGTCACGCTGTGGGTCCTGTTACTCGCCTGCAAGGCGCAATCCGGAGCACGCCGATGCTCCGCGACCTCCCGCGCGAGGTCGCGGTCCTCTCCGCCGTCGCATTCTGCGTCGCCCTCGGGTTCGGAATCCTCGCCCCGGCCCTCCCCGTCTTCGCCCGCACCTTCGACGTCACCGCACTTCAGGCCAGTGCCGTAATCTCCGTTTTCGCCCTCGTACGCTTCGTCACGTCACCGATCTCCGGTGTCATGGTCGATCGCTGGGGCGAGCGGATCGTGCTCGCGAGCGGGCTGACCATCGTCGCCGTCTCGAGCGCAGCTGCGGGATTCTCCCAGTCTTACCAACAACTTCTTCTCCTGCGCGGTATCGGTGGCCTTGGATCGTCGATGTTCACCGTCGCGGCTCTCGCGCTGCTGCTGCGCGTCGTCCACTCCTCCCAGCGTGGTCGCGCAGCGGGCGCCTTCCAGGGCGGCTTCCTCCTCGGCGGGGTGGCGGGTCCCGCTGTCGGCGGTCTCGTCGTCGCATGGTCCATCAGGGCGCCCTTCTTCGTATACGCGGCCGCCCTCGGGCTTGCCGCCGTCGTTGCCGTCGTCTTCCTCGCCAAGGCGCACCTCGCCGAGCGGGAGCAGGAGGTCTCCCACGACGAGGCGGGCAAGCTTGAGCGACTGCGCGAGGCCCTCCGCGATCGCGGATACCGTGCCGCCCTCGGTGTGAGCCTGGTCACGGGTTTCGTCGTGTTCGGGATGCGGTCATCCGTCGTTCCGCTCTTCATCACCGAGGGCATGGGGAAGAGCGCCTCGCTCGTCGGCATCGGTTTTCTCATCGCCGCTGCCTGCCAGGCCGTCCTCCTGCTTCCGGCCGGGCGAATGGCAGATACGGAGGGCCGGCGAAAGGCCATGCTCATCGGCACGATCGCCACGGCTGTCGGCATGGTCGTGCTCACCGCGGCCGACGTGGCCACCAACGGCTGGGGGACTACCGCGGTGGCCGCCACGGCGTTGTTCCTGCTCGCCATGGCAATTCAGGGAGCCGCAGGAGCGTTCCTCGCCTCCGCTCCCGCTGCCGTCGTCGGAGACGTCGTAGGCGGACGCAAGGGAGGTGTCGTCATCGCGACCTTCCAGATGATGTCCGACCTCGGCGCCGTGCTTGGACCCCTCATAGCCGGACTGCTCGTCGACAGGTTCGATTTCGACTGGGCGTTCGCAGCGGGTTCGGCTTTGAGCGTCGGAGCGGTTATGTTGGTTCTCGTGATGCCGGAGACGTTGCATCGCAAGACCGGATCAGATGATGAGCGCACCGAGGAGAACGTTTCGTGACTGCTGTCCCCCCACGCAATTGGTGGATCGTCGCCGTGACCGCCGGTGCGACCTCGCTGGGCATCGTGGCAGCGGCAGGGATCTTCTCAGCGAGCGCCTGGTCCTCCCCGCACCGTGAGATCACGGCAGGTAGCGGTGCGGTGGCTGCGCTCAATACCGGCCTCGGTCCGGTGCCCCAGCAGGCTGTCGTCACCGATGAGCAGTTCCAGGCGGAGATTGACAACATCGTCTTCATCCTCGCCGATGATCTCGACTGGGCCACGTTCCGCCAGGTGCCCCGCCTCAATGCCCTCCAGGCCAAGGGCACGACCTTCACCAACACTACGGTCACCGACTCGCTCTGCTGCCCGTCGCGCGTTTCGATCCTGCGCGGGCAATACGTCCACAATCACAAGGTCGTCTCCAATGAGCCGGCATCAGGGGGCGGCTGGCCCACCTTCTATCGCCTCGGCGAGGAGAAGGACTGCCTGCCGGTCTGGCTCTCGTCAGTCGGCGTGCAGACCGCCTTCATGGGAAAGTACCTGAACGCCTACCCCGATGGCGCGAAGAATCCCGCCTACGTGCCGCCGGGCTGGGACCGCTGGGTAGTGCCCGTGACCCAACCGGAGATGTACCGCGGCTACGGCTACACGCTCAACATCGACGGCACCTTGAAGACCTACGGCGAGAAGCCCAAGGACTTCCTCGGCGATGTCCTCGTCAGCGAGGCCACCGATTACATCGTCTCCGCACGGGAGCCCTTCTACCTGCAACTGAGCCTCACGAACCCGCACCGACCATCGCCTATCGCCACCCGGCACCTCGCGAGCAACAAGAACGCGACCGTGCCGAGGTCGAAGGGCTACAACGCGTCAGGGCTCAATGAGCCCGCATGGCGCAGTGGCCTGTCTGCTGTCAGCCCCCGACGCCTCGCCACGCTGGACAGGCGCTGGCGCGAGCGAGTGCAGTCCTCCGAGACCGTCGCCGACGCCTATGACGCCGTGGTCGCTGCCCTCGAGAAGGCAGGAAAGCTCGACACGACCCTCATCGTGCTCGGATCGGACAACGGGTACCACTCGGCAGTTCGACGCCTCCCCCCGGGCAAGCGCACCCCCTACCTCGAGGACACCGTCGTTCCCTACGTGTTCATCGGGCCGGGCGTCGAGGCAGGGGCCAAGGTGGCCTCGATGACCTCGACCATCGACCTCGGGCCGACCTTCGCCTCGCTCCTGAATGCCAAGTCCCCCGAGTGGACCGACGGTCGCTCCCTAGTTCCGTTCCTCGCCCGCGGCACGGTCGAGGGCTGGCGCACCGGGGTCATCTCGGAGAGCCTGTCGCAGGCGCGGCCGGGTGATCCGGACTACGAGACCCTCAAGCCTCCTCGGTTCACGGCCCTGCGCACAGAGCAGTGGGTGTACGTCGAGTACGAGGACGGCACGAAAGAGCTGTACAACCGCCTCACCGATCCTGAGGAGCTCGACAACGTCCTTCCGGCGGCTGATCCTGACCTCGTGAAGTCGTTGAACCGCCAGTTGCTCGCGCTTCAGGCCTGCGCCGGCCCAACCTGCCGAGTAGCAGACTCGCTCCCCAATTAACCCCACCCCCTTCATCTGGCCCGCAATCCGGGCGAAACGAATGATCTGAGCCGTATTTCGGGCTGATTCGTTCATCCTGCCCGGGCACCGTTCCGCCCGGCGGCCTGACCCGCGGGGGCGGGGGCGGGCGAGATGAACGAATAACGCTGTTCCGGGCCCTGAATCGTTCATCCGACCCCGATTCGGGGCCAGATGAGCGAGTGGCGGGTTAGGCGAGGGCCTGCTGCAGGTCGGCCACTAGATCCTCGACGGTCTCGATCCCCACCGATAGCCGGATCAGGTCTGACGGCACCTCGAGCGGGCTGCCCGCCGCCGATGCATGCGTCATCCGCCCGGGATGCTCGATAAGGGACTCAACCCCGCCCAGCGACTCGCCCAGCGTGAACACCTTGGTTCGGCCGCACACATCGACCGCGTGCTGCTCCCCACCGTTCACCCGAAACGAGATCATCCCGCCGAAGTCGCGCATCTGGCGCTTCGCGACCTCATGCCCCGGGTGCATGGCCAGGCCCGGCCACATGACCTGAACCACCGACGGGTGGTTGATGAGGACATCGACGATCGCCCGCGCGTTGGCGCAGTGACGGTCCATGCGGACGCCCAGGGTCTTGATGCCGCGCAGGACGAGCCAGCTGTCGAACGGACCGGCGATTGCACCCATGGCGTTCTGGTGGAATCGCAGCCGCTCGACAAGCGCCGCGTCCGTGGCTACGAGCGCACCCCCGATGACATCGCTGTGCCCGCCGAGGTACTTCGTCGTGCTGTGCACCACGATGTCGGCCCCGAGCGCGATCGGCTGCTGCAGGTACGGCGAGGCGAACGTGCTGTCCACGACAAGCAGGGCGCCGGCCGCATGGGCCACGCCCGCCAGCGCCGCGATATCGGCGATGTTCAGGAGCGGGTTGGTGGGGGTCTCGATCCACACGAGCTTCGTTCGCCCGGGGATGATGGCTGCTGCGACGGCAGCAGGATCCGTGACGTCGGCCGGGGTGTGATCGACCCCCCAGGGACCAGCCACCTTCGAGAAGAGCCGGTAGGTGCCGCCGTAGGCGTCGTTGGGGATCACCGCGTGGTCGCCTGGCCGGCAGACGGTGCGGATGACGGTGTCCTCGGCCGCGAGGCCCGAGGCGAAGGCGAGACCGGCGGCATCGAGCACCCCCGGTGCCTCGAGGGCCGCTAGGCACTCCTCGAGCGCCGTTCGGGTCGGATTGCCGCTGCGCGAGTACTCATACCCGCCGCGCAGCCCACCGACGCCATCCTGGGCGTAGGTCGAGACCTGGTAGATCGGGGGCACGACCGCCCCGGTCAGCGGGTCCGGCTCCTGGCCGGCATGTATCGCGCGTGTGTCGAATCCACTCATGCGTCGTACCCTACGGGGATGAGCATCTTCGGTTTTTCGAAGTCGTCAATGATCACCCCGGACAAGGCCCTCCCCGGGCATCCGACCCGGCCATTCGAGGTCGGCGACACACACGCCGTGCTCGGCAGTTCGCTGACCGGCCCCTGGCCCGACACCTCCGTCTCGATCTACCTGGCGATGGGCTGCTTCTGGGGCGCCGAGGAGATCTACTGGCGTATACCCGGCGTCGTGTCGACGAGCGTCGGCTACATGGGCGGATTCAGCCCGAACCCCACCTACGAGGAGGTCTGCACCGGGCTCACCGGCCACACCGAGGCCGTGCGCGTCGTCTACGAGCCAGCGAAGCTCACCACCTACGACGTCCTCAAGGCTTTCTGGGAGAACCACGATCCGACCCAGGGTTACCGCCAGGGCAATGACACGGGAACCCAGTATCGAAGTGCCCTGCTTTACACGACCGATGAGCAGCGCGACCTGGCCGAGCTCACGAGAGCGGCGTACCAGAAGGTCATCACCGGGCGAGGCTACGGCGACATCACCACCCAGATCGCCCCGGCGTCGGACTTCGAGTACTTCTACGCGGAGGACCACCACCAGCAGTACCTCTACAAGGTGCCAAACGGGTACCGGTGCCACGCAAACACGGGCTTGGCACTGCCAACCGTCAGTTCGCCCTGATCCAGTCCGTCGCCTCGGTGGCGTTGTAGGTCGCGTTGCACGGGGCAGCGTCACGAGCGGACTTCGAGACAATGGCTCGGGCCGGCGTGAAGCCCTTGGACGCCCATGCCTTTGCGACCTTCGGTGCCATGTGCAGGAGCGGCGAGTCCATGTAGCGTCCGTCCGCAGCCCGCAGGGCAACGTCGAAACTCGTGCCCTCCTGGTGCAGTTGGTCGATGACAGTCGGCGCATTGCTCGGCGGCCAGGCGATAACCGCTTGCCCGGCCTTGACCTTCGCACCGTTCTTCACCTGCGGATCTCCGTGGAAGTACACCATCTGCCAACCCGTCACCGGCGACGTCACGGCGACCTGCTTACCGAGGGGAAACTGTTCGCTCGTCACCGTCACGGTGCCCGCGAAGGGCGCGAAACCCTTGAGCGAACCGGTTGATGCCCACGGGATGTCGGTCTGGATGTAGTGCTTCATCGACCTGTCGGTCTCTGGCTGGCCCGAGATGTTGCTGCCGCTGTAGTCATGCCCCGAGCAGGATCTGAACACACTCATCGCGGTGACGTGCGAAAGGTCGAACGGACTCGCAGTGATCCAGTTCCCTGTGGTGGCGACCTTGCCAGGCTTTGCCACGGCACTCCCGCTGCTCCCGCTCCCGGACACGGGGCATCCCTTGGTCTTTTCCTTCAGCGCCAGGTCAAAGGGATTCACGAGAAACCGCTCGAACTCGGCCGCGGTCAATGCCTTCTTCAGGCACGCCTCCTGCGCCGCCGTCAGGCTCACGCCATCGTCGGCAGAAACAGAGGGTGCGATTGCGAGGGAAAGACCGATCATCGTTGTGATAACGAGAAGTGCACGCACGTTACGCATCCTTGCGCCCCTCAATGTGCCACCGGCGATTGCCTCAGCACCTCGCTTCCCTCATTGTCACGCATCGAAGTCCTACGTGTCCATGTATGCGAAAACCCGTCGAATCGGCGGTGACGAGGAACCTACCTCGAGAGATAACCCAGGACATCCTGGCGGGTGATGACCCCTGTCGGCTTCCCGTCATCGACAACAACCGCCGCGTCGGACACCTCCAGGGCCGCCACGGCGACCTTGATGGCTTCGCCAGCCCCGATCATCGGCAGCGCAGGCGACATGTGGGCCGATACCGGGTCGGCCAGTTGCGCCTTCCCCGAGAACAGGGCGTCGAGCAGGTCCCGTTCGACGACGGCACCGACGACCTCGGCCGCCATCACCGGCGGCTCGGCGCGCACGACCGGCATCTGCGACACCCCGTACTCGCGCAGGATGTCGATCGCATCGCGGACCGTCTCGGTCGGGTGGGTGTGGACGAGCCGGGGCATGGCACCCGACTTGCCGAGGAGGACGTCGCCGACGGTGCGCTCGGTGTCGGCCTGGAGGAACCCGTATGAGCTCATCCACTCGTCGTTGAAGACCTTGGAGAGGTAGCCGCGCCCGCTGTCGGGGAGCAGGACGACGATGACGGCGTCCGGGCCCGCCGTGGCGGCGACGCGCAGGGCCGCCACCATGGCCATGCCGCAGGATCCGCCGACGAGCAGGCCCTCCTCGCGGGCGAGCCGGCGGGTCATGTCGAAGGAGTCCTTGTCGGACACGGCAATGATCTCGTCGCACACCGTCGGGTCGTAGGCGGTCGGCCAGAAGTCCTCTCCCACGCCCTCGACGAGGTAGGGGCGGCCGGTGCCTCCCGAGTAGACCGAGCCCTCCGGGTCGGCGCCGATGACGCGGACCACCCCGTTGCTCATCTCCTTGAGGTAGCGCCCGGTGCCCGAAATCGTCCCGCCTGTTCCGACGCCCGCCACGAAGTGCGTGACGCGACCATCAGTCTGCCGCCAGATCTCCGGGCCGGTGGTCTCGTAATGGGAACGCGGGTTGTTCTGGTTCGAGTACTGGTCCGGCTTCCAGGCGCCCGGAGCCTCGCGGGCGAGCCGATCGCTCACCGAGTAGTAGGAGCGCGGATCCTCCGGGTCCACCGCGGTCGGGCACACCACGACCTCGGCACCGTAGGCCTTCAGCACATTGCGCTTGTCCTCGCTCACCTTGTCAGGGCAGACAAAAATGCAGTGGTACCCGCGCTGCTGCGCGACGAGCGCAAGGCCGACACCAGTGTTGCCACTCGTCGGCTCAACGATGGTGCCGCCTGGCTTGAGCGATCCGTCGATCTCGGCCGCGTCGATCATGCGCGAGGCGATCCGGTCCTTCACCGAGCCCCCCGGATTGAAGTACTCGACCTTGGCAACGAGCAGCGGCCCGGGCTCCGGAACCACCCCCCGTGTCACCGCACGAATGCGGACGAGCGGGGTGTTGCCGATGAGGTCAGTGACCGAGTCATGTATTTCCACAGTCTGACCCTAGGACCTCGTAGGCTCCGAACATGGGGAAACCTGCCGTCTCGCTCGCCTCGGGGGTCGTTCGAATCCCCACGCTGGGCGACTTCATCAACTCGTTCGCCTTCACGGATGCGGACGGATCAGTCACCCTCGTCGACTGCGGCCTCAAGCGCGCGCCGGCCCGTATCGTCGCGGGGCTCGCCGACATCGGCAAGCACCCCAGGGACGTCACGCGCATCATCCTCACCCACGCGCACCCCGACCATGCCGGCGGAGCGAGGGCGATGCTCGACGCAACAGGCGTCGCAGGCGTCGATTCCCATGAGTTCGACGCCGAGTTCATGCGGAGGGGGTCTGCCCCGCCCCGCGACACGAGCACGACGAGCGGGCGAATCTTCGAGCGGCTGCCCACGAGCGGATTCGACCCGATCCCGGTCGCGTCCGAACTCAAGGACGGCGACCTCATCCCGGTCGCCGGTGGCATCCGGGTCGTCCACACCCCCGGCCACACCCCGGGCCATGTGTCCTTGCTGCACGAGTCGAGCGGGGTGCTCATCACCGGCGACTCCATCTTCAATATCGCCTCCCGCCGCACCTGGCCGCTCGCGGCCTTCTGCACCTCATTCGCGCAGAGCAAGGCGACCGCCGCCATCCTCGCGGATCTCGAGTACGGCATCGCCGCCTTCACTCACGGCCCAGAGATCCGGGACCACGCCCGGGAGCGGATCCGGCAATTCCTGCGCGCGAAGGGCCACCATGAATGACGGGGCGGACGGGTTCGCCCGCGAGCTGGGCCGGGTCGTCGACCGTCTTCGCGGCATGCCGGTCACCAGGCTCGCCGCCAGCGCGGCGCTGGCATTCGAGGCGTCGAAGCGGCTGCTCTCGATGGCCATCGCAGCGGGTGACCCGGTTTCTGGCGACCTGCCCCGGATCGGCGACCATGCCGCGGGCGATCAGCTAGCGGTCATCGGCCATGACTTCGCGTCACTGCAACCCAGTGCGGCCGCCTACGTCGAGGCGACTGAACTCCTCGTCGAGTTGCGCCGCAGCCTCCCCTGAACTGCACACCAGCAGGTCGAGCCGTGCGCGTTCACGCCCATCAACGGAAAACGCACCTCGAATCCCGATGAGCGAGCCCCTCGAGGCCGCATCATCGGGATTGGAGGTGCGTTTGACCGCCGAGTTGCAGCGGATCCGCACTAGTTGCGGCTGAAGATCGCGATCAGCCGCAGGAACTCGAGGTAGATCCACACGAGGGTGACGAGCAGGCCGAAAGCCATCCGCCACGATTCGCGCTCAGGCGCACCGAGCGCGATGCCCTGCTTGATGGCCTCGAAGTCGAGCATGAGGAAGAAAGCCGCGATCAGGACGCCGAACACGCAAATGAGCAGGCCCATCGTGCCCACGCCGTAGAAGCCCCATCCCCCGCCGACACCGAACATGGACGCGACGAAGGAGGCGAGGCCGAGGACAAGGTAGGAGACCGCGGCCACCATCAGAACGCTCTGGAACTTCTTCGTCACCTTCACGACGCCGGTGAGGTAGAGGGTGAGCATGACGGCGAAGGTGGTCATCGTCGCGACGACGGCCTGGAGCACGATGCCGTTGTAGTCAGATGACTGCGCGTACTGGTCGAACATGTTGCTGATCGCGCCGAGGAACACGCCCTCGAAGACGGCGTACAGGACCATGAGCGGCGGCGATACGCGCTTCTTGAGTGCGTTGACGAAACCGAGGACGGTCGCCACGATGAGCGCCGGCAGCATGATGATCGGGGCTGCATCGACGAGGTTCCAGCCGAGGATCGCGAAGACGACGACGATCGCGAACATCATCATCGTCTTGACGATGACGTCGTTGATCGTCAGCCGGACGCCACCGGCGGCCGTGATCGCCTGGAACGCGGCATCGGTGTCTGCGGGCGGGGCGCCCACAGCGGCGGTCGCGGCCGGGGCCGTCCCGCTCGCTGAGGCATAGGCCGAGCGGCCCTCATCAAAGGCGAAGCCGGCCTCGCCGGGCTTCTTCTCGTAACGGGAAAGGACGGGGTTATTTGACTGCATGGAAACACGTTAACCGACTCGCTGCGTTTCGACAATCGCCACGGGCACTTTGGTGCCCCCGATGGGATTTGAACCCATACTGTGCCGGGTTTAAGCCGGGTGTCTCTGCCAGTTGGACTACGGGGGCGCGGTGCCAACCCTAGGCGCTCGGACGTCAGTGGGCCGAGGTCGCGCACCCGCGAATGCGGTCGATCGTGCGCCGCCAAGCCGCCGCCGCGTTGGCCTCTTGGAAGACCTCGGGGCGGTCATCGTTGAAGAAGGCGTGGACCGAGCCGGGGTACTCGATGACGGTCGCAGTCCCGCCGTTCTCCGTGATGGCTGCGGCGTAGTCCACGATCGCCGGTCCTGCCCAGGACTCGTCCGACTCGGCCTTGTGGACAAGCGCTGACTTGCCGGCGTACCGCGACCAGTCGGGTGCATAACCGGGCCACGGCATAGCCGGGTAGAAGGCAACGGAGCAGCAGACGTCAGGGCTCACCGTCGGGGCAAGGAGCGCGAGGCCCCCGCCCATGCAGAAACCGACGACCGCAATCCCGTCGCCCTCGACCTCGGCCAGCTCCGCGAGGGTTCGGGCAGCATGCGCGAGGTCATCGGCGACACGGCCGATGTCCAGACCGAGCATCAGCTTTTGCGCCTCGTCAGGTTCCGTCGTCTCGATCCCCCGGTAATGGTCGACGGCCAAGGCGACGAATCCCTCGTCAGCGAAACGCTGGACGACGTCGCGAATATGTGGGACGAGGCCCCACCACTCCTGAACGACGATGACCCCTGGCCCACCGCCAGTGGCCGGGCGCGCGATGACGGCGGAGACCAGCTCGCCGCGGATGTCGATCGTGATGTGCTCCATTGCCCAATTGTGACGCACGCGAGACGGAACATCCGCGATCTCGGGCCTCGAAGCCGGCATGTCACCGGGCTAGGGCAGCCGTCGAACCGCGTACGAAGAGCCTGGTTGGCAGCTGGCAGGGCGCTATGGACGCCGCAACCGCTCCGGCGCTGATCTGTGCGAGCAGGGTCTCCGCCGCGATGCGTCCTAGATCGACGACTGGCTGGGCCACGGTCGTCAGGTCGAGGAGCTCCGACATGTCGTGGCCATCGACACCGACGAGGGAAATGTCCGAGCCGGCCACGAGCCCGTGGCTGCGAAGAGCGCGCATGGCCCCGAATGCCATCTCATCGGACATCGCGAAGACGGCGGTGGGCCGGTTGCGCTGGGTGAGGAGTGCGGTCATTGCCTGCTCGCCGCCGGCGACCGTGAAGTGCCCGTAGGACTCGAGCACCGGATCGACCTCGAGTCCGGCCTCCGACATCACGTCGAGAAAACCTCGCTGACGGTCATGCTCGGCGGTGAACGGAGCGGTCATGGCAGAGCCGCCGATGATGCCGATGCGCCGGTGGCCGAGATTGACGAGGTGCTGCGTTGCGATGCGGGCGGCGAGCACATCGTCGATCGTCACGCTCGGCACCCCCTCCATCGACACCCCGATGAGGCTCGTCGGCATGCCGAGGTCGACCACATCGCGCAACTCAGGGTCGCTCGACGGCACCGCGATGACGAGCACTCCGTCGACTCGGCGCCTGAGCCTCGGTGCCGGCGGCTGCCTGCCCTGGGCATCGGGATTCGAGACGCTCATGAGGAGCAGGTCCATTCCCGCGCTCTGGAGCACCGACTCGATCCCGGAGATCACGGTCGAGAAGAACCACCGGGCAATATGGGGGGTGATGACCGCGACGCTGCCGGTCCGGCCGCTTGCCAGCCGCGATGCGCTCGGCGAAATGACGTAGTCGAGTTCTCTGGCGATGCGCTGCACGCGCAGGCGGGTCTGCTCGTCGACATTCGGCAGTCCGCGCAGCGCCCGCGAAACGGTCGCTGTCGAGACGCCGGCCGCTTGCGCGACGTCGCGGATCGTGATGCCCATCCTCGGGAGTGTAGACAGGCACCGCGGCCTTCCACAACCGGTTACATCACGAACCGCAGGTGATCTCAGGAGTTCAGCGCGGCCAGTCTGTAAACGATGCCATCGAGGATATCGGTCTCGCTCACGATGACCTCCTGCGTCCCGAAGGCCCGCATGAGCGCACGGAGCACCATCGCTCCGCCGGCGATGACATCGACCCGCCCCTCATGCATGAATGGCAGGGCCGCGCGCTGCGCCCGCGTCATGGCGAGGAGCTGTGCGGTGACGCGCTCCACCTGGTCGCGCGTCACGACCGCGCCATGAAGGACTGCCGGGTCATATTCCAACAGGTCGAGCGCCATCGCGGCGACCGTGGTGACCGACCCCGCCACCCCGACGAGGGTGCGCGCATCACCCACCGGAACGGCGCTCGCGACCGTGGCGAGGGCAGCCTCGAGGTCTGCTTCGACCAGATCGACTTCAACTACGCTCGGCGGATCTGAGCGAAGGTGCCGCTCGGTCATCCGGACGCAGCCGACGTTCACGCTGATGCTGTGGCTCGGGAGTTCACCACCGAGGACGAACTCCGTCGAGCCGCCGCCGATGTCGACGACGAGGACCGGTTCGACCAGAACGCCCCGCGGCAGGCCCCGCACCGCACCGACGAACGACAGCTCCGCCTCCTCGGCGCCAGGGATGACATCGGGTTCGACGCCGAGCCTCGACCTGACCCCGGCCATGAAATCAGCGCGATTCCCGGCATCGCGGGTCGCCGAGGTGGCGACGAATCGCAGTGGCGGATTGCCGTGGGCTGCCAGCAGTGCGGCGTACTCGTCGCACGCCGCGAAGGTCCGTGCGAGCGCCCCCTGCGAGAACTCGCCGGTGCGGTCGATTCCCTCGCCGAGCCGCACGACCCGCATCGTCCGCACGAGGTCGCTCAGCATGCCCGTTGCCTGATCGACATCGGCGATGAGCAGCCTGATCGAGTTGGTGCCGCAGTCGATCGCCGCCACGCGGGTCACGACGCGTTGTCCTCGGGCGAAAGGGAACACGGATTCGAGGCCCACCACGTGCCAAGCGCCGCGACCACCTCGTCACCGAGGGGATTCACCCCCGGGCCGCTCGCAAGGGCATGGGCCGCGAGGACATGCAGGCACTTGACCCGGTTCGGCATTCCGCCGGCGCTGATGCCCTCGATCTCAGCGACGTCGCCGAGGGCACGCCGATCGGCGAGGTAGGCCTCATGCGCGGCCCCGTACGCGGCTGCGAGGTCCGGGTCGGTGCCGAGTCTGGCCTCCATGTCGCGCATGAGCCCACTTGCCTCAAGGGTGCCGATGGCCCCGTTCACCCTCGGGCAGGTGAGGTAGAAGGTCGTCGGGAACGGGGTTCCGTCGGGGAGGCGCGGAAGGGTCCGGACGACATCGGGGGCGCCGCACGGACAGCGGTGGGCAACGGCCACCATCCCGCGCGGGGCGCGACCGAGTTGCCTCTCCACGCATGCGACGTCGGTCGGCGCTAGGGCCTCGTGCGTCACTGACCTTCCTCGGTGCTCGTCGAATCCTTGTCGCCGGCAGAACCGCCCTTCTTATCCGTCCCGGACTCATCCACTCCGTCCGCCTCCGCTGTCGCGCTCCACAGCCGCTCGTACCAAAGCTGCGGGACCAGCTCCTCGACGGCGGCGACAGAGAGTTCCTCGGGGAGGTCCTCGGTTCCGATGGTCGTGTAGCCGATCTCGCCCGGTCGAACGAAGTGCAGCCGGCGCCGGGCCTGCGCAGCGATGAACGCCGGATCGGCCCAGCGCAGTTTCTCGACACGCAGTTCCTCGACGAGCAGCTGCCCGGATGCGACCTCGGCTTCGAGCCCGGCGATCTCGTCACGCTGGTCGAACCATGCGCGAACCGGCACCGCGAGGGTGGCGACCAGGATCGCGGCGACGATCGTGAGGATCGCGGCTCGACCGGTGTGGGAGCCCCCGCGTCTCGGCACGATCAGCAACGGCGTCTCACCCACGCTGCTGATCGTGCCATGAACGGTCAGGAGGACGAGCGACCGAAACGCGGGAACGCCGATGCGCCTGCGTAGCGGGCAGCATCGTCGAGCTCCTCCTCGATGCGCAGAAGCTGGTTGTACTTCGCCACGCGCTCGGAGCGTGCCGGGGCACCCGTCTTGATCTGGCCGCAGTTCGTGGCGACCGCGAGGTCGGCGATCGTGGTGTCCTCGGTCTCGCCGGAGCGGTGCGACATCATCGACGAGAACCCGTTTCGGGTGGCGAGGCTCACGGCATCGAGGGTCTCGGTCAGCGAGCCGATCTGGTTGACCTTCACGAGGAGAGCGTTCGCGGCGCTCTCGTCGATACCCCGCTGAAGGCGGGTGGGGTTCGTGACGAATAGATCATCGCCGACGATCTGGACGCGGTCGCCCAGCGTGCTCGTCAGGTGGATCCAGCCGGCCCAGTCGTCCTCCGACATCGGGTCTTCGATGGAGACGAGGGGAAAGTCTGCGAGCAGCGACTCGTAGTAGGCGGTCATCCACTCCGACGAGCGCGCTGCGCCCTCGAAGGAGTAGGAGCCGTCGGAGTAGAACTCGGTCGAGGCGACGTCGAGCGCAAGGGCGATGTCGGATCCCAGGCGCAGGCCGGTCGCCCCGATTGCGGTCGCGATGAGCTCGAGGGCAGCGCGGTTGCTCGCCAGCGCCGGAGCGAAGCCGCCCTCATCGCCGAGTCCGGTCGACAGGCCCTGCTTCTTCAGCACGGCCTTGAGGGAGTGGTATACCTCGGTGCCCTGCTGCAGTGCCTCGCTGAAGGTCGTCGCCCCGATCGGCGCGATCATGAACTCCTGGATGTCGACACCGGTGTCGGCATGGGCGCCGCCGTTGAGGATGTTCATCATCGGGACGGGCAGCAGGTGCGCGTTCGGGCCGCCGAGGTAGCGGAAAAGCGGAAGCTCGGACGACAGCGCGGCTGCCTTCGCCACCGCGAGCGAGACCCCGAGGATCGCATTCGCGCCGAGGCTCGCCTTATTCGGTGTGCCGTCGAGGTCGATCATCACCTGGTCGATGAGCCGCTGGTCGGTCGCGTCCATGCCGATGATCTCCGGGGCGATGTCGTCCTCGACCGCCGCGCATGCCTGGAGAACGCCCTTGCCGCCGTAGCGGGCTTCGCCATCGCGGCGCTCGGATGCCTCGAACGCGCCGGTCGATGCCCCGGACGGAACTGCCGCCCGCGCGACGGTGTCGTCGTCGAGCAGGATCTCGACCTCGACCGTGGGATTGCCACGTGAGTCGAGGATTTCGCGGGCGATGATCGATTCGATGAGGGCCATGGCGCAAGCCTACGGGTGCTCACGGCGCGGGATGCAACCGCTTAATCGACCGCGCGAACGAGCGAGCTGGGTGCTTCGAGATGGGGTACTGGAAGGCGGAGGGCGTCTGGTGGGCTGGTGGAGCGCTGCTGCCCCCCGACAAGGAGCGCTCCACCAGCCACTGATGGCCGATGGCTTCGACCCCGTGTCCGCAAGCTGCACCGAGGCGGCAAGCGACAAGCGCACTCTCCCAGCCCGGTCTGACATTCCTTCAGCTTCATCTGGCCCCGAATCCGGGTGCAATCAATGAATCGCGCTCCAAGAACCCCCGATTCGTTCATCCGGCCCGCGAGGGCCCACCGATAGGCGCGGCTCAGGGTGCTGGGCCGCCGAAACAGGGTGGTGTCACGTTGCGTGCGAACCCCACGGGATCTCGTTCGTCGACGCGTGCGGTTCCATTGATTCTCGTGACGGATTCGCCCACATTCCTTACGATAAGCTCCTGTCGTTCCCCTCACCGCGGTCATCATCGGCCTCGTGATGTCCGGCCGAAAAGTTGCGCCGCCCCGCCGACGCCCCAAGCCGTACCGCCTCGGTTCGCTCGCATCCCCACTGCTCGTCATTGCCCACCAATGGAGGAACCTGAATGGACGACTCAACCGCCTATGCAGCAGCACTCACATCGGCCTTGCAGGGCATGGCCGAAGGAGGCATCCCGATTGGGGCGTCTCTCGTTGTCGATGGCGGACTCCTCGCCACTGGGCGCAACCAGCGAGTTCAGCAGGGCAGCTCGATCCATCACGGCGAGACGAACTGCATCGAGAACGCCGGCCGGCTAGCAGCCAGCGTGTACGCCCGATCAACGATCTACACGACGCTCTCGCCTTGCTTCATGTGCGCGGGCACGATCCTGCTCTACAAGATTCCCCGGGTAGTGATCGGCGATAACACCCATTTCCAGGTGAGCGAGGACCTACTCCGCAGTCACGGCGTCGAGGTTGTCGTCCTCGACGACGCGGAGACGAAGGCAATGTTCGAGGGCTGGATGACCGCGAATCCCAGCCTGTGGAATGAGGACATCGGCGAGGAGGACTAGCCGCGCCTCGACGGGGCGACGCAAGCGGGTGGGGGCGGCACGACACGCATGCCGGCGGGTTCTCTCTACTGCCAGGCGCCGAGGATCCCGCCCATCACGACGAGCGCAGCGATATCGCCACCGACCTCGATCGCCCAGACGACGA
>CAFBNE010000042.1_pt1 | contig 23935 bp, 24 predicted proteins | sample 7269181 | NCBI WGS metagenome assembly CAFBNE01 (sample SAMEA6814085, study PRJEB35770) | uncultured Actinomycetes bacterium | biome: Freshwater; feature: Freshwater reservoir; material: water | place: Czech Republic | collected 2017-05-23 | depth 30m m
GTGGCCCACGCGATCCCGCATTCCGCGGCGACCTCGCTCACCGCCCGGTTCGCCCCCGCGACCGCGGCACCGACCCGCTCCCGCAGCCTGGTCGTCACCCGCGAGCGGGCCGGCAGCTGCGCGCTGGCCGGCAGCTGCGCGCTGGCCTGCGTGAACGACCTGCGCGGACACAGTGCCTCCAAGCACACGAAGCGGCGCTTGCGGACCCGCAAACGCAACGCCACCGCCCCATGCGGAACGTCCCTCACGCAGCTCAGCGGACGGTCCTTGACCCGAGAGGACACCACCCCGCACGCCGGGCAGCCCCCCTCCGAATCGACGACCTCCGCGAGCACCTCCCGACCCCCGTCAACGCCGAGCGCGACATCGAGGACCCGGTAACCGGGCAGGGCAAACAACAACGACGTACGATCTTCCATAGCTCGTGGCCTCCACGCTCGTGAGTGTCAGAACCACCAGCATGCCGAGGCCACGAGCCAAAACTCACGACGCCACCCCGCTTAAGTGTGAAGAACCGGGTTGCCAGGGGCGTGCGCAGCTCGTGGGACAGGTCCGACATGAGCTGGTTGCGGTTCGCGGACGCCCGCTCCAGTCGCTCGGACATGTCCTCGAGGGAGTCGAACAGCTGTGACATCTCGGACGTGAACCGGGTCTCGTCGACGAACTTCAGTGCGCCGATCTCGACCCCCTCGGCCGCCTCGGCGAGCCGTTCCAGCGGCTGGGCGACGCGTCGGGCGAGCAGCCAGGACGCGACGACGGCGGCACTGACGGACACGACCACGGCTAGGAGCACGCCGATGGCCAATGAAGACGACAGTGCCTGCATTGCGTGGCTCTGGACGGCGCGATCAGTTTCCCCGGCCTCGTAAAGGTGCTGCGAGAACAGCCGCGGGGTGAGCAGTCCGGCTGTCACGATGAGGGTGGCGATGCCGAGTCCGATGACCAGCACCTGCACCGTCATGAGCCGTCGAGCCAGACTCGTCCTCTGCCTCATCCCGGGCCCATCGTGTAGCCGACTCCCCGCACGGTGCGCACGAATCGCGGCTCGCTGGGGTTGTCGTCGAGTTTCTTGCGGAGATTGCCGACGTGGACGTCGACGACGTGGTCGTCGCCGAACCAGTCGCGCCCCCACACAGCTTCGATGAGCTTTCGGCGGGTGAACGCCGCACGCGGACGGGACGCAAGGGTGGACAGCAGCTCGAACTCCGTGGGTGTCAGATCCACCGCCCGTCCGTCGGCGTGCACCTCGCGGCTCTCGTGATCGATGCGCAGGCCGCCGATCGCCACGACCCGGGTGCCCTCGCGCATGGTGTTGAGCCGTGGGCGCCGGAGCATCGCCTTGATGCGGGCGATCAGCTCCCGCGGGCCGAACGGCTTGACGAGGTAGTCGTCTGCTCCCATCGCGAGGGCGAGCACCTTGTCCACCTCGTCCTCGCGCGCTGTCAGCATGACGATGTAGCAGTCCGATGACTGGCGAAGGCTGCGACAGACCTCCATCCCGTCGAGCCCGGGAAGCATGATGTCCAGGATCACGACATCGGGCCGAAAGGTGGCAGCCACATCGACGGCCGTCAATCCGTCATGGGCCAGCGTCACCTCGTAGCCCTCGTGCTCGAGGTAGCTCGCCACGATCCTGGCGAGCGCCGCCTCGTCGTCCACGACCAGGACCCGAACGGCTTCCACGCCTGCACCCCTCGCCGATTGACCCGTCATCAGTCTGTTCATTCTCCCAGCGGCGGAGCAGGCGGCCGCTCACGGACAGTGACGATCTCCTCAAGATGCGGTGGCCCGGGAGCGAGCGCGCCCCACTCGTGAGGCGGGTGCGCAAGCGACGCGATCAGCGCCGATGAAGCTCTAGTGGCCGCCTAGGCCGGTGATCCTGAGAGTGAAGGACGCGCCGCCGTCGACTGACTCCAGGACGGTGTCGGCCACGAGGGCGGCGATCGTTGCTCCCGTTGCGGCGAGTGCCGAGGGCTGCGATGGCAGGGAGCCCAAGGGTTTCCAGGTGATGCCGTCGTCCGTTGACTCGTGGATCCGGCCGTCCACGTCAGCCCCGTACAGGGTGCCGCCGGTCCAGGCGAGGAGGGCGAGCAGGGGCGCGCCGCCCACTGCATTGAAGCTGGCGCCCGAGTCGATGCTGCGGACGGGACCGCTCTCGCTCGTGCCGACGATGACGGCCGGGTCTGCGGGGCTGACGGCGAGGTCGTAGAGGCCGGGCACTCCGAGGTCGATCCAGGCGGTGCCGCCATCGTCTGACCGAAGGAGTCGTCCGTCGTGGGCGTTGAGGCCGACGACGACAGCGCCCGATGCGGCGAGGCGGTGGAAGTCGACCTCGCCGCCGAGCGACACCTCTGCCCAGGTCCGGCCCCGGTCGGTGGACTGGAGGAGGCCGAGGTCAGCGGGCGCGTCCATCCCATCGCCCGGGTGCCCGGACGCCAGCCAGCGGTCGCCGGCGATGGTCAGGCCCATGACGTCGAACGCGTCGTCGGAGAGTTGGGCAGGCCTCGCGCCGGGCACCTGTCCCCACAGGCCCTCGTGGGTGCCGATCAAGAGCCGGCGCCCGTCGTAGGCGAGGTTGTGGATGTGCCCGGCCAGCTCAGCTCCGCTGATGGGCTGCGCCGCACCCACCGATGGCACCGAAATCCCGGACGACGCTGCCGGCCCCTGCACGGTGCTTGCGCTGGTGCCGGCGGTCGTGCCGCAGGCGGTCAGCGTGACGGCGAAGACGGTAATGCCCAGCATTCTCGATACCCGAATGGATGGGTTCACGCCGCAACCATGGCGAAGCCGGCCCCGTGGATCATGCGGCGTAGTCCAGACGGGTCATCATTCCGGCGTCTGCGTGGTACGCGTTGTGGCAGTGCACCATCCACGACCCCGGGTTCGTCGCCGCAAGATCGACGCTGACGCGGCCCATGGGCGGCAGCAGCACGGTGTCCTTCCTCGGTCCCGAACCACCGGCGGGCCCGAGCTGGAAGGTGTGGCCGTGGACGTGCAGGGGGTGGGACATCATCGACATGTTCCGGATGTGCAGCCGGCCGGCGTCGCCCTCGCGGATGGTCAAGGGGACAGTGTCGTCGTAGGTGTGCCCGTTGATGGTCCACGCATACGGAGCCATGGAGCCGGACAGAAGCACGTCCTGCACCGAGTCCGGTTCGCGCTGTGGCAGACGGGCCGAGTCCGCGGCGCGCAGCGCGCCCACTGTCAGCGGGGACGCGTCGAGCTCGCGGGGGCGAATAGCCTCCCCGGGTGCCGAGCCAGACCCCGTGCGCACGAGCGCCCTGCCCATCCCTCGCTTCCCGACCGGCGCCGCGATGAGGGCGAACACCCCGTCCGAAAGGGTGACCACCGCGTCATACCGCTCACCCATGCCGATGCGCAGTGCGGACGAGGTCACGGGCTGCACCGGGAAGCCGTCGGTGTGCGTGACGGTCAGGTCATGGCTGTCGAGGGCCACGTCGAAAACGGTGTCAGCAGAGGCATTGATGATCCGCAGGAGCACCCGGTCCCCGGGGCGCGCGGCAAGGGTCTTCGGATCGGACGGTGCGCGCCCATTGATCAGGTACATCGGGTACTCCACGTCCCCGGCATCCATCCCGCCCATCCGGCCCATCCCGCCCATCCCGCCCATGCCGGAGCCTGACTCGCCGTCCGCGATCAACCGGTCCATGATCTCCATCGGGCTCGGGCCGATGCCGTCGGTCCAGTCGTCGAGCATGAGGATCCACTCGGCGTCGTAGTTGCCGGGATCGGCGGGGTCGTCGATGATGAACGGGGCATACAGCCCGTGATCGAGTTGCATCCCGTGGTGGGGATGGAACCAGTGCGTCCCGGGTTCGGGGACGACGAAATCGAACGTGAAGGTGCCGCCCGGCGGGGCCTCGGGGGTGGTGACGCCCGGGACGCCGTCCATGTCGTTGCGGATCGCCAGGCCGTGCCAGTGCACGCTCGTGGCCTCGGGCAGGTCGTTTCGGAAATCGACGACCACTCGATCGCCGGCAGTGGCGCGGAAGGGGGCGCCGGGGACGGAGTCTCCGAATCCCCACGTCTGCACGTCAGTGCCGGCGAGGTCCAAGGTGATCGGCTGCGCTCGCAGGGTCAGGCGTCGCACGATGCCTGTCGACGACCGGGGAGCGACGGATGACACGCGGGTCGATCCGACGGGTGCGCGCGAGTCGGCCACGCCGCACCCGACCACTCCGAGTGCGGCCCCGGCGCCCACGACGGACGCGACGAATTCCCTTCTCGTCAGGTCCATCTCGATGCCCTCCCGCCGTCCCGGTTCGATGTCTCGAGCATGCGCCCTGCTCGGTCATGAAGGGCGCGAGAAAGCATGAAGGTTCCATGAAGAAGCGGGCCGGCGGTCACGAGCAAGCGAGCAGTGGACTGGTCAGGTAGCCGGCGCTTCGCCGATCCCGGTGATGCGGCCATCCCGTCGGGGAACGAGGGTGACCCGGCCGGCGGCGAGATCCTTCCTGAAGGCATCAAGGACGGCCTCGAGATACGGCTCGCGCATAACCGAATCGGCGGCGGAGAACACCGATTGGTAGCCGTCTCCACCTGAGATGAGGTAGTCGATCGTTGTCACGGTGTACTGCTGCGCATCGGCGGGGATCGGCGAACCGTCAGATCGACTGACCGACAGGATCCGCGAGCCGACAGGCTTGTTCGGGTCGAACGTGAATCGCAGGCCGGACACCTGCGGGAATGGGCCGTCCGTCGGCCACTTGGATACGACACTCTCGAGCTCACTCCACAGTTGCCTTCCGGTCATCGTGGTCGTGGCAACGTTGTTGCCGAAGGGGAAGACGCTCAGGACGTCTCCGATAACGACGTCGAACGGCCCCGGCTGGCCCGGCTGCGGTCGTCGCAGGGTCTGGTCCTGCGGGATGTAGGTGCTCGCCGGGAGGGTGTCTCGGATGCCCCCGGAACTCCGGAACAGTGCGGGACCGGCAGGGTCGCTGAAGCCCTGATGGCGAATGACATCGCATTCGTATCCCGCAGGCGGCGCCAGCCCAACGCAAGCGCCGGTCCGGGCGGAGGCGGACTACCTCAGTTTGGCGATGGCCGCTTCGATGCGCCGGGCTCGCGTCCCGGGTTTCTTCGCCTCCTCGATCGAGCGCACATGCTCCTTGCGGTGGGTGTATGAGAGGGCATCGAATGCCTCGGTCAGCCCTGCCTGTCCGAGGACAGCCGCGAAGTCGGCCGGCACCTGGACGGTGCGGTCCTGGGTATCCGCGGTACACCGAGACGCTCGTCCGGAACACCCGGCCCTCATAGGTGATGGCCAGTGGTACGCGACCCCTGCCCTCGGCGCCCCGGATCCGATCGACCTTCACGCGCATGGCGGCAGCCTAGGCGGACGCGCGGCGTCGTCCTGGGTCAAAGTGCGCAGAGCCAAGGTGAGAATGCGGCGGGGCGGATTTGTAGATGAAATAGTTTACCGGTATTAATATTCATATAAAATCAAGCCGACGAACGGAGTCCTTGTGATCACGTCGCACGAACGCCATGAGTACGACACCCTGCCCGACCCCGGCATCGGCTACCCCGCCAACCACTTCGCCTTCCAGCACATCCTCAACGTGCTGGCGGAGGAGGGCGCAAATTCGGTTCTCGAGGTGGGCATCGGCTCGGGCAATGCGATCCCGCTGCTCGCCGGCGCAGGCCTTGACGTCGCCGGCCTGGAGATCGACGACGACATGGTGAAGGCGAGCCGCGAGCGAATGTCCGATCTCGGCCTCGACCCGGAGGCAGTCGTCTGGGGCGACGTCTCCGACGCCGCGTCCTACGTGACCCTTCGGCCCCGGGCACCCTTCGATGCGCTCATCGCTCTGGGGGTCCTCCCTCATGTGCATCAGGAGCGGGCGTCGCTGCGCAACATGCGTGCCCTCGTACGTCCAGGGGGTGTGGTCTTCGTCGAATGCCGCAACTCCCTGTTCTCGCTCGTGACCTTCAATCGCTTCACCTACGAGTTCCTCATGGATGAGGTATTCGCCGACACGGCCGGGTCGGTGCGGGAGGGACTCGATGCCTTCCTCCGGGAGCGGCTCGCCCACGACATGCCGCCGGCGGGGGAGGGTCATCGGCCGCGCTTCCACAACCCGCTTTCAGTGGCGCCGCTGTTCGCCGACGCGGGATTCGTCGACATCGCCATCCACCCGTTCCACTACCACCCGGCTCCGCCGAGCCTGGAGAAGCAGGATCCGGATGCCTTCCGGCAGGGATCCCTGGCGATGGAGAACGAGCCATCGGATTGGCGCGGCCTGCTCCTGTGCTCCGCGTTCCTCGTCCAGGCCCGCCGCCCCCACCAGTTCAACGACCTCTGAGGAGAACCCGTCACCATGGGAAACGTCATCGATCACTACGACGGCAGCGCGCCGACCTACCACCTCCAGTACGACCCCGACCACCTCTGGCAGCAGGACGAGTACCCGCCGAACTTCTTCCGTTTGCAGATGGTCACCCGAATCCTCAGCGAGGTCGGGGCGACGAGTGTGTATGACCTCGGCGCCGGAGAGGCGAGCCCGATGGTGAGCATCCATCGCGACCTCGGCATCCGGGTCGAGGGCAGTGACATCTCGCCGGAGATGGTGCGGCTCGGCAGGGAGCACCTCGAGCGACATGGCCTTCGCGGGGAGGCCCTGTCGCTCGTCGATAGCCGGGACGCGGAAGCCGTCAGCGCCGAGCGGGCTAGGAGGGGCGAGTTCGACGCCGTCCAGGCCCTCGGCGTCATCCCGCACGTGACCGACGATGCGGCATTCGTCCGGGCGATGTCATCGTTCCTCAAGCCGCGCGGCACGCTGCTCCTGCAGTTCCGCAACTCGATGTTCTCGATGTTCACCTTCAATCGAATGACGAAGGAGTTCATCCTCGACGAGCTCATGGCGCCGATCCCGCAGGAGTTCAAGGACGCGGTTGCCGCCGATCTCGACAGGCGGCTGGCAGCCGACCTGCCGCCCGTCCGGCGTCGCGACGACGGCCACGGGTACGACGAGATCCTCGCCCGATTCCACAACCCGTTCGAGCTGGCCGAGGTCGTCCGCGCGCAGGGCTTCGAGGACATCCGATTCCACTGGTACAACTACCACCCCACCTACCCAATGCTCTCGGGGCAGTTCGACAGGGCCGACTACTGGAAGGCGCAGGCGGCCCTGGAGCACGAGGGCACCTGGCGCGGGATGTTCCTGTGCTCGGCCGGGGTCATCCAAGCGACCAAGACCGCGTGACGGCGATGGCAACGCGGGTGTCGTCAGGTCACTCCCCAGTGAACTCGTCGGGAACCCCCAGAACAACGTATGGGGAGGACCGCTTGGCCCTCCCCATACGCATGGTTCCGATCAGGTGACTACTTCGCGAGAAGCGCCGCAACGTCGACATCCGGGGGCAGGATGACGGCATCGATGGCGTGGATGACACCGTTGGAGGTCACGACATCTGCCTGGACGACCTTCGCGCCGTTGACGGTGACGCCATCAGCGGTCGACAGGGTCACGTTCTGGCCTTCGACGGTCGCGACGTCGCCATCGGTGACGTCAGCAGCCATGACCTTGCCGGCAACCACGTGGTAGGTGAGGATCTTTGCGAGTGCATCCTTGTTCTCCGGAAGCAGCAGTGCGTCGAGGACGCCGGCGGGAAGTGCCGCAAATGCTGCGTCAGTCGGTGCGAACACCGTGAACGGGCCGGCACCCTTGAGGGTCTCGACGAGGCCGCCCGCGGTGACGGCGGCAGTGAGCGTGGCGAAGCCATCAGTGGTGCTTGCGATGTCGATGATGTCGCCTGCGGCCATGGGCTCCGCGGAGGCGGCCATGGAATCGCCTGCCGCAGCGGATGTGGATGCTGCGGGTGCTGCTGCCGTGTCGTCTGACGAACTGCTGCATGCTGCGAGGCTGAGCGCCCCGGCCAGCGCGACCGCGGCGATGGAGATGGTTTTCACTGTGATGCTCCCTGTGGTTGATGAATATTCTTTTTCAACGTAACCCGGTTGAGGAGAAGCCGCATCTTGAGCGCATCGCGGGCCTTCGCGGCCAGTTCGTGCAGCAATGCCCACATAATTGGTCATGGCCAGTGCCGGCCGTGACCAGGAAACCGAGGGAGTGCCATGAGTCTGTACGAGGTCGTCGATCCCAGCACGGGCGAGCACGTGAAGAGCTACCCAACGGCATCGGACGCGGATACTCGATCAGCGGTCGACTCGGTGGCGTCCGCCCATGCGGCCTGGTCGTCGCGCTCGATCGCCGATCGCGCGGTCATCGTGCGACGGATCGGCGAGCTTCATGAGGAGCGGGCCGCTGAACTGGGTGCGATCATCGTGCGGGAGATGGGCAAGCCCCTCGCCGACGCCACCGGCGAGGTCGAGTTCTCCGGGTCGATCTACGCCTACTACGCCGACAACGCCGAGGCCCTGCTCGCCGACAAGCCGGTCGAGCTCGCTGACGGGCCGGGATCGGCATTCATCCGGCCATCGTCGGTCGGCGCGCTGCTCGGGATCATGCCCTGGAATTTCCCCGCCTATCAGGTTGCGCGGTTCGCGGCTCCGAACCTCGTCGCCGGCAACACCGTTCTGCTCAAGCATGCCCCGCAGTGCCCCGAGTCCGCCGCGGTGATCGCGGCGATCTTCGCGGAGGCCGGCGTGCCCGAGGGCGTCTACGTCAACGTCTATGCCACCAACGAGCAGATTGCCACCATCATCGCCGACCCGGCGATCCGCGGGGTCTCGCTCACCGGCTCCGAGCGGGCCGGTGCCGCGGTCGCCGAGATCGCCGGCCGCAACCTGAAGAAGTGCGTCCTCGAGCTAGGTGGTTCGGACCCGTTCATCGTGCTGAGCTCGGATGACCTCGACGCCACGGTTGACGCGGCGATCACGGGACGAACGGACAACACCGGCCAGGCGTGCAATGCGGCCAAGCGGATGGTTGTCATCGACGGGCTCTATGACGAGTTTGTCGAGCGATTCGAGGCACGGATGCTCGCGCTCGACCTCGGCACTCCGCTCAGCTCGGAGCGCGCGGCGGAGAACCTCGCGGACCAGGTCTCGCGTGCAGTGGCCGGCGGCGCCACGCTGGCAATCGCGGGCGAGCGCAACGGGGCCTTCTTCCCACCGGCCGTGCTCAGTGACGTCGCTCCTGACAATCCCGTGTACTACGAGGAGCTGTTCGGACCAGTTGCCCAGGTGTATCGCGCCAAGGACGAGGCCGATGCGATCCGTATCGCCAATGACACCCCGTACGGCCTCGGCTCCTATGTCTTCACGACCGATGGGGAGCAGGCGCTTCGGGTCGCGAATGCCCTCGACACGGGCATGGTCTTCATCAATGGGGTTGGTCTCGACGCGCCCGAGCTTCCGTTCGGCGGGACGAAGCGATCCGGCTTCGGTCGCGAGCTCGGCACCCTTGGCATCGAGGAATTCCTCAACCGGAAGCTCATCCGCATCAACGGGTGAGCCTACGAAGGGCCACTGCTGACGAAGAGCGGGCGGAGCCTGGGCACGATGAGGAGATCCATCCGTCGCGGCGCGCATCGTTCGCCAGATGTATCGGCAGGGCCGATTCAATCGGGCCGATGAGCCGGCGCCGATCCTCTACGGGATTCGCGAGCACGGGTGGTACGACCAGTCGCTCGTGCCGCAGGCGGGAGACGAGGGGTTCGATCGAATGGCGATGTCGCCGACGCTCGGTGCAACCTATGAGCAGGCATGGACGATGCCGACGTCGTCCTACGTCAGCCAGAGCTCGCATCCCATCTGGTTCGCCGCTCGGGTGGCGGCGGGCCTGCTGCCCGGCTACTCGGACTTCGACCTCATTCGTCGGCTCGACGGGTCGGGTCGTCCATCTCTTTTCGCGACGAGCCTGGACTCGGCCTGACGATGCGCCTGAGTGTCGGCCGGCCGATCAGAAACCAGACGGCGGTGGCTGCCACTCCGATCGGCAGGGCAACGCCCAGCAGCCAGAACGACAGGGGGCTTGTCATCCCGGTGATCTCGACCTGGAAGTTCTGGCCGAAGTAGCCGGTCAGGAACGAGATCGGGAGGAAGACCATGGAGACGATGGTGAGCTGATTGATGCGGGCGGACTGCTGCCCGCTGATCCCCGTCTGATAGTCGACGACGGAGTCGCGGACCCGGCCGTCGAGCGCATCGACCATCCGCAGCGTGTCGTTCACGTGGCGGGAGTACATCACCAGGTGGGCGGCCCCGGCGGCGTCCATCCCGGGCAGCCCCGAGGAGTCGATGGCGATCTCGGACGTTGCTCCGTAGTACCCCACCAGTCGCGTGAGCAGTTCACCGACCTCTGAGCGCAGGACCCGAATCTGTCGGAGCAGCGCAGGTGTCTGCTGCTCGAGCAGGGCATCCTCGAGGCCGGCCACTCGGTGACCGAGTGCGATCACGCGGGTGTCGAGTCCGGCGTTCATGAACTGCAGGATGACGCCGAGTGCTGAGGCTGGGTGGGCGAACAGGTTCGTTGGGCGCTCGGCGACCCGCCGCCGGACCTCCTTGATCGCGGTATCGCCGCCCCAGCGCACGGTGATGAAGGAGGACGGTGTCCAGGAGAAGTGAACCTCCTCCAGCCCGGATGCACCATCGGCGACCACCCACGTGACGCCGGTCATCCCGCTGGTATTCGGCGTAATCTGACCAGCACGGTCGGGCTTCAACGCCTCGTCGACAAACTCGGCTGGCACGCCGAGGTGCGTGAGTGCCGAGCGGGCCTCATCGTTGCCCTTCGCGCGGTTGACGTCGATATCGATCCAGGTGAATGGCGATCCGCTGGTCACCGGGTTCAACGCGTCGAGCGACGTCGACCTCGAGGTCGCCCCATCGAACGTGGTGATCCCCATGGATGCATTCTTGCGAGTGCGAAATGCGGGTTGCCTGCTGACAGGTTCCTCATTCCGAGCGCGCCTCCATGCCACGTCAGCGAGTAACCTCGAATTGCGGCTCCACGGTGATGCACCGGCGAGCCGAAGGAGGCTGGCTCATGCGCAATCAAATGCTGCTGTTGATCTCGATAGGCCTCATCGGTTCGGGGGTAGTCGCGGGCCCCGTCCAGGCGGAGGACGCCCCTAGCGGCCGGTTCGCGCAGACGATCTCCATGCCTCAGATCCCCGACACGACGGTGGATCGACCTGTTGGCATTGACGCGTCGGCCTCGTCGCTCCTGCCGGTTCAGGTCTCGGTTGCGGGCTCGTGCGCGCTTCAGGATCTCCTCGGGGGCCAGCAGATCCTGGCGACCGGCGCGGGGACCTGCGTCGTCACGGCGAGTCAGCAGGGCGACGACCGATGGCTGCCAGCCCCGACCGTCTCGCAGGAGTTTCAGTTCATTGGCGGGGAGGCTGGCAGCAAGATCAGCAACGCCGGCCCGGACACCTACCTGTCCGCGCAGGGACTCCCGCTGACCGTCTCGGTCACCGTCTCGTCCGATCATCGGGACGGACGTGCCCCGACCGGCACCGTCATCGGTCAACTCCGCAGCATCATCGGCGGTCCGGCATGCACCGGGTGCGGGCCCGTCGCCGTGGATCTCCGAGCGAACGGCCAGGCCGTGCTCGTGGTCCCCGGGTCATTCACCGCGACCCTGGCTGCCGGCGGATACTCGATGGCGGTCGACTACTCGGGGGATGCCTTCTTCGACGGGGGACGACTCTTCCTGCCCGACATCCGCATCGTGACGCCGGGCGATATCTACGCCGGGTCGGAGCCGATCGTGGTGTCGATGGGCGACTCGTACATCTCGGGCGAGGGGGGCCGGTGGGCAGGAAACGCCTTCGCCCTCGACGAGGCGTGGCGCACCGACACGAACCCGAATACGTACAACGATCGGGGGGGATACGCGGAGTCCATCGCCGGTTGCCATCGGTCGTCCAGCGCCGAGATCCATATTGAGCAGGCGGGCGCCGAGGTCCTGAGCGTCAACCTGGCGTGCTCTGGCGCCCAGACGACGACCTTTGACTCCGGGATCAACTTCAAGCCGGGGCTTGACTTCTATCAGAGCGAGAGCACAGGCCGGCGTGGGCAAGCCCTTGAGCTCTACCGGCTCGCGTCCGCGAACCCGGGCCGCATCAAGATGGTCGTGCTGTCGATCGGCGGTAACGACTTCCACTTCGGCGGAATCGTTCAAGCCTGCGTTCAGAACTTCCTGACATGGCAGGAGAAGTGCTCAAAGCTGCCGGAGGTCCGCAGGCTGTTCGACACTCCGAACGTCGAACTGCAACTCGCGAAGATGGTCGGGGCCCTCGACAACATCAATGAGGCGATGGCCGAGGCCGGGTACTCGCCGGATGAGTGGACGCTCGTCCAGCAGGACTACCCGTCACCGGTGCCCGGTGCGGCGAGCCGGATCCGGTATCCCGAGACGATCTCGCGGGTGACGGCGGGCGGCTGCGGCATGTACAACGCCGATCTGGCCTATGCCAACGACACGATGCTCGCGACGATCAACGCGACGGTCAAGCGCGCTGGGGCTGCGTCCCAGATGCCGAACGTCCGGTTCCTCGACCTCACCGACGCCTATGTAGGGAATCGCCTGTGCGAGAAGGGGGTCGATCTGGTGAGCGCCCTGAACGACGTCGAGCGATGGACCGACGACAACGCCGTCCTCGGGTCCGAGTGGATCGCCGCGATTCGGCTGCTCTCCTTGGCGCACGACGGACATCCGTACTGGACGCAGGAGTCCTTGCACCCCAACTACTGGGGCCAGCTCGCCAATCAGGTCTGCGTCAAACTGGCGTGGAATGACGGCGATGTGCTCGGGGGTACGTGCGTTCGGGGTGACGGCGCGTACGACCCGGCTTCGGGGACGAGCCGCTCCTATCCGGTCATGGTGCTGATCCCGGACTGACGAGAACTTGCCGATACGACATCAGGGACAGCCCGGTTCTCGGCGATGACCGAACACGTGTCTCATTGCGCTACCTTGAAGAACATGGCCGAGGTCGGTTTCCGAGCACTAAAGCAGAACGCATCCGCAGAGGTTGCAGATGTGGCCGGCGGCGAGATCGTCACGATCACTGATCGAGGCCGTCCCGTTGCTCAAATGATTCCGATCCTGAACTCGAACCTTCAATTGATGATCGACTCCGGCCGAGCGCGCCCACCTAGCCGCGATATTGGAGACCGCCTTGCACCTGAAGCAGGGCCGAGCCTGTCGGCGGAATTGGCCCTGATGAGGGATGCCGAGACCGAGGCACTCCTTGACTGGATAGCTGAAACAAAACCCTTGCTGGTTGCTGGTGATCTGGCCCGAACTGAGTTGCTCCGCGCAGTTCGGCGGACCGCCCCCGACCGGGTCCTACGGGCTCGGGTCGTGCTCGACTCAATCACCCTCCTCGCGATCACCACCCCGCTGTTCGAAGCGGCCGGACGACTCGGGCCTTCGGACCTCCGAACCCCTGACGCACTCCACGTGGCGTCGGCTCTCGCGCTTGGCGACGACCTCGTCGCCGTTGTGACCTACGACCGCAGGCTCACTGACGCTGCCGCGATGAACGGGATGCCGATCGTGGCACCGGGCTGAGGGAGTGCAGCGCATCCCCGAGACTGGCCCTCCCTGCTGGCCGACTACTCGCGGGCAGCTTTACTCGCCGGACGTCTACTCGTCCTGCCCACATCCGGATCGCGCAGTGGGGTGCCCCGTACATCTTGGGGGAACGGGCAAGGTGGGTTGGCAACGCTTTTGTTTTCCAGCGCTGAGATCCATGCTGATGCCTGCGATCGCCGCCTTAGTGGCGATCTCGATCACCCGTCGCGGCTCGGTGCACCGGTGGGCGGGTCGGCTGAGCGCGAGCCGCTCTGGGTGGCGGAGTTCCTCACCTCCCTCACCCTGATGGTCTTCTGGCGCGCTCCCGCAGCCATCGGCGTCCCGATCACGGTGATGCTCGCGAATCAGGCGACCTCGAGCGGGCGCGCCACGCTGGCCTGGTGGGCCAAGCGGCCCGTCGAGGTTGTCCGGGAAGCGGGGGTGCAGGCCTGGTCTGCCGGATCGCTCGGCCTCAGTGACGCAGACCCCATCGAGCGGACGGTACGGCGAACTGTCCTGCGCTCGGGCCATCCGGCCGTGAAAGCGGTGGCCCGGGCGAATCCGGGTACACCGAAGGTGGATCGGCATGCGGTTGTCGAGCAGTTCGTCGCGCGCGGTCAGTTGGCGGTGGACGACGGGGGACGACTGTCCATCGTGGCCCGGCGCCGTGGGCGTTCGGGTGCCAGCGACCTGCTCGACCGCATCTGCGTCGGTGACGACGAGTCGGCCAAGGTCCCCTGATGCACAAGCACTCATGCTTGCCAGAACCGCAAATGCGGCCTAAATTGTGGTGTTATGGCGAATATGCGGGTTTCGGAAGCGGCCACCCTGCTCGGCGTGAGCGACGACACGGTGCGCCGCTGGCTTGATGCCGGCCGCTTGGCCGCAGGCTCGGATGCCGGCGGGCCGCGGACTGTCGATGCCGCCAGCGTCGCGGTCCTCATGGCCGAGCAGTCGCACCTCGAGGCCCGGGCGATCCAGCAGTCGGCGCGCAATCGTTTCCCCGGCATCGTCACCCGGGTCGAGAAGGACGGCGTGATGGCCCTCGTCGAGATCCAGGCCGGCCCGCACCGGGTCACGTCGCTCATGAGCCGGGAGTCGGCCGACGAGTTGGGCCTTGCCCCCGGCTCGCTCGTGGCGGCGGTCATCAAGTCAACGAACGTGATCGTCGAACTCGAGGCAGCGACATGAGCCTGGGCGGACGTTTCGCAGCATGGTCTGCGGCGACTGCAATCGCAGTGGCCTCGCTGGCTGGAACGGTGCCCCCAGGTGCGGCGGCCGGCCGCCCGGCCGCACCGCAGCAGGTGACCGGCACGGTCACGGTGTCGGCAGCGGCGTCCCTGACGGACGTCTTTCCGGTGATCGCCGCGGCATTCATGAAGAAGTACCCGGGCACCAACGTGAAGTTCAACTTCGGCGGCAGTTCCGCGCTCGTCGAGCAGATCAACGCTGGCGCACCCGTCGACGTGCTCGCTACCGCCTCGGAGCCGACCATGCAGAAGGCAGTTGGCGCAGGTCGCGTCAGCGCGCCATTTCTCTTCGCCAAGAACAGTCTGGCCATCGCGATGCCGCCGGGCAATCCCGCTGGCATCACGCGGATATCCGACCTCGCGAGGCCGGGCGTTCTGGTCGCGGTGTGTGCCGTGGCAGTGCCGTGCGGCGCGGCCACCCGCGATGTCCTGAAGCTCAATTCCGTGGTCGTCAAGCCCGTCACCTTGGAGCTGGACGTGCGCGATGTGCTCGGCAAGGTGATGGCGGACGAGGTCGATGCGGGCATCGTCTACGTCACCGATGTCAAGGCCGCTGGACGCAAGGTCACGTCCGTTGCCATCCCGCCAGCGAACAACGTCACGACGACATATCCGATCGCCACGGTCTTCGGGGCCCCCAATGCCGCAGCGGCCCGGGCCTTCGTCACCTACGTGCGATTCACGTCATCGGCGCAGGGCATCTTGCGCGCCTACGGCTTCGCGCGGGCCTGGTGACCGGCCGACGCATCGCGGCGCCCCCGTGGTTCCTCATCGGGCCGGGGGTGATCGCCGTCGGCTTCCTCGTCATCCCGCTGGTCGCATTGCTGCTGCAGGCGCCGTGGGGTTCGTTCGCGTCGATCATCTCCACCCCCTCAGCGATGGATGCGCTTCGACTCTCGCTCATCACCTCATTGATCGCGACGGCGATCGCGGCCGTCATCGGCATCCCGCTCGCCTGGCTGCTGGCCCGCGAGATCCTGCCGGGCACCCGGCTCATCCGCGCCCTCGTCATCGTGCCGCTGCTGCTTCCTCCGGTGGTCTCGGGCGTTGCGCTGCTCGCCGCGTTCGGCCGCCGCGGCTCAGTCGGCGGGTTCCTCTTCGATACGTTCGGCATCCAGATCCCCTTCACCACGACGGGGGTGATCCTCGCCGAGACCTTCGTCGCGATGCCATTTCTCATCATCACCCTCGAGGGGGCGTTCCGGTCGTTCGACCGGCGGTTCGAGGACGCCGCGGTCACCCTCGGTGCCTCGCCACTGACGGTGTTCCGCCGGATCACGCTCCCGCTCGTCGCGCCCTCGATCATCGCGGGGGCGGCCCTGTGCTGGGCCCGGGCCCTCGGCGAGTTCGGGGCGACGATCACCTTCGCCGGCAACTTCCCCGGGGTCACCCAGACGATGCCCCTTGCGGTCTACACGGCCCTTGAGTCCGACCGTGACATCGCGATCGCCCTGAGCATCCTGCTGCTGGCCGTGAGCGTCGCGGTGCTCGTGGCATTACGCGGCAACTACATGAGGGGAGCCACCAGGTCATGAGCCTCGGCCTCGACTGCACCTTCACCCGCGGCGAGTTCACCCTCACGATCACCGCGGTCATCGAGCCCGGCACGGTCGTCGCGATCCTCGGGCCGAACGGGGCGGGCAAGTCCACGCTCGTTCGCGCCATCGCCGGGCTGCACCCCATCGGCACCGGGTCGATCAGCATCAACGGCAGGCTCGTCGACGACGGTGCAGCCACGCTCGTCCCTGCCCAGCGCAGATCGGTCGGCGTCGTCTTCCAGGATTATGCGCTCTTCCCGCATCTCACCGTCCTCGACAATGTCGCCTTCGGACCACGCGCACGAGGGGCTGGCCGATCCGGTTCCAGAGCAACCGCTTTGGAGACGCTGCGACTCCTCGGCGTCGGTGATCTCGCGGGCCGCAAGCCCGGTGAGATCTCCGGCGGCCAGGCCCAGCGGGTCGCCCTCGCGCGGGCGCTCGCGACCGCCCCCGACGTCCTCCTCCTCGACGAGCCTCTCGCCGCACTCGACGTCGAGACGAAGGAGACCGTCCGAGCCGAGCTCCAGGCGCAACTCGAGTCGTTCGCCGGCTGCGTCATCCTCATCACCCACGACCCGCTCGACGCCCTCCTGCTTGCCGATCGCGTCATCGTCCTCGAGAACGGCATCGTCGCGCAGGACGGAACCCCGGCCGAGCTGTCGAGGCGACCCCTCACCGACTACGTTGCGACCCTGATGGGCGTCACCCTCCTGCGCGGGCAGGCATCGGGCGGCACGCTCACGCTGGTCGATGGGGGAGTGATGAGCATCGTCGACCACGAGCTCGACGGCCCTGCCCTGGCGGTCGTGCGCCCCGAGTCGGTCACCTTGCACCTGACGCATCCCGAGGGCAGTGCCCGCAACGTGTGGCAGGGAACCGTGACCTCGCTCCAGCCATCGCACGACCGGATCCGGGTGCATGTCGATGGCGAGCCGGGCGTGGTCGCCGCCGTCACCCCCGAGGCGGCCGCCGACATGAGGCTTGCCAAGGGCACCAGCGTGTGGCTCAGCCTGAAGTCCCTCGACCTCCAGACCTTCCCGGCGGGGGCCGCAGGCCACGTCGGGATTGGGGCGCGGGGGGATCGCGGATAGTCTGCGTGCATGGTCATGTACCCCCTCGCCCTGCTGCCCGTCGTCACCATCTCTGGAGGGCGCGCTCGCATTGCGCCTCAGGGCTACGGCCAGTCCGATGAGATCGGCTCGGTGGCCCAGTCGATCTCGTCCTGGGTGCACCAGGGCGCCTCGTGGATCCACGTGGTCGACCAGGACGCCATCGATGGCCGGACGCCCAATCACCACCACATGGTGAGCAGCGGGGCCCACCTGCAGTACTCGGGCGTGGTGCGCGATGAGGCCGCACTGTCGGTGGCGATCGCCACCGGTGCCAGCCGGGTCGTCATCGACGGCACCGACCGCGAATGGGCGAGCGCCGCGGTGAAGGCCCACGGGGACCGCGTGGCCGTCGGCCTCGATATTCGTCAGGCTGACGTCTTCGATATCGCGGGCAGCCTCGAGCGCGCGGGATGCAGCCGGTTCGTGATCTCCGACCAGGCTGAGAAGCACCACTGGAAGCACGGCGACCGGCACCTGCTCGCGGAGTTCTGCTCCCACACGAACCGGCCGGTCATGGCGCGCGGTGGCATCGGGTATCTCGGCGACCTGCACGCCCTCCATGAGCTCGTCCCCAATGGACTCGACGGCATCATCCTCGACGACGCGCTGTACGACGGGGCGTTCACCTACTCAGAGGCGGTGGCCGCGGGGGCCGACCGCTTCGACATGTTCTTCTGGGGCCCGCCCCAGTAGAACGCACCCCCGTCCAGGCTCATTCGATCTCTCGCGAGGGCTCATGCCAGTCACGCCAATGTCGCTCCTTGATCTCGCTGTCGTCGGCCCGCGTGAGAGCGTGCGCGACAGCCTCGAGGGCAGTGTGCTGCTCGCTCGGCGCGCGGAGCAGTTGGGCTATCGCAGGGTCTGGTACGCGGAGCACCACAACATGCGGACGATCGCCTCGTCGGCGACCGCCGTGCTCATCGCCCACGTCGCCGCGAACACTGAGCGGATCCGACTCGGCTCCGGCGGCATCATGCTCCCGAACCACTCGCCGCTTGTCATCGCCGAGCAGTTCGGGACTCTCGCGGCACTCCATCCCGATCGCATCGACCTCGGGCTCGGCAGGGCACCGGGCACCGATCAGGTGACCGTTCGCGCGCTGCGTCGAGACCCGCGGGCGGCCGAGTCCTTCCCGCAGGATGTCGTTGAGCTGCAAGGGTTCCTCGGCGACGAGACCGTGGTGCCCGGGGTCAACGCGACACCTGGGCGCGGCACGCATGTGCCCATATACATCCTGGGATCCTCGCTCTTCGGCGCGCAGCTGGCCGCCATGCTCGGTCTCCCGTACGCCTGCGCCTCGCATTTCGCCCCGCAGGGCCTGCGCGATGCGGTGCAGATCTACCGCGAGCGCTTCGTCCCGTCCGAGCAGCTCGCCGAGCCCCATGTGATCGCAGGCGTGAACGTGATCGTCGCCGAAACCGAGGAGGCGGCACTCGCTGCGCGCGAGACCCGGCGCCGCGGCCTGGCCCGCCTGCTGTTCGGGCGCGGAGGGCAGCCACTCGACGACGACGAGGTCGAAGCCGTCCTCGCCGGGCCGCAGGGCCGACATGTCGATGACATGCTCACCTACACGGCCCTTGGCCGTCCTGAAGCCGTTCGTCAGTACCTCAGCGAATTCAGGCGGCACGCTGACGCCGATGAGCTCATGCTCGTGCACCACTCTGATTCGGTCGAGGGAAGGCTGCGCTCGCTCGACCTCCTCGGCGCGGCCGACAGCGTCGTCACCTACTGATCCTGGTGCGGCGCGCTTGCTCGCCGCCGGTTCGCTAGGAAGCCGAGGGTCGATGCGGTGAGCGCAGCAGCGGCCCCGAGGGCGAGAGCCCATCGGGGGCCCGCGTGCTCAGCGACCAATCCGACGATGGGCCCGCCGACCGGCGTGCTGCCGATGAACGCCACGGTCCACAGGGCCATGACCCGCCCGCGCATCTCGGGGGAGGCGGCAAGCTGGAGGGCCGTGTTGCCGGCTGAAAGGAACCAGATGCTCGCGGCGCCGACGGCGACGAGCGAGACCGCGGCAATCTCGATGGTGGGGCAGATCGCGGTGACGAGCATGGTCGCGCCGAACGCGGTCGACGCGAGGACCATCGTGGAGATGCCGCTGGAGTGCCGCCCGGCGCTGACGAGCCCGCCGATAACGGCGCCCACCCCCATGGCAGCCGTGACGAGGCCGAGGCTGTCGGCGCCCCCGTTGAAGGTGTCGTAAGCGAATGCGGGGAGCACGACCTGGAACTCGTAGGTGAGCGTGCCGATGAGGGCCATCATGAGCAGCGGGATCAAGAGCCTGTGCTCGTGACGTACGTAACGCAGACCCTCGCGCAGCTGGCCGGGGCCACGGGGCACGGGCTCGGTGGGTCGCAGCTTGGACTTGTCCATCCCCGCGTAGGCGATGAGCGCGGCACCGAAGCTCGCCGCATTGACGAAGAAGCACTCTCCGACTCCGGCGGTTGCGATCATGACGCCGGCGATCGCTGGCCCGACTGCCCTCGCCACGTTCACGAGCACGGCGTTGAGGCTGACCGCATTGCGCACCAGCTCGACGGAGACCATCTCGCGAACGAAGGCCTGGCGTGCTGGGTTGTCCAAGGCGTTGATGAGGCCGAGTCCGATCGACAGGAGGATGATCCAGCCGAGCGTCATCGCTCCCATGATGGTGAGCAGCCCGAGCGCCAGCGCTTGGACGGCGCCGGCAATCTGCGTCCCGATGAGAAGTCGCCGCTTGTCGATCCGGTCGACGAGCACGCCGGCGTAGGGGCCGAGCATGAGGACCGGGAGCGTCTGAAGGGCAATGGCGATGCCGAGCCAGGTCGCGGAGTGGGTGAGCTGCAGGATCACCCACGCGATCGCGACCGACTGCATCCAGGTGCCGCTGAGCGACACCGCCTGGCCGAAGAAGAATCTGCGGTAGTTGACACCGGCGAGGGCGGCGAACGTGCGATCCCGCCAGCCCTCTGATCCCATGGGCTGACCCTCGGTGGGGCTACGCAAGGACCGCGGAGAGCTCGGCAAGCCGCTGGCCGTCAATCGAATACCAGGCCCAGGTGCCGCGCTGCTCCCGATTGAGCAGGCCGGCCTCGGTGAGCACCTTGAGGTGATGGCTCACGGTCGGCTGCGAGAGTCCGATCGGCGCGGTGAGGTCGCAGACGCAGGCCTCGCCGCCGGGGCTGGCCTTGATCTGCGACAGCAGCTGGAGTCGGGCGGGGTCGGCGACGGCTTTGAGGAGGCGGGCCAGGCGCTCGGCCCCGGCTCGGTCGAGGGGTGCGGTGAGGTCGGCCGGGCAGCATTGGGCGGCCTCCAACGCCACCGGTAGTTCGCGCGATGCGGTCATTCGTCCGACCTTCCCTTGCATTGACAACCATCGATACGATGACCAAACTTGCATCGACAGGCATCAATCTACCGGAAGAGGGCCCCGCGATGTCCAGAGTGCAGCTCGCCTTGAACGTATCCGACCTCGAAGCGTCGGTCGTGTTCTACACGCACCTGTTCGGCGTGGCCCCTCATAAGCGCCGTCCCGGCTACGCCAACTTCGCCATCGAAGAGCCGGCCCTGAAGCTCGTGCTCATCGAGGTGCCGGCCGACCAGCGCGGCACCGGCGTGCAGGGCGCGCTCAATCACCTCGGTGTCGAGGTCGAGGAGGTTGCGATGGTCGAGGCACAGGCGCAGCGGCTTCGCGACGCAGGCCTAGCGGCCTTCGATGAGAAGGACACGACCTGCTGCTACGCCCTCCAGGACAAGGTTTGGGTCCACGACCCGGCCGGTGCGCCGTGGGAGATCTACACCGTGAAGGACGACAACCCCGCCGCCGCACAGCCGGCGCTCGCGATGGTCGAGTCCACCCCCGCGAACTGCTGCTGATCCCTCATTCCCTCAGCGAAACGGTAAGAATTCAATGACGTCGCAGACGCGCGATCCCGTCCTCGCCAAGCTCTCCCTCCTCGATCGATTCCTGCCCGTCTGGATCCTCGCCGCGATGGCGGCCGGGCTCATCCTCGGTCGAGTGGTCCCTGGAGTGCAGGGCGCCCTCGACTCGGTGAAGATCGGCCAGACGTCGCTGCCGATTGCCCTGGGCCTGCTGCTCATGATGTACCCGGTGCTCGCGAAGGTCCGTTACGAGGACATGGGCCACGTGACGGGCGACCGCAAGCTGCTCTGGCTGTCGCTGCTCCTCAACTGGCTCATCGGCCCGGCGCTCATGTTCACCCTCGCGTGGGTGTTCCTCGCCGACCAGCCCGCCCTGCGCACCGGCCTCATCGTCATCGGCCTCGCGCGATGCATCGCGATGGTGCTCATCTGGAATGATCTCGCCTGCGGCGACAGCGAGGCCGGGGCCCTTCTCGTCGCCATCAACTCGGTCTTCCAGATCGTTGCCTACGCCCTGCTCGGCACCTTCTACCTGAGGATCCTCCCGGGTTGGCTCGGCCTCGACACCCAGGACGTCCAATTCTCGACGTGGGAGATCACCAAGGCCGTCCTCATCTTCCTCGGGATCCCGCTCGTCGCGGGCTACCTCACCCGTCGCGTCGGCCTGAGGACGAAGGGAAAAGCCTGGTACGAGGGCACGTTCATTCCGCGCATCGCGCCGTTCGCGCTCTACGGACTGCTCTTCACCATCGTCGTGATGTTCGCGCTGCAGGGCGACGCGATCATCTCGGACCCGTTCTCGGTCGTCCAGATCGCGATCCCGCTCCTGGCCTACTTCGCGATCATGTGGGGTGTCTCTTTCGCCCTCGGTGCCCGATCCGGCCTCGGCTACCCCAAGACGGCAACGCTCGCATTCACCGCTGCAGGCAACAACTTCGAGCTCGCCATCGCGGTGAGCATCGGAGTCTGGGGCGTCACCTCGGGGCAGGCGCTCACCGGGGTCATCGGCCCGCTCATCGAGGTGCCAGCGCTCGTTGCGCTCGTGTACGTGTCGCTGTGGCTGCGTAGACGCTTCTTTCGCTAGGTCCGCAGCGCGCGCAACGAGAGGGGACGGCTACCGCCGCGGCGGCAGGAACACCGGGTCGGGGACAACGGGGGCGGTGCCGAGATTGGCATCGAGGAAGGACAGCTTGTCTGCCGTCTGGGCGATTGCCTGCTCGGTCGATGTCCCGGCCCCGTGGCCGGCTCGGGTCTCGACCCGGACGATGATCGGGTTGTCACTCGCATTGTCGGCCTGGAGGGTCGCTCCGAACTTGAAGCTGTGGGCCGGAACGACGCGGTCGTCGCGCTCACCCGTCATCACGAGCGTCGCGGGATAGTCGACGCCGGGTCGGATGTTGTGCAGGGGCGAGTAGCCGAGCAGGTACTTGAACATTGTCGGGCTGTCGTCGCTGCGCCCATAATCGCCAGCCCACGCTGCACCGATGGTGAACTGGTGGTAGCGGAGCATGTCGAGCACGCCGACCTGAGGGATTGCCGCGCCGAAGAGCTCGGGCCGCTGGGTGATCGCTGCACCGACGAGGAGACCTCCGTTGCTGCCGCCCTCGATGGCGAGCCGCGACGGTGACGTCCATCCCTTGTCGACGAGATATTCGGAAATGGCGATGAAGTCGTCGAAGACATTCTGCTTCTGCAGCTTCGTGCCGGCGTCATGCCACGCCTTCCCGTACTCGCCTCCCCCGCGAAGGTTCGCGTGGACGTAGACACCGCCCCGCTCGAGCCACGCCATTCGGTAGGGCGAGTAGCCGGCGGTCATTGAGATATTGAATCCGCCGTATCCGTACAGCAGCGTGGGATTCAAGCCGTTGAGGCGCACGCCCTTGCGATGAACGATGAAGGCCGGCACCTTGGTGCCGTCCTTGCTTGTCACGAATACCTGCTTCGTCACGAAGCGTGACGGGTCGAACCCGACCTCGGCCACCTTCCACACGGTCGATGTGCCGGTGCGGGTGTCGAGGGCCATGACGGGCGAAGGCGAGGTGAACGAGTCGAACCGGTAGTAGACGGTGGTGCTCGTGTCACTCCCGGTGAAGTCGCTGGCCCCGCCGAGGCCTGGAAGCTCGACCGTCGGCCCTGCGACTCCGTCGAGGCCGATGATGCGTACCCGCGAGGTCACGTCATGGAGCGTCGAGACCACGAGGTTTGTTCCGGAGACGGTGACCGAGTCGATGACATCGGGCTGCTCGGGCACGATCTCGACCCAGTTCTCGCGGGCTGGTGCGCGCAGGTCGATCCGCACCACGCGGTAGTTCGGGGCACCGATGTTCGTGAGGACCCACGTGTAGTTGCCGTCATCGTGCAACGGTTCTGACCTTGATCCGGCTGTGTCGATGAGGGGTGTGATGGGCGAGTCAACTGCGGCGAGGGATTGGTAGGAAAGCTGGTTCTCACCGCTCAACGTGGCCAGGCTGATCCAGCGGCGCACGTCTCCGGAGGGAATGAAGGCATACATTGTCACTTCGGGATGGGCTGGGTCGGCGTAGATGACGCGGTCATCAGCCTGTGTGGTGCCCAGTTTGTGGAAGTAGGCGCGCATATTCGAGTTCGACTGCTCGAGCGGATTCGCGGGCTCGGGGTAGCTGGAGTACGTGAAGCCTGAA